>Ga0180438_10000102_pt1 | contig 173480 bp, 138 predicted proteins | sample SS_ome_12_FD_132455 | JGI IMG/M metagenome (GOLD analysis project Ga0180438, IMG submission 132455) | Hypersaline lake sediment archaeal communities from the Salton Sea, California, USA - SS_3_D_2 metaG | ecosystem: Environmental > Aquatic > Non-marine Saline and Alkaline > Hypersaline >... | reverse complement strand
GGCTCGATGTATCGCCGCAAGACCGACGACTTCATGATCGCCGGATCGCCGCCGGTGAGCAGCACGCTCGTCACCTCGCGATGCCGCTCCAGGTAGCGAACCCACCTGCTCGACTCACGGCTCGCGAACTTGAACTCGTCAATCCCGACAAACTGCGCCCAGCGGAAGCAATAGGTGCAGTAGGCGTGGCACGTCTGACCCGCCGCCGGGAAGATCAGAACCGTCTCCCGATACTTGTGCTGCACCCCCGGAATCGGCTCGTCGTCGAACACCGGAACGTTCAGATCCCGCTGCCCGGCCGGGTGCGGGTTCATCGCGTGCTGGATCGACGCAGCGGCCGCCCCGATCTCGGCTTCCGACGCACCACGACGGATCAACCGATACATCCGCCCCAGGTCGGCCGAGCTCAACATGCCCGGCTGCGGGAACGTTAATTGGAAGATCGGATCGTCCGGGATGTCGGACCAATCGATCAAGTCCTCTACCACGTAGTTGTTCACCCGGAACGGAAGAACCGTCGCCACAGCTTCCATCGCGACCCGCTCCGCCGCCGACAGACGCTCCAGCTCCGGTATCAGTCCGATGTCCTTCCGCGTGTACGCGCGATACTTGCGCGCTTCCACGCGGGCGACATCCGAGCGCCGTTTTATCCCGCTTCCGTATAACATCTCGACCTCCGCCGTGAACGTCCTGTACCAGCGGACCCGCTACCGGCCCCCCCCCGCGCGAGCGGGATTCACAACCCTGAACCAGCTATTGGGACCGCAGACAGGACTCTGGGACCGAGCGGCCGACTCGCCTCGCAACGATCGTCAGCGGCCCGGCGCGACGACGGGAACGACGGCACAACGCAGGGTCGAACTACCCCTTTGGGCTCGCAAAGCTTCGCTGCCCTCCTGCACTGCGCCGCTTGTACTTAGTTTACGCCCTGTCGAAAGATACCCCCCAGCGGCGATCTCTGCAAACGCGGTCTGTAAGCTGGGCTACCCCCGATCCGCCGCCCCGTTCTCAAGGTTGATCGCCAACCGCTCTAACCGCTCTTGTGCCGCCGGGCCGCCTGTTCCTACTTTTCCCTGCCTGTGACATTCTGCCCCTGCCGGGGGTGCGCCGGACGGCGGAGCGTGGGTCCCAAGCCTCTGCGGTATACGGTCTTACACGACTCGGGGCACAGGGGCCTGGAGGTTGCTCTTCCGGTAATGGTCGATCCACGACTCGAGCCAACCCAAGTACGCAAACGGAACGAACAGCCATGAGCAAAGCCAAGCAGAGCGAAGCGAAGGGGGCCGGCAACGGCCGAGAGGACCTGAACCCGTTTCATATCGCGCAGCAGCAGTTCGACAACGCGGCGCGCTACATCCCGGACCTGAAGGCCGGGCTGGTGGAATACTTGAAGCGGCCGAACCGGATGATCACGGTCGAGTTTCCGATCGAGACGGCGGAGGGAGAGGTCAAGAACTTCGTCGGCTACCGTTGCGTTCACAACCTGGCCCGTGGGCCGGGCAAAGGGGGCATCCGCTACCATCCGGACGTGACGGCGGACGAAGTGAGGGCGTTGGCGTCGTGGATGACCTGGAAGTGCGCGGTGCTGGACGTCCCGTTCGGCGGTGCGAAGGGTGGGATCATCTGCAACCCGAAGAAGCGCACCAAGGATGACTTGCGGAAGATGACTCGGCGCTTCGTGTCCGAGTTGGGCGACGCGATCGGGCCGCACACCGACATCCCGGCGCCGGACGTGAACACGAACGCGGAGACGATGGCCTGGATCTACGATACCTATGATATGATGCATAAGGGTCGCAACAACCTGGGCGTCGTCACGGGCAAGCCGGTGAACATGGGTGGCTCGCTGGGCCGCAACGAGGCGACGTCACGCGGCTGCCTGTACTGCACGCAGCACGCTCTGGCTATGGGTCTCGTGACCGGGCTCGACTCGGTCAAGGGCGCGACGGTCGTGGTTCAGGGCTACGGCAACGCCGGTGCGATCGCCGCCCAACTCTATGCCGAGCAGGGCGCGAAGATCATCGTGGTGAGCGACTCGCGCGGCGGCGTCCACAACCCGGACGGCCTCGACCCGCACAAGGTGCTCGAGCACAAGAAGAAGACGGGATCGGTCGTCGGCTACCCGGGTACGAAAGAGCTGAGCAACGAGGAGCTCCTGACCCTACCGTGCGACATTCTCATACCCGCCGCCCTGGAGAACGTGATTCGTGGCGACAACGCCGCGGAGATCCAGGCCAAGGTGATCGCCGAGGCGGCAAACGGACCGACGACCCCGGCTGCCGATGCGATCCTGTTCGAGCGCGGCATCTACGTGCTCCCGGACATTCTGGCCAACGCCGGTGGCGTGACGGTCAGCTACTTCGAGTGGGTGCAGAACAACGAGAATGAGCAGTGGGAGGAGGATGAGGTCAACGCCAAGATGAAGGCCAAGATGGTCAAGGCCACCGAGGCCGTCATCCATATGCAGAAGGAGATCAACGAGTCGCTGCAGCAGCTGGAGGCGCGCCGCAAGGAGCGCGGACTCGGCGGCGACCCGCTGAAGCCGATCGACCTGCGTACGGCCGCTTACGTCCTGGCGATCTCTCGGGTGGCGGATGTCACCCTCGAGCGCGGCATCTGGCCGTAGTCCGCTCGGCACCTCTCCGTGATCGGTGGTCGGTGATCACTGATCACTGACTACTGATCACCGATCACCGATTACCGATTACCGACCACCAACCCCCGGGCCTATGGCAAACGCGAAGACCAAGAAAGACAGACCCAAGCCCTTCCTGCTGCCCGAGTACTGCAAGGCCTGCGGGCGCTGTATCTCGGCCTGCCCGAAGGACTGCATCGCGCTGGGCACCGAGATCAACCCGGCCACCGGCTACACCCCGGTGGTCATCGACCTCGACGTCTGTAACGGCTGCGGACTGTGCCTGCATGCCTGTCCGGAGCCGTACGGGCTGATGCCGATGCCCGCCGATGTCGACTTCGAGCTCATCGATCCGGAGTTGCTCTTCGGCGCGAAAAAGACCACGGCACCGGAGCCGGTGGCGATTCCCGACGAGCGGGTACCGCTGCCCCAGCTCGAACCGATGATCCTCAAGGGGAATCACGCTTCGGCGGTCGGTGCCGTGCTGGCCGGCTGCCGTCACTTCTTCGGCTACCCGATCACGCCCTCGACCGAGGGTGCCGAGATGCTGGCGCGGCTGCTGCCTCAGCTGGACGGCATCTTTCTCCAGGCGGTGAGTGAGGTGGCGACCGTCAACATGATGTACGGTTGCGGCGGCGCCGGGATGCGTTGCATGACCTTCACCTCATCGCCCGGGTTCAGCCTCATGCTGGAGGGGATCTCCTACATGATCGGGTCCCAGATCCCCGGCGTCTTCTTCGACGTCATGCGTGGTGGGCCGGGCTTGGGGAACATCGCGCCGGAACAGGGTGACATCAAGCTGGCCTGCCGCGGTCTCGGCCACGGCAACACGCACGCGCTGGTGCTCGCCCCATCCACGCCGCAGGAGATGCTCGACCTGACCATGGAGGCTTTCGACCTGGCCTTCAAGTATCGCAACCCGGTAGTACTGGTCAGCGACGGGTTCCTCGGCCAGATGACCGGACGAGTGAGGCTGCCCGACCACATGGTCAAGCCGGGACTGCCCGAGTGGGCGGTGCATGGTGATGCGATGCATCGCCGCAATCTGCACACCTCCATCCTCCTGATCGAACGTGATCTCGAAGCCCACAACATTCGCCTCAACCAGAAGTACGAGCGGATGAGTCGGGACGAGCAACGGGCCGAGGCTTTCCATTGCGATGACGCCGACTGGATTATCCTCGCCTGCAACACACCGGCACGCATGGCCGAGGGCGCGATAGAGGTGCTCCGCCAGCGCGGGATCAACGTCGGGCTGTTCCGGCCCATCAGCCTCTGGCCTTTCCCCATCGACGCTTTCTTGCCGCTGATCGGGCGAGCCAAGGGCTTCGTCGTGGTCGAGGCGGGCGCCGGCCAGCTGGAGGACGAGCTGCGCCTGGCGTTGAGTCACGCGGGAGTCACCGAACTGCCGCCCATCGATCGGCTCCGTCACTATGGTGGGGTGCTGCCTCAACAGCAGGAGATCGTCGAGAAAATCACCGCAGTGGCGGGGGAATGACATGAGCACCGTCTTCTATGAGAGGTTCGAGCGACACGCCCACGGCGAAGGTCTGAAGGGCCACTCCACTCACTATTGCCCCGGCTGTGGCCACGGACTGATCCACAAGTATCTGGCCGAGGCGATCGACGAGTTGGGCGTGCAGGACCGGACCGTCGCAGTTTCGCCGGTCGGCTGCTCGGTCTTCATGTACTACTACCTCGATGTCGGCAACACGCAGGCCGCCCACGGTCGGGCCCCCGCCGTGGCGCTCGGCCACAAGGTGGCCAACCCGGAGGCCATCGTGGTCGGCTATCAGGGCGACGGTGACCTGGCCGCGATCGGACTCGCCGAGATCATACAGGCGACCCAGCTGGGCTTGCCTATGACCTTCATCTTCGTCAACAACGCCATCTACGGCATGACCGGCGGTCAGCTCGCGCCCACCACGCTCATGGACCAGCGCACCACTACATCTCCCACGGGGCGCACCCGCTTGATGGGCGAGCCGATCAAGATGGCCGAGACGATCGGGCAGCTCGACGGACCCGCCTACGTCGAGCGCTGTGCGTTGTTCGACAACAAGCAGCGCACCCGAGCAAAGAAGGCGATCAAGAAGGCGCTGCGCTTGCAGGTCGAGAACAAGGGCCTCGGGTTCGTCGAGATCCTCTCCGAGTGCCCCACGCACTTGAAGGCGACCACCGCCGAGGCCGAGCAGTGGGTCAAGGAGAACATGGTTCCGGTCTTTCCGCTGGGCGTCAAGAAGGATCTAGAGCCCGAGCCGTGGTTCGATATGCGGCCGCCCAAATTCGACGTCGAGAGCGTAGTCGAGGTGATCGGTGGCTCGGCCGAGCCGCCGCAGCGTTTCGGTAAGGCGTTCCCAGCTCACATCGCCGAGGCGGACGTCTCGATCAAATTCGCCGGCGCCGGCGGCGATGGCGCGCAGACCATCGCGCTGCTGACCACGCGGACGGCTATCAACGAAGGATTCGATTCGACCCATATCCCCAGCTATGGACCCGAATCGCGAGGCGGCACCTCCTACGCCGACGTGCACATCGCTACTCACGAGGTCCTGTCTCCCGCCTCACCGGCACCGCACGTCCTCGTCGCTTTCAACCCGCCCAGCCTCGAGAAGTTCGGCCCCAGTGTCCGGCCCGGCGGCATCGTCATCTACGACAGCTCAGTCATACCCAGCCCACCGCGGCTGGATACGAGCCTGGTGATGGTCGGGGTACCATGCGCCAAGATCGCTATGGACCTGGGTAAGCTGATGGTGAAGAACGTCGTGGCGCTGGGCGCGATGCGCGCCGCTACGAACCTCTTTCCCAGAGAGAGCTTCTTGAACACCATGAGCAAGGCGCTCCAGCACGACTGCGCCTTGCTGGCCCTGAACGAGGAGGCCTTCGCCCGGGGGGAGAAGGCCTATGAAGAGGCAAGCTCGTAGGTTCTTGTACGGAATGGGAGGTCTGCGGGGAGGTAGGGAACGCCAGTTGGGTCCCTGAGCATGTGAGCCACTGGACATCCGAGTTCAGAAGTGAGGCGCGAGGTCCGCCAGCTCTGACCTCGAATGCTCACTTGCTCTATTGCTCGGATGGTCAACTAGCGTTCCCTCCCTCCTCAGGTTCTTCCTCGCTTGGTAATCCGCAACCTCGTCGCACCGAAGCGTCGCAATGGAGGCACCTTGACAATGTATATCGGCGTACCGCGAGAAACCCACCGCCTGGAACACCGGGTGGGGCTCACACCCTATGCGGTCGCCCGGCTCAGCCACTACGGACACACCGTCATAGTGGAGAAAGATGCCGGAGCTACCGCCAGGTTCTCGGACAGTGAATACGAAGCCGCCGGCGCTCAAATCGTCTATAACAGCGAGGAGGTGTACAAGCGCGCCGACATTGTCTGCAGGGTCGGCATCCTCTCGACCGGTGAGCTCGATTTCCTGAAGCCCGGGTTGATCATCTGCGCCTTTCACCACCGCGCCGTCGCACCGCGGGAGAACGTCGAGCGGCTGTCCGAGCTCGAGACGACGATCATCGGCTACGAGATCATCGAGAACGAGGACGGCGATCACCCGATCCTGGCGCCGATGAGCGAGATGGCGGGACACATGGCCGTCAACGTCGCCGCCCACTACCTACAGAACCAGGAGGGCGGACGAGGCATCCTGCTCGGCAACGTGCCCGGCGTTGCGCCACCGACCGTCGTCATCCTGGGAGCCGGTTCCGCGGGCAACAGCGCGGCACGGCAGGCGCTGGCGAGCGGCGCCCACGTGATCGTAGTGGACGAGGATCTGGAAAGGCTGAGGGCGCTCAACAAGGAACTGTCGTCCCAAGTGGTCACAGCGGTAGCGGGCATGGCGCAGCTCGAGCGGTTCACAGCGATCGCCGACGCTGTCATCGGTGCGATCCTGATCCCCGGCGCCCATGCCCCGATCCTGGTCACCGAGGAGATGGTGAAAGGGATGAAGCCGGGGAGCGTGATCCTCGACCTCTCAGTCGACCAGGGCGGCTGTGTCGAGACCAGTCGGCCCACCACGATCGATGACCCGGTCTTCGTCGTACACGACGTCGTCCACTACTGCGTCCCCAACATGACCGCCAACATCGCGCGGACCGCCTCCCGAGCGCTCGCCAACGCCGTGCTGCCCACGGTAAAGACCTTGCTGCGCAAGGGACTCCCGGAGGCGCTGCGCGATTCGGGGCTGGCGAAGGGCGTCTACATGTATGAGGGACAGCTGGTCAACGAGAGGGTGGGCGCTATCCTGAGACTCCCCACGACCGCGCTCGCCGACCTCGTCGACAAAGGGTGAGCTAAATGAACTGGCTAGATGACTATAGATCCAAGCTGCAGAGCCCGGCCGACGCGGTACAGAAGGTCGAGAGTGGCGACTGCGTCTACTACGCCGGCAACGCGGCGATCCCGCAGGCGCTCGTCCGGGCTCTGGCCGAGCGGGTGGACGAACTGCAAGACGTCCAACTCAACCATGTGCTGCTGGTGGGCCAGGACCCGCTATCGCAGCCGGGAATGGAAGACAGCTTTCGGCACAACTCGCTGTTCGTGGGACCGGCTGATCGCAAGGCGGTGAACGAGGGGCGCGGCGACTACGTGCCCATCTTTTTGCACCAGATCCCGCGTCTCTTCCGCCAGGGCATCGTCGAGCTGGACGTGGCCATGGTGCAGTGTTCGCCGCCCGACGAGCACGGCTTTATGAGCTTTGGCGTCGAGACCCTCGCTTCCATCGCTGCCTCCCAGATGGCCAAGCACGTCATCGCGCAGGTGAACGCGAAGATGCCGCGGGTACTCGGCGACTCGTTCATCCACGTGAACCGCGTCAATTCCATCGTCGAGTACACGGAGCCGTTGCCCGAGCTCGAGCCCAAGCCGGCCACCGATGTCGAGAAGGCCATCGCCGCCAACGTCGCTCCACTCATCGGCCCCGGTTCAACCGTCCAGATGGGGATCGGCGGTATCCCCGATTCGGTCTGGGAATCTCTGGAAGGGAACTTGGAGCTCGGGATCCACACCGAGATGATCTCGGACGGCGGCATGCGAGCGATCCAGCGCGGCGTCGTGACCGGCACGAAGAAGAACTTGCACGCCGGCAAGGTGGTTCTCACATTCGCTCTGGGTAGCGATGAGTTATACGACTTCCTCGACAACAACCCATTGATCGAGGCACACCCGGTCGACTACGTGAACGACCCGTTCATCGTGAGTCAGAACGAGAACATGGTAGCCGTCAATTCCGCCATCGAGGTCGACCTCACGGCACAGGTGTGCTCCGACTCGATCGGACCCTACATATATTCCGGGTTCGGCGGACAAGTCGACTTCATCCGCGGCGCGGCGAAGTCGAAGGGCGGCCGCCCGATCATCGCCCTGCCCGCCACCGCAAAGAGTGGCGAAGTATCGCGCATCGTGCCGTTCCTCAAGCAGGGCGCCGGCGTCGTCACCAGCCGCGCCGACGTCCACTACGTCGTGACCGAGTTCGGCGTCGCCAACCTGTTCGGCCTCAACCTGCGAGAGCGCGCAGAGGCGCTGATAGGGATCGCCGACCCGCGCTTCCATGACGATCTCGTCCGAGCGGCGAAGGAACGGAAGTTGTTGACGTGACAGTATGCGGTGCGCCGCATGCGGTATGCAGTCAGTAGCACCAAGCACACCGCATACCGCACACCGCACACCGCACACCGAATCTGGGAGGCTGCCTTGAAGAGGATGCTGGTCACTGGTGCGCTCGGCCAGATCGGAGCAGAGCTCGTCCCAGCGCTGCGCGAGACCTACGGCACCGACAACGTCGTCGCCTCCGACATCCGTATGCCGGCAGGAAGCGTCGGCGACGACGGACCGTTCGAGTACGTGGACTGCACGGAGCGGCGGCTGGTCGACGAAGCGGTCCGCAAGTACAAGGTGGACACGATCTATCACCTCGCCTCGCTCCTCTCGGCAACGGCGGAGGAGAAACCGCACGTGGCCTGGGACGTCAACATGGGCGGCCTCTATCGCGTGCTCGAGGTGGCGCGCGAGGGCCGCTGCGCGGTGTTCTTCCCCAGCTCGATCGGCGCGTTCGGGCCCTCAACACCCCCTGACAGGACACCGCAGGATACTCTGCAGCGCCCGACGACCATGTACGGGGTCACCAAGGTGGCCGGCGAGCTGCTCTGCGACTACTACCATAGGCGTTTCCGAGTCGACACGCGGGGCCTGCGCTATCCCGGGCTGATCTCCTACGTTGCTCCACCCGGGGGCGGCACGACCGATTACGCTGTGGAGATCTTCTACGAGGCGATTCGCAACAGGCGCTACACCTGTTTCCTCGGTCCGGACACCTGTCTCGACATGATGTACATGCCGGACGCCATCAAGGCGGCGATGGACCTGATGGACGCGGACCCGGCGCGGCTGATTCACCGCAACGCATTCAACGTCACGGCCGTGAACTTCACCCCGGAACAATTGGGGGCCGAGATACGTAAACACATACCGGAGTTCACGGTCGAGTACGACGTGGACCCCGTTCGTCAGGAGATAGCGGACTCCTGGCCCAACTCCCTGGACGACAGCGCCGCTCGGGCAGAGTGGGACTGGCAGCCGGAATACGACCTGCAGACCATGACCCGGGACATGCTGGAGAACCTCAGGGTGAAGCTGAAGGCCGGCTAGGCGGCCCCCGGCGGCAGCGCGGTAGGGCCCCTTGCCTAAAATGCAACAGCCGTGCATAGTTGCACGGCCGCTCCTATCCCCCGCACCCCCGCTCCACAGACACATCGCACGGTAGGCGGCGCGACCGGCGCAGCCCGCCGATCCCGAGGAGGAAGCATGAAGTCAATCTTGAATCGGAGCACGCTAAACAACGTCCTGGCCCTGGGCGGCGTGGTCATCATCCTGCTGCAGACCCTGATGATCGCATACGAGCGGATCGAGGTCGTGATCATCCTCGCCGGGATCATGATCAACCAGGTCGGCACCTGGGGGCTGGCGAACAAGCTGCTGCCCGAGCGGCGCGTCTACCTGCAGCTCCGCGCGGAGGTCGACCGCTTCATCGGTCTCGTCCGCCAGCTCAACGCCAGCGCCGTCGCCGAGGCCGAGCCCGAGGTCGAATCGACCAAGGCGCTCATGCATGAGTCGATCGAGCGTATGGTGTCCGTGGCCGCCGTGAAGTCGGAGGTAGAATAGCGTCAGTGCCGGTCATTCTGACCGAGAGTGCGGAAACACATTTTCCCGCGGCCGGTGACCCGAGCGCCGGGGCCGGCCGCAACGAGCGAACAGGGGGCGCTCCGCGCCCGGCACGCAGTTTGCCCGACCGGATGCGCCGTCTGGCCCAAACGGCTCGACGCACGAGCGAGGATAGACGATGCGGAACAAGAGCGGTTTTACACTTGTCGAGTTGCTCACGGTCATCCTGATCATCGGCCTGCTGGCGGTGATCGCGCTTCCGCGGTTCGTCAACACCCGGGAGAAGGCCTACTATTCGGCCATGCGCTCCGATCTGCGGAACCTGGCGACGGCCGAAGAGGATTACTTCGCAGAGAACCTGACCTACACGACCGAGCCGAGCTTGCTTGAGAGCTACCGGACCAGCAAGCGGATCGTGGTTACGATCCCGGAGGCGACCGATAAGGGCTGGCGTGCCACGGCGACCCACGAGATATCGACCCACCTGGAGTGCGAGATCTACTACGGCACGGCGACCGGTGCGACCCTCGCCACGAAGGAGGGCGGCGTCTACTGCAACAACTAGACGCGCCGACGGCGAGCTCGAACGACAACACAGCAGTCCCCGGCCGGGAAGAGCAGCGCCCCGGCTCGGGGGCTTCTTGCATCCGACGTCGGTCGGGGCACCGCGACCGCGTCTCGTTGGCCGCCCCCAACCACCCTTCACAACCACCGTGCCCGGGCGCTAGTTTGAGTATCACAGGCACCAATGAGTTGACGCTCGACACTTGACGGTATGGCCGGATTCGTGATCAGCGAGACACCAACGCGCCGCGGCCGGGCCCGCAAGACTACCCCGACCCTTCTCTCGATTGCAGCGCTGACGATCGTCGCCGCGGCCTGCGACGGCCGCGCCGGTAGCGCCGCGCTCGGCGGCTACGAGGGCTCCGGGGGCTGCAGGAGCTGCCACGAAGACTTCTACGAGCTGTGGGCGCCGTCGCACCACGGCCTGGCGATGCAGCCGTTCACTCCCGAGTTCGCCCGCACCGAGATCGGTCCGCTGGCCGGCGAGATCACGATCGGCCAGCTCCACTATGGCGTCGAGGTCAGAGACGGGATCGGCTGGGTCCGCGAGCGTGGCCCGCACGGTGTGGCGGAGTACAAGATCGAGCACGTCATGGGCGGCAAGAACGTCTACTTCTTCCTCACCCAACTGGAGCGCGGCCGGCTTCAGGTCCTCCCCCTCGCATACGACGTCCGCCGCCAGGAGTGGTACAACACGACGGCCGCCAGCGTCAGGCACGAGGCCGACCTGGATGACGAGGCCATCGATTGGCGCGAGCCGGCGCTCACGTTCAACACCTCGTGCTACACCTGTCACGTCAGCCAACTCTCGACCAACTACGACCTGGAGACCGACACATACAACACCGTTTGGCTGGAGCCCGGTATCAACTGCGAGACGTGTCACGGACCGGGCGGCGAGCATGTGCGGGTCTGCAGCGAAGAGAGCTGCCCCGAGGACATGGCCATCATCAGGACCACGGACTTCACCGCGCAACAGACCAACGATCTGTGTGCGCCGTGCCACGCCAAGATGTGGCCGATCACCCAGTCCTTCATGCCGGGCGAGCGCTACTTCGATCATTACGACCTGGCCGCGTTCGAGCATCCCGACTTCTACCCCGACGGACGTGATCTGGGAGAGAACTTCACCTACACGCTCTGGCTGACGAGCCCCTGTCTGGCCTCCGCCGAGCTCGATTGTCTCGACTGCCACACCTCCAGCGGCCGCTATCGTTTCCACGGCGCCCGGGCAAACGACGCCTGCCTGCCCTGCCACGAGCAGCGCGTCCGCGATGCGCCAGCGCACACCCGTCACGCCGCCGGCAGCCCGGGTAACGAGTGCGTCGCCTGCCACATGCCGACGACCGAGTTCGCCCGCATACGGCGCAGCGATCACTCGATGCGGCCGCCGACGCCGTCGGCGACCATCGCCTTCCGCTCGCCCAACGCCTGCAACCTTTGCCACGATGACCAGGACGCCGCCTGGGCCGACCGTTGGGTGCGACTATGGCACCCCAACGACTACCAGGCACCCGCCCTCCACCGCGCGCGCTTGATCGATGACGCGCGCAACCGGCGCTGGGCCCGGTTGCCCGACATGCTCCGCTACCTCGAGAGCGCAGGACGCGATCCGGTCTTCGCCGCCGCCCTGATCCGTCTGCTCGAGGACAGCGGCGACGACCGGTTATGGCCGGTCTTGGTACGGGTCCTCCAGAACGATCCCGCGCCCATCGTCAGGGGAAGCGCGGCCACCTCACTCGGTGCGTATCTGAGCTCCGAGACCAGCGCCGCTCTGCTGGCGGCGACCCGCGACGACTACCGGGTCGTACGGATCCGGGCAGCTGAGTCGCTGGCGAGCTACCCCCAGGAGCTGGTCCCCGACGAGGCGCGCGCCGGCCTCGAGCTCGCGTTGAACGAGTTGCTGGCGGCTCTGCGCAGCCGACCCGACGACTATTTCTCCCACTACGGGCTGGGCAACCTTCATCTCGGCCGCGGCGAGCTGGTACAGGCGCTTACCGCCTTCGAGACGGCTCTGAAGCTCAGACCGGACTTCGTGCCCGCCCTGGTCAACGCCGCCATGACCCAGGCCCAGCTGGGAGAGGCCGCGGCGGCGGAGGCATCGCTGCGGCGGGCGCTGGAGATCGAGCCCGCCAACGCGGCGGCGCACTTCAATCTCGGGTTGCTGCTGTTCGAGCGCGGCGAACATCAAGCGGCCGAGGAGCAGCTGCGGGACGCGCTCGAAGCTGCACCTCGCTTCCCCGCCGCCGCCTACAACCTCTGCGTGCTGTTGGCCGATGACCGGCTCGACGAGGCCATCGAATGGTGCCGGCGAGCCGCCGAGTTGCAGCCCGGCGATCCCCGTCACGCCTACACCCTGGCCTTCTACCAGCAACTCGGCGGAGACGCGCCGGGCGCCGTTCGTACGCTGCGCGAGCTCGTCGACCGTCACCCCGCCTACGGTGACGCTTACGTCCTGTTGGGAACCCTCTACGAGGAAGCGGCGGACACGGCGGCCGCCATCGCCGCCTATCGCCAGGCGCTGGAGAGCGGAGCCCTCGCCGAGCCCGACCGGCGGGTCATCCAGACGAGGTTGCTGGCCCTGCAGGGACGGTAACGTGAAGGTCTCCACGATCATCCCGACATACAACCGGAGCGGTGTACTGCCGGCGACGGTCGAGAGTGCCCTCGCACAGACCTACCCGGATTTTGAGGTCATCGTGGTAAACGATGGATCCGAGGATGACACACGCCAGATCGCGGAGCGCATCGACGATCCGCGGGTGACGGTGATCCATCACGCGCACAATCGAGGCGTGGCCGCCGCACGGAACACCGGGATCGAGGCCGCGCGCGGCACACTGCTCGCCTTCCTCGACGATGATGATCGGTGGCTGCCTGACAAGCTGGCAAAGCAGGCTCCGCTGTTCGACGATCCAGCCATCGGACTCGTCTACTGCGGCGTCGCGATCGTCGACGAACGAGGGACGGTCACCCGGCACGCCATCCCGACACGGCGCGGCGACATCTACCGATCGCTGCTCTTCAAGAACTGCACTTCGGCCAGCTCCGTCGTCGTGACGCGACGTGCCTGCTTCGAGCAGCTCGGGACGTTCGACGAAGACCTGCCACCGTTCGAGGACCACGACATGTGGCTCCGCATCGCCCGTCGCTACCGGGTGGACTTCGTGCCCGAGCCGCTGACCCTCTTCGCCGGCTACCGGCACGACCGGCTCAACCGTCCCAGCCGGGCGGTCCACGTTTACGACCGGGTGATGGCCAAGTTCGAGACCTACGATTACCCCTCACCGTTCTTGCGCCGCCGGGTCCGCGCCTACCGGCACTACACGCTCGCGACCATGCACGGGGCCAACGGCGACGCGCGACTCGCCCGGCAAACATACCTGCGCAGCCTCATCATCTGGCCGGGCAACCCGAAGGCCTGGATCGGCCTCGCATCGGCCATGGCAGGAGCGCGTGCCTCTCGGGCACTTACGGGACTGAAGGCGCAACTCTTCGACCTCGTCAGCAGGGTACGAGCCCCCAGATAAGGTCTTCCGGACTACCGAGAAGCGGACCTGGACTTGCGATAGGCGTAGATGTGCACGTCCTGGAAGTCGTGCCCCCTCTCCTGCTGGACGGCGGGAGGACACACACCAGCGATCTGATAGCCAAAGCCACGAGCCTCGAGCTGTCTCAGAAACGCTCCGAACTCGTCCTCCCCCCGTTCGATGTGGTGATGGTACTCCACAACCATCTGATCGATCGCAGCTATTCGTCCCGACTCGATCAGTTCCTCAAGGACCGCGCTCTCGGCACCTTCCACATCGAGCTTCAGGAAATCGACCTCACGATTCACGTACTTCGATAGCTGTACCTGCCGGACCTTGCAACGCTCTTTTCCCATCCGCATCGGAACGGTGCTCATGACCAGCGACGCCGGGTTGTCGGGATCGAGGTAGAAGTCGACCTCCGCCTCCTCTCGGCCGACGGCCAACCTGTTCACCGACACACCGTCCAACTCGTTGGCGGCGACGTTCTCCTCCAGCAGACTGTAGGCGTGTTCCGCCGGCTCGAAGCCGACCACCGTGGCCTCCGGATACAGCGTCTTGAAGAACAGGATCGACATCCCGATGTTGCTGCCGCAGTCGATGATGTATGGATCGTCGCGCTCAGCTCGGAAAAGGTACCTCAGGAAAATGAAGATCTCCTCGTACAAGTACTGAAGGTACCACAGGGAGTAGGTGGCGACGCGATAGTCGAGCACCGGAACATGTAGAACGCCCGTCCCGCGCGTCAGCGGCCTGCGCCCCAACAGGCCAAGGTACGTCCTGAAGATCCTCCACTTGAGCCTACTCGGGAGCGGCGACCCGACGATCCCATTGAGCCGCGCAGCGAGTAACTCGCCGTACCTCGACAGTTGTCCCATCCCACCCTCACAGTTGCCCGATCCCAAGAACGGAGCCAAGGACTGTCCGGCAATATAGTAGCGTATGCGTCAGGATGCGCCCGGTCCGACGAGACGAGAAGCGGACCCCTGGGGCCTCCTCTCTCGTGCCGCAACGACTTCTCCGTGTTGCACAAACCGAACTGATGTTAGAGGTTCCGCACTGGCCACCAGGTAAGGCAGTACCCCGTGCGACGGGACGGAGGTGACGATACGGTTTGCCCAGCTCGCACTTCATTCTGACCCCCGTCGGCTCGGCCGGTGACGTTCATCCCTACATCGGGATCGGGCGCGAGCTGCGACGGCGCGGACACGACGTCACCTTGCTGACCGGCGAGCCGTTTCGAGCTGCGGCCGGGCGGGCGGGGCTGCGCTTCGTCTCCGGTTGGCCCGCCGAAGACTACGAGGCGACGACGCGCCACCCCGACCTCTGGCATCCCGTCCGAGGCCTGCGCCTGGTGTTGAGCGCCGTCGCCGATATGCTGCGCCAGACGTATGCGACGCTCTCCCAGCTCTACCAGCCCGGGCGGACGATCCTGGTCGGGCACACACTCTCGTTCGCGACCCGGACGTTCGAGGAAAAGCGGGGCGCGCCGGCCGCCACGATCCACATCGCCCCCGGTATCATCCGCTCCAGTTACCTCGGACCGGCGATCGGCGTCGGCCGGAACATGGCCAGCGCGCCCCGCTGGTTCAGGCGTGCGTTCTGGCGGCTCGCCGACCGGTTGGTGTTCGACCCGATGATCGTCCCCGCCCTCAATGCCTGGCGCAGCGAGCTCGGCCTGCCTCCCGTCAACCGCGTCTTCGATTCATGGCTCCACTCACCACAGCGTACGATCGGCATCTTCCCCGATTGGTTCGGGCCGCCGCAGCCCGACTGGCCGCCGCAGGTCCGCCTTACAGGTTTCCCGCTCTTCGATGAGGCCGACGACCATCCCCTCGATCCGCAGCTCGATGAGTTCCTCGCCGCGGGTGAGCCGCCGATCGTCTTCACACCCGGCACCGCCAATCGCCAGGCACCGGCCTTCTTCGAGGCGGCCGTCGGCGCCGCATCCACTCTGGGGCGTCGCGCGCTACTGCTCACGCGATTCCCGGAGCAGCTACTGGACGATCTGCCGGCGACCGTGAAACACGTACCCTACGCTCCGTTCTCGCGCACGCTGCCGCGCTGCGCCGCGCTCGTACACCACGGCGGTGCCGGCACCTGCGCCCAGGGGCTCGCCGCCGGCATCCCTCAGCTCACCATGCCGATGGCCTTCGACCAGCCGGACAACGCGATGCGGCTCCACCGGCTGCGTGTCGGCACCTGCCTGTCACCAAGGAAGTTCACAGCGAAGCGTGTGGCGCGGGCTTTGAGCAGCCTGCTGGAGAGTCGGGAGACCGCCAGCGCCTGCCGCCAATACGCCGAGCGGACCCGCTCGGTCGATGCCGTCGCGCTGACCTGCGACCTGCTGGAGGAGCTCGGTTGACGCGGCCTCGGTCGTTCTTCTTCCTGCCGCCTCCCGTCTAATCCCCGAACTTTATCCCCTGCGCCAGCGGCAGCTCGGTGCTCCAATTGACCGTGTTCGTCTGCCGGCGCATGTAGGCCTTCCAAGCGTCGGACCCGGACTCGCGGCCGCCGCCCGTCTCCTTCTCACCGCCGAAGGCGCCACCGATCTCGGCGCCGCTCGTGCCGATGTTGACGTTGGCTATGCCGCAATCGCTGCCGCGGTGCGAGAGGAACAGTTCGGCCTCGCGCAGGTGCTCGGTGAATATGGCGGAGGACAGTCCCTGAGGAACGCCGTTGTGGTAGGCGATCGCTTCCTCGACCTCGTCCACCGCCTGCTCGGGCGAGGACGATTTCTTGCCGTAGCCGATGATATAGAGGATCGGTGCGAAGGTCTCTTCCTGGACGATCTCGTACTCGTTCTTCGCCGCAGCGATGCAGGGCTTCACGTAGTGGCCGCCCGGGTACTCGGGGCCGTCCAGCGGCTCGCCGCCGCAGAGGATCGAGCCGCCTTCGTTCTGGACGCGCTCGATCGCGTTCTGCAGGTCCTGCACCGCGTCGGTCGTGACCAGCGGCCCCATCAGGATGGCGGGGTCGCGCGGATCGCCGATCGGTATTCCCTCGTACGCCTTGACCAGCCGGCTCACCAACTCGTCACGCACCGACTCGTGGACGATGATGCGGCGCGTCGACGTACAGCGCTGCCCGGCGGTACCCACGGCGCCGAACAGGATCGTGCGGATCGCCATGTTCATGTTGGCGCTGGGCGTGACGACGATCGCGTTGTTGCCGCCCAGCTCGAGGATGGTGCGGCCGAGCCGCTCGCCCACGACCCTACCCACGCGGTAGCCCATCTGGCAGCTGCCCGTCGCCGAGACGAGCGGGACGCGCCGGTCGTGCAGCAAGCGGTCGCCGACGGTCGAGCCTTTGCCGACGATCAGCGACATGATCGCCGGATCGACGTCGTTCTCACGGCAGACTTCGGCGGCGATCTTGGTACAGGCTATGGCGGTGAGCGGCGTCTGGCTCGAGGGCTTCCAGAGCACGCTGTCACCGCAGACGGCGGCGATAGCCGTATTCCAGCTCCAGACCGCCACGGGGAAGTTGAAGGCGGTGATGACACCGACGACGCCCAGCGGGTGCCACTGCTCGAACATGCGATGGTCCTGCCGCTCCGACTGCATGGTCAGGCCGTAGAGCTGGCGCGAAAGGCCGACGGCGAAATCGCAGATGTCGATCATCTCCTGGACCTCGCCCTCACCCTCGGCCACGATCTTGCCCATCTCCAGCGTCACCAGCTGGCCCAGCTCGGCCTTCACCTCGCGCAGCCGGAGTCCCAGCTGACGAACCAGCTCGCCGCGCCGGGGCGCCGGTACGGTCCGCCACTTCAGAAACGCCTCGTGGGCGCGGCCGACGATCCCGTCGTACTCCTCCTCCGTGACCTGCTTGACGGTGGCGATCGGCGAGCCGTCGATCGGGGTTATGACCTCCAGGTCCGGGCCCGAGCCTACCCACTCGCCGGCGAAGCCGCCCGCGTTCACGTCCTCGATCCCCAACGTCTTCAGAAAATCGTCTCTACTGGGCATACCGATACCTGCCTGTCTCTCGGTCCGTACTACGCTGCGCGCGATGCTCGGGAACTTCCCGATTCTATCATCTCGTCCTGCCCCAGGCCAGCCGCAGATCGCCGCCGCTTGACCTCGGCTTGACCGCCCGAGCACAGCATGGGCCCGAGAACGGCGCCAAGGCCCACCAACCTGGGAGGTAAGAGAGATGCCGATCCGACGGTCCGTTTGCCTGGTACTCATTTTGGCTGCCGCCACGGCCGGCCGGCTGGCCGGGCAGACCTGTTTCCGGGGGCGGCCCCTGCCCGAATGCCGCGTCTTCGCGATCACCGAGATCGGCTTCGGCGTGCGGCTGACACAGGAGCCACTGGACGAGGGTCTGACCAGCGCCGACCTGGGGTTCATGGTGAATCTGAACGAGGATTACGCGCTGGGCGGCACGCTCTACGCCGCCTTCGAGGACTACACCGACCCCGGGCCTGACGCGCGTTACGGCATCAAGCTGCGGGTTCGCCGCTGGATCGAGCCGTGGCTGAGCGTCGATCTGGCGCCGGGCATCATGTACCACAACGGGGGCACCGGCCCCTCCGGGCTGGCCTTTACCAGTCAGATCGGCCTCAACTACCGGGACTGGGTGGCGCTGACGACCCAGCTCGAGTACCTCGGGTACCACGACGACCGGGTACTGGCGGGTTACGCGGGGCTGAGGTTCGGCTCCGAGTTCGCCGTCGGCGCGGCGTTGCTCGGCGGGCTCCTCGCCATGCTCGCCGCCATGGCACCGAGCTACTGACGCTCATCCCCGGGCCCGGCCCACCCGGCCGGCCGCCGACCCCTAGCCACCGGCGGCGTCCGCCGCCGCCTCCGTCTCGTACAGCCGTCCGGTCTCCAGCTCGAGGACGATCCGGTCGGCGTCGTAGACGGCGTCCAGCGCGGCTATTACGGCCCGCACGTCCACCATGATGTTCCGGCCCCGCTCGGGCAGATAGATGAAGTCGCGCGACAGCCCCTCGATGTTGCGGTCGAAGTTGAGCCCCACGAGCTCGAGCTCCGGCGTCACCGCCGGCGAGCCGGAGTTGCCGCCGTAGGTATCGGCGGTCGAGATGAAGTTCAGCGGCGTCGCGAGGTCGAGACCGTCGGGCGGCGAGCGCCAGCGCTCCGGCAGATCCCACTCGGTGCCCGTGCCGTGCGAACTGTACAGATCGTACATCCCGTAGAACGTCGTGTAGGGCGGCGCGATCGTACCGTTGTACTCGTAGCCCTTAACCACGCCGTCTGTGATACGCGGCGAAAACGTGCCATCGGGCGGCACACTACGGCCGTAGACCTCGAAGCGGACGCGGCCTAGATCGCTCTCCAGCCGGCTCTCCTCGCGCGCCAGCAAGCCCGACTCTCGACGGTACTCCTGATACACGGGAAGTAACACGGCAACCAAGCGCAACGCCGGGTCACCCATCGACAACGATCCGCTCTCCACCGCCTCCGCCGTCCGCTCCGCGCTGCTCAACGCCGAGCTCGCCAGCAGCACCGCCGCCGCGTCCTGCGGCGAACGACCCTGCAGCGCCGCCCGCGTGATCTCGTGGTTCGCACCGAGATATCGCTCCACGTCTGAGAGACGCACCTCCAGGTACTCCCGCTCCAACAGCGCCGGGTGATCGCGCAGCCGCAGCAGCGTGCCCCTCAGCTCCTCGATCGTGTCGGCAGGCGCACCGCGGGCCTGCGCCTCCAAGTAGGCGAGCGCCGCCAGCGCACGTGACAGCGTCGTGGAAGAGTACGCGGGGTTGCCCAGCCCGTAGAACGCACCATACAACGGACCCAACGCCGCTTTGTCCTCCTGGATCTCAGCCAGCCGGCCGAACACTGCCCCATACTGCTCGCTCAGTGCCGCATCCTCGGCGATCGCGGCCTGCAGTTGCCGCTCGGCATCCGCCTTCCGCGCCATGATCATCGGATCCCGCAACGCTGCCAGCTGCCCGGTCCGGGCCTTCAGCGAGTTCGAGAGGCCGAACATGACGTTGATGATGTTCATCGCCGCAGCGCGCTCCGGTTCGGCCTGCCTGAACGCTTCCAGTGCCTCCAGCCGGCTCGTGTAAAAGCCGATCCGCACCGGCACCTCCACATCGCGCTGATACACCAGTTGCGCGATCGTGCGCAGCCGGTTGGTCGAACCCGGGTTGCCGACCACGAACACCACATCACCCTGTTCCACACCCTCGTCGCTCATACGGAGGTTGTTCTGAGGTCGATACGGGACGCCATCACGATCGTAGACCCTCAGGAAGGCGAAGTCGAGAGCGTGGCGCGGGTAGGTGAAGTTGTCCGAGTCTCCGCCGAAAAAGCCCATCTGCAGCTCCGCCGCCACCACTAGTCGCACGTCGGTGAATCGCCGAAATACGTAGGCCGAGTAGCGGCCCCCGTGATAGAGCGGCACCATCTGCACCCAGATCGAGTCGCCCTGCCCCGAGTACTGCTCCAGCAGGCGCGCCTCGATGCCCTCCAGCGTCTCGTTCCGCAGACGCTCCCGCTCTTCAACCGTCGCCGCCCTGTCGGTCGCGCCGAAGACTTCGTCGCTAACGTCCGCGATCGCGATCAGTTGATCGGCGTAGTTGCCGGTCGGGCGCTCCTCGGCGAGCGTCGATGCGTAGAACCCAGCCGCGAGCAGGTCCTCACCCTCCCGGCTCGCCCGAGCCACGTCACCGCGCACACAGTGATGGTTCGTAGCGACCAGGCCGTTCGGTGAGACGAACGACGCCGAGCAGCCCCGGATACGCAGGACCGACAGCCTGATACGCTCGAACCACTCCGCGTCGGCCTCGAAGCCGTAAGTCTCGCTGAAGTACTCCGCCGGCGCATACTCGAAGGTCCACATCTTGCCAAAGTCGAACCGGCCGGCGCCGACCTCGGCGAGATCCGCTTGCCCAACCTGGGCTTGGCACGGTTGGATAGCTGCGACCAGCAGCGCGGCCGCCAGCACGACGGGCCTCGTGCATCTCTGATGTTGTTCCAGGGCTCCGGCCATCACACGGCCTCCATAGGTACAGATATGTCGGTGTAGCTGCAGACGATCGGCGCTGCATCCTGAGAGAACAGGGCATTCTATCATCTCGGCGCCGCCGCGGCCACAGGGCGGTCGAGCACACCCCGCAGGCTCTTGAGAAATCCGCGCCCAGCGGTTACCGTCCCGGCGCCCAAGTGAGATTTACCGGAACCGGAGAGTTACCAGCGCCATGAAACGCTCGACCCGAATGGTGAACGCCCTCGCCTTCGCCGCCGCTTCCTGCTTCGCCGCCTTCACGGACACCGCCCGCGCGCAGGATGAGAAGCAGGTCGGCTGGTTCTTCACTGCGGAGGTCACGGGCGTGTGGACGGCCGGCAACTCCGACTCGAATACCCTGGGACTGGCCGCCAGCCTGCGCCGCGTCTGGGAGAGCTCGGAGTTCAAGTTCGATGGCGGAGCTGTTCGCACCGAGTCCGGCACCATCACGCGCACCGCCGTGGGATCGGTCGACGACTTCCGGGTCGAAAAACAGACGACCCGCAAGAAGACGGCGGAAAGCTACTACCTCCGGGGCCGCTACGACTACGAGTTGAGCGAGCGTTTCTTCGCCTTCGCCGGCGCCCATTGGCTGCGTAATACCTTCGCCGGGATCGACAGCCGCATGCTGTTCGCGGCCGGCGCGGGCAACATTTGGGCCGACCGGGACCGGATCCGCTTCAGGACCGACTACAGCTTCACCTACACCTTCCAGGAAGACGTCGTCGAGAACCCGTTCATCAAGACGAACTTCCCCGGCCTGCGCGCGTCCTACAGCCTTTGGTGGAAGCTCTCCAGCTCTACCGAACTCGAGAGCACCTTCATCACCGATCTGAACCTCGACAAGACGGAGGATGTGCGGTTCGATTTCACCAACGCGTTACCGATCGCTATAAGCGACAGGCTCGCCTTGAAGCCGAGCCTGCAGCTGCTGTGGCGGAACGAGCCGTCGCTCGCCGAGATCGACCTGGAAGATGAGGGCGGGGTCCCGACCGGCGATACGGTGCGCGTGCCGCTCGAGAAGCTCGACAGCTTCTTCACCCTGGCCCTGGTGGTGAAGCTGTAGTCCCAGTACGCACAGCCGGCGCGCGGCCGAGGGAATCTCCGCCGCGCGCCGGCCCTCTATTCGGGCCGCCCGCGACGCAGATAGGCCCGCAAGTCGCCGACGTCGTACCGACCGTTCCCGTTGTTGAGGTCGTCCAGGTATGCCTTCTCCAGGTCCGTGAGCTCGTTCACTTCGTCGAGCAGGAACGGGCCCACGACGCGTTCGACCGCGATGGGGATCGTCGAGAGCACGAGGCGGGCCACCCCATCCTCGACGGTCACCTCGTAGATGTTAATGCGCGATGAGGGACCGAGCCCGCCGTCCAACCGCGTGGACGGCTGGGTAGCGGTCGTCAGCGTGCCCGGCCCCAGCGCTCCGAACGCGTCGCCGGCCTCGCCGCGATTACCGCCCTGCGGGAAGGTCTTCAGCAATGTGCTGTCGCCGTCGGCCTCGATCAGGTTGACACGGTAGATCGGTGTGCAATCGGCGCAGGGGCGGAACGGTACCGTGTCGTTGATCCTGTAGATCAGCACGCCGGCGGCGGGAAGATTGAGATCGAACCCGTTGCGCTCCCGGTACTCGACGAGCAACCGCTCGTCCACACCGAGCGGGATCTCCAGGATCTCACCGCTGGTGCGCACCGGCGGCAGCGTCACCTCGAGCAGCTCGGCCTGCTGGATGACCACGATCTCGTCCAACCAGCCCATGCGCCTCTTCTCCCATGCACCCATGTGCGTGGGTCGCCTCCAGGCATCCCGGTCCGAGGTCCCACAACCCCAGGCGCCCGCCGCCATCAGCGACCAACAGCCGACCACCCAACGCCGCTGGTCGGGCTCGATCCCGTAGACCGGATGATAGAGGTCGGGCAGGCCCAAGTTGTGCCCGAGCTCGTGAGCGACCGTCGTGATCGGCGTGATCTCAGTCCCATCGCAGCTCACGATGCTCTGTATGAAGTACGCGTCGATCCTGATCCAGCCGCCGCCCGCCCGGGCGTCGTCCGTCACGAACTGGGGTTGGTCCGGCCAACGCGAGATAGCCCAGAAGTGCGGCCAGATGCCGGGACCGCCGCACGAGGCCGAGACGGCCGGAAAGTAGAACGCGATCGCATCGACGTAGCCGTCGTCGTCGCCGCTGTTCGGCACGTTGTCGGGCCCGTCGTTGTCGTAGAGGCTGAAGTCGATACTACCGTCGACCAGCGACAGCGCCTCTGTCAAGTACTCGCCGGTCCGCGCATCGCTGCCCAGCCCGTACTCGCTACCGACCACCTGTTCGAGTGTCAGGCTCGTCCGCACCCACGGACCCACCTCGCCGTAGATGTTCAGCCGCCCACCCGACATCTCGGCATAGAACTCGGTCAACGTGCCATCTTCGGCAGGACCGTCGAACAGGATACGGCTCAGATCCTCAGAGCTGTAAACCGGATCCGGCGAATCGGAGAACAGCGCCGGGATCGCCACGAACGGCAGGTCGCCGGCGACCGGCTGGGCCGCGGCGATGGCGTGCTCCGCCCGCAGCACCCAGCCGCTGGATTGACGCAGAACCTGGGCTCGCTGTCTCAGGCTTTCTACGTACTGGGGTGACAACTTACGGGCGGGCACCCGTGCGGGTACGATGTCCTGCGCTCCGGCATAGCTGGGGGCAAGTGTCACGAGGCCGACCGCCAGCGCCATCAAACGATGTCTCGTCGTCATGATCGGCCTCCCGGTCATTGGCGAAAGCCGACGGTGTAGCCCGACACATCGTCGCGCACATCGTTCGACGGGTCGGCCACCTCGACGACCTGCAGCTCCGGGGGCGCCTGCCGGTCCAGAACGGTCATCGTGAAACGCACCTCTCCCGGAACCACCATGAGCACGACGATACGGCTCGTGCCGCCGGCACTCCGGTAGAAAGCGTCACAATCTTCGCAATCGACGCCGATGATCCCCTCGTCGCTGGCCTCGAACACCGCCGCGCCTTCGTCACCGTTGGGAGAGACGAGGTAGGCTACCAGATCGCCTGCACCGGGCGGCAGCCCGGACGGCCCGTCGTCGCAGGAGAGCACCGCCAGCACGGTCACTGCGACCAGGAGTCCCAGAGCCCCGAGCCGGGTCGCGACTGCCACGCCTCTTCTTGTCGAACCAAGCAAAACTTTCATCGCACCACCTGTTTTGAGGGTCGGTATCTCTAGTAAGCTATGCTCAGTGGGGGAGCGCTGCCAGCCGTCGAGCCGTGCCGCAAGTGTCGGAAATCCTGACACCGACCCTTGGTCCCCCCCGTAGTGTGGGTTGACCGTTACGCACCGGGAACACCCACAACCACGCACAGACGATGAACCACCACGACGAGCCCGACGTACAGCCGCCGCGGAAGCTGACGCGCCACGATGGCCAAGCAGGCGACCCCTTCGTCCTCAGATCGTGGCGCGACGCCCGCTACGCCGCCCGCCGCCTGGCACGCAGCCCGGGGTTCACTCTGACCGCGATCCTCTCGCTGGCGCTGGGCATCGGCGCGAACACTGCGATCTTCACCGCCGTCAACGCGGTGCTCATCCAGAAGCCGCCGCTCGAGCGGCCGGGCGAGCTGGTCGATATCTACAGCTCCCAGCCGCACTTCGCTTACGGCGCGTTCTGCTACCCCGATTTCGAGGAGATCCGCGACGGCACGCGAGACGTGTTCGCCGCGTTGGCCGCCGTCCGGCTGGCGCCGGTACAAGCCGACCGTACGGATGAGGTCGAGACGCTATTCGCGGAGCTCGTCAGCGGCGACTACTTCTCCGTCCTGGGCGTGCAGGTCGAGTTGGGACGAGCGATCCTGCCGGAAGACGATGCGGCTCCCGGTGCCCATCCCGTAGTGGTGCTGGGACATGGCTATTGGCGGCGCGCCTTCGCCGGCGACACGGATGTCGTCGGCAGCGAGGTCCGGTTGAACGGCCTCGCCTACACCGTCGTCGGCGTGGCACCCGAAGACTACCGTGGCATTATCCGCGGTCTCGCCCCGGCGTTCTTCATCCCCATGGCGATGGTCAACGAGATCCAACCGGGTTCCGGCGACCTGCTGACCGCGCGCGGTGACCGATCGCTATTGATCAAGGGCCGGCTCCAGCCCGGCGTGACGGTCGAGCAGGCTGAGGTATCGGCGGCGGCGGTGGCCGCGCATCTCCGGCAACGCTACCCCTCGGATTGGGCTGTGGGGGACAGGGTCGTTCTCGTTCCCACACGCGATGTCGTCGTCTACCCGCCCGTCGACCGCTTCATCCACGCCAGCGCCTGGCTGCTGATGGTCGTCGTCGGGCTGGTACTACTCATCGCCTGCGCGAACCTGGCGAGCTTCCTGCTGGCCCGCGCGATGGATCGGAGGAAGGAGATCGCGGTACGGCTGGCGCTCGGCGCCAGGCGGCGAACTCTGGTCAGACAACTGCTGACCGAGACCGTACTGCTCGGTATTCTGGGCGGCGCGGCCGGCGTGCCGCTCGGCCTCTGGCTACTGAGACTGCTGCTCGCCACCGATCTGCCGCTGCCGATGCCCATCAGTCTCGACCTGAGCCTCGACGCAACGGTGCTCGGCTTCAGCCTGTTGATCTCGCTCGCCGCGGGCGCGCTGCTCGGCCTGGCACCGGCGCTTCAGTCGACGGGCTACGACGTCGCGTCGACGCTGAAGGACGAGTCGGCCGGCGGCGGCTGGCGTGCAAAGGCGCGCCTGCGCAACCTTCTGGTAGCGGCCCAGGTGGCGGTCTCGGTGGCGCTGCTGGTAGGAGCGGGCCTGTTCTTGCGCAGCTTCTTCGCCACCCGCGCCGTAGATCCGGGGTTCGGGCGCGATCCGGCGGCGCTACTCACCATTGCCGTGCCCGCCAGCCGCTACTCGGAGGAAGAGGGCCGACTGTTCACCCGCACGCTGTTGGACCGTTTCCGGCAGCTGCCCGGCGTCGCGGCCGTCGGTTTGACCTCCAACATCCACCTCAACATGATCACGCGGCAATGGGCCGACGTGAACGTCGATGGCGTCGAGCCACCGCCCGGTCGCGAAGCACACGCCGTCGACCGTGCCACAGTGGATGCCGGCTTCTTCGACGCCGCCGGTATCCGCATCGTGCGCGGGCGCAACTTCAACGACGCCGACCACGAGGACGCGCCCGGCGTCGCGATCATTAACGAGGCGATGGCTCGTAGGTTCTGGCCGGCAACCGATGCGGTCGGCCGGATGCTGCGGCGCCCCGACGGCCGCGACTGGCGCGTCGTCGGTGTCGCCGGCACCGCAAAGATACGCTCGCTGGGCGAGGCACCCCAGCCGTTCATCTACCTGCCGTACAGCCAATCGTACTCGACCTGGCTCACCGCAGTCGTCAAGACCACCCGCGATCCCGAACGCACGGTGCTCGAAGCGCTGCGAGCGGCCCGCCAGTTGGATCCCGACGTCTGGATCTGGGAAGCCAAGACGATGGAGCAGCATCTGGGGACGATGCAGCTGCCGGCCCGCCTGTCGGCCTTGCTGCTGTCGCTCTTCGCCGCACTCGCCCTCACACTGGCTAGCGTCGGGCTCTACGGCGTCGTCAGCTACGCCGTGTCGCAGCGCAGCCGCGAGATCGGCATCCGGATGTCGCTCGGCGCCGACGCCGGCAATGTGGTCCGCATGCTCATGGGTTCGGCGCTGAGGATAGTCGCCCTCGGCGGCGGCGTCGGCTTAGTCGTCGCTCTCTTCCTGGCCAGGGCGCTGGACCGGCTGCTGTTCGGGGTCGGCTCGCTCGATCCGATCGCCTTCACCCTGGTCCCGGTGCTGCTCGGGGCTGTGGCGACCCTGGCGGCCTACATCCCATCGCGCCGGGCCAGCCGGGTGGACCCGGTCGTCGCGCTGAGGTCGGAATAGGGCCCGGCCCCTACCAGCCTAGGCCTCGTGGACCGTCTTCCCACCCACGACGGTCCGCACGACCTGGATCTGCTTGATCCGGTCGGGATCGACCGCGTGGAAATCCTCGGCCAGGATCACGAAGTCGGCCAATTTGCCCGCCGTTATCGAGCCCTTGATACCCTCCTCGAACGCGGCGTGCGCGGCGTTGATCGTGCAGATACGTAACGCTTGGTCGGGCGTGACTCGCTGATTCGGGCCCCAGATCCTGCCGTCGAAGTCCTTGCGGGTCACCATGCTCTGTATCGCCATGAGCGGCTCGTACGGACCGGGCACGTAATCCGACGCCGCGGCCACCGGAATCTCGTAGTCGAGGAAAGACTTGTGCGCGAACATCCAGCGCATCTTTTCCGGCCCGTACTCCACCCACTTGTCGCCGTGGTAGTGCGCGTAGGTATAGAATGGGGTGGGGATCGCACCGACCGCCTTGATTCGACGTAGCAGATCCGGGTTGACCAGCGAGCAGTGCTCGATGCGATGCCGCGGGTCGGATCGCGGCCACAGCTCCTGCACCCGCTCGTAGGCATTCAACACCATGTCGATGGCGACGTCGCCGTTCGCGTGGATGCCTACCTGCCAGCGCTTGCGGTGTGCTTCCTCCACGACCTCGTGTATCTCATCCTGTGTCATCGTGAGGATGCCGTAGTCGTCCGGCCGCCCGACGTACGGCGAGCTCATCCGCATCGTACGCTCCGAGGCTGAACCATCGGCGAAATACTTCACGCCGCCGACCCGCAGCCACTCGTCGCCGAGACCCGTATAGAGTCCCGAATCCTTCATCGCCGCGTACGCTGAGCCGCCGCTAAGCATCATGTACACCCGGCACTTCAGATCGCCGGCCACCAGCGCGTCCTGGTAGGCGGTGGTGAGCTGCGGCGAGCAGCTGGCATCGGTCACCGACGTGAGGCCGGCCGCGCTCATCAGCTCGGTGATCAGTTTTGCGCCCGCTTGCCGCTGCTCACGCGTGGTCGACCGCGGGATCAGACGGGAGAGCGGAGCCCGCGCCGCCTCGGCCACGAAGCCGGTCAGCTCGCCGCACTCGCGGCCGTATCTCCCGTCCGGTGGGTCAGGGGTCGCGGCGGTGATCCCGGCCAGCTCGAACGCCACGCTGTTGTACCACGCAGTGTGGCCGCCGCGGTGGCCCACCTCGACGGGATGGTCCGGCACCGCTTCGTCCAGGTCCCGGCGCGTGAGCCTTCGGCCCTCGCGGACCTTGGTGTCGTCGAACTTGAACCCGACGACCCACTCGCCAGGCGGTGTGCGGGAGGCCCGCTCCCTCAGCGTAGCCTGGACCTCGGCGATGCTCCTGAGGTCCAGGTTCACCAGCGTCAGCTCGCCTATCCCACCGGATGCCGGATGGCTGTGCGCGTCGATGAAGCCCGGCGTCACGGTCATCCCCTCCGCATCGATCACCGCCGTACTCCGGCGCGCCAACCCGCGAATCTCACCGTTGCTCCCCACCGCAACGAAGCGATCCCCCGTGACCGCGAACGCCTCGGCGGTCGGCTGCGCATCATCTACGGTGTAGACCCTACCGTTCAGCAAGACGAGATCGGGCCCCAGAACGTCGCGCTCCTGCCGGTTCGGCCGAGCGATCAATTCGCGACCGATCGCCGGCATGCCCAGCACGGCCGCCAGTGCTGCGCCCGACTTGATGAACTCGCGGCGCGTCTGCTCGGACATCGTATCCTCCTTCACTCGACAGCCCGACGAACCGAGTCCAGCTCGTCGCGCGCACCTTCAGGCGAGCGCGTGAAGAGGCTGACCCCGATCGTCACGGCGAATCCGGCCAGAAAGCCAGGCAACATCTCGTAGAGAGAGTAGAATTGCTCTTTGAACAGCAAGACCCAGAGAACCGTCGTGGCGAACCCGGCCACCATCCCGGCGATCGCGCCCGCTCTCGTCGTGCCACCCCAGAAGAGCGAACAGATGACCACCGGGGCGAACGCCGATGCCAGCCCCGACCAGGCGAAGAGCACGAACCAAAAGATCACTCTCACCTCGGGCAAGGCGAGCGCCAGGGCGATAGCCCCGATCACCACCGTAGTGAGCTTGCCGAGAAACGAGAACTGCCGCTCCGATAGCCCCGGATGTATCACCTTCTGGACGACATCCCTGACGACGGCCGACGATGCAAGGATTAGCAGCGAGTCCACGGTCGACATGATCGCCGCCAGGACGATCACCAGGAATATCCCGGTGAAGACGGCCGGCATCAGCTCGGCACTCATCATCGGAAGAATCGTCTCCGGGTCCGCGAGCCCGGGAAACAACACTCTACCCGCCATGCCCGCGAACACCGCGCCGATGTCGAACACGATGATGACGGCCACCGCCATGACGCTGCCATCGACGATCTCGCTATGATCGCGTGCCGAGATGAACCGCGTGAGCAGCTGAGGCGCGCCTAAGAACGCCAGGCCGATGCCCACGAAGCTGACGGCGCTGGCCACACCCGCCACCGACAACCCGTACTCACCCATCGGCTTCAAAAGATCCGGGTCCATCGCACCGAGCTGCGATACCAGCGGACCCCATCCCCCGACCGCTGCGATGCCTACGATCGGCAGCATCAACAGCCCCAGGAACATGAGGACCCCGTGCAGAAGGTCGTTGTAGGCGACCGCCGTGAAACCACCCACAGTCGTGTAGAAGAGGATGAGCGCGATCCCGATCAGAACACCCAGCTCGTAGCTGGTCCCTAGAAACGAACTGAACGCCTTGCCCGACGCCGTCAACTGGGCCGCGGCGTAGGCGGTGACCATCGAGAAGATGATCACGACGCTCACCAGGCGAATGATGTGCCGCGTGTCACGGAAACGGGACTCGAGGTAGTCGGGCACGGTGATCGAGTCGTAGCGGTCCGTATACTCCTTGAACCGCAGTCCGACGAAGACCCAGGCGAGCGCTACCCCCAGTACCTCTCCCAGGACGACCCACAGCGCGTGGATGCCGACCAGGTACCCCATCCCGGTAAGGCCGAGCAGCAGCCAGGCACTCTCGCCAGTGGCGTTCGAGCTGAAGGCGATGACCCAGGACGGGAGCTTCTTGCCGGCCACGTAGTAGCCAGCGACGCTACCGGACTCGCGCCGCCCCCAGATGCCGATCGCCACGAGGACGACCCCGTAGATCCCGAGAACCGCGAGGATAGCCGACGAGCCCATGCTATCCCGCGTCTCGCGCGCGGCGACGCTTGAAGTAGAAGACCGTTACCAGAACGAGAGACGGAAAGACCGCCACGAACAGCAACAGCCACGCCGTCCAGGGGAGCCCCCCGATCATCGCGCCTAGCTCCCCGAGTCCACGCGCCGACAGGCGCGGCGCAGGCGGCCCAACCCGTCCTCGACCTCGCTCTCGCTCACCAGCATCGAGGGACCGATCCGAATCACGTTGCCGTTGAGTCCACCGACTCCGAGCAATAGCCCCTCTTCCCTTGTCGCCTCCAGCACCGCCCTGGCCTTGCCGGGGCTCGGCTCCTTGCTGGCTCGATCTTCCACCAGCTCCAGCGCCTGCATGAGCCCCATGCCACGCACCTCACCGATCCACTCGTGCGCGTCGTACAGATCCTCGAGGCCCTGCCGTAACTGGTCACCACGAGCCCGCGACCGGGCGGGCACATCCTCCCGCGCCATCACCTCGAGCGTCGCGTCGCAGGCCGCCATACACACCGGGTTCCCGCCGAAGGTCGAGATCGTCTTGCCGGTCCAGGCCTCGGCGATCTCCGGCCGCGTCATCGTCGCGCCTACCGGGAAGCCGTTGGCGATCCCCTTGGCCATGACCATGACGTCGGGCTCGACCTCCCAGTGCTCGATACCGAACCACTTGCCTCCCGTGCGGCCGAACCCTGCCTGTACCTCGTCACAGATGAACAGTCCACCGTGATCGTGAATGATCTCGACCATCCGCTGGAAATATCCGGGCGGCGGCACGATATAACCGCCCGCACCCTGTATGGTCTCCGCAAAGAAGGCGGCCGGCTTACCGTCGGTCACCGTGCGGATCGTCTCCTCCAGGTCTCTGGCCAGAACATCCACAAAGGTTTCGTCGTCTAGCCCCTCGATCGGGAAACGATAACGATAGGGCGACATCGTGTGCTTGATCCCGGGCAGCGTGCTGCCGAGCGGACGCCAGGGCGCCTGCCCCGTAAGGTTCGTGGCCAGTATGCTGCGGCCCGAGTAAGCCTGGCGGAGCGCGATCACTTCACTTCTCCCCGTATACATGCAGGCGAGCATGACCGCCGTCTCTACCGCCTCGGTCCCGCTGTTGGTGAAGAACGACTGGCTGAGCCGGCCCGGCGCGATCTCGCTCAGTCGCTTGGCGGCGCGGATCTGGTTCTCTGTGATATAGAGCGTGGACGTGTGTCCCAGCCTGCCCACCTGCTCGCGGACACGCTCCACCACATCCGGCTGGCAGTGACCGATGGAGGCGGTGAGGATCCCACTGAAGAAATCCAGGTACTCGCGGCCCTCCGAATCGACTACCATCGTGCCGTGTCCTTCGACCAGCACGAGCGGATCCTCGTACAATGGCGGGGCGCACGGGAAGAGGTACTTGCGGTGATCCGCTTTGACCCGCTCGGTATCGGTCTCAGCTACTCTGTTTCTCTTTACGCTCATCGCTACCACCTCGAGATCACGACGCGTTTGTCTGTGTAGAACTCGATGGCATCGCGGCCCTGGGCCTTGAGGTCCCCGTAGAACGAGCCTTTCGCGCCACCGAACGGAAAGAACGCCATCGGAGCGGCGACTCCAATGTTGATGCCCAGCATGCTGATGCCCGCGTGATAGCGGATGTCGCGCGCCGCGCGACCACTGGTCGTGAAGATCGACGTCATGTTGCCGTAGCCGACGCGTTGAATAACCTCCAGAGCCTCGTTCAGTGAGCCGACGCCGGCCAGCCCTCCGACGGGCCCGAAAATCTCCTCGCGCCCCACGACCAGGTCCGGGCCCACTTCATCGAACAATGTGGGGCCGACCCAGTGTCCCTTGGGATACTTCTTCACCGTGGCGTCGCGGCCGTCGAGCAGCAGCCTCGCGCCCTCGCTGATGCCCTGCTCGATATAGCCGAGAACGCGCTCGCGATGCGCTGCCGAGATCAGCGGACCCATGAAGGGGTCGCCGTCGAGGGCGTAGCCCAGGCTGAGCGATGCGGCTCCGTCCAGCAGCCGCTCCTTCATCTCCGGGTACGCGTCCGCCACACCCACGACCACGCTCCCCGCCAGACACCGTTGGCCCGCCGACCCGAACAGCGAGGAGAGGATCGCGTCGGTCGCCAGGTCGTAATCCGCATCGGGGAGCACCACGAGATAGTTCTTCGCCCCGCCCAACGCCTGCACCCGCTTGCCGCGCGCTGCCGCCCCCGCATAGACCTGCCGGGCCACGGCGCTCGACCCGACGAACGAGATCCCTCTCACGTCGTCGTGCTCGATCAGCGCCGCCGCGGCGTCCCGGGCGCCGTGCACCACGTTGAGCACGCCCTCCGGCAGTCCTGCCTCTGCGGCCAGCTCGACCACGGTCTGGTGCGTCAGCGGGTCCTGCTCGCTCGGCTTCAGCACGAACGTGTTGCCGGTGGCAACCGCGTAGGGCCAGAACCACAAGGGGATCATGACCGGGAAGTTGTACGGCGTTATGCCGGCGAAGACGCCCAGCGGTTGCAGGAAGGTCTCACAGTCGATACCCGGCGCGATATCCTCGAGCGTCGAGCCCAGCATTAGGGTCGGGATCCCGCAGGCGTGCTCCACGTTCTCGATCCCGCGCCTGATCTCGCCGCGGCACTCCTCCAGATTCTTGCCGTGCTCCCTGGCGAGGCTGGCTGCCAGATCCTCGAGGCTCCGGTCGAGCAACGTCTTGAGTCGGAAGAGCACCCGCGCCCGCTCGGCTGCCGGCGTCGCACGCCAGGCCGGCAAGGCGCGCTTCGCCGCCTCCACCGCTGCGCCCACATCTTCCGGACCGGAGAGCGGAACCCGCCCGAGCCGCTCTCCCGTCGCCGGGTTGCTGACGGGCAGAGTCTCGGAGCCCGATGACGCGACCCACTCGCCGCCTATGTAGTTGGCGACCGAAACATCCTTGGTCATGATGTCCTCCGGGCTGGCCTGGCTCACTCACCCCATGAGCCGTTTAAAGAGAGACTTCACCGTGCCCTCGTAACGCTTCACAACGAGCACCGATGCCGGCGAGTGACGGGCCACCTTCTCCGGGATCTCGCCCAGCAGCATCTTGCGGAACAGAGGCTCCTTCGCAGCCCCAATAACGACCAGGTCACAGTCGCGGCTGGCCAGCGCCAGGCCGCCGGCCACCGACTCCGCCTCGAGCAGCTGCGTCTCCAGCGGCAGCGTCACATCGAAGTGGACCAGCGTCTTCTCGATCCAGCGCTCCGCCTCGGAACGCTGCTCCTCCGACGCTCCCGGCGGCACGACGTAGCTTGCGGTAACCTCCATCTCGAACGCCTTGCCCAGCACGTTCAGGAACTCGGCCGCAAGCTGCGCGTGCGGGCCACCCGCCGTGGGGAACAGACAGCGCCGGAACTTGCCCGGCTCGGCGATCTTCAGCAGCATCAGGTCGCACGGCGCGTGCCGGATCACCTGGTCGGCGACCTCGCCGAAGATGCGCTCCCGCGTGTCCGTATAGCCTTTCCAGCCCATCAGCAGCACGTCGGCGCGGTGTCGTTCCGCTGCCTCGAGGATCCCGTGGTGGGCTTGATGCGCGATGGCGATATCGGTCTCGATCTCTATGCCATGCTCCGCCGCGTACTCGCGTGCCTCCCTGAGCAGCGGCTCTCGGTGATGAGTGAAACGCAAACCTTCGTGCACCGGCAACTGTCTCGGCACGACCGTCACCGTGACGGCGACCAGTCGCCTGCCGCGCGCCTGCGCTATCGGGCTGGCAAAGTCGAGCAGCGTCCTCACGTGGTCCGGGTTGTGCAAAGGCACGAGGACGCAGTAGTCCGGTTTCTCCTCCAGCGGCCGCTGGCTCGGGATCAGGACCTGCGGCTCCGCAGTAGCTGCCAGCTTCTCGAAGTATGCGAAGTAGATGAGAAGGCCGAATACCACCCAGCCTGCCGTAACGTACCAGGCGAGCGGCTGGAACTTGAACTGGTAGAGCGCCAGGAAGACGTTGAGCGAGATCCCGAGGACCGGGGTGAGCGGGTAGAGCGGAACCCGATAGGCACGCGGGATCTCCGGCGCTTTGCGGCGCAGTGCGATGACCGCGAGGTTCACCAGCGCGAAGGTGAGCAGGAAGATCAGGCTGGCTGCTGAACCTACCGCCTCGATCGGCAGGGTCAGCGCCATGGCCAGGAGGATCATACCGGTGACGATGATCGCCATGCGCGGCGTGCGCCGTTCCGGATGAATCTTCGACAACTCCCGCGGCAGCAGGTTGTCACGTGCCATCGAGAACGCGACACGCGAGGACGCCAGGACCGTCGCGTTCAGGGCCGACATGGTCGATAGCAGGCCGCCGAACACGATGACCCCGACGCCGAAGGCGGGCATGAAGTCCTCCGCCGCCCGTACGATCGCCGTCTCCTTGTAGTCGCCCAGGAACCGCCAGGTCGGGCTGTCGCCCGCACTCACCGCACCCAGCGAGACGAACAGTATCAGCAGATACATCGTCACCGTGATCGCCAGCGCGATGAACGTGGCGCGTGGGATGTTCTTCTCCGGTTCCTTGATCTCCTCGGCGACGGTGGCGATCAGGTCGTAGACCTCGAAGGCGATGAACGTCAGGCCCATCGCCACCAGGACACCACCGGCACCCAGCGGGAAGAACGGCGTGAAGTTGTCCGCCGCCTCGGCCGGCGCAGCCAGGAGGCGTCTGAGCCCGTAGAACACGAAGATCCCCAGCACGGCCAGCTTCGCCAACGTCAGCGCGTTCTCCGCCTGGCCCGTCACTTCGGCGCCCCGAATGTTGAGCCGGATGAAGATGAGCCCGACGAGCAGCGTGACGATCAGAATGGGGATGGTCTGGCCGAGGACCCCGAACAGGCCTCCAGTCAGCCCCGGTATGTACTTGTGGAAGAACTCCCAGAAATACCCGGCGAACCCCAGGGCGTACAGGCTGCACGCCACCGTATACGCGAACCAGAGCATCCACCCGGCGGTGAACCCCAGTGCGCCCGGGAAGGCCATCCGCACGAACGAGTAGCCGCCGCCCGCCCGCGGGATGGCAGAAGCGAGCTCGGCGTAGGCGAAGGCGGTGAGCAGCGTGACCGCGCCGTTCAGTGCGAACGCCAGAATCGAGGCGGGGCCCGACTCGCCGGCCGCGATGCCCGTGAGCACGAAGATGCCCGCACCGATCATGGCGCCGACGCCGATCATCGTCGCATCGAACAGGCCGAGATCGCGGGCGAACGTGGCCTTCGAGGGAGTCTCGTTCGTCATCCGCTTGCTTGGCTGAGCGAAAATACGGTCTGAGGGCCCGTGGGGGGCCGGCGACATTCTAGCGCCGGATCAAACCTCCTGCCAGACCGCAGGCACGGCCTGGAACAGCGCGATCCTCATCGGCGTATCGATCCGCGACGGCGGCAGAAGAGCCTTGGGCTCGATGTATCGAGTGGTGACCGGGGCCGAGCCGCGTACGGCGGGACCAGTATGACTCGCGGCCTCGAGGACGAGCTCGGCGCTGTTCTCGGTCAGGTCGCCGTTGGCCACTAAGTCCTCGACGGCGAAGTGAAGGACCAGGTCGAGGTCGCCGTCTCCATCTTCATCCTCGAGCCTCGCCATCAGCGCCCCATTCTTCTTTCTGAGCACCCCCGTGTCCGGCCCTCTGCCATCGCCCAACGTCACCGTCTGCAAATCGACTTCCGATGCATCGAAGCGATCCGTGGTCGGTACAACGACCTTGAGCTTGTCCTTGCTGTTCAGGTCGATTACTGCGACGGGAATTTCGACCTCGACCTCTCGCCGACTCTCACGCTCGCCCCCACCCGCCCCGTCCCTGGTCCGCCGCTCCCCGACGTACCTCCTTCCGTACACCGACATCAGAGCCGCGTCCTCTCCAACGCCATCCTCTGTTGGATCGGCGTAACACCCCACCAGCGCGACCGCCCCCACGATGAGGCCACTCAGCAACACCTTCTTCACGGACGACCCCTTTGTCAGCCGGACGCAACCGCGCACCCACGGCGCAGTTGCACCCGCAGGCCACGTCGAATCTCGCTCTGCGGAACGAGCGTTCTGAATAAGGTTTGACGCCGAGAAGGGCAAGAGGCGTGCCGTGCGAAGGCCTCGCTGCCCGGCCGCCTCAACGGGTCGGGCGGCCGGGTAGCTCGCTCATCTCCGCCTCACCGGGGTACTGCCGGATCCGCGCTCAACTTCGTCAGCTGCTCGTCGCTCAACGGCTCGGCAAACATGAACTGCGTCGCGTCCGGCCCGCGCGCCAGGAACGACCACGTCCCGCTGTCCGAGTCATATACCAGGAAGTCGAAGACGAGCGCTGTCTCGAAGTTGAAGGGTACGGGGACGAAGCCCTGCGCCGTGTTGACGCCACCGGCACCATCGTATCCCGCCACGACCAGGACGCTGTCATCCTGCAGATCGAGAACGTTCGCGTTCCCGTGGCAGTCGCCGCAGTCTGAGACGGCGTCTCTGGCGATCGTGTGCGGATAGGCCGGCGCCATGAGCAAGAGCTTGTTACCCTGGTAGACGAGCGAGTGCATGTTCGCCGGATGAACCTTCCCGCTGCGATTCACCAGGAAGATCCAGCTCGTCACACTGGTCAACAGCTGCGACGCTCCCTCGGGCAGATCGGACTGGTAGTGGCAGTTGTAGCAGGTGACCACACCCTGCACGTGGCAAGTGCTGCAGTCCAGCAAGTCGCCGTGTACATCGTGATACTGGTTGCTCGTCAGACTCGCGTGGCAATCGTCGCACGCCGCGTCGACCGCTTCGGCCTCGATCTTCGATGCGTAGCTCCGGCCGTCGCCCATGACGTCTTCCAAGGTGTGACAGTCCATGCACGTCATACCGGCGTCACGGTGCACGTCGCTGAACCCCGCCTCGACTTCGCCCGCCTGCCTGCCGTGGCAGCCGCCGCACGCCTGACCTTCCGCCACGCCGTCATCGACCCGGGCACCGAGGCCGGGGTCGCCGGTCTCGTGACAACTCGCACAGCCGCCTGTAAGGCTCGGCTCATGACAGTTCTTGCACGCCAACTCCGAATACGGGACGTTCGCGAACTGTTCGAGCCCGTTGTTGCTCGCGCTGTAGAACGTCTTTAGACCCTGACCGGTCGCGTGCAGGCTCGTCGGATACCACTCGTCCCACGGGAACCCGTTGGCCGTCACAGTCGGCGACGCGTCGCTCCGGGTCTCACCGCCGCTGTTGACGGCGAAGACCGTGGCCGTGTAGTCGGCGCCCTCTTGGACACCGTCCTCGGCGGTGAACACGACCATCCCGGCGGCATCCGCCACCCACTTCGTCAACGTCCGCTCGCCGACGAGCTCGGCGCGGAACGAATCGACGCCCGCTTGCGCCGGCCACGCGACCCTGACGCTGTCGGGGAACGTCGCTGCCGTGATCGAGAAGGCCGGCGGCGGCGGCGGGCCTTGCTCGCAGGCACTCGCCGCGAGCATGCCGGCAACACATACGGCTAGCGCCGTGAAGCAAGTCGGGTAACCACTGGACGAACTGGCTGATGACATGAGCCCACCTCCGATTCCGAGAGATTCTCCCTGCGGTACTCCGATGGCTGAGCAGCGGCTAGAGGACTCGGGTCCTGCTGAATGTGCAGGACGGTTCCCGGCGCATCAACTCTGCCCACGAGGCGCGCCCGGCATGTGATCGCTCACTCGCCGGCCGCCGACTCCTGCGTGGTCATCTCGAAGTCGCCGGGGTGGTATCCTTGCTCACCCAGCAGGGTGTAGATCCCCTCGAGCACGTACCAGTCGAGCTGGGGCTCGCGGCTCAAGATCCAGCCGTACTTGCGGTCCGGCGAGCCGACAACGGCATACTCGTAGTCGTCGCCCAGGCCGATGATCCAGTAGTCGCCCCAGATCGGCCGCCAGCCGAATATGCTGAAGAAGCTGACCTTGAGGCGCGCGTTCGATTCGCGGTCCTCGATCCGTGCGAGTCCCTTCGCCTCATCGACCTCGCCGTCGCTCGTCATGCAACGATTGATGACGTCGATTCGCCCGTCATCCCGCAGCTCGTATTCGGCGGTCACACCGCCGACGCACTGATCCTGGAATCCGTTCGGTATCCTGGCGATCTCGTACCAGAGACCCGCGTAGCGCTCCAGGTCGACCCGCTCGACGGTGCGCGGCGGACCCGGCTCTTCTTGGCTCTGGGCACTCACGTTGGCACAGGCGGCGATCACCACGATCGTGCATGCTAGGCTGGGTGCCATCGATCTCATATGCCGTCCTCTCCGGCGCAGCAGATTGAAACACCCGGTGACGCCCGGGCGTAGTGGAAGGAGGCAGCGCGCGGGCTACCTCACATATCGGCAACGATAATCCATATGGAAACGCTCCTTCAAGACCTGAAGTTCGGGGCCAAGCTACTCTGGAAGGAAAAGGCGCTCAGTCTGACCGTCCTGGCGACGCTGGCCGTCTGCATCGGCGCCAACACGACGATATTCAGCGTGATCCACGCCGTGCTGCTCGAGCCGCTCCCGTTCAGCGAGCCGGACAGACTGGTCCGGATCTTCAACAGCTACCCAAACGCCGGGGTGGAGCGCGCTTCGAACAGTGCGCCGGATTTCTTCTACCGGCGCGAACGGGTCGAGGCATTAGAGGAAGTCGCCGTGTTCCAGTACTGGGGCCACACGGTGGGCGAGCCGGGCAGTACCGAGCGTGCGCGCACCATGCGGGTGACACCCTCCTTCTTCCCGCTGCTGGGGGTCCGCCCCGTGATCGGGCGTGGCTTCCGCGAAGAGGAGATGGACATCGGCAACGAGGAACGGGTGATCCTCAGCCATGGTTTTTGGCGGGAGCGCTATGGCGGCGACGCGGGCATCCTGGGCCAGGACCTGCGCATCGACGGGCGGCCCTACACGATCGTCGGAGTGCTGCCCGACGACTTCGATTTCCTCGGCGTGCGCGAGAGCCGCTTCTATGTGCCCATACCTTTCACGCCCGAACAGCGCACCCCGGCACGGTTGCACAGCAATAACTACCAGATGATCGCCCGGCTGCGGCCGGGCGCGACCATCGAGCAGGCGCTGGAGCAGATCGCGGTCCTCGATGCCGGGCTGGCCGACGAGTTCCCGGTCCCCAACGCCCGCCAGCTGCTCGAGGACGCCGGCTACCACGCCCAGGTCCACGACCTGAAGGACGACCTGCTCCGCGACGTGAAGCCCACCTTCATCATGCTCTGGTTCGGGGTCACGTTCGTCCTGCTCATCGGCTGCCTCAACATCGCGAACCTGATGCTGGCGCGCTCAAACGTCCGCATGGGCGAGCTGGCGACGCGTATCGCGCTGGGCGCCGACCGCGCGCGGCTCAGCCGGCAGCTGCTCACCGAGGCGGTCTTGATCGCCGTGTCAGGCGGCCTGCTCGGGCTGGCGATGGGCGCGGCCGGGCTCCGCCTGATCGAGACCCTGGGCGTCGAGGACTTACCGCGCGGCGCGCAGGTCGCCGTCGATGGCACCGTCGTCCTCTTCACTTTCCTACTGGCCGCCGCCGCGGGCATCTTCTTCGGCGCCGTACCGCTGCTGCACATCTTCCGCACCGATCTCAACGCCGTGTTCCGGGCGGAGAGCCGCACCGGGACGGCCAGCCGGCGCGCCGTCCTGCTGCGCAGCGCCCTGGTCACCGGCCAGGTGGCCATCGCCTTCGTCCTGCTCATCGGCGCCGGCCTCATGTTCGCCAGTATGCGCGCCGCCCTCAACGTCGACCCCGGATTCGAACCGAGCTCGGTCCTCACCGGTTACATCTCACTGCCGGAAAGCCGTTACCCCGACGATCCCGCCCAGTTGCGGTTCACCGACGACGTGCTACGCGAGGTCCGGGCGCTGCCGGGTGTCAGCGCGGCGTCGGTGACCAGCATGGTCCCGTTCGGCGGCGGTGGCAGCTCGAGCGTCATCCTGCCCGAGGGCTACGTGCCGCGGCCCGGCGAGTCCCTGTTGTCACCGTACAATACGACGGCCGGACCCGGTTACTTCGAGGCCATGGGGATCCCGCTGCTGGCAGGCCGCTACTTCGACGAGACCGACACCGAGGACGCCACACAGGTGATCATCATCGACCGCTGGCTCGCCCAACGATACTTCCCGGATGAGAATCCGGTCGGCAGGCGCATGCTGTTCGGCACCCTGCCCGGGCTTGAAGAAGACGAGGAGGATTACCTCTACACGATCATCGGCGTGGTCGGCAGCGTACGACAGAACGACCTGACGGAGAGCGAGTTCGTCGGCGCTTACTACTTCACCTACAGGCAGAACCCGATCGGGTTCCTCACGCTCGTGGCCCGCACCGAGATGGAGCCGATGAGCCTGACGCCGGCGATCCGTCGCGTCGTCAGCCGCATCGACCCCGACCTGCCGTTCTACTACCCCGAGACGATGGAGCAGCGCATCGCCGATTCCCTGGTCAGGCGGCGCACCCCGATGCTGCTGCTCGCCGGCTTCGCCGCCGTCGCGCTCTTCCTCGCCGCCGTCGGGATCTACGGCGTGCTCGCCTACTCGGTGACCCAGCGGACGCGCGAGATCAGCATACGCATGGCCATCGGCAGCAGCCCACAGCAAGTCTTCAGCATGGTCGTCACCCAGGGCCTGCTCGTCGTCGGACTCGGTCTCCTTATCGGCCTCGCCGCGAGCCTTCTGTTGGTCCGGCTCGTCCGGGCGCTGCTCTACGGCGTCCAACCCACCGACCCGCTGGTGCTGGCCGCCGTCGTCGTGACGCTGGCCGCCTGCGGCTTCCTCGCCTGCTGGCTGCCGGCGCGGCGCGCGACCCGCATCGACCCGGTCATCGTGCTGAACGCCGAGTAGCGACGCGATTGACACGGGGCTCGCCGACACCGATCATGGCGGGAGCTTTCGCGCAGATCACCCTCGATCGCGCACCTGTCTCGCGTGGTCGGGCGCCCTGTCACAAATCCCCGTTCTCAACCGAGGAGAGGAACCGATGGTGAAGGAGATCAGAATCGAGGATCTGAATCCCGAGGCGTTCATCCGTGAGAAGGTCGAGGAGATCTCCGCAGCCGTAGGCGACGGCAAAGCGATCAACGCTCTCTCCGGCGGCGTCGACTCGTCTACCGTCACTTTGCTCGGACACCGGGCGCTGGGCGACCGGCTGACCACCTACTTCATCGAGAACGGGCTGATGCGCCGGGGCGAGCCGGAACAGGTGGCGGCGCTGTTCGGCGAGTTCGGGGTGCACGTCGAGATCGTCGACGCGCGCGAGGAATTCTTCAATGCGCTCGCGGGGCTCACCGACCCCGAGCAGAAGCGGGAGGCCGTCACCCAGACGTTCTATCGCGACGTCTTCGGCCGGCTGGTCCGCGAAGGCGACGCGCGTTTCCTGCTCCAGGGCACCATCCTCACCGACGTCGACGAGACCGTCGCCGGCATCAAGCGCCAACACAATGTCTTCGAGCAACTGGGGATCGACCCCGAGCAGGCATTCGGCTACAAGATCATCGAGCCGCTCGTCCAGATCCGTAAGGACGGCGTGCGCCGCGTCGCCGCGGCGCTGGGGCTGCCCGACTCGGTCTCGAACCGCATGCCCTTCCCGGGCCCCGCCCTCGCCGCCCGGGTGATCGGCGAGGCGACGCCGGGGCGGATAGAGACGGTACGTTCCGCCACCGCGATCACCGAGGACGAGCTAGGCGACGTGCAAGCTTTCCTGAAACTGGCGATCCTGCACGAGGACCGGGTCACCGGCATGCGCGAGGGGGCGCGCGACTTCGGCCTACAGCTCGAGCTGCGCTGCTGGGACAGCGTCGACGCGCGTGAGGCCACGCCTACGGAACTGTCGTGGCCGAAGTTGCGACGATTGGCCGACCGCTTGGTCGCCGAGGTGCCCGGCGTGGTGAGCGTGACCTACAATCTGGCGACCAAGCCTCCTTCGACCATGGAGGCCGTCTAGCTAGCTGGCGCCCGCCTCCGACACGATGCGGCGGTCGGCGCGCAACGACGACCGCAGATAGTCGCGGTTCAGCTGGGCGATCTCGCCCAGACTGACGGCCTTCGGGCACGCCGCGCTGCACTCGCCGTGGTTGGTGCAGTTGCCGAAGCCCTCGAAATCCATCTGGCGCACCATCGCCTTCACGCGGCGGTGGCGCTCCGGCTGCCCCTGCGGCAGCTTCGCGAACTGCGAGACCTTGGCCGCGGTGAACAGCATGGCCGAGGCGTTGGGACAGGCGGCGACGCAAGCGCCGCAGCCGATGCAGGCCGCCGCGTCCATCGCCAGGTCGGCATCTTCCTTGGGGATCGGGATCGCGTTCGCGTCGGGCGCCGAGCCCGTCGGAGCGGTGATGAACCCGCCCGCCGCGATGATGCGGTCGAGCGGGCTACGATCGACGATCAGGTCCCTGAGGACCGGGAACGCCTTGGCGCGCCAGGGCTCGATCCACAACGTGTCGCCGTCCTTGAACTCGCGCATGTGGAGCTGGCACATCGTGGTGCGCTCGCGCGGCCCATGCGCCCTGCCGTTGACCACGACACCACAGGTGCCGCAGATGCCCTCGCGGCAATCGTGGTCGAAGGCGATCGGCTCCTCGCCTTCCAAGATCAGCCTCTCGTTGAGCACGTCGAGCATCTCGAGGAAGGACATATCGGGGCTTGCGTCGTCGACGTCGTACTTGACGAAACGACCCTTCGACTTCGCGTTCTGCTGACGCCAGACATGAAGAGTGAGTTTCATCACTTGTAGCTCCGTGTCGCGAGTTGGACGTACTCGAACTCCAGCGGCTCCACGTTGCGGATCGGCCTCTTCCCCTCTCCCGCGTACTCCCAGGCAGCGACGTGCGCGTAGTTCTCATCATCACGCAGCGCTTCCCCATCTTCCGTCTGGTACTCCTCACGAAAGTGGGCACCGCACGACTCTTCTCGGTCAAGGGCGTCCAGGGACATGAGTTCGCCGATCTCGAGGAAGTCCGCCACCCGGCCGGCGTATTCCAGAGACTGGTTGATCTCGTCGCCGCCGCCCGGGACACGGACGTCCTCCCAGAACTCCTCTCGCAGCGCCGGGATCTTCTGCAGTGCCTCCTCGAGGCCTTGGTGGTTCCGCGACATACCGCAATGCTCCCACATGATGCGGCCCAGATCGCGGTGAAAGGACATGATCGTACGTTTCCCGTTCACCGAGAGAAGGCGACTCGTGCGCTTCTCGACCTCCGCCTTCGCCGCCTGGGCTTCGGGATGGTCTTCACTCAGCTTCTCGAACTTCGTGCGCGCCAGGTAGTCGCCGATCGTGTAGGGGATCACGAAGTAACCATCCGCGAGGCCTTGCATCAGGGCGCTGGCCCCCAGCCGGTTCGCGCCGTGGTCGGAGAAGTTGGCCTCGCCGATCACGAACAGACCGGGTATCGTGCTCATCAGGTTGTAATCGACCCACAGCCCGCCCATCGTGTAGTGAGTGGCGGGGAAGATCCGCATCGGCACCTTGTAGGCATCCTCGTCGGTGATCCGCTCGTAGATCTCGAACAGGTTGCCGTACTTCTCGGCGATCACGTCTGCCCCCAAACGCTCGATGGCGTCGGCGAAGTCGAGGTAGACGCCCAGACCCGTCTTGCCCACTCCTCGCCCTTCGTCGCACACCCGCTTCGCCGCCCGAGACGAGACATCTCGGGGCGCGAGGTTGCCGAAGCTCGGATACATGCGCTCCAAGTAATAGTCGCGCTCCTCCTCCGGGATCTCGCCGGGCGGCCGCTTGTCGTCGGCCCGCTTCGGGACCCAGATCCGCCCGTCATTGCGTAGCGACTCGCTCATCAGCGGCAGCTTCGACTGGTGCTCGTGCGTCACCGGGATGCAGGTCGGGTGGATCTGCGTGAAGCATGGGTCGGCGAACGCGGCGCCGCGCTTGTAGGCCCGCCAGATCGCCGTGCCGTTGGCCCCCTTCGCATAGGTGGACAGGAAAAAGACGTTACCGTAGCCGCCGGTCGCCAGAACCACCGCGTCGGCCAGGTGGATCTCGATCTCGCCGCTCACCATGTCACGCACGACGATGCCGCGGGCGCGTCCGTCGATCACGATCAGCTCGAGCATATCGTGACGCGGGTACATCTCGACCTTACCCAGACCGATCTGACGCTCCAGCGCCTGATAGGCGCCCAGCAGCAGCTGTTGCCCGGTCTGGCCACGCGCATAGAAGGTGCGTGACACCTGCGCACCGCCGAACGAGCGGTTGGCCAGCAGACCGCCGTACTCACGCGCGAACGGGACGCCCTGGGCGACACACTGGTCGATGATGTTCACGCTCAGCTCGGCCAGCCGATAGACGTTCGCCTCGCGCGAGCGGTAGTCGCCACCCTTCACCGTGTCGTAGAACAGACGATAGACGCTATCACCGTCGTTCTGGTAGTTCTTGGCCGCGTTGATCCCGCCCTGCGCGCCGACGGAGTGGGCGCGGCGAGGACTATCTTGATAGCAGAAGCACTTCACGTTGTAGCCCAGCTCCGCCATTGACGCCGCGCCCGACGCACCCGCCAACCCCGAGCCGACCACGATGACGCTGTACTTTCGCTTGTTCGTCGGGTTCACCAGCTTCATGTCGAAGCGGTGATTCTCCCACTTCTTCTCGATCGGACCCGCTGGTATCTTCGCCTTGAGTTCCATGGATGTCTCCGTTCGCTCTCAGCTCACGAGCCCGGTCAGTACGGCGACCGGGATCGAGATGTTGCCGGTAGCGACCACCAGGGCGATCACCACTGCGATGACCGTCCGTACGCGGTTGTAGCTGGCGTGGCTCAGCCCCAGTGTCTGCAGCATGCTCCACACACCATGGTAGAGGTGCAGGCCGAGGGCGATTTGCGCGACGATGTAGACCCCGGATACCCACCAGATGCTGAAACCCGCCACCACGTTATGGTAGACGTCGCCGGCCACGAAACTTCCGTGCGCCTGCCCGGTGGTCAGGTGCAGCAGGTGGTAGATCAGGAAAAACAATATTATCGGCCCACCCCAACGCATCGTCCGTGACGCGTACGTCGACTCCACCCATTCCTGTCGCCGCCGATACCCCGTCGGACGCGCCGCCCAACTGCCCAACGTCAGCGCCGTCGCCGCCCAGACGTGCAGAACCACCGCCCCCAGCATCGTGCCACGGAAGACCCAGATCAGACCTCCGTGCCCCAGCTCGCGCAGCAGCTCGGCATAGTGGTTGAGCGACTCCGGCCCCAGGTAGACCTGAAGATTGCCGATCATGTGACCGATGACGAACAGCACCAGGAACATCCCGGTCACCGCCATCACCATCTTCTTCCCCACCGTCGATCCCCAGAAAGCGGCAACCCGGCTCCGCGGTGCAGCCACGGCTACATCGATTGCGCTACTAGCCATTCGTCGACTCTCTCCCTTGCCGTGAATTCGGGCTATGAGGATGCCTCGGCGACCGCAGCGCTGCAAACCCCGCGCCAAACCGCCTTTACACCTAAGTTATAACCAGGCAATGGGTTGTGGCGATCGGGCCGCGCCATGAGCCGCGCCCGCACGTCACGTCCCGCCCCGAAACGACTTACACTGGTACACACTCTACTACGACAGCGGAGGCCGCTGCACAAGCTCAGCGCCCCACCTTGTGTGGCCAGACATCTCCGCTATAGTCCGCTATAGTAGGAAACCGCCTTTTCCGCCCAGGTCGAAGAGCGACAGGTACGAGCTGCACATCGGGCGCCCAGACCCAGGAATTGCTTGCCAGGATGCTTCGTTCACAATCGGCCTCCAGCGGCCTGCACCTGTGGGAGTGTTTCCGTAGTGAGCTCGCGCGTCGGACGGAGGAAGCGCTTCCGAAGAAGTGGGTGTCCACCAGACGGGATCGAGGCCGGGGGGCGGCAGGATGACAGTTTCTGCGCCAGGTTATCTCCGCCGATGTGTCGGCTCTGCAGAACTGATGGCACGCGAGAGGGACTTCGCCCTGGCGGAGGAGATGATCGTCAGTTCTGGATCGCTCTACGAGTTCGCCGCGAACGCTCCCGGGGCGCGAGCGATAGCGGGCCGCGGCACGCTCTACAGTGTGGCCGTACGGCCGGGCGAGCGCTGGCTGGTTCGCCGCCTGCGACATGGTGGCTTATTGGCTCCACTCACCGGCGCGCGGTTCTGGCGACTCGGTGTGCCTCGACCTTTCAATGAATTGTATTTGGCTCACGAGCTGACGCGCATGGGTATTCCCACACCCGAGGTCGCAGCCGCCGCCGTTTATCGTTCGGGCCCCTACTATCGCGGTGAGATCGCTCGCGTCGAGCTACCATCTGCAGACGACCTCGCCGCCTGCCTCTTCGGGCCAGCCAAGCGTGAGCTGGCAGAGCCCGAGGAACTGATGCGCGCCACGGGTCGGCTGGTTGCCGCTCTACACGTGGCAGGCCTCTACCACCCGGACTTGAATCTGCGCAATGTGCTCATCGAGCATCGGGCGGGCGCCCCACGTGCGCATATCATCGACTTGGAGAAGTGCGCGTTGCGTACTCAGCTTTCGGCCCGCTTGCGGCAGCGCATGCTGGACCGTCTTCGCAGATCGGCGCGGCGATTCGAGGCACGCCTTCAGAGTACCATCGAGCCGGCAGCGTGGGCGGCGTTCCAGACGGGATACGCGGAGGGGATCGGTGGACTGTCCTAGCCTCGGTGGCTCTGTGGACCGCTTGGCGATCATCATGCTCAGCGCCATCGGGGACTCGGTGCACGTACTGCCCGTGGTCAATGCCTTGAAGCGCGCCGATCCTCAACTTCACATCACCTGGGTCATCCAGCCGGTACCGCATCAACTGGTGAAGGCACACCCTGCGGTCGACGAGTTCATCCTTTTCCATCGGCGTCGTGGGGCCCGACTGCTCGGCGGATTCGCCCGAACCCTGGGTCCGCTGCGACGAACCAGGTTCGATCTGGTGTTGGGGCTGCAGGTCTACCTCAAGGCCGGTATTCTACTGGCCGCGACGCGCTCCAAGGTGAAGTTGGGTTTCGACCGCGCCCGCGCCCGCGATCTGAACTGGCTGTTCAGCACTCACCGCATTCCCGCGCACGCACCGCAGCACGTGCAGGACCAGTACTTCGAATTCCTCGACTTCCTGGGCGTTGACCGACGGCAGGTCGAGTGGGGCCTGACCCTTACGGCCGAAGAGCGGCGCGCGCAACAGGAGTTCTTCGCACCGCTGGACAAACCGGTCTGCGCCGTCGTCGTGGCCACCAGCCGGCCGGAGAAGAATTGGCAGCCGGAGCGTTACGCGCGCCTGCTGGAGTTCGCGGAGTTCGACCTCGGTCTTCAGCCGGTGATCGTCGGCGGCCCGTCGGCCGTGGAGCGGCAAGCGGCCTCGGAGATCCAGGCTTCGACCCGGGCGCACACCGTCAACGCGCTGGGCGACTCGGTGCGACGTCTGCTCTACCTGCTCGATGGGTCCGCACTGGTCGTGAGTCCCGACACCGGGCCGCTGCATATCGCCCGCGCCCTCGATGTGCCGGTAGTGGGACTGTACGGATTCACCAATCCGAAACGCAGCGGTCCCTACGCGAAGTATCAGGAGCTGGTGGCCGACGGTTACGCGCGCTTCCCGGGCGAAGACTACCCCATCAGCATGCAGTACAGAAAGAACGGGATGCAGCGTGTCACTGTGGAGATGGCTGCCGAGAAGCTCGAGCTCGCCAAGCGCACGTACGTTGACCAAAGCGGGCCCCGCTCTTCACCGAGCTGAGGCGGGACCGCAGCTGGACGGCGTAGCGCCGCGTCGCCGCCGGACCGGCCACCGCCTGCAGGACTGGCCGCCGCCTGCCGGCCGACGCCATATTGACGCCGCTGGCGCCGGGTAGAACCGCCGGCGAAACCCCTACAAGGAGAGAGCCATGCGCCTCGTGCTCGCCGGTCTCGTCGTTACGTCCCTCGTCTTCAGCGGAGCCGTCCAGGCTCAGGACTTCTCCGGAACCTACACGGTCACGAACGACGCCGGCGGCACGGTGACGCTCACCCTGGCCCAAGGCGCGCAGGGGCAGGTGACGGGCACACTGTCGGCCCCGGGGGTCCGCTACGACGTGAACGGCATGGTGGACGAAGGATCGGTCCTGGGTACCGTCTCCAACGAGATGGGCGGTCTGTACTTCGCCGCCGAGCTCGATGGCGGGCAGCTGTATATGACGCTGTTCGAGCCTGACGCCTACAATCAGCCGAACTACGACACCGGTCAAACGATCGTGCTCACCCGCGCCGCTGGAGCGCAGCCGACTCCGGCGCCCCAGCCGGCGCCGGCACCGGCGCCGCCGGCCGCCGCCGCGCCGACCGGCGGCGGTGATATCCAGACCGGCCTGCCCATCGCCTTCGGGCTGCCACGCATCGTCGCCGTCAACACGTATCTGTCCCGCAGCATGGTCGTGGAGGCGGTTTACCAGGCGACGTACCTGTCGGGCGGGGCCCAGATGGGCCGCGTCGTGAACACGGGCACGCTGGCGGTCGGTGCCGCCGGCGTCCAGTACGCGCCGTCTCCATCCGATCGGCTCGTCGTCAACCTCGGCGACCAGAGCCACGAGTTCGTGGTGATGCAGGCGCAGGGGAACCCGCAGGCGCAGACGGCTTCCGCGTGGGTAGCACAGCCGCACGTCCTGCAGTACACCCACAGGATGCCCGGAATGGCCGAGGCCACGATCGCAGCGCAATACGACGGGTCACGCTTCGAGGTCCGGGTCCAGGGCTGGACGATGCAGTCGGGCACACGCTACGACGTGAACATGTCGGCATCCGGCATGGCAGCGGGTTCGAGCGGCTACCACGGAGGGAGCAGCCAGATCGAATACGACATGACGGGACGAATAACGGGCGGCGGCCTCGAGATCGACGTGAACGAGCACCACACCTCGGTCATGCAGTCAGCCACCAACCTCCGCCTGCTGCACCGCATGCGGGGCAGCGCCAGCCAGACGAACGCGACGATCAACAACGTGCTCCGCGTGGGTGGTGTCGAGTATCGCCTGCAGAACGTCCAGGTGCAGACCGAGGTGCGGGAACGTGGCTTCGAGGGCTCGGCCGGTCTGACGGGACTGCAAGGCGAGCTACTACGGGCAGGTCAGCCGTTCGGCCGCTTCTTCGCTCAAGGCGGCCGCGCCTTCGTCGAGACGGCGGCCGGCACCATCGCGCTCGACACACCGCCGGGCGGGGCCGGCCGCTGAACCGGCCCCGACCCCTTGGCCCGAGCGGGTGTCATGCCTGATTGACGTTTAGCTTTCTGCCCCCTCCTCGGTGGCCGGCAGGTCCGAGTTGCATATCCAAGTGGACACGCGCCACGAGCCGTCGGCCTGCTTGCGCACTATCCACAGGCACTTGCCGACCTCCTCGACCGGCTCAGCAGCGCCCTCGACGGCGAAGCTCTCCGTGTAAGCCATGCGCAGATAAGCCAGATCGCCTCGGCCATCCATCTCGACGATATCGACGTTCAGGTCCGTCACTGAGAAGCCCATCGACTCGACCCAGGCCGACCACGCATCCCTGCCCTCCATCACGCCCATGTTGGCCGGCATCGATACGACGTCCGCCGTCATCATCCCGGCAACCGCTTCGAAGTCGCCGGCGAGCTCTGCGTCGGTCAAATCACTGATCATAGCGCTGATGGCCGCTCGGTCCTCCTCGGTTAGACCGGCCTGCTGTGCCGTCGGCTGGCAGGCGACGATCACCAGCGCCGCGACGGCGAACACCATCCGCTTCATGGTCACCTCCTGATAGTAGCAAAGGCTGAGCAACACAGACATCGCCGCGACCGGCCCTGGGCCAGACCGGCCTCACGATAGGCTTGCCTGTCTGTTCGTTTCCCGGTGCGCCATAATGGGCCGCCGCGTTCAGAGGGTCAACAGAAACCGATAACGGTTAGCGTATCTGGCAGACGGCCTCTCGAAGCCCCACCTTTGACGTTCGAACTCATGATTCGTACCGAGCTACCCGAGCCCGAACCGAGAACAACCATGTCACACAAGCGCATCCCCAGGCTCCTGGCCGCCGTAGCCGTCTCGACGGCGCTCGCCGGCCCGCTCCCGGCCCAGACGCCGAACGTCGTCGTGCTGCGCCCCGACCGTGTGTTCGACGGCATATCGCACGAGCTCCACCGCGGCTGGGTCGTCGTGGTGGCGGGTGAGCGGATCGCCGCGGCCGGTCCCGAGGACGAAGTGCCGCGCCCGTCGGAGGCCTGGGTCATCGACCTGCCGGGACTGACGCTGATGCCCGGCCTGATCGAGGGCCACTCCCACCTGCTGCTCCACCCGTACGACGAGACGCCCTGGAACGATCAGGTCCTGAACGAGCCGCTGGCTCTGCGGGTGGCGCGCGCCGTAACCGCGGCCGAGAAGACGCTGCTGGCCGGGATCACCACCGAGCGCGACCTCGGTACCGAGGGCGCCGGCTACGCCGATGTCGGGATCAAGCAGGCGATCGAGCAAGGTGTCATACCCGGCCCGCGACTGCTGGTGGTCGGCCCGGCGATCGTCGCGACGGGCAGCTACGGTCCCAAAGGCGCGCCCGAGCTCACGCTGCCCAAGGGCGCCGAGGCCGCCGACGGCTACGACGACCTCATCCGCGTCGTGCGCGACCAGATCGGCCGGGGTGCCGACCAGGTCAAGGTCTACGCCGACTACCGCTGGGGCCCGAACGGCGAGGCGCAGCCGACCTTCACACAGGACGAGCTGAACTTGGTCGTCGAGGTCGCCCGCAGCTCCGGCCGCGAGGTCGCCGCCCACGCCTACACGGCCGAGGCGATCCGCCGCGCCACGCTGGCCGGCGTGATCAGCATCGAGCACGGCGACGGCGGCACGCCGCAGGTCTTCGAACTGATGGCCGAGCGCGGCGTCGCGCTCTGCCCGACCCTGGCCGCCGCCGAGGCCGTCACGACCTATGCCGGCTGGCGTAAGGGCGTCGATCCCGAGCCGCAGCGGATCACGACAAAGAAGCGAGCTTTCCGGGCGGCGCTCGACGCCGGCGTGCCGATCTGCTTCGGTGGCGACGTCGGCGTCTTCGCCCACGGCGAGAACGTCTGGGAGCTGGAGCTGATGGTCGAGTACGGGATGTCGCCGCTCGATGCGGCGATCGCCGCCACATCAGGCAACGCGGCGATCTTCGGCCTCGACAACCGCGGCGCGGTCCGCCGCGGCCTGCTCGCCGACCTCATCGCCGTCGAGGGAGACCCGACGCGCGACATCACGGCGCTGCGACGCGTGCGCTTCGTGATGAAAGGCGGCTCGGTCGTGAAGTCGAATTTAGATTGACGAAACCGCCCCCGGCTACAGCGGCTTCACTGGAACCCAGATCTCGAACCGCGCCGCCGCGTAGCGTCCACCCCGAATCGTCGTCTTCCCGATCTCGACAGCTTCTGGAATAGCCGCTCGAACACCTCGCTGTAGTCGCAGCGGCCAATTCCTGCTACCATTCCAATCGAGGTCGGAAGACCTGCAAGGCCGCCATACCGTCTTACTCGTCGATCAAAGTCATCCGGGCCTCTAACCCGGATGCCCCGCGACCGGGCAAGTGGCTCCGGCGCGCGCTGCAGGTACCGAGAGGAGTCGTCGATGAACAGAAGGACACTGCCTTCCGCCCTGTGCCTCCTGACAGCCGGGATTCTCCTCTGTCCGATCTGGGCGCGGGCGCAAATGCCGGTCACAGTGGGTCAGCCCATGCCGGACTTCACCCTGCCTGCGATCCAAGGCGGGCAAGTGACGCTGTCTGATCTACAGGGAAGGAACGTGCTCCTGATATTCCCGCGGGGATCCGTCGGTGACCACTGGTGTCAGATCTGCCACTACCAGTACGCCGAGCTTGTGGAGTTGGAGCAGGAACTCGGGCTGCGCGAGAAGTACGACCTGGAGATACTCTTCGTGCTTCCGTACGCCGAGGAGATGGTCGCGGACTGGGTCGCGAAATTCCCCGAGCAGATGGAGGTGATCGAAGGCTGGAAGAACCCGTCCGACCAAGAGAACCTGAGCGACGGCAGTCGCAGATGGATGGAACTCGCCAGACAGTACTTCCCGAGGCATTTCACCTACGAGAACGGGGACATACCGGTCCCCTTCCCGATACTGGTGGACGCGGACAGGGAGGTATCGCAGAGACTGGGGCTATTCACCACCAGCTGGAACCGGGCCGACGCCGAACAGAACATCCCCACAATCTTCATCCTCGACGATGAAGGGGCGGTTCAGTTCAAGTACCACAGCCAGACCACCTTTGACAGGCCGGGATACGATTATCTGTTCAGAGTGATCGACAGGCTGATCACGAGCGGCTGACGACGGTGGGCCCCGAACGGCGAACGCCGCTCGGGGACCTTTCCGCCGTCTCCTACTGTCAACCTCTGCTGTACATCACCTTGCCACCGACGATCGTGTAGACGACCTCGGTCGCCGGGATCTGGTCCTCGGGAACCGTCAAGACGTCCTGGGACAGCACCGTTATGTCGGCTAGCTTTCCGGGCGTCAGCGACCCCTTGATGTCCTCCTCGAACCCGGCGTAGGCGGCTTTGATCGTATAGCTCTTTAGCGCCTCCATCCGGCTGAGCCGTTGCTCGGGGAAGAAGACCTCGCCGTTAGGCATCCTACGGGTCACCGCAGCGTAATAGCTGGGGATCGGATCGACATCCTCGACCGGCGCGTCGGTACCGTTGGAGATCACCGTTCCCAGGTCCCACAGCGTCCGCCACATGTAGGCACCTTCCCGCGCCCGCTGCTCGCCCAGCCGCGGGATCACCCACGGCCCGTCGGACGTGCAGTGGACGGCCTGCATCGCAGCGACGACACCGAGCTCGGCGAAGCGTGGGATGTCGGCGGGGTGCAGGTGCTGGGCGTGCTCGATACGCCAGCGCAGGTCCGAACGGTCCGGGTTCGCCTCGAAGGCGCTCTCGTAGACGTTCAGGACCTCACGGTTGGCGCGGTCGCCAATCGCGTGCACGCTGAGCTGGTAGTCGTGCTCTATCGCCAGCCGCGCCGTCTCACGCAGCGATTCCATCGACACTGTGTTCAGTCCCGTGCTCGTCGGTAGGTCCGAATAGGGCTCGAGCAGCCAGGCGCCGTGCGAACCCAGCGCCCCGTCGGACGTGACCTTGATGGCCCGCACGGTGAGGCGGTTATCGCCGTAGCCTATCATACGGTAGTCGGCCAAGTTCTCGGCCAGCTCATCGTTGGGTCGGCGGATCATCACATACAGCCTGATGTCCAGCGCGCCCTCATCCACCATCTGCTTGTACAGATCGATCGCCTCGAATCCTACACCGGGATCGTGAATCGTCGTGATGCCTTTAGAGAGCGCCTCCTCGACCGCCAACTCGACCTGCCGGCGCGGATCGGCCGCCGGCGCGCTCTCATAGGCTGCCGACAGCAGATCCTGCGCTCGCTCGCGGAAGACGCCGATCGGGTTGCCCGCAGCGTCATGCACGATCTCGCCGCCGTCGGGGTCGAGCGTCTCGCTCGTGATCCCGGCCATCTCCATCGCCTTCGCGTTAGCGAAGCATGCATGGCCGCTCGCGTGTTCCAGGATCACAGGGTTGTCGGGCGACACCGCACTCAACGTGTGGTGAGTGGGCAGACCCTCGACGTTGCCCGGCGGTACCCTGTCCCACTTCTCCTGGTGCCAGCCGCGCCCGCTGATCAGCTGGCCCGGCTCCGCCTCGGCCACGGCGTCGGCGACCATCGAGACGATCTCGTCCCAGTTCGCCACGCTCATCAGGTCGAGCTGCATCTGGGCGGCCCCGATACTCATGAAGTGCGCATGGCTGTCGATCAAGCCCGGAACCGCTAGCTGGCCGTCGAGATCGATGACCGCGGTCTCGGGGCCGACATACTCGGAGATCTCACTATCGCTTCCCACCGCCAGGATCCTGTCGCCGAGCACCGCGATCGCCTCGCCGTCGGGAACCGCGTCGTCCACTGTGACGACTTTGCCGTTCCTCAGCACCAGGTCCGCTACCTCGGGCTCACCGGCGCAGCCGACCGTCAAGGCGAGCACACTACTGAGGGCTATTCCGAGCAGCGCACGACGCCGATACCTGTACAGCCGTCCGTTCCTATCCATGAAGCCTCCCGTGTCGATCATCTCGCTTTGAGAGTTCGCTCGCTCCACTCGCCGCCTCTAGTTGACTGGTGTACCTCAAGCTACGGCGAGCGGAGGGAGAGGGCCATACCCGAACTCGTTCAACCTGGCCCACCCTCCTCGCCCAAGCTATTCTTTCTCTGCTTCAACACGCTTCCTTGCTTCCAAGTGCCCGATGAATCGACCCGATCGGCTGAGGCAGCGTCGTATACGCATCACGGGCCCAGCGGCAGCTGGCGCGCTGGCAGCCATCCTACTGACCGCCGTTCCCGCGCCGTGCGGCGCGACGCCGGATTCGCTGTATTACGAGGCGCGCCCCGCTATGGGGACGACGGTCGAGGTGTACCTCTATGCGCCGAGCAGCGTTCGCGCGGCCGCGCTGCTGGAGGCGGCCTTTGCGGAGGTCGAGCGCGTCGAGGCGGCCTTGAGCAACTACCGGCCGACCAGCGAGCTGTCGCGCATCAACGCCGCAGCCGCTACGGCTCCGGTGACGACCGATCCGGAAGTCTTCGGCCTCATCGCCCGGGCGCTCGACTATAGCCGGCGCAGCGAAGGCGCCTTCGACATCACCGTAGGTCCACTCGTCAAGGCGTGGGGATTCTTCGACGGCGCGGGGCGCTACCCGTCGGACGACGAGCTTGCCGACGCCCGCGCCCGGTCGGGGTGGAGGCAGGTGGACCTCGACGAGACGACACGCAGGGTTCGATTCCTCGCACCGGGACTCGAGCTCGACCTCGGCGCGATCGGCAAGGGCTGGGCACTCGACTGCGCGGCCGCGACGCTGCGCCGCAACGGTGTGCGCGCCGCGCTGCTCAGCGCGGGACAGAGCACCTACTACGCGATCGGCGCGCCGCCGCACGAGCGGGGCTGGCCGATCCACGTGACCGATCCGCAGGACACGACGCGCACGCTGTCGACGGCGCTACTGCGCGATCAGGCGCTCTCCACATCGGGAACTGGCGAGCAGTCGTTCGAGCTCGGCGGGCAACGTTACAGCCACATCGTCGATCCCCGCACGGGCCAGCCTGTCGCGGGAATGGCACAGGTCACGGTGACGGCGCCGACGGCGACCGACAGCGACGCATTGGCCACGGCGATCTTCGTACTCGGACCCGAGCGCGCAACGGAGCTCATCCGTGGCCCCCCGGCGGGCGCCGCCTTGCTGGTCATGGAGGCTTCCGGCGAAGGACGCGTGCTCGCGCTCGATTGGCCGGAGCGCGTGGCACGACTCTCCAGATGAGCGATAAAGGCTTTCCCGGAACCGGAGGTGAGCCGAATGATGAAGAGAAGAGAGTTCGTTACGGCGTCGGCGGCTGCCGTCGGCTCCTCGTTACTCGGTCTCGAGGCGCTGGCTGAGACGTTCAGCAGGCGCGCCACGGCGCCGTCCGACGAGATCCACGTCGGCGTGATCGGAGTGGGCAGCCGCGGCAAGTCGATGATGCGGCAGTTCCTGCGTCTACCAGGCGTGAAAGTCACCGCCCTCTGCGACGTCTACGAGCCGCGCTTCGGCGAAGGACGGGAGATCACCGGCGAACAGACGCCGGTCTTCCGCGACTATCGCCGCATGCTCGATGATGCGCGCGACCTCGACGCCGTCATCGTCGCCACACCGCTCGGCTATCACGCCGAGCACATGGTCGCTTCGCTGCAGCGCGGCCTCCACGTCTACGGCGAAAAGGCCATCGGCCTCACCGTCGACGACTGCAACGCCATCGTCAGGGCGGCGCGCGCGAGCGGAAGCTGGTTCCAGACCGGCCTGCAGTACCGCTACGCACCGTACTACCGGCAGGCGATCGAGCGCATCGAGGCCGGCGAGATCGGACGGCCGACCCACATCTACGCCTACTGGCACCGCAACTACAACTGGCGCCGTCCGGTGCCCGATCCGTCGCTCGAGCGACTGATCAACTGGCGACTCTACAGGGAATACTCGGGCGGCCTGCTGGCCGAGCTCGGCTCGCACCAAATCGATGTCGCGAACTGGATATTCGGCGCCACACCCGAGAGCGTGATCGGCAACGGGGCCATCACGTTCTACGACGACGGCCGAGAGACCTTCGACAACGTGCAGACGGTATTCACCTACCCGAACGGCGGCACGCTCGTCTTCAGCTCGCTGATCGGCAACCACAAGGTAGGCTACCAGATCAACATCTACGGCACCGGCGGCACCGTCGAGCTCACGCTCGAGGACGGCGCGTTCTATTACGAGCCGGCGCGACCCAACTCGGCCGTGCCACGCGAGCTGGTCGAGCGGGGCGTGCATACGACGGCGACCTTAGCCACACGGGGCGACATGCCGTACCGCGGGCCCGGCCTCCCCATCGAGCTGCCGCCCGAGGAGGCGGGCGACCCCAGTTTCCTGGCCAGTGTTGCCTTCATCAACTGCATCGCGAATGACCAGCGACCGTTCGCCGACGAGCGGGTCGGCTGGCGCTCGGCCGTGGCCGTGGCGCTCGGCGTCGAGGCGGCCCGCCGCCACAGCCGCATCGACTTCGCCGACCACGTCGGCACATCGGTGGAGGGCTGACCATGAGCCACACAGCAGAAGCGCGCATAGCCTGCGTCGTCCTGCTGGCGCTGCTCGCCTGCAGTGCAGAGCAGGAGCCACAGCTAAACACGCTCAGTGCGAGCGAGGAAGCCGCAGGGTGGAAGCTCCTGTTCGACGGCGCGACGTTCGAAGGTTGGCGGGGGCTGGGCCGCGACTCGATACCCGAGGGTCACTGGATCATCGAGGGCGGTAGCATCCGCAAGGTGGCCAGCGGCGCGGTGCCCACCGCTCCGGACGGCCAACCGCTGGAGGGCGGTGACATCATGACCGTGGACAGCTACCGCGACTTCGAGCTCGCGCTCGAGTGGAAAGTGAGTCCCGGCGGCAACAGCGGGATCAAGTACAACGTATCGGAGGCGATGTCCACGGCGTCGCCCCCGACGTACGCGGCGCTCGGCTTCGAGTACCAGATCCTCGATGACGAGCGGCATCCCGACGCCCGCGTCGGCCCCAACCGTACCGCCTCGGCGCTCTACGACCTGGTGCCGCCGGGGCCCGGCAAGCGGCTGCGGCCGGTGGGGACGTACAACGAGGCGCGCATCATCTTCCGCGGCACACACGGCGAGCACTGGCTGAACGGCGTGAAAGTTCTGGAGTTCGAGCTCGGTGATGCCGCCTTCGACTCCGCGTTCGCTGTCAGCAAGTACCAGCCGATCGAGGGCTTCGCCGCGAAACGAACGGGGCACATCGTCCTGCAAGACCACGGCGACGACGTCTGGTTCCACAACATCAAGATCCGGGAGCTCGCGCCATGACCGATACCATCGATCGCCGAACCTTCATCGCACGGAGCGCCGCCGCGAGCCTTGGAGTCGGCGTCTGGGGCGCGTTCCCGGCGATTCGCACTTCGCTCGCCCCCAACGACCGCGTCCGGGTCGGCGTGATGGGCGTGAACAGCCGCGGCAGCGAGCTGGCCCAGGGCTTTGCCAGGGCCGGCGCCGAGGTCGCCTACATCTGCGACGTCGATTCCCGCGCGCTGGACGCAGCGATCGCGGCGCTGGGCGACTACCAAGCGCGACGCCCCGCGGGCGTCACCGATTTCCGACGCGCCCTCGACGACCCGGCGCTCGACGCGCTGGTCATCGCCGCACCGGACCACTGGCACGCGCCCGCCGCGATCCTCGCGCTCCAGGCAGGTAAGCACGTCTACGTCGAGAAGCCGTGCGGCCACAACCCGCGAGAAGGCGAGCTGCTGATCGAGGCGCAGCGTCGTTATGGGCGGCTCGTCCAGATGGGGAACCAGCAGCGCTCGGCACCGGAGTCGATCGAAGCGGTGCGCGCGATACGCGAGGGGATGATCGGCCGGCCCTACTACGCACGCGCCTGGTACGCGAACACGCGCGGCCCGATCGGCCGCGGTAAGCCGGCCGAGGTGCCCGATTGGCTCGACTACGATCTATGGCAGGGCCCGGCGCCACGCACACCGTATCGCGACAACGTCGTGCACTACAACTGGCACTGGTTCTGGCGTTGGGGCACCGGCGAGATCTGCAACAACGGCACGCACGAGCTGGACGTCTGCCGCTGGGCGCTCGGGGTCGATTACCCGGCACGCGTCAACTCGGCGGGCGGCCGCTACCACTTCGACGACGATTGGGAATGCCCCGACACGCAGGTCGCGTCATACGATTTCGCCGGCGGCATGACCATCACCTGGGACGGGCGCAGCTGCAACGGCCGCCCGGTCGAGGGACGCGGCCGCGGCGCGGCGATTCACGGGACCGACGGGACCGTGGTGATCGACCGTGCCGGCTACGTCGCATACGACAGAGACAACAACGAGATCAAGCGTCGGCTGCGCGGTGATACGGGCGACGTACTCGACACCCGCGGCGGCGGCAGCCTCAGCGAGCTCCACATCGCCAACTTCCTGGCGGCGATACGCGGCGAGGATACGCTCACCGCCCCCATCGATGATGCCCACAAGAGCGTGCTGCTCTGCCACCTCGGCAACATCGCGCAGCGCACCGGACGCACGCTGCACTGCGATCCGACTACGGGGCGCATCGTCGACGACGCCGAGGCGCTGGCGCTGTGGACCCGCGACTACGAACCGGGCTGGGAGCCCGAGGTGTGATCATGACCGAACACGACAGAAGCCGACGAGATTTCCTGAAGACGACGGCCCTCGGTGCCGCGGCGCTGACGCTTCCCGTACCGGCCGCCGCCTGCTCCAGCCGCGCCGACTCCAGCGCCGCAGCGGGGATCAAGCTCGGCGTCGCGACCTACTCGCTCCGCGAGCTGAGCCGCGCCGACGCCATCGCCGCCGTCAGGGCGCTGCGTGCCCGCTATGTGAGCGTGAAGTCCTTCCACATGCCGTACGAGAGCTCGCCGGCCGAACTGGCGGCGGCACGCCGCGAGTTCGAGGACGCCGGGCTCGAGATCGTGAGTGGCGGCGTCATCACGCTGCAGCAGGACGATGACGACGACATCCGGACCTACTTCGAGTACGCGCGCGCCTGCGGCATGCCGCTCATGGTCATCGCGCCCACGCCGACCACCTTGCCACGCATCGAGCGGTTCGTCCGCCAGTACGACATCGCCGTCGCGATCCACAACCACGGGCCAGAGGACCGCTACTTCCCGGGGCCGCGCGAGGCGCTGCCGGTGATCCGCGACATGGATCCCCGGGTCGGACTGTGCGTCGACCTCGGCCACGCGGCGCGGACCGGCGTCGACGTGGTCGAGTCGCTGGCCGAAGCGGGTGACCGCGTGCTCGACGTCCACATCAAGGACCTGCGGGACCTGCTCGACCGCGAGAGTCAGTGCATCGTCGGTGAGGGCGCCATGCCGGTGCCCGCCATCTTCCGGCAGCTGGCGGCCATGGGGTATACGGGGCACGTGAACCTGGAGTACGAGATCGACGCCTCGGACCCACTGCCCGGCATGCAGCGGTCGTTCGCCTACATGCGCGGCGTCCTGGCAGGCCTTGGGATGGCGGAGCTGTAGGCGTGGCGCGGGCCGCGATCGAGCGAACCGCATTCGCCCGGGTCGGCCTGTTGGGCAATCCGTCCGACGGCTACTTCGGCCGCACGATCTCGTTCGCGCTCCGCAACTTCGCCGCGAGGGTCAGGCTGGCCGAATCGGCCACACTGCGCGTCGAGCCCGACGTCGACGCCTTCCGGAGCGTCGAGCAGCTGGCGGAATCCGTCGGCCGCCAGGGATACTACGGCGGCGCCCGGCTGGTCAAAGCGACGATCAAGGTCTTCCACGACTACTGCATCGGGCACGACTTCGCGCTCGCCAAGAAGAACTTCGCGATCGGCTACGAGTCGTCCATCCCGCGCCAGGTGGGGCTCGCCGGCTCCAGCGCCATCGTAACCGCGGCGCTGCGCGCCTTGATGGCGTTCTACGAGATCGAGATTCCCAAAGCGGAACAGCCCGGGCTCATCCTATCGGCCGAGGTGGACGAACTGGGCATCACCGCCGGGCTGCAGGACCGGGTGGCCCAGGTGTACGAGGGCCTCGTCTATATGGACTTCTCCGAGGAGCTCATGAGCGAGCACGGACACGGCCGCTACGACCCGCTCGATCCGAAGCTGCTGCCAAGGCTCTACGTCGCCTATCAGACGCAGCCCGCGAAGGTCTCCGGCCACGCGCTCGACGATCTCCGGACCCGCTGGGAGCGAGGCGACGTCCAGGTCATCGAGACCCTGGACCGCATCGCCGCGCTGGCGGACGAAGGCCGCGACGCGATCCTGGCGCGCGATCGCGAGCAGCTCGCCGGCCTGATGAACGCGAACTTCGATCTGCGCCGCCGAGTCATGGCGATCAGCGAGAGCGATCTCAGGCTGGTCGAGGCGGCGCGAGCGCTGGGCGCCTGCGCCAAGCTCACCGGCTCGGGCGGCGCGATCGTCGGCATCTGCGAGGATGATACCTTGCACGAGCGGCTCGTGCGCCAGCTCGGCGCACTCGGCGCCCATGTCATCGAGCCCGAGATCGGCTAGAGGGTCACACCGTATGACTGCGATGGGCGCAAGCTCCGGCCGGTTCGTCTCGCTGCTACTCGTCCTGGCCGCCGCCGGCTGCCGCGGTGAGGGCGACACGCGCGTGCTGAAGCTCGCCCACGGACTCGAAGTCGCTCACCCGGTGCACCAGGCGATGGTGCACATGGCGGACCGGCTGAGCGAGCTGTCGGGCGGAAGGATGCGCATCGACATCTACCCGGGCGGCCAGCTGGGCGAAGAGCGCGAGCTGATCGAGATGCTGCAGATCGGCAGCCTGGCCATGACGAAGGTTTCGGCGAGCCCGCTGGAGTCGTTCGTCCCCGAGATGACGGTCTTCAGCATCCCCTACGTGTTCCGGGATCAGGAGCACCTCTGGCGGGTGCTGGACGGCGAGCTTGGCCAGCGCCTGTTGCTCGCGGGTCAGCGCTACTACCTGAGGGGGCTCTGCTACTACGACGCGGGGCCGCGCAGCTTCTATACGAGCAGCACCCCGATACGGAGGCCAGAGGACCTGAGCGGCCTGAAGATCCGGGTGCAGAAGAGCATCACGTCCACCCGCATGGTTCAAGCTCTCGGTGGCGCCGCCACACCGATCGACTGGGGCGAGCTCTACTCGGCGCTGCAGCAGGGCGTGGTGGACGGCGCCGAGAACAACCCGCCCAGCTTCTACCTGTCGCGCCATTACGAGGTGAGCCGCTACTACACGCTGGACAAGCACACCTGGGTGCCCGACGTCTTGCTGATCAGCACGCACGTCTGGGCGAGCCTCTCGCCGCAGGAGCGCGACTGGTTGTCGGTAGCGGTCGCATCCTCGGTGGCGGAACAGCGCCGCTTGTGGCGCGAGGCGTCCGAGGAGGCATTAGAGCGGGTGCGCGCCGCGGGCGTCGAGATCGTCGAGCCCGAGCTGGCCGCGTTCCGCGAAGCCGTCCAGCCGCTGCACGACAGCTACCGAGACACCCCAATACACGACCTGCTGCGCGCCATCGAGGGTGCCCGATGACCGGCCGCCCACCCTCAGTGGCGTCTCGACTGGAGCGCCTGGCCGAGCTCATCGAGCGGGCGCTGGCCCGGCTACTCGTGCTGCTCATGATCGCCATGGTCGCCGACGTCACCTGGCAGGTCGCATCCCGTTTCCTGCTGCGCGCGCCCAGCTCATTCACCGAAGAGCTCGCCGGGTTTCTCCTCATCTGGATCGGCCTGCTCGGCGCCGCCTACGCGCTCAGGACCCGAGCCCACCTGGGGATCGACCTGCTGACCGCACGGCTCACCGGTCCCGTGAAGTTGGGCGCGACCGTGCTCGCCCACGCGCTTGTCCTGCTCTTCGCGCTCTCAGCGATGGTCGTCGGCGGCCTACGTCTCGTCCAACTCGCCTTCCAGCTGGACCAGATCTCCGCGGCGATAGGGCTCCGTATGGGCTACGTGTACCTCGCCGTGCCGCTGGCCGGACTGCTGATGGTCGTCTTCTCGCTCGAATCGATCGCGGCGGCCGTGTCCCGAAGGGCGGCCCGCTGATGGACGTTTCCGTACTCCTACTCGTCGTGACCTTCGTCGCCTGTCTGGCGCTCAATGTCCCCATCGCCGTGAGCATCGGGGTCGCGACGGTGGTCGCGATGCTCTTCACGATCCCGCTGGGTCCCGCCGTGACGACGGCGGCGCTGCGGATGGCGACGGGGATCGACAGCTTCGCGCTGCTCGCCATCCCCTTCTTCATCCTATCGGGCCAGCTCATCGCCCGGGGCGGAATCGCACGCCGCTTGATCGATTTCGCCAAGGTGTTGGTCGGCGGCTTCGCCGGCGGCTTGGCCTACATCAATATCCTGGCCAGCATGTTCTTCGGGACCATCTCGGGCTCGGCCGTCGCCGCCACGTCCGCCATCGGCGGGTTCATGATCCCGGCGATGGAGCGCGAGGGATACGAGCGGGACTACAACGTCGCGGTCACCATGACCGGGTCGGTCACCGGCCTGCTGATCCCGCCCAGCAACGTGCTGATCGTCTACTCCCTGGCGAGCGGCGGCGTCTCCATCGCCGCGCTCTTCGTGGCGGGCTATCTGCCCGGCATGCTACTGGGACTGGCACTCATGATGGTCGCCGGAGTTATCGCCGCCCGACGCCGCTACCCGGTAGCCGGGCGCTCGGACCTGTTGGACGGCGTGAAGATTTTCGTCCGGGCGATCCCCAGCCTGCTCCTGGTGGTGATCGTCATGGGCGGCATCATCGCCGGTATCTTCACGGCTACCGAAGCGAGCGCCGTGGCCGTGATCTACTCGCTCGTCCTCGCGGTCGCCTATCGCGAGGTGCGGATCCGCAAGCTTCCCGACATCGTGCTCAAGTCGGTCGAGACGACGGCCATCGTCATGCTGCTCATCGCCACCTCCACCGCCCTATCATGGATCCTCAGCTACGAGAACATCCCGCAGGACCTCACCGCATTCATGCTCTCGCTCACCGAGAGCCGCGTGCTCATCCTCCTGTTCATCAACCTCGCCCTGTTGACCGTCGGCACCTTCATGGACATGACGCCGGCCGTGCTGATCTTCACACCGATCTTTCTACCGGTGGCGGTGCAGCTGGGCATCTCACCGCTACACTTCGGCATCATGATGGTCCTCAACCTGTGTATCGGGCTCTGCACTCCGCCGGTAGGCTCGATCCTCTTCGTCGGCTGCGGGATCGGCAAGACGACCGTGCCCGACGTGACGCGGGCACTCCTCCCCTTCTACGCCGTGATGGTGCTCGCCCTGCTGCTCGTCGTATACCTGCCCTGGCTCAGCGAGGCGCTGCCGCGGCTTCTCGGCTACACGCTCTGAGCGCCCGCGCAGCATCGGTCATCGGGTACGAAAAAGAGAGCCCGGAGGCAGAACCCCCGGGCTCGTTCCGTGACAGAACGGAACACTGCGTGTCAAGCAACTCAAAACTAAAACCGTCCACAGCGGCGAGTCAAGGACGCAATTCGCTTGGCTGGCGTGCCCCCGGTGGGACTCGAACCCACACGGCCCATAGGGCCATCTGCTTGACACGCAGACGCGTCTTCCGATTCCGCCACGGGGGCACCCTCGCCACGAGATGACGAACTCGGAACCACTCGGGCGCTGCGGCCATGCAGCCTCGCAGACCGAGAGCAACGTACTCAGGCCGTCTCATCGAATCGTCAACGGAACGGGGGAAAAGCGCGACACCCCGAGAGACCGCTCTCCCAGCCCTCAGTTTATGGCCTCGGATATCCCACGGCCCTGCCTGGTCTTCCCAACCGCGGCTTCTGAGAGCGGGTCCAGCGGCAAGCGACCGTTCGCAGGTTGTCCGAATACGGACAGGGCTGTACCGAAACCGCACGTGCTGGGACCGGGCTTCACAGCTTGAGCCGGCTAGTCTTTTAGAATAGCACAACTGAGGTGACGGGCTTGTCGGCATGCCTCTTGCCCTCGACTTTGCATAGCTTTCGCTGTTCCAGTTACAGTCCGCGCATCTCGTGAGGTGCATCATGCCCTCAGTTCTTCAGGATGTCCGCTACGCGTTCCGCGTGCTCCGCAAGGCGCCAGGGTTCACCGCTCTTGCAGTCGTTACCTTGGCGCTGGGGATCGGCGTCAACACGACGATCTTCAGCGTGGTGAACACGATCGTACTGAAGCCGCTGCCGTACGAGGACGCCGATCGGCTCGCCTTCATCATGGAGAGCCAGGCGAACACCCCGTTCATATCCGTGGCCTACCTCAACTACCTGGATTGGATGGCGCAGAGTCGGTCATTCGATCAAATGGCGATCGTAAGAGGCCAGACTTACAACTTGACCGGCGTTCCGGATCCCGAACGGATCATGGGCGCCCACGTGTCGGCAAACATGTTCACGACGCTCGGCGTGCAACCGTTGCTGGGCCGGACCTTCGAGCAGGGCGACGATCACCCGGCTGCAACTCCCGTCGCGGTCCTGAGCTATGGCATCTGGCAGCGCCGGTTCGGCGGAGATCCCTCGATCCTCGGGCAGACGCTGACGCTCAACGGTATCTCCTACGCCATCGTCGGCGTGCTGCCGCGCGACTTCAAATGGTTCCTTCAACATCAGCGGCCGGAGATCTGGACGCCGATCGGACTCTGGGCCGATACCCCAATGCTGAATCAGCGGGACAGTCGCTCGGGCATGAATGTCATCGCGCGGCTTAGGGAGGGCGTGACGATCGAACAGGCCACGGCGGATCTCGCGAGCGTCGCGCGTCGTTTGGAAGAACAGTACCCGGATACGAACGCCGATTGCGGCGTCCGCGCGATGTCACTTCAGGAACGCGTCGTCGGCGACACCCAGAGGCCTCTGTTCATACTGCTCGGTGCCGTCGGCCTCGTGCTGCTGATCGCCTGTGCAAATGTGGCCAACCTGCTGCTGGTGCGCGCGACGGGCCGTACGAGAGAGTTCGCCGTGCGAAGTTCTCTTGGCGCTGGCCGCTGGCGTCTGACACGCCAACTGCTGACCGAAAGTGTGATGCTCGCGCTGACCGGCGGCGTCCTCGGAATCTTGGCCGCCTACTGGAGCATCGATCTCCTGAGGGCTGTGAGTCCGGCGGACCTGCCGCGGCTTGACGAGGTCGGCATCGACCGCACGGTCCTCGGCTTCAGCCTCGTGTTGGCGCTGCTCACCGGCGGCCTCTTCGGCCTTGCGCCGGCGCTGCAGAGCTCGAGGCCCGACTTGCACAGTGCGCTGAAAGAGGGCGGTAGAGGTTCCACGGCTGGGAGTAATCCTTACCGCAGCACGCTGGTGGTCGCGGAAGTGGCGTTCGCGCTCGTCCTGCTTATCGCCGCCGGCCTGCTAGTCAAGAGTTTCTGGCGATTGCAGACCGAGAGTCCCGGGTTCAATCCCGACAACGTGTTGACCGCCCAGATCGTGCTTACCGGACCATCCTATGCGGATGCGGACGCACGCCGCGCTTTCTACCATGGGCTCCTGGAGCGGCTGCAGTCCCTACCCGGAGTGCAAGCGGCCAGCCTGATCAACCCGTTGCCGGTGACGGGCACCGGCTGGCAAACGCGGTTCATGATCGAGGGACGGCCGCGGCCCGACCCGGGCGAGTTCCCGTCAACGGAATGGATGCAGATCAGCCCGGGGTACTTCCGGACGATGGAGATCCCACTGCTCAGAGGGCGAACGTTCAACGAGTTCGACCACGAGAACGCTCGATCCGTGGTCATCATCGACGAGAAGTTCGCCAGCAGCCACTTCCCGGATGTCGATCCGATAGGCCAGAGGATAGCGTTCGGTGATCTGGAGGTTCCGATCTGGCGCGAGATCGTCGGCGTGGTCGGCCACGTCAAACTGAGCGGTGTGGCCGAAGAGGCCGCGATCGAGATGTACATGCCATACCTACAGGGGGCGTACGCACCGATCAGCGTGATCCTGCGAACCACCGGCGATCCGACCGACGTGGTGCCCGCCCTTCGCGCTGCTGTGCTCGCCATAGATACCGCCATGCCGCTCTACAACATCCGCACGATGCGTGAGCTTCTAAACGATACCGTCGTAGCTCGTCGCCTGGCGATGACGCTACTGACTATCTTCGCAGGCCTGGCGCTGGCGCTGGTCACACTCGGGATCTATGGCGTAGTCTCTTACCACGTCAGCCAGCGCACGCACGAAATCGGCATCCGAATGGCGCTCGGCGCCGACCGGACGAACGTGTTGGGCCTCGCGGTCCGCCAGGGGGCAACCCTGACGCTGATCGGCCTCGCCGTCGGCCTAGCCGCCGCGTGCGGGCTGACGCGCATTCTGAGAGGCATGCTGTTCGATGTCGAGCCGACGGATCCGCTGACCTTCGGGCTCATCACCGTGTTCCTGGCTGTCGTAGGGCTGGTAGCCGCCTACATCCCTGCTCGCCGGGCCACACGCGTCGATCCGCTGGCGGCGCTCCAGTACGAGTGACGACTAGCCCGCCACCACACGCTCAGGTCAGCCCGGCGGATCGACCCCAGACGGTGTCGCCTCGCCCGAGACAGCAGTCGCCGTGGCCGTTCTCTCGGAATGATAAGTTACCGCCCGATCGGCTCCAACCTTTTGCCCCTTGCGGGCGTCCATATGTATAGATATCCTATAGGAGGCTACCTATAGAAACTCGATAGGAGAGCGGATGGCTGACGGCAAGACAGACCTGCTCCGCGGGACCCTCGACATGCTGATCCTCAAGACCTTGTCCCTGCAGCCGCTGCACGGGTTGGGCGTCTCCCAACGCATCGAGCAGGTCACCGGCGGCGTCTTCCAGGTGAAGCCGGGCTCGCTGTTTCCGGCGCTGCACCGGCTGGAGCAGGAGGGCTGGATCGAGGGCTCGTGGGGCGAGTCGGCGAACAACCGGCGGGCCAAGTACTACACGCTGACCGCGGCGGGCAGGCGTCGACTGGGCGAGGAGAAGCGGAACTGGGCGCAGGTCGTTCTGGCGATCACGAAGGTCCTGGAGGCTACCTGAGAGGTGACCGATGCGGGCATACAGACGGATCATCAGCACCTTCCGGTCGCTGTTCCGTAAGGAAGAGCTCGACCGCGACCTCGATGAGGAGCTGGCGAGCTATCTGGAGCTGCTGACGGCCGAGAAGGTCCGGGCGGGGATGAGCCTTGAACAGGCTCGTCGGGAAGCGCGGCTCGAGCTGGGTGGAGTCGAGCAGGTGAAGGAGAAGGTCCGAGAGAGGAGAGTGGGGTACCTAATCGACACGTTCTTTCACGATCTCAGATACGCCGCCCGCACACTCAGGAAGAACGTCGGCTTCACGGCAGTCGCGATCGTGATTCTCGCGATTGGAATCGGCGCCAGTACCGCGCTGTTCACCACTATTCACGCGGTTCTGCTGCGCAGCATCCCATTTGACGAGCCCGACCGTCTAGTCGTGGGCCGCAAGACGATGGACGGACGAGTTGCCGGGCCGGTGTCTCGTGTCGACTACCTGGACTATCGGGAACTCACCGAGTCGTTCGAGGAGCTGGCAGCACTCGGGTGGTTCACGCAGAGTCGCACTATGACGGGTGGGCGGGAGGCACAGCTGCTACGGGCGATCTTCGTTACCTGGAATCTGTTCAAGACTCTGAAAGTGGACCCGATCGTCGGCCGGTCCTTCTTGCTGGAAGACGAGCAACAGGGTGATGGGAACGTCGTGTTGATCGACCACGGCTTATGGCAGACCCGGTTCGGCGGCGAGCCTGGTGCAGTCGGCAGCACGATCCATTTGGATGGTTTCGCCTACACGATTATCGGCGTGATGCCGCGCGGCTTTCGCTTCCTATTCGATGTCGACGTGTGGCATCTGATTGATCGGGATGTGCCAATTGACCGTACTCGGGACTCTCACAGTCTCCTAGTCGTCGGCCGCATGAAGCCGAGTGTACAGATCGAACAAGCCGTGGTTGAGACCGGCGCCATCGCCGCCGGCCTTGCAGAGGCGTATCCCGAGACCAACCGAGGCAAGAGCCTGTGGCTCACAGACCTACATCAATTCATGGTGCGGGGAGTCAGCTTGAATCTGCAACTGCTGATGGCCACAACGGCCTTGGTATTGCTCATCGCTTGCGCCAATGTAGCCGGCCTGCTCCTGGCACGGGGAGAGCGGCGCGCATCTGAGATCGCGATGCGTGCAGCGTTGGGTGCGTCGAGGAGCCGTCTGCTCCGCCAGCTGCTGACCGAAAGCGTGGTTCTCACGTGCACCGCCGGTCTCTTGGGTATCGGCGTCGCTTACCTGTTGCAGGACGGGCTGCTCCGCTTGCTACCGATCGGCGGCCTGGGGTTGGAACGTCCCCTCGTGAACTCCGCAGCGCTGGCCTTCACCCTCGGGGTCTCGATCGCCAGTGGACTCTTGGTAGGCGTCATTCCTGCCCTGCGGGGCACGGCGCTGCATCCCGCACGGCAGTTGGGATCAGCCAGGCTTTTCTCTCAAGGAGCCCCCAGCAGGCGGCTGCAAAGGACGTACGTGGTCATGCAGGTCGCCATCTCCATCGCTCTGGTGGTGGGCTCGGGTACGCTCATCCGTAGCCTGGCGCAACTCTCAGCAGTGGACCTTGGCTTTGACCCTCGAGGCCTCCTCACCGGTGAGGTCGGCATTCAAGAAGACGACTACGCGACGCCTGCCGAGCGTGACCTGTTTTTCGGATCGTTGCTCGAGGAAGTGCAAGCCCTCCCAGGTGTGTCCTCGGCCGCGTTGATCAGCAAGCTGCCGCTGCGCGACCTCGGCACCGACTGGCCCGTCTGGCCCGCAGACCAGCCGCCTCCGACGAACCAGGCGAGTTTCTTCGCTATGGCCCGGTGGGTTTCGCCCGGGTACTTCGAGACCACGGGCATTCCACTCGTCAGAGGGCGGGACATATCGGAGTCCGACGGTGCGAACAGTTATCCCGTGATCGTGCTGAGCGAGATTGCGGCGCGGAGCCTGTTTGGAGAATCCGATCCCGTCGGTCGCACAGTGCGTGTCCGCTTCAGTCCTGTAGACCAGCCCTTCTTAGTGATCGGTGTGGTAGGCGATATTCGCCTGAACGGACTTCGTCGAGCACCGGACGCCGCGATGTACATGTCGGCCAGGCAAGTCGGCGGATCAAGTATGGGCCTGATAGTACGAACGTCGGGAGATCCGCGCCGACTGGTGAGCGCGGTCGACGACCTGGTTGAACGAAAGGACCCAAACGTCCTCTTTGCCCGACCTGCCAGCATGGCTTCTGTCGTGGACGGCTGGCAAGCTGGCTTCCGGGTCGTGGTGACGGCTCTTTCGCTATTCTCCACCGTGGCTCTGATCTTGACGGCGGTCGGACTCTACGGTGTACTCGCCTACCACGTCAACCAGCGGGCTAACGAGATCGGCATCCGCCTCGCCGTCGGGGCATCGAGCGGCCAGCTAGTCCGTATGATCCTGGGTCAAGGCTGGACGATGGTTGGGCCCGGACTGCTCCTGGGACTACTCGCAGCGTATCCCGCAACACTCCTGATTCGCCCACTGCTCTACGGCATCGAGCCGTTGGACGCGCCCGCATATATCGCAGCCATCGGAATCATCGCGTTGGTGACGACGCTGGCCGCGTCTCTGCCAGCGCGGCGAGCCACGCGCGTGAATGTCGTGGATGTACTGGCGAAACAGTGATCGGATAGCGGTGCCGCAGTAGCGTACAAGGTGGTGGACTCTGTAATCAGTAACCCAGCTCTCGAGTGAGCGGACAGCCAGTCAGTGATCGCTCGGGTAGCGCACCTTCCCCGCGATGATCGTGTGGACCACCTCCGTTTCCAGAATCTCCTCTTCCGGAATCGTCATGATATCGCGAGAGAGAACGGTTATGTCCGCCAGCTTGCCGACGCTCAGCGTGCCCTTGAGGTCTTCCTCGAACGCCGCGTAGGCGGGGTTCACCGTATACGATGCCAACGCTTGCTCCCGGGTCATCCGCTGCTCTGGGAAGAAGACCGATCCGTCCTCCATCATCCGAGTGACCGACCGATAGAAGTTAGCGATGGGATCGATGTCCTCGACCGGTGGATCGGTGCCGTTCACGACGACTGCCCCGGAACGGAACAGGTCTTGATACAGGTATCCCCGCTCCCGAGCTCGCTCCTCACCTAGCCGATCGATCACCCAAGGCCCATCCGAGGTGGCGAAAACGCCCCGCACCGACGCGATAACCCCAAGCTCGGCGAACCGCGGCAGGTCGTCCGGATGGATCACCTGACAATGTTCGATCCGCCAGCGGAAGTCGCCCTGGGCGGGGTACCGCGCGAACACGTCCTCATAGATGTCCAGCAGCTCCCGCACGGCCCGATCCCCGATCCCCTGGATGGCCATCTGATAGCCGTGCTGGGCGGCGAGCTCGGCCGATCGCCGGATCTCGGCGACCGGGATGACGTTGAACCCGGTGCTGCGCGGCAGGTCACTGTAAGGCTCGAGTAGCCAACCCCCGTGCGTGCCCAGCGCTCCATCGAGTACCCGCTCGCCGATGGCACGGACCGTCAGGAATCCGTCGCCGTACCCGATCATGCGATAGTCGGCCAAGCGCTCCGCCATTACTTCGCTGGGCTCCTCGACGTGCACGTAGAGCCGGATCGGCAGCTTGCCCTCACCGGCCAGCTGCTCGAGCAGATCGATGGTCTCGAACGACTCGCCCATGTCGTGGAAGCTCGTGATTCCGTTGGCGAGCGCCTCTGCACCCGCCAGCTCCACCTGCCGGCGAAGCTCCGACTCGACCTCCTCGGCCGAGCGCCTGCCGCGATACTCAGCTACCGCGGTCCTGGCCAGGTCCTGGGCGCTCTCGCGCAGCATCCCGGTCGGCTCACCGCGCTCGTCGCGAACGAGCTCGCCGCCCGCGGGATCGGGCGTATCGCGCGACACGCCGGTCAGCTGAAGCGCGCGGGCGTTGACGAAGACGCCGTGCCCGCTGACATGGATCAGCATGACAGGATTGTGCGGGCTAACCTCGCTCAGGCTGTGGTGGACCGGCAGCCCCTCGACCGCCGGTTCCGGTGGGCGGTCCCATTTGTCCTGATGCCATCCGCGCCCCACGATCCAGGCGCCCGGTTCCGCGCGACCGACGGCATCGGCCACCATCCCGACTATCTCGTCCCAGTCCCGCGCTGGCCGCAGATCGAGCTGCATCAGCGAGGCGCCGAGGCTCATGAAGTGTCCGTGCCCTTCGATCAGGCCGGGCACGACAAGCTGTCCTTCCAGGTCGATGACGTGAGTACTATCTCCGACGTACGCGTCGATCTCACTATCACTACCCACCGCAACGATCTGCTCGCCCGCGACGGCCAGCGCTTCGGCCTGCGGCCTGGCCGGGTCCATCGTAATCACCCGGCCGTCGCGCAGCACGAGATCGGCCTGACTCGGAGAGCTGGCGCGATCGCAGCCCGCGCATGTCCCGATGAAGACCGCGGCGATCCCGAGGATATACTTCACTCTTGCCTCCGAGATTACCGTCTCACGATCGGCAGCTTGATATGCGACGGATACTGCCGGGAGTGGTACACGGTGTTGTGCGCCACGACGCCCTCCGTCTCGTCGTAGTTGTTGCCGCCCGTGTTGAGGTTGCGGGTGAACCGCGGGAAGTTGCTGCTCGAGACCTCGATCCGGATGCGGTGACCCTCGGCGAAGTAGTTGCTGGTCGACATCGGGCTCACCAACAGCTCGTAGACCCTGCCCTCCTCCATGAAGACCTGTTTGTCGTAGCCCTCGCGATAGCGCGCCCGCTGGATCGTCTCATCCAGATTGTAGGCCCGCCCGTCCGGATAGACATCGATCAGCTTCACCGTGAAGTCGGTGTCCCTGGCATCCGACGACACGTACAGCGTGATCTCGATCGTACCGCTCACCTCGATGCCCTGCTCCAGCGGCTCCGAGGTATAGACGAGAATGTCTTGCCGCTCCTCCATCTGGCGCTGGTCGAACGCGCCGGCGTCTACGGCGCCGCCGGTGCAACAGACGTTGCCGCCGTAAGACGTCACGGGGTCCATCGGATCGTAGGTGAAGTTGTCCGCCTCGTCCTCCGGTCCGGGCCGCCTCGTCGTGAGCCTGCCATCGCCGTGCAGCGTATTCGCGCTACCGCCGCTGTCGAGGTAGTAGGTCACCAACTCGGCACCCTCGGGCGGCCAAGTCGCGGAAGTCTGCCACTCGTTCGAGCCCATGGTGTAGTAGCGCACCCTGGGCAGCGTATCGGTGATCCCGTTCGCCTCGCCCTTCAGCCAGTAGTCGAACCAGGCGTTGATCAGCCCGCGGTAGTCGAGTCGAGCGTCGCCGATGGCACGCTCACCGACGATCGTCGCCTCCGAGGCGCGCGTGTACGCGCAGTGCGTCACCGGCGCGACCACCGCGTACTGGTTCTCGGCGACCTCCGGGTCCTCCGCGTTGTGCCGCACGTGATTGAACAGCGCCAGGTTGGGGCCTACGGAAACGTCATACCACGACATGAACCACAGGCTGGGTACCCCAAACGGCTCGTCGTCGTGATACAGGCCGCCCTTGTACCAGGCCGGGTCGTCCGGCGTGCGCTGGATCATGCGGCCGCCGGTGGCCACCGGCGCCGAATCGGCGAAGATGCCCTCCGGGCCGTCCACGTTCCTCATGATGTCTTCCACCGGCAAGTGCCAGAGCGCCTCGCTCCAGTCCACTCGCGGCATCTCCGGTGCCAGGTCGAAGTACTTCGACAGTCGCACCAGGTCTTCCCGCGAGATGTCGCTGGGGAACATCGGGCGCTGCGTGTTCTGGACGCCGTAGAGCCAGACGAAGAACAGCATCTGCTCCGCACCGCCGCGATACCAGTTGCCCTGCTCGTAAAACCCACCGACGCGGCCGACGCCGGCGCCGAAACCTTGCGGCACCATGGCGGCGTGCGCGGGATGGTCCAGTGCTGCCAGCCCCATCTGCCACTCGGCGGTAGAGGAGCACCCCAGCGTCCCCACCTTGCCGTTCGACCACGGCTGCTCGGCGATCCAGCTGAGCGCATCGTAGCCGTCGCTCTTCGGCGGGCCCAGAATGTCCCACTCGCCTTCCGAGAAGAACTTGCCGCGCTCGTTCTGAATCACGTACGCGTAGCCGCGCCTCACAGCATCGGCCGGAGCACGCAGCCGCCACGCCTGGAACTCGCCGTCCCGATATAGATTGAAGTTGTAAGGCGTTCGCACGAAGATCGTCGGTACGGGCTCATCGGTCTTCGGGCGGTAGATGTCCGTCGCCAGCCCGACACCGTCGCGCATCGGCATCATCACCTTGTGCTCGACAATCGCGATCGCCTTGAGAGAATCGAGCTCCTCCTGCGCCGTTGCGGGACGAACGACCGCCACGACAGCGGCACACAACAGAACCAGACCGCAGGCGTTCCTCTTCATCGCGTCCTCCCGTGAGTGATGTCACCACCTAGTCTACGATGTGGGCTCGCGATTCGACAGGCTCCGGGGGTCACTCTATCCAAGGGGCCCATGCTCGACCTCACCCGGGGGCTGGACGCCCCGATCGCTTTGCCTGAGATTGGGGCAGTTCATACCGATACTCCCATCGCGAGGATACTGCCATGTCGCGCTCGAACGGTCGGCGATTCGTTCCTGTCGTCTGCTTCACGCTGTTACTCTTCTCACTTTCGGCTGCCGCCCCCGAGAGCCTATCCGGTCAGCGGTCTCAGCTCTCCTCCGGGCGCGAGTTCACCGTCGAGGATGTGCTCGACCTGGAATCCGCCCAGGTGCTCGATCTGAGCGACGACGGGCGCTGGCTGGCCGTGACCGTCGCCTCGCGCCGGGACTACATCGGGGTCGACAATTACCGGTACGGAGACCCCACCTACGTCCGACCCGCGGCGGAGGAGCTCTGGGTGATCGACACGCATTCCGCCGAGAGCGCCCAAGTCTTCCCCGGGAAACGGAACCTGCTGCGAGCCTCCTGGTCACCGGACGGTCGATATCTGGCGATCGTGGAGGCCCGCGGCGAGGTGTTCCACGCCTGGATCTGGGACCGGCAATCAGGAGGAGACCAAGAGATCTCACTGCCCAGCGGTCGCGAGCTCGCAGGGCAAGGGGCGGGCGGCATCGAGTGGACTGCGGACGGTGGCGCGCTGCTGTTGCCGCTCCGGCCGGAGGGGTGGCGCGAGGAGGCGCAGCAAGAGTTCGCCCGTCTGACGACGGGCCCCGTCGTCGTCCAGTCGAGCGACGAGCCGTTCCTCGCCTGGGAGGCGCTGCGCAGGAAATCCGCGATCTATTCCGTGGTGCGCTACGAGATAGGGTCGGGCGCCATCTCCGAGCTGATCCCAACGACCGAACTTGGGGGCCATCGGCTCACGGCGGACGGGACTCACATCGTCTACGACGAGGATATCACGGAGGAGACGAGCTACGACGTGATCTTCGGTCGCACGAGCTCGGTCAAAGCCATCCCCGTGGACGGCGGTGAGCCCGAGACCGTGATCGAGTCGACCGAAGATATCCGGGCGACCTGGTCCGAGGACGGTCGCTTCTTCGCATACAGCAAGGACGGTGACGTCTTTCTCGCCTCGATCGACGACCCGGAACCGAGGCGACTCACCGGCGAAGAAGAGGCAGAGGAAGAAGAAGAGGGCGAGGAGGCCGAGCCCAGTGAAGAGGACGAAGAAGAGAAGCCCCGCTATTCGGTGAGTAGCGTCGGTGCGGGCGGCGCGCGGGTCGTGGCCTCCAGCGACCAGGGGCTCTGGATCGTCGAGGCCGACGGTGAGGAACCGTACCTCTTCCTTCCCGAGGACGAGGACGACGAGCGCGCGCCTCGCTATCGGGTCATCGAGTGGAGCCCAGACGGTGACAATCTGTACCTCAGTTACGCCTCACGCAGGGAGTGGGAACGCGGGCTCTACCGCTACGATATCCCCGATCGGCGGATGGCGGAACTGGTAAAGGACAATCGCCTCTACTCGAGATTCCAGCTCTCGGAGGACGGCAGCACGTTCGTGTTCTCAGCGGCCCCCGGAAACCATCCGTATGACCTCTACGCCGCCGACGCCGGCTTCCGGAGGACCCGACAGCTCACGACGCTGAACCCGGACATCGAGCGGAAACAGCTCAGCCGTACCGAGCTGCTTGCTTACCTGGACGTCGACGGCGATTCGCTTTACGGAGTCGTCTACTATCCGACGGACTACCGGGAGGACACGGCCTATCCCACGGTCTTCATCGTTTACGAGGAGTTCTTCGACGACCGCTTCAACGGTACGGCGAACGTTCTCACGAACCACGGTTACCTGGTCGTCAATCCGTCGGTCGACCTGGAGACCGGCTATCCCGGCGAGGCGTGGGTCAAAGGGGTGACCGCCGCCGCCAACGAGCTCATCGAGCTGGGGCTGGCCGATCCCGACCGTCTCGGCGTCCACGGCACCAGCTACGGTGGTTACGCCACGAACCTGCTCATCACCCAGACCGACCGATTCAAGGCGGCGATCAACATCTCCGGCAAGGTCGACATGATCAGTTTCTATACCGACAGCCCGCGCCTCGGCGTACGTAACATCCACGCGCCCGAGAAGAGCCAGGACCGGATCGGCGCCACATTGTGGGAACAGCCGCAGAAGTACATCGCGCACTCGGCGATCATGTACGCCGACCGTATCGATACGCCGCTACTGCTGATCACCGGCGAGCAGGACCACAACGTCCCGGCCCGTACGACGATGGAGATGTTCTACGCGCTGCGTCGGCTGGGGAAGACGGTCGAGTGGGTCAACTACATCGACGGCGGCCACGGCATGCCGACGATGAACGTCGAGATGGTGAAGGACTACTACGCTCGGATCATCGACTGGTACGACGAGTACCTGAAGGCGACCGACGAAGAGGAACCCGAGGAATGACAGCGCCGGACGCCCGGCAACGGCGGCTCAATGGTCTGGCGGCGCGACGACGGCGACTAACCCGCGGTGCCGCACTGTGAGGTCCCGGTCTACGAGATCGACTGACAATCGGCCAGCGGGAGGTACCACCTCATGAAGACGAGCAGACGTAGCTTCCTCAAATCGAGCATCGCCGCCGGCGGAGCTCTCGGCCTGGGTCTCGGCCAGCGCTTCGCGGCGGCGGAGTCAGTGGGTGAGCGTGAGTCCGGGCGGCGCGCTGATTCGCGCCAAGCGCGCTCCCTCGAGATCCTGATCTTGGGTGGCACGAACTTCACGGGACCCCATCACGTTCGCTATGCGCTCGAGCGGGGCCATTCGGTCACGATCTTTACCCGTGGCCGCAGGAAGCCTGGGCTCTTTCAGGATGCCTTCGAGCACGTCGAGCACCTGATCGGTGACCGAGAGGATAACCTGGAGGCACTGCGTGGCAGGAGTTGGGACGCCGTTATCGACGCGTCGGGGATGAACGAGAAGTGGACGCGCGACTCCGCGCAGCTGCTCGAGGACGCGGTCGGTACCTACCTCTACATCTCATCCACGGGCGTCTACTACCCCTATCTGACCACCGAGATCGAGGAAAATACCGAGCTGGTCCTGGTGGACGAGTCCGAAGGAGAGAACATCGAGTCCTGGTACGGCGTGATGAAGGCCCTCTCGGAGATCGAGGCCCGCAAGGCCTTCGGTGAGCGGACGTGCATCGTGCGGCCCGGCTACATCGTCGGGCCGCTCGATTGGACCCACCGCGGCACCTACTGGCCCGACCGGCTCGCCAGAGGTGGAGAGGTCCTGGTTCCCGGCAAGAAGTCCGACCTGGTGCAGCAGATCGATGTCCGCGACCTGACGGAGTGGATCATCCACCTGCTCGAGAACGAGGTTCACGGCGTGTTCAACGCTACCGGCCCCGCATCGCCGATGACGATGGAGGAGTTCGTCCACGGCATGCGAGCCGCCACATCCTCCGAGCCGACCTGGACGTGGATCGAGGACTACGACTTCCTGATCGAGCAAGAGATCACCTACGCGATCCCGTGGGTCCTGCCGGTGGGCGACAACCTGGGGTCTCAGCGCATCGACAATGCGAGGGCGAAGGCGGCCGGGCTGACGTTCCGTCCAATCGCGCTCACCGCCATGGAGACGCTGGAGTGGTACTACTCCGACGCGGTCACCGACGAGCAGCGCACCAATCCCCCCATGGTGATTACGCCGGAACGCGAGGCTCAGATCTTGACCGAATGGAAGGCGCGCTGATCGGTCTCCAGCGCTACTCCACCCTCAGCGACTCCAGCGGATCGACCCTCAGGGCTCTCCACGCCGGCAGCATGCACGCACCGAGAGCGACGATGAGGAAGAACACGGTCACGCCCGCGAAGGTGGCGGGATCGGTGGCGCCCGTCCGGAAGAGCATCCCCTCCACCAGGCGCGTGGCGCCGACGGCTCCAGCGATTCCCAGAACCAGGCCGATTCCGACCAGCATCATGCCTCGGCTGATCACCAACCGCAGCACATTTCCGCCACTGGCCCCAAGCGCGACGCGAATCCCGATCTCGTGAGTCCTCTGAGTCACGAAGAAGGCCAGGACCCCGTACAGACCCAGTGCCGCCAGTGCCAGAGCCACGCTGGCAAACATACCCAGAACCGTCGTGACGGCCCGGGTGTTTGCAACCGAGTTGGACACGGCCTCCTCCATCGTCTGCACACCGCTCAGAACGATATCGCGGTCCAACTCCCAGATCCGCTCCTGGATGGGCCGGATCAGGGTCTTGGGATCGGCGGCGGTGCCCACCGCCAGGCGCATGGTGCGCACCGGCTGTTGGGCGTAGGGGAAGAACATCGCGGGTCTCGTGGCGCCCGCCAGCGACGAGAGCTGGTGATTCTCAACGACACCGACCACCTCGAAGAAGCCCGGCTCATCGCTTCCCACATCCACGGCCACCTGCCGTCCGACGGCGCTGTGGTCGGGGTAGACGATCTCAGCGGTGTACCTGCTGAGGATGATGACAGGCGGAGACCCTGCCACGTCTGTCGCCTCAAAGACTCGCCCTTCCAAGAGAGGAATCTCCATGGTGGCGAAATAGCCAGGTAGAATGATGCGCCGGTCCGCCCAAGGAGCATCGTTGTTCGTCTCGGGTGGTCTCTCCGGAGCCCAGATGGCCACGTTGCCCGCCGTATGGAGGATCGGCAGATGCGTGTTCATGCCCACCGTCTCTACTCCCGGCAGCGCTTCGATGCGCTCGCGCAGACCCTCGTAGAACTGGACCCGGAGAACCCCTTCCCCATAGTCGTCCTGAGGCAGGGAGACCGTGGCGGTCAAGAGGTTCTCCACCCGGAAACCAGGATCGACGCCGCTCAGCCTGGTGAAGCTCCGAATCAGAAGACCCGATGCCACCAGGAGAACCACCGAGAGCGCGACTTGCAGAACCACCAGCCCGCTACGGAAACGAATACCGCTCCCCGCCGTCGACCCCCGGCTGCCTTGCTTCAACTGCTCGGCGGGGTCGGCTCGCGCTGCGACAAGTGACGGGAGGACGCCGAAGAGGAGAACCGTCATCAGGGACAGGACGAGAGCGATGCCCAGCATTGTGGGCGAGAGTCCCAACTCTCGTATCCCCAGGAGATCCATCGAGACGAAGCCGAGGATCAGGTTCTGAAACCAGACGGCCAGCACGATCCCCGCGCCACCGGCCACCAGCGCCACGATCGTGCACTCCACCAGTAGCTGACGGGTCAGGCGGGATTGAGTCGCTCCCAACGCGGCCCGAACCGCCAGCTCCGTGGTGCGCGTCGATCCTCGAGCCAGGAACAGGTTGGCCACGTTCCCACAGGCTATCAGAAGGACGAGGATGATCGCTCCCGCCAGTATCAGGAGAGACGGCCTGTAGCCCTCGACCATAGCGGCGTCGAGATGATCGAGTTGCAGTGCTTTTCTCCGGTTCGAATCCGGGTACGCCTCCTCGAGCTGAGCCGAGATGACGTCGATCTCCGACCGGGCCGCATCCAGGGAAACACCGGGCGCCAGCCGTCCCACCAGAAGCCAGTTGTGGTAGCGGCGAGTTATGGGATTGCTGTTACCCGGCCAGGGAGGGAACCAGAGCTCTACGTCGTAGAGAAAGCGGAAGCCGGCGCGCGTGACCCCCACGACCGTCATGGTGTTCCCGTCCACCGTGAGGCTCCGCCCCACCACGTCGGGAGAGCCTCCGAACCAGCGTTGCCAGAAGCTGTAACTGATGACGACGTCGCCGCCGCCCGCCGCGGGAAGCTCCTCCATCGTGAAGGTGCCGCCCAAGTGAGGTGCCACACCCAGGGTGGAGAAGATGTTACTGGTCACGTAGGTGGCACGGGCTTGTTCCGGTTCACCCGTCCCCGTGATGGTCACCAAGCCGGAGCCACCGACGATGGTGGCCAGTGATGCCAGCGATTCGCTCTGATCCCTATAGTCCATGTAATCGGGAAACGCGACCCACGGGTTCACGTTCCCGCTGAACGTGGCACGACCCATGACCAGGCGGTCCGCCTCCGGGAAGGGTAGCGATCGTCTCATCGCCACGTTCAGAACGGAGAACATGGCGGTGGTGGCCCCGATGCCCAGCGCCAGCGTGATCAAGGTCACCAGCGTGAAACCGGGTGTCCGAAGTAGCGTGCGGATGCCGTAGCGCACGTCCATGCTCAGGTCGGTCTTAGCCATGGCTCTCGTCTTCTCTTTCACCTAGCGGGCTTCCGGCACGAGTTCACCTACTGGATCATACGAGAACTCGGAGGGTTGGGATTCGAACCTCCGCTCACCACCGACGTGCGCCACCCGTAGTGGGCGATCACCACGAAGCAGATTACCACGAGCACGAAAGAGGCGCGGACCGCTGGAACCGAGAGACCGCCGATCCCGACCGTACCCAAGTCGATGATGGCGCCCTGGGCCGGCGGCATGACGGAGCCGCCCAGAATCGCCATGATCAGGCCGGCGGCGCCCAGCTTCGCGTCTTCTCCGACACCACGGAGCGCTATTCCATAGATGGTCGGGAACATCAGCGACATGCACGCCGACACCCCTACCAGACAATAGAGCCCCAGCATGCCCGGGATGACCATTGTTCCGATGGTCAGCGCTCCGCCGCCTACCGCCAGGGCGAGCAGCAGGCGGCCGGGACGCACGTACTTCAGCAGGAACGTACAGATGAAACGGCTGGTCACGAAGATGACCATGGCGATGATGTTGTAGCCCTGCGCCGCGACCTCGCTGAGTCCCAGCTCCATCGTCGCGTAGTGGATGATGAAGGTCCAGCACATGATCTGGGCGCCGACGTAGAAGAACTGAGCGACGACCCCGCCGACGTAGCGGCTATTGCCGAGAAGACGCCGAAGCGTGGGCCGCACGTTGAGTGACCGGTCTTCCTCCCCGTGCGTCGGCATCCGGGTAATGGCAATGGCGGCGAAAACCACGACGATGACGAAGGCGATGCCGAGATAAGGGGCACGCACCACGGCCAGGTCTTGGGCGGTGAGAGCGGCCAGTTGATCCGCAGACATCGCACCGCGCTCCGCCGCCGTGGCCGGGTCCAACCTGGCGAGGATGAACTGCTGGGCGACGAACATCCCCAGCAGCGAGCCCATGGGGTTGAACGACTGGGCCAGGTTCAATCGCCGCGTGGCGGTCTGCTCGGCACCCATGGCCAAGATGTAGGGGTTGGCGCTGGTCTCGAGGAAGGAGAGTCCGCAGGTGAGGATGAAGTAGGCCACGAGGAACGGCCAGAACACCATCATCATACTACTCGGTACGAAGAGCAGCGCTCCGATGGCGTAGAGCCCCAACCCGACCAGCACGCCGGCCTTGTACGAGTAGCGCTTGATGAACAGGGCCGCCGGAAAGGCCATGGCGAAGTAGCCGCCGTAGAAGGCGAACTGCACCAGCGATCCCTGGAAATTGCTCATCTGGAGGATTCGAGAGAACGCCTTCACCATGGGATTGGTGACGTCGTTCGCGAACCCCCACAACGGGAACAGCAGTGTGATCAAGATGAAGGGGAGGACGAGGTGGGACGGAACGACTTTCGCAGAGCCGTTCGCTTTCTCCATATCAGATCCCTCTCAGGTCAACGCATGCCGTGCCGGGAGCCCCGTGCCGGGCACCGTAATTCCAGCCGTCGAGCTCGTGCAAACCAGGCTATTCAATACAGGCCCGCGGTATGATGCGCCAGCCTCGATTAGCACTTACCTTTATCGCCCGGGACCCTAGGAACTGGGAGGACTCACATGGACCAGCCGCTGGACCGGGAGATCATCGGTCTATACGACGAATTCGCTCACGGCGAGCTGAGCCGACGAGCGTTCCTCGACCGCCTGGCCCGACTGGTCGGCGGCTCTTCCGCCGCATTTGCCGCGCTGCCGTTGCTCGGGAGCGACTACGCCGGCCAGATCGTCGCGCAAGACGACGAGCGCCTGAACATCTCGGAGGCCGAATGGGATGCCGACGGCACTCGGGTCACCGGCTACCTCGCCAGGCTCAAGGGCGGTGAGCGACGCCCGGGCGTCATCGTGATACACGAGAATCGCGGGCTCAACGCTCATATCAAGGACGTTGCCCGGCGTGTGGCGCTGGAGGGATTCCTCGCTCTGGCGCCCGACATGCTGTCGCCGCTCGGCGGCACGCCCGCCGACGAGAATAGAGCGCGGGAGATGTTACGCAGCCTCAACCAAGAAGAGAACGTGGCCCGGCTGGCCGCCGCCGTGCCGTTCCTGGCAGGTCATCCGGAATCGACCGGCAAGGTCGGAGCCGTGGGCTTCTGCTGGGGTGGCGGCTATGCGAACCTGCTCGCCGCAGCGGGCACATCGCTCGCCGCGAGTGTCCCCTACTACGGCCGCCAGTTGGCGGCTGAGGACGTGCCCAACATCACGGCGGCGCTGTGCCTTCACTACGCCGGGCTGGACGAGCGCATCAACGCCGGGATCGCCGACTACGAGGCCGCGCTCGAGGCGAACAACAAGACGTACGAGATATACATGTATGAGGGGGCGAACCACGCCTTCAACAACGACACGAACCCCGCGCGCTACCACGAGGAGGCGGCCGAACTGGCCTGGAGTCGAACCGTCGCCTTCCTGAAGAGACACCTCGCGTCCTGAGGAAGCCCGAGATCATTCGGGCAGGACCGGGCCGCGCTCCGGCGCGGCCCGGTCACTTACCGAGACAGCAGTGCTTGTACTTCCGCCCGCTACCGCAAGGACACGGATCGTTGCGACCCGCCCGGACGGTGGTCTTACTACCGCCACCTCGCGCAGCTCGCATGAGCTCCTCGGCAGATGCGCCGGCCTTCCACAGCGGGACGAGCCTCTCGAACGTCGGGTGACTGTGGGTGAAGAACTTCTTGTAGCCCGCACAGAGGTAGTTCAATCCTTCCTCACCGTCCGGCGTCCGGACGAACCGGTTCTTCGGGCAGCCGCCGTTGCACATCGCCCGCACTTCGCACTCCAGACAGAAGCGCGGTAGCAGGTCCCGCTTGCTGCTTCCGAACTGCAGTTGCGCCGGGCTCTCTAACAGCTCGGCGAGTCGGGTCTCCCGGATATTGCCCAGCAGGTGCTCCCGATCGACGAAGTGATCGCACGAGTACAGGTCGCCGTTGTGCTCGAGCACGGGCACATCACCGCAGGTCTCGCGAAAGATGCAGAGCGAATGCTCCAGCCCGCGGATCGGCCGCGCCGCCTCGTCGAATATCTGGACCATGATCCGGCCGATGTCGTGCCGGACCCACTCGTCGAAGATATTGCAGAGAAACGAGCCGAACGGCTCGGCCGCGACTGTATGCTCGCCGACCCCTCCAGGTAGATCGGGCCGCCGCTCCACCAGCGGCAGGAACCCCACATATGTCGCACCGATCTCCTTGAAGAACCGGTAGACCCGTTCGGGTTGGCCGACGTTCGCATCGTGGACGACGCAGAGTATGTCGCAGGGCACCCGGTGCCGTCTCAGCAGTCGGTGAGCGCGCATCACCTGCCTGTGCGTGGGCTTCCCGCCCTTGGTCACCCGGTAGCGGTCGTGCAGCTCACTGGGGCCATCGAGGCTGAGCCCGACGGCGAAGCCTTCCGCGGCGAGGAAGCGGCACCAGTTCTCATCGAGCAACGTGCCGTTGCTCACGAGGGCGTTGAAGATCCGTTTGCCGGCAGGCGCGTGTCTGCGCTGCAGCTCGAGAATCCGACGGAAGTAGTCGACGCCGAGGACGGTCGGTTCACCGCCGTGCCAGGAGAAGCGGACAACGTCATCGGTGGAAGCCTCGATGTGCTGAACGATGTACTCCTCGAGAACCTCATCGCTCATGCGAAAGGATTCGACGTCGGGGTAGAGGTGCTCTTTCTCGAGGTAGTAACAGTAGCGACAGTCGAGGTTGCAGATGGCACCCACGGGCTTGACGAAGACCTGAAAGGTGCCCGATGCCGTCACCGCGACTGAACCTTCCATTCGTGAGTACCGTGCAGAGCGTGGCAGTTATCGGGCCAACTGCATCGCGTCGAGCACCGCCGCCGCCAGCTCGGCCCGCAAGTCGACCAGGACATCCGCCAGCCCGGGGTCGTCGATCAGGTTCCGGGTCTCGTACGGATCGTCGACCAGATCGTACAACTCGTTCTCGTCCGGGTGCTGCATCCAGTGTACGTACTTGTAGCGGCTGGTGCGGATGGCCCGGTAGTCCATGTCGACCAGCCAGGGGAACGGGTTCTCGTAGGTGTAGAACTCGATCAGGACCGAGCGGCGCCAATCGCCGGCGTTGCCCCGCAGCAGCGGCACGAACGAGCGGCCCTGAATGTGATCGCCGATCGGCGCGCCCGCGATCTCGAGCACCGTCGGCGCGATATCGGCGGAGACGATCAGCTCGTCGATCTGTGAGCCGGCTCCCGCCACCGGTGGGTACCTCACAATGAAGGGTGACCGGATCGACTCCTCGTACGGCAGGCGGCGCTCGACCGAGAGACCGTGCTCGCCGTAGAAGAACCCGTTGTCACTGGTGAACAGAATGAAGGTCTGGTCCAGGATACCGCGCCGCTGGAGCGCATCGACGATTCGGCCCAAGCCATCGTCGACGGCCAGCAGCATCTCGGCGCGCCGCCGGATCGTCTCCTCGCTCGTGCCCGGATCGAGCTCACGCTCACCGAACATCTCGATCATCTCCGGCGAGCTCTTGTCAAACAACGCCCTGCGCAGCGCCGGCTTGTCCGCCAGCTCGTCCAGCGATGAGATGACGTTGGCGCGGCGCGGAAAGACGTTCTCTTCGTAGCGCCCCCGGTGCCGCGGCGCCGGGACGTAGCCGCGCGGTACCGAGAGATCCACGGAACCGTCGTCCAGCTGCCGGGCGTCGGGGTGGATCGCCTTGTGTCCTATGTAGAGGAAGAACGGGCCCGGGCGGTCGCGCTCGACGAACGCCACCGCCCGGTCGGCCAGGACGTCGGTGATGTACCCGTCGACCGTGTGGATCCGCCCATCCTCGTACAGCTCGGGATCGACGGTGCGTCCCTGCCCCGGGATGGCCGCCCAGTAGTCGAAGCCCGGCCTCGGCGTGGGATCGTTGCCCATGTGCCACTTGCCCAAGAAGGCGGTCTCGTAGCCCTCAGCCTGCAACGTCCGCGGGAATGTCTGCAGACGATGGCTCGCCCGGTTCCGCGCTACATTGTCGATGATCCCATGACGCGACGGGTACTGACCCGTCAGAATAGTGGCGCGATTCGGCGAGCAGAGAGGTACGGCGTGAAAGGCGCCCGTGAAATAGGCGCCCTCGCGCGCCAGTCGGTCGACGTTCGGCGTCTCGAGATAGGGATGGCCGGCTATCCCCAGCTCGTCCCAGCGCAGGTCATCGACGACGATGACGATGATGTTGGGCCGCCGACCCGGATCGACCGAATACTCGGTCCCCTCCTCCGCGTCGCGCGCTTGGCATGCGGTCAGGGACAGCAGCCCAGCCGTCAGGACCGTCAGGAGTATGGAACAGCGCCCGGCGGTCCTACTCGCCATCTCAATCATTCGCGCCACCCTCCACGATTATCTCGTCCACGAACAGCCACGCCTCGCCCCCCGCCCCGGGATGCCATTCCGGGCACTCGCCCAGATTCCGCGCCCGTACCCGGACGTAGCGAACCGGCCCGGCGCGGACCTCTACCGTCACCCGCTCTGTTCCGGTTCTGGGGTTCTGCTCCAGCGCTACCGCCACGCGACCCACCGTCTGCCAGTCGTCCCCGTCTGCCGATACCGCGACCTCAACCGACCGGGGCAGGAAGATCCACGAGATCTGGGCCCGCAGACAGTCGACGCCGATCCGGCGCAGGCGACGAGCCGCGCCCAGATCGATCACCGCCTCCAGGTCATCGCCCTCGAACCCCAGCCAGCGTCCATCGTGGTGGTCCCGGCTGCCCAGCACACCGTCCGTCAGGGACGGCGGTCCCTGGCCCGGGTACCGCGGGCTGGGAGGGCTGCTCAAAGTCACCGATGCGCCTACCGCCAGATGCGATACAGTCTCGGCTCGGTCGAACCCGCGGCGCCCCGGCGGCCGCACCTCCGTGCCTCTCCGACCGGTCAACCGGTCGCCCAGGGCCTCGCGCACCGAGTCCGCCACAGCGTCGAGCCGCCGCACGATCTCCGGGTGATCCGCCGAGACGTCCGTCGTCTCGCCGACATCATTCTCGAGGTCGTAGAGCGCGGCCGGCACCGTGGGAAAGGTGTAGGGGCCGGGAAGACCGTCCTGCCCCGGCTCGACGCCCACGTAAGACCGCGTGCGATGCTGATAGACCCGCTTCCACTTACCCTCGCGTACCGCCCTGAGCTCGCCGGCGTAGTAGTAGTAGAACCGCTCTCGGGGATTCGCCGACTCGTCGCCCTCCAGCAGCGGCAGGATGTTCACACCGTCGATCGGCAGCTCGGGCAGCCTCGCGCCGGTGATGGCCGCCAGGCTGGGAAGAATGTCGATGGTCGAGGCCATCCTGCCAGTGACCGATCCCGGTTCGATCCGGCCGGGCCATCGCATGATCGCCGGTACCCGCACTCCGCCCTCGAACGCCGTGCCCTTGCCCTCCCGCAAGGGGCCCGTGGACCCCGCATGATTGCCGAAGTTGAGCCATGGCCCGTTATCGCTGGTGAAGATGACCAGGGTGTTCTCCACGAGTCCGTGACGATCCAGAGCCGCCAGCACCTGGCCCACCGACCAGTCTATCTCCTCGATCACGTCACCGTACATGCCTTGGGCGCTGTGGCCATCGAACTTGTCCGAGACGCCCAGCGGCACGTGCGGCATCGAATGCGCCAGGTAAAGGAAGAACGGCTCGTTACTGTGCCGCTCGATGAAGCTCACGGCCCGCTCCGTGTAGCGCGTCGTCAGCGTGGCCTGGCCCTCCAGATCGTCGATCGTCTCCACCGTCTCCATCCCGTCGACCAGCGGTAGGGGCGGATAGCTCGCCTTGTTGCCGCCGGTCGCCGGGTGGCCGTCATAGTCGATAGGCCACATGTCGTTCGAGTAGGGCAGGCCCAGGTACTCGTCGAACCCGTGCTGCAGAGGTAGGAACTCCTCGAGATGTCCGAGATGCCATTTGCCGACGATCCCCGTGGCGTATCCCCGCTCCTCGAGCATCTCGGCTATCGTCATCTCGTCGGGATTGATGCCGACCTCGGCATAGGGACCGAGCGCCCCGAGGATGGAGACCCGTTGTGCATACGACCCCGTGAGCAGTGCAATCCGGGACGCCGAGCACACGGCCTGACTGACGTAGAAGTCGGTAAAGCGCATGCCCTCGGACGCCAGCCGATCGAGATTAGGTGTGCTGAACTCCGTAGCCCCGTAAACGCCCACATCGGCGTAGCCCTGATCGTCGGTGAAGATGAGCACGACGTTGGGTAAGTCGTCGGTGCGCGAGCATCCGCCCGCTGCCAACCCGGCCGCCAGCAACAGTGCAGCGGCACCCAAAAGTTTCAGAGAGCCGCGTCGGGAACGATGGTCCGTCATCTGCCGGTCTCCCTCCGATTGGATCGCCCCCGCCATCGCGAGGGGGCGACTGTAAGCTGAGTCCTAGCGCATACGATCGAGAACGCCTTGCAGGTACTGTCTCATCCTACGTGCCTCGTCCGTCAGTTCCTCTTCGGACAGCCGGCGCTGCTCCTCGGGATCTTCCGCGAGGGAATAGAAGGATCCATCGGCATAAAGCTTCCACGCTCCGTTATGCACGAAGCGGCGATCGGTGAAGTTGCCCCAATTCGGCGCGTAGTGGCAGAACACCCAGGCCCGTACCGTGTCCGCGGCTCCCAGTAGTTGTGGATAGAAGCTCAACCCGTCTGTAACGACGCCCTCGCGCCGCCCCACCTGCGCGGCATCGAGCAGCGTGGGCAGGAAGTCGGTGAAATCGATGAGATTGTCGTTCACCTGGCCTGGCGCGATAGTCGCCGGCCAGCTCGCTACCAGAGGTACGTGCGTTCCCGCCTCGGTGGTGTAACCCTTGTTGCCCCGAATCACTCGGTCACCCAGCCGAGACACGACGTCGCGATCGGTACCGTTGTCGGCCGTGAAGATCAGCAGGGTGCGCTCGCGCAGTTCCAGCCGTTCCAGTTGCCGAACGATCCGGCCGACCACCTCGTCCAGGTAGCTCACGTGGCTCGCGAAGTATTCGGTGTCGTTGAGCCCGCTGGCCGGATCGAAGTCGGCATAGCCGGTGTCATCTGGCGTGGGTTGGAAAGGGTCATGCGGTAACACCATCGGGTAGTAGAGAAAGAAAGGCACATGCTGGTGCCGTTCCAGGAACCGCTCGATGTACTCGGCGAACACGTCGGGCCCGTACCTCCCGGAGTACACCCCGGCCGGCTGGTCAACGATCTCGAGGTACGGATCCTTGTAGCGCGAGCCGCGCGCTTCGACCTGCCACAACGCGTACTCATCGAAACCCGCCTGCTGCGGCAAGCTGCCGGCCCGACCACCGGCCAGCGCGCGCTGCCGCGCGTTCCCGAACAGCTGCCACTTGCCGACTACAGCGGTGCGGTAGCCAGCCGCCTGCAGATGGTGGGCGAAGGTGCGCTCTTCCGGATCCAGCAACCCGAAGCCGATGTAGTTGCGGAAGTTGTATTGGCCGGTCATCAGCTGGACCCGGGTGGGAGTACAGAGTGGGGTCGCGTACGCCTGCGTGAAGCGCATGCCCGAGCTGGCGAGCGCGTCGAGATGCGGCGTCCGATAGGAGGTGCCACCGTTCACGCCCAGCGTCTCGTAGCCCAAGTCGTCGGCCATGATCAGGATGATGTTCGGCCGTTCAGGCGCATGACGCTCGGCTCTACAGCCCACTCCCACGCCGGCGATAATCAGCACCAGTAGCAGCCAGCAACATGCCATGCTTGGACTATTCCGCTGTGACATCACGCAACCGCTTTCGTAGCGTAGAAATCGCCTTCGACCCGGGCGAAGGCCATCGACCGCTGCGGCGAGCGATAGACGCCAGTCAACCCGTCACCCCGGTCCCGACGGCGGCCGTGCGTGTTCCGTCACCTCGCGGCGCCGGTACACTTCGCCCTGCCTCTCGGTACTGCCTCAGGAGTGCACGCAGGCGAGTTACGATGTCGGGTCGCTCGGCGTATAGGTTGACTACCTCACCAGGATCATCTTCAAGGTTGTACAGCTGGCCGGCCGGTTCACCCGGAGCCGGTTCCAGCGACCGCGGTTCGCTGAAACCACCCGACCCGCGACCCTCGATCAGCTTCCACGGCCCCTGCCGAATCGCAAACATCCCGTTCAGCGAATGGTGGACGGTCGCCTCACGCAGGGGCGACTCCGTGCCCTCGCCGAGTAGAACCGGAAGCAGGCTGTAGCTGTCTTCCCCGGCATCTGGAGGCAGCGTCGCGTCGACTATGTCCGCCACCGTGGCCAGCAGGTCGGTGAGGCTGATCGTCTCGTCGCTCGAACTGCCGGCCGCGATGCGACCCGGCCACCGGGCGATCAAGGGCACCCGATGCCCGCCTTCCCAGATATCGGCCTTCTGACCGCGCAGCGTGCCGTTCGCCCGATGCCCGTACTCCTGGATGTCGGACGCCAGCCAGTGCGCGCCATTATCGCTGGTCACGAAGACGAGCGTCTTGTCGTCGAAGCCCGTCCGTGCCAGGGCATCGAGGACGGCTCCGATCGCCGCATCCACCTGTGCGACGAAGTCGCCGTACGGGCCGGCTCCGCTGCGCCCCACGAAATCGGCTGTGGGGAGCCACGGGGTGTGCGGCGCCGTGAGCGCGAGGTAGAGGAAGAACGGTCGGCCCGAACGCTCCTGACCCTCGATGAACGCCACTGCCCGATCGGTAAGCGTGGGCAGCACATCGATGTGCCGGAACCCGGGAGCGATAGCGCCACCACGCCAGAAGCCGTTGCCACCGCTACGCCGCATAGTGCTCGCGTCTATGGAATCGGTCGGCAGCGCGACGACTTCCTCGTTCTCCACGTAAACGTACGGCGTCATGTCCAGTGACGCGGGAGTACCGAAGAAGTAGTCGAAACCGACGGCGTTCGGGCCGGGACGCAAGAGTCGCGCGTAGTCCGTCTGCTCGCCGGACCCGAGCCCGAGATGCCACTTGCCCACGGCGGCCGTTCTGTACCCGTGGCGCCCGAGCAACGACGCTACTGTCAGTCGGCCCTCGTCGATCAACAACGGCGAGTATCCCCAGAGCACACCGCTCTGCAACCGTGTTCGCCAGGCGTACCGCCCGGTGAGGACGCCGTAGCGGGTGGGCGAACAGACGGCGGACGGTGTGTGCGCATCTGAAAAACTCAGCCCCTCGGCGGCAAGACGGTCGATGTTCGGCGTCGGGATCTTGGATGCAGGGTTGTAGCTCCCGGGGTCGCCGTAACCCATATCGTCAGCTAGGATGAATACGATGTTCGGCGGTTCCCTGTCGGCCGGACCGCATCCGGAAGCGAGCGAAGCGGCGGCGGCGAGCAGAGCGATCAGAGACCCGCGGCGAGTGAGCACAGCTGCAGCTGGCAAACACGTGTGGTGGGCCGCGGCTCTTGTCACGGTGTTCTCCTCGAAGGACAGATAAGCAGTTGTCCTGGGGGCGCGAGTCGGCGGTGGTCCGAGCGTCTAAGATACGGCGGCGACGATCGGGCGGCCATGCAGGTACTTCAGGAGCGAACGACTATGCGACGCCTCGTGCTTCTCCTCACCGTCCTCGCGCTCTCGTCCCTGTCATGTGCGGCAGACGACGAGCTGGATCTTCACGCCCTGTTTCGGCCCGTGCCCGGCGCCGTACGTGTGGAAGACGGCAAGCCGGTCATCAGCAGCCCGGCGACGCTGGAAGACCCGGATCATTTCGTGTGGGGCGCCAGCGTGATCAGGGGCGAGGACGGCCGGTACCACATGTTCTACTCGATCTGGGATGCCGGTCCGGACAAACCCCCATTCGAGGATGGCTGGCTGCTCGGCTCCGAGATCGCTTACGCGGTGTCCGACCAGCCCGACCGTGGGTTCACGTTTCAGAAGGTGCTATTGACCGGGCGCATGAACGAGGGCGCACCCGACGCGTGGGACGCTCAGACGGTCCACAACCCTCAGATCCGCAGGTTCGACGACACGTATTACCTGTACTTCATCGGCTCGCGGGATCCCGGCCCGCAACCGGCCGGTTCGCCGGGAGCGGCGTTGAGCAAGCGCGACCGCGTGCAACAGGTACAGCAGATCGGCGTGATCGTCGCCGGCAGCATCGCTGACCTGGTCAATGGCAACTGGACGCGCCCAGATCAGCCACTACTGAGCCCGCGCACGCGCGTCAAGGCGAGGGATGTGGTCGATCCGTCGCCGCCCGGCACGGTTGCCAAGCCCGACAACATGGTCGTCGTCAATCCCTCGGTGGTGTACCGGCCACGGGACGGCAAGTACCTGCTCTTCTTCAAAGGCAATCTGTACGACCCGACGTGGCGCGGCGTGCACGGCGTGGCGATCGCAGATTCACCCACAGGACCGTTCGAGACCCAGGACGCATTCGTGTTCGACGTGCGCTTGCCCGACGGCCGGCTGGCCAGCGCCGAAGACCCCTACGTCTGGTTCGACCGCGACCGCGACCGCTTCTATGCCATCCTCAAGGACTTCTCGGGCCGGATCACGGGGACCGAGCCCGGCCTGGCGCTGGTCACCTCGGACGGCGGCCTCGACTGGCGGATGGCAACGCACCCGCTCGTCTCGCTCAAGCAGCTCGTGTTCGACGACGGCACCGCGCTCCCCGTGCACAACCTCGAGCGCCCGCAGCTGCTGCTGGACGAGGCCGGCCGGCCGCAGGTGCTGTACTTGGCCTGCTCTGTTGACCCTGTAGGAGGCAAACGGGACGGGACTACGTTCAACGTTCATATTCCCTTCGCTCACTAATCTGCGTACCCGCAACCACCGGGGCACCGCGAACCATGGAACTCTCACGTCGTGACTTCTTGAAGAGCACACTGCTAGGCAGCGCGGCCGTCCTTCTCCCGACGCGAGGTCCGGGTCGGAGAGGCCTGGGTCGGGGAGACCCGCTGCTACAGCCCGGCGGCCCGACACTGTGGTATCGACAGCCGGCCGCGGATTGGAACGAGGCCCTGCCGATCGGCAACGGTCGACTGGGTGCGATGGTCTTCGGTAGGGTCGGGGAAGAGCGTATCCAGCTCAACGTCGATTCGCTGTGGGCGGGCAGCCCTCTGGAGCGTGAGAGGAAAGTAAAGGCGGGTGATCTCGAGCGTGCCCGCGAGTTGTGGTTCTCCGGCCGGATCGTCGAGTCGCAGCGCATAATGCAGGAGAATTTCATGAGCAAGCGTCTCGTCCGCAGCCACCAGACGCTCGGCGATCTCTTCATCGAGGCAGACCAAGACCTTTCCTACAGCGACTACCGGCGCTCCCTCGACCTGCGCGACGGGATCGCGCGCACCGAGTGGATGCAGGGCGGGCGCCGCGCCCTCCGCGAAGTCTTCGCCACCAGCGTGGACGACGTGATCGTGGTGCGGATCGAGGCGCCGTCCGGTTCGGAGTCGAGCATCCGGCTGACCCGCCCCGAGCTGCCCGACGGTGCGATCGAATACAGCGGCGACCGCATCATCATGACCGGGAGAGCCGTCAACGAGGGGCATCCCGGGGTGCGTTTCGCCGCTGTGGTAGCGATCAGGCGGGAGACGGAGGAGGCGACGACCATCTTCATCGGCGCCGAGACCGACTATCACGGGGACAATCCGCTCGAGGCAGCAGGCTCGCGCGTCGAGGCGGCCGCGCGCCGGGACTACGACCGGCTCGAGGCAGATCACGTCGCTGAGCATCGTGCCCTCTTCGAGCGTGTCTCAATCGAGCTCGGGTCTAACGATCAGGCAACAAAGCCGACGGATGTAAGACTATCAGAGCTTCAGGATGGAGCCGACGACCCGGCGCTCTTCGCCCTCTACTTCCAGTTCGGCCGCTACCTGCTGATGGGATCCTCCCGGCCCGCCACGCTGCCCGCCAACCTGCAGGGGATCTGGAACGAGCACATAGCCGCTCCCTGGAACGCCGACTACCACATCAACATCAACGTCCAGATGAACTACTGGCCGGCGGAGGTCGCCAACCTGTCGGAATGCCACCTGCCGTTCTTCGACATGGTCGACGAGCTGGTCGTGCGGGGCCGTAAGACTGCGCGCGACCTCTACGGCGCCCGGGGGTGGGTCGCCCATCACACCACGGACGCCTGGTGGTTCACGGTCCCCATCGGTCGCACCGTGTGGCGGCTCTGGCCGCTGGGCGGCGCCTGGTGCTGCCGGCACCTGTTCGAGCACTGGCGGTTCAGCGGCGATCTCGATTTCCTGCGCCGGCGCGCGTTCCCGGTTATGCGCGAGGCCGCACTCTTCTTCCTCGACTATCTGACCGAGGACCCGGAAACGGGCCGGCTGGTCAGCGGCCCATCGAGCAGCCCCGAGAACACTTTCGTCACCAGCGACGGAGCCCGGGCGGATGTCGGGATGGGGAACGCCATGGACCAGCAGATCGTCTGGGACCTGTTCACCAACCTTCTCGAAGCTGCTGAAGCGCTGGGAGTCGACCGCGACGAGGTCGTCGGCCAGGTGCGGTCGGCGCGGGAACGACTTCAGGGCCCGATGATCGGCTCCGACGGCCGGCTGATGGAATGGGCCCGACCGTTCGCCGAAGCCGAGCCCGGCCACCGGCACATGTCCCACCTCTTCGGCCTGCACCCGGGCCGGCAGTTCACGCCGGACGGCACGCCCGAGATCACCGACGCGATCCGGAGATCCCTCGCCCATCGGCTGGAGCACGGTGGCGGCCACACCGGCTGGAGCCGGGCATGGATCGTCAACTTCTATGCCCGCCTGTTCGAAGGCGAGACCGCCCACCACCACCTGCGCCAGCTGCTGGCGAACTCCACGCTCCCCAACATGTTCGACAGCCACCCGCCGTTCCAGATCGACGGCAACTTCGGCGGCACGGCGGCGATCGCCGAGTTGTTGCTGCAGAGCCATACGGGCGAGATCCATCTGCTGCCCGCGCTGCCGCCGCACTGGCGCCGCGGCTCGGTGCGCGGGCTCAGGGCCCGGGGAGGGTTCGAGGTCGACATCCGCTGGCGGGACGCCGGGCTGCAGGAGGCGGAGATCCGTTCGCTGCTGGGGAACGAGGCGATCGTACGCTACAAGGATCGGAGGGTCCTCTGGCAGCGACCCGCCGGTTCCAGCGACATCTTCAGGCCGCAACGACCGTGACCGATGGGCCCGGGCTCTGATCCCAACCGAGCGAGTTCTCCTGCGTCAGGTCAAATCACCTGCACAAGCGCCTGATTCTCGGCGGTGCATGCGTGGGTTCAGAACCTCTTTTCGGACCCGGCCAGCTTGAGGCCGGACGCGACTATTGACATGTGGCCGCGGGAGCGTACAATGTCGACAGTCGACAGTCGACAGTCGACGCTCAACCGGGGTCTGTCTGTGGCGGAAATCGCGAAAAAGACCTACAAAGATCACGTCGTCGACCACGTCTATCAGCTTCTCTTGTCCGGTGAGCTGCGTCCGGGAGACCCGGTGAAGGAGAGCCTTCTGGCCAGGCAGTTGGGGATCAGCCGGGCACCCGTGCGGGAGGCGATGTGGGAGCTGAGACTGAACGGACTGGTCCGTTATCGCCCCCAGGTGGGCCATTCCATTCCTGTGCTCTCTCCCGAACAGATCGTCGACAGCTACACGACGCGCGGTGTCCTGGAAGGGTACGCAGTCATGGAGAGCTGCAACCGTTTTTCCGAGAGAGAGATCGCCGAGCTCGAGGCCCTAGTGGATCAGATGGAAGACGCTGCAGATAAGCGCGACCACCAAACGGTCGTCGAGGCCGGCCGCGAGTTTCACGACCTGCTAATCAGCAAGTCCGACAATGGTCAACTGGTGGACTATGCCAATCGCTTGTCTCTGAAGCTGAACATTCTGTTCTTCCAACATTGGAGCAGACTGTACACCCCCAGCGAAATCGGTGAGCGCCACCGGGGTATTATCAAGACTCTGGACTCGAGAGAAGCAGGCGTGATAGAAGAAGTGGTTCGGCAGCATTGGATCGAGACGGGATCAAAGATCGCGAGGATCAGCACGGGTCTCTGACTCGAAAGAGCACCTTGTCCGAATCTTTCTGTCATAATAGGCGCGGTTGCGTCGGCCAGCTCAGGAGGAACAGATGCCGGAAGCATGGGTAGAGCAGATGCAGAACCAGGTGAACACACTTGAGAAGCTCGAAAAGTACATAAACGTAACCGCCGACGAGAGAGCAGCTATCCAGACGCTGAAAACCAGATGGGGGACAACACCCTATTTTGCGTCACTGATGGACAAGGACGACCCGCAGTGCCCGATCAGGATGCAGGTTATTCCCTCGATGAAGGAAGAGGTGAACGAGTATGGGATGGAGAACTACCTGGTGTGGAAAGAGAACCGTGCCACGGGAGAACTACGTCCTGACAGTATTGCCCGCCAGTACGATGACCGGATCGCCTTTACCGTTGTAGAGGTCTGCGCGAATTACTGTCGTCACTGCTTCCGAAAGGAACTAGTTGTCGATCAGGATCTGCAACTACGCTTCGATGTTGACGAAGGACTAGAATGGATTGCCGAGCACAAAGAGATTCGCGATGTCCTGATAACGGGTGGTGACCCGCTGTTGTTTTCCGATGACAAACTGGAATATCTCGTGACCAAGCTGCGCGAGATGCCGCACATCGAGATGATCCGATTCGGCTCACGGCTTCCGATCGTCCTGCCTCAGCGAATTACGGAAGGTCTGAAGAAGGCGATCGGTGGTTTCCACCGGGTTCCGGTGTGGATCAACACCCAGTGCAACCACCCGAAAGAGATCACCGAAGAAACAGAAAGAGCCGTATACGAACTACTGAGTTGCGGGATCAATGTGGGGAATCAGGCCGTCTTGCTGAGGGGGATCAACGATGATGTGCCGACCTTCAGGGAACTGCACCAGAGACTACTGCGCGCCCGTATCCGGCCCTATTATCTCTTCTACTGTGAACCAGCGCCGGGGATCGACCATTTCCGCACTCCGGTCGAAAGAGGTGCCGAGCTGATTCGTGACGCGTTACGTGGTCATACCACCGGTCTGGCGCAACCGATGTATGTGCTGGCCACCAATATCGGCAAGATTCCGCTAATGCCGGATTATTACATTGTCGGCAGAAACGACAAGGAGTACACGCTCAGGAACCACAAGGGCGAGACGACGAAGACTCCGGTTATCCCTGCGGACTGACCTTCTTCTCGAGAGAAAGCGATGTGTGACTGGGAGTTGGCAAAGATCCAGGAACAACTGAACAGCAACACCACGACCAAGGTGTTCTTCACGGACCTGAATGGGCGCCTGAAGAACGTCACGGTCAATCCAGAGAACATTGAAAGCATCCTGAGAAACGGCGTCGGAATCGACGGAAGCTCCATTGCCGGGATGGCTACGGTTGATGACAGCGACCGGATCCTGAAGCCGGTTGTGGACAGTTTCCGTCTTGTAGATTTTGGCGACAAAAAGGTCGGGTTCTTTATCGGACAGATCTTCAATCAAGACGGATCACGATCGGATGTTGACCCACGACTTGCTCTGGAGCGGGCGGTCGCAAGAGCCGCAAATGATTTTCAGATCAAGTTGACGATGGGTCCAGAGCATGAGTTCTTCCTTCTCAGGGGTGACGAATTCGGCGGCGAGATCCACACCGATAAGCTCGACTATTTCGACTCATCCCCCTCGGATGTCGGTGAGGTGGTGCGTCAGGAAATCGTCGACGTCTTGGGACGGTGCGGGGTCAAGTACGAAAAGACGCACCACGAGGTCACGTCGTCACAGCATGAAATCAACCTGGAACCGGGTGATCCGCTCACCGTTGCCGATCGAACCGTCCTGTTTGTGTTTGTCACCAAAGAGGTCGCGGCCAGACACCAGCTGCATGCCACCTTCATGGCAAAACCGTTCACCGGTTTCAACCGGAATGCATTCCACATTCATGTCTCCATCTCCGATCTCAACGGGGTAAACCTCTGTTACGACAAGAACAACGAGTATCATCTCAGTGAAACGCTGATGCACTTCATTGGTGGGATCGTCAAACACGCACGGGAAGCGTCCATCGTGCTTGCGTCTACCATCAACTCGTACAAGGCCTATCTTCTGGACAAGGAAGCTCCCGTCGTACGGGGCTGGGGTCTGCGAAACCGCAGCTCCATGATCAGGCTTCCTCTTGCTGCGGGACCAGAGGCGACCCGGCTGGAGTTGCGGTGCCCAGATGCCACCGGAAACGTCTATCTGCAATTCGCTATTGTGATCTTTATGGGGCTTGCCGGAATCGAAGGCAAAGAAGATCCCGGGCCGCCGGACGTCGGCAGCAACTACAGACGAGAATTACTGCCGAAGGTTTTCGATCGACGCTACTTGCCGCGTGACTTCTTCCCCGCTCTGATGGAAGCAGAGGACAGTGCCTTCATGGAAGAATCTCTGGGCTCCCAGCTGTTCTCCAATTACATGAGAATCAAGACTCGCGAATGGGAGAGTTTCAGGACCACGATTACCGATCTCGAGCACCGCACGTATCTGCTGATCTGAGCATGAAAGCGACGTAATGTGGGCGCGACCGTTTGAGGTGCTCCCCGCGCCATCCCGTCTCCCGACAGCACCGTGCTCCAACCGACCGCGATGAGCCAGACAACCACCTCTACGGGGGCATCCCGGAAACTGCTGATCGCAGTTGCCGGCTCATGACAGCGACCCTCCTCTACGATTCCAGCTTGAAGATCCGCTCCATCAACAGCCACTTGTCGCCCGGTTTCGCCGTCGGGAGCGGCTGCTGGTACTTCCACATCAGCTTTTCCCACTCCTGCACACGCGGGTCGGCCCGATCGGCGGCGGCCTTCGCCTCGAACGAGAACTCTTCGGAAACCTCCATCACCATGAACAGTCGGTTACCGACCCGGTAGATCTCCATGTCCTCGATCCCGGCGTCCCGGATGCTGCGGGTGATCTCGGGCCAGACTCTCTCGTGATGGCGCTCGTACTCGGCGATCAGATCGGGGTCGTCCTTCAGGTCCAGCGCAAGGCAATATCGTCGTGTCATGATGGTCGCTCGCTGCCAGGGTCAGGGGCGCTCCGACGGTGGGGGACTGAGGGAGCGGTCCAGGTGGACGTAGCCGCCGTCCACGAACAGGTACTGGCCTGTGATGTGGCCGGCCTGCGGCGACAGGAGGAAGAGGACCATCGCGGCGACTTCTTCGGGGGTCGTCATCCGCCGTCCCAGCGGGATCTTGCCGACGATGGTCGCCAGCTTACCCTCGGGGTCCGGGAACGCGTCGACCCACTCCCGGTATTGGGGCGTCATGACTTCGGCCGGCACGACGGCGTTCACCCGCACCCCGTACGGTAGCAGATCGACCGCCCACTCGCGCGTCAGCGCGAGGATCGCCCCTTTAGCGGCCGCGTACCCGCTGGTCCCGCCCTGCCCCGTAACCGCGACCTTCGACGCCATGTTCACCACCGCGCCGCGCGCCTGCTTCAGGCCCGGCAGCGCGTACTGCGTCATCTCGAAGTAGTGAACGACGTTGCGACGCAGCGACATGATGAGCTCTTCGGCGCTGCCGCCCTCGAGCGCTACGCCGTCGTTCGTGCCGGCGTTGTTCACCAGCGCGTCGATTCGACCGGCTGCGCTGACCGCAGCGTCGATCGCCGCCCGGCACGCACCGGGTTCGGCCAGGTCGGCCACCACCAGCTCGCAGCGCCTACCGAGCGCCGTGAGCTCGTCACACAATCGCCGGCCGGCCGTCTCGTCACGGTCCACGATCACCGGGGTCGCCCCTTCGACGGCGAGCGCGCGGACGATCGCCTCGCCGATCCCCCTCGCGCCGCCCGTCACCACGACGGTCTTTCCCGCAAGCGCCAGATCCATCTCAACCATCCACGTCTTTGGTCAGACTCTCAGTTCATAGAAACGGAGCGCGTTCCCCCCGAACAGCTTGTTACGCGCCGCCGCGGAGCGGCCGGCGGCGTAGTCATCGATCAACCGCACGACCTGCTGGTAACTCGCCGCCAGCAGACAGACGGGCCAGTCGGAGCCGAACATCAGGCGGTCGGGCCCGAACGCATCGAATACCACATCCAGGTACGGGTGAATATCCTCAGGGCGCCAGCGCGACCAATCCGCCTCCGTAACGAGCCCCGACACCTTGCACCACACGTTCGGGTTGCTCGCCAGTTCCCCCATCTGCGCCGCCCACGGCTCCAGCTCGCCGTCACGGATCAGCGGCTTGGCCAGGTGGTCCACCACGAGCGGCTGGTCCGGAAGTTTCTCCACCAGCGCGAGCGCTGCGCGAAGCTGCTGCGGATATACGAGGATGTCGTAGGTGAGATCGAAATCGGCGAGGGTTCCGATGCCTCGCACCACATCCTCACGCTCCAGGAAGTCGTCCGGCTCGGCCTGCGCGATGTGCCTCAGCCCGCACAGCCGCTCGAAACGGGAGAAGTGCTCCAACCGGTCATACAGATCGGCGGCCCGGAGGTCCACCCAGCCGACGACGCCCAGGACGAACGCGTGACGGTCGGCTAGCTGCAATAGGAAGCGCGTCTCGTCCTCCGATTGGTCCGCCTGCACGGCGACGCAGCCGTCGATCCCCTGCTCCGCGAGCTCGGGCTCCAGGTGCTCCGGCAGGAAATCGCGCTTGAGCACCGACATCTCATCGGTGATCCAGTCGTCACGAACGGGATCGTAATGCCAGAAATGCTGGTGCGCGTCGATCCGCATCATCGCTCCGACGCCTCGAGGCTCTCGTAAGTCACCGCCCGCTGCCGGGCCGTGCCCAGCCCCTCGATCCCCAGCTCGACCACGTCGCCGCGCCTCAGGTAGCGCGGCGGCTCGAGACCGAGGCCGACGCCCGCAGGCGTGCCCGTTGATATCACGTCGCCCGGCAGCAGCGTCATGAACTGGCTCAGATAGCTGACCAGGGCGGGGACACCGAAGATCAGATCCGACGTGCTGCTCTCCTGCAGCGGCTCGCCGTTCAGCGAGAGCCAGAGCCGCAGGCAGTGTGGGTCGGGAATCTCATCCCGCGTGGCGAGGAACGGGCCGATGGGTGCGAACGTGTCGAAGCTCTTGCCCTTGACCCACTGTCCACCGTGCTCGAGCTGCCAATCCCGCTCGCTGTAGTCGTTGTGCAGCGCGTAGCCGGCCACGTGGTCCATCCCGCGCTCCTCCGGCACGTAGCTTGCACGTCGTCCGATCACGACGGCCAACTCGACTTCCCAGTCGGTCTTCTGCGAGCCGCGCGGGATGACCACGTCGTCGTCAGGGCCGCAGAGCGCCGTGGTGGACTTGAAGAAAACCACAGGCTCGTCGGGCATGGCCGCGCCTGTTTCGCGCACGTGGCCGGCGTAATTCAGACCGATGCAGACGATCTTGGAAGGCCGCGCTATACACGGGCCGAGGCGCACACTTTCATCCACCACGGGGCAAGTCGCCGCGTTCTCCGCCAGCCAGCGCTCGAGCCGGGCCAGGCCGTCGCTGCCGAAGAACCTCTCGTCCCAGTCCTCGCCGAACGCGCTCACATCGATGCGCGTGTCGTCGGGGCGTAGGACGCCCGGGCACTCACGGCCATGCTCGCCGAACCGGATCAGCCTCATGGGGCCTCCGCGTCAGGTGTTCAGCTTGAGGAACCCGCCGTCGATCGGGTAGTCCGTTCCGGTGGCGAAGGCCGCGCGATCCGAGCAGAGGTAGAGCGCCAGGTCGGCGACTTCCTGCGGCGTTCCCATCCGGCCGATCGGCTGGGTCGCCGAGAGCTTCTCGAACATCTCCTGCTCGCGCCCCGGGTAGTTGTCGCGCAGAAAGCCATCGACGAAAGGTGTATGCACACGCGCGGGTGATACCGAGACGACCCGGATATTGTGGCTCGCGTAGTCCTTCGCAGCGGAGTACGTCATCGCCAGCACCGCCCCTTTGGTCATCGAATAGGCGAAGCGGTCGGCGATACCCACCGACGCCGCGACCGACGCCATGTTCAGGATCACGCCGCCGCCACGCTCCTTCATGCTCCCGATACAGGCGAGCATGCAGTTGTAGACGCCCTTCACGTTAACGCGGTAGAGACGGTCCATATCCTCTTCCGTCGTACCCTCCAGGCTCCCGACGTGCGCGATGCCGGCGTTGTTGACCAGGATGTCGACCCTGGCCTCCCGGAGTATCGCCTTGAAGACCCGCGCCACGTCGGCGCGGTCGGCCACGTCGCAGCGATGCGCCTGCGCGGACCCGCCCGCCTCGACGATCTCGCGCGCTGTGGCCTCTGCCGCTTCCCCGTTAAGATCGAGTATCTGCACCGCCGCGCCGCGCGCCGCGAAGGTCTCTGCGATGGCGCGGCCGATACCGCTGGCTCCACCCGTCACGACGGCCAGCTTGCCGGCAAGCGAAAACACGTCTGTGCTCACGACTGTCATCCCTCTATTCCATAGTCACAATTGTCGTTCGTCCGTATCGACCCAGGCTGCGCCGGTTGGGAACGCGTAGTCACTCAGCGACTCGGGCTTCATGGCAACGGAGAAGCCGGGTGCCGTCGGCACCACGTAGCGGCCGCCCCGGATAACGACCGGATCGAGAAAGTGCTCGTGCAGATGGTCGACGTACTCGACGACGCGGTCTTCCAGCGAGGCGCTAACGCACAGGTAGTCGAAGATCGCCAGGTGCTGCACGTACTCGCAGAGCCCGACACCGCCGGCGTGCGGGCAGACGGGGATCCCGAACTTGGCCGCCATCAACAACACGGCGAGGACCTCGTTGACCCCACCGAGGCGGCAGGCGTCGATCTGGCAGAAGCTCATCGCGCCGGCCTGCATGAACTGCTTGAACAGCACACGGTTCTGACACTGCTCGCCGGTGGCGACGCCGATCGGCGCCACGGCCCTCGCGATGGCCGCATGGCCGAGCACGTCGTCGGGACTGGTGGGCTCTTCGATCCACCACGGATCGAAGCGTGCCAGCTCGCGCATGCTGGCGATCGCATCGTCGACGTCCCAGCGCTGGTTGGCGTCCAGCATCAGCTTGCGCTGGGGCCCGATCTCCTCGCGTACGATCGCGCAGCGGCGCAGGTCGTCCGCGAGGTCGAGACCCACCTTGAGCTTGAAGTGCGACCAGCCCGCCGCCAGCCCCTCGCGGCAGAGGCGGCGAATTTCGTCGTCCGAGTAACCCAGCCAGCCGGCCGACGTCGTGTACGCCGGATAGCCGTCACGCGACAGCTCCGACTCGCGCACGGCGCGTGTGGGAGCGGCCTCCCGCAGAATGGCGAGCGCATCGTCAGGGGCGAGCGTGTCGGTGATGTAGCGGAAGTCGATGCAGGCGACCAGCTCCTCGGGGGCCATGTCGGCCAGCAGCTTCCAGAGCGGCACCCCTTCGGCTCTGGCGTACAGGTCCCAGACGGCGTTGACGAGTGCCGCCGTCGCCAGGTGGATCACGCCCTTCTCCGGCCCCACCCAGCGCAGCTGCGAGTCGCTGGTGAGGCGGCGCCAGAACCCGGCCAGGTCACTCCTGATCGTCTCCAGCGTGAGCCCTTCTACCAGCCGGCCCAGCGCCCTTACGGCCGCTACGCACAGCTCGTTTCCACGTCCGATGGTGAAGGTGAGCCCGTGTCCCTCGAGCCCGTCGGGTCGGTCGGTACGGAGGATCACGTAGGCGGCGGAATAGTCGGGGTCCGCGTGCATCGCGTCCGACCCGTGCCGGCCACGCGATGTGGGGAAGCGGATGTCGAAGACGTCGATGCGCGTGATCGTGGTCGCCACGTTCTTCACCCCAGCTCGTCTCTTCACCGCGCGACCGCGGAGATCTCGAGCACCCACGCATAATCGCACGGCGGGCTCACCCGAAGACGCTCGGGGACCCGGACGACGAAGCCCGTACCCGCCCGCTCCCACTCGAGCGTCTCCTCGGTTCCCAGCAGCGAGACCGTCGCGCCGTCGGCCGGTCGTAGCTCGGTCATCGACAGGTACGCCGGGAGCCGCGTCTCACCTTCGTCGGCCAGGTAGATCGCGTAGACCGTCCCGTCGGCGCGACCCGTCAGCCGAATCTTGCCTTCGCGATACGGGGCCACCGCCCGAGTCTCGTAGATCGCCTCGGAATTCACCTCCAGCCAGTCGCCCAACTCCGCCAGGCGGTCGTAGGCCGCCGCGTGCCACCTGCCGTCCGGGCCCGGCCCGATGTTCAGCAGCAAGTTGCCACCCTTGGAAACCACGTCGGCCAGCATTTGAACCAGCGCGCGGGCCGGCTTGTACCTATCGTCCGGCACGTAAGACCAGCTCGTCGCCATCGGCATCGGGACTTCCCACGGGTGCAGGACCGGTTCGTCAGGGACGCGGGCTTCCGGCGTCAGGTAGTTCTGGTACGGACCGGGCACCGCCCGGTCCACGACTATGAGACCCGGCTGCTTCGCCCGCGCCTTCGCCACCAGGCGCGGCATGTCGATGTCCTGGCTCTGGATACGGGTGAACTTGTAGTTGGGGCTGTTGATGCGCGCCTGAATCTCTTCCCGCGTCAGCGGGCGCACCCAGCCGCCGTCGAGCCAGAGGATATCGACCGGCCCGTAGTTTGTCATCAGCTCGTCGATCTGGTTGTGCGTGAACTCGACGAACCGCGCCCAGCGGTCGGGATGTCTCTCGATGTCGTAGTTGGGGTTGCGGTCGGGAGTGGCGAAGTAGGGCCACCAGTAGTACGGGCTGTGCCAGTCGGGCTTGGAGAAGTAGGCGCCGATCATGAAGCCCTGGTCGCGGAAGGCCTCGAAGATCGCCGCCGTCACGTCGGCACGCGGGTCGCTGTGGAACGGCGTGGCCGGGTCGGTGATCTTGTAGTCGGTCTCCCCCGAATCGAACATGGTGAAGCCATCGTGGTGCTTCGTCGTGAACACCACGTAGCGCATCCCGGCATCCTTCGCCGCCACCGCCCAGCGCTCCGGGTCGAACTCCGTGGGATTGAAGGTCGTCTGCAACTCCTCGTACGCCTCCTTGTACGCGCCGTAGTCATCCATCGACCGCCGGCACCACGGCTCGTCCTCCGAGCAGAGCGACCACGACTCGACTATCCCCCACTGGCTGTACGGGCCCCAGTGCATCAGCAGCCCGAGCTTCGCGTCCTGCCACTCCTCGAGCTTCCGGCGGACCAGCGGGTCGCTCTCCTCGACGTACTCGTGCTCACCACGCTGAGCGGCTGCCGGTATAGGCGTCACAAGAGTGCACACCGCCACCACTAGGACAAGAACGATGACGGCTTCAAGTCGAAGCGGGCGATCAGTGAGTCTCTGCATTCGACAGCTCCATGAAAGAGGTACCTCAGGCGTTCTCACGTCTTGGGCGCCGCCGGTTTCGCCGCATAGATGAACTCGTAGTAGTCACGCATCTCGAGCTCGCTGGCCGCGTCCTCATCGATGATCACCTTGGCATCGCGATGCAGCTGCAGTGCGCTGGCCGTGACCATGCTGGTGACCGGCCCCTCGACCGCTTGCGCGATGGCCATGGCCTTCGCCTTGCCGCTGGCGACCAGGATGAGCTTGCGCGCGTCGAGAATCGTACCGACACCCATGGTGATCGCGTAGATGGGAACGTCCTCCCGATTATCGAAGAATCGCGCGTTGTCGTCGATCGTCTGCTTCGACAGTGTCTTGAGCCGCGTCCGCGAGCTCATCGAGCTGGTCGGCTCGTTGAACGCGATGTGGCCGTCAGAGCCGATCCCCAGGATCTGCAGATCGATTCCGCCGCAGTCGGCGATCGCCTGCTCGTACCACTCGCAGAACGCCGGGAAGTTGCTGGTGCTGCCGGACGGAATGTTGATGTTCTGTGGCGGAACGTTGACGTGCTTGAAGAAGTGCTCGTGCATGAAGTAGTGGTAGCTCTGCGGGTGGTTCGGCGCCAAGCCCACATACTCATCGAGATTGAACGTCGTGACGTGCGAGAAGTCGAGTTGCTCCTCGTTGTGCAGGCGAACCAGCTCCTGATAGAGACCGAGCGGCGTTGATCCGGTCGCCATGCCCAGCACCGCGTTCGGCTTGGCGTTCAGCACCTCGACGACGATCTCCGCCGCCACCTTGCTCATCTGCTCGTAGTCCGGCTGAATGATCACTTCCATGGTCTACCTCCGCGTGCACCGTCCACCGGCTACCGGCCACCGCTCACTCCGTCCCCGGCACCGGAATCACGGGCGGCAACAGATCGGACGGACCGAGCTCCATACGGTCCGGTCCCAGCTTCAGGCCCGACTCCATCATCTCGTCCCAGGTGATCTCCTGGCCGGTGTAGCACGAGATGCGGCCCATGATCGCGATCAGTGTCGAGACCGCGGTCCGGTACGCCTCGTTGACCGGCGAGCCCGAGCGGATCGCGGTCACCAGATCGACGTGCTCCTGCCGATAGGGCCGCGGTCCTATCCTTTCTCCCTGCTCGTCCAGCTCGTAGGGGTACTCCCAGGACGGCGTGCCGTCGGCGTCCCATATCTTGTCGACACAGTTGGTGTAGCCCTCCGTGCCGCGCACGAATTCCGAGACGTTGTTGGCGCAGCCGGCGATCTGTCGGCACATGCTATGGACGTGCACATCGTTCTCGAACGTGAAGTCGATACTGAAGAAGTCGTACTGGTCGCCGCTGGGCCGCCGCCAGCGGCCGCCGAAGCCGAGTGCCTTTTCAGGGTGGGCGTCGCCGAGGAACCAGCTTATGGCGTCCAGGTTGTGCACGTGCTGCTCGACGATGTGATCGCCCGAGAGCCAGGTCCAGTTCACCCAATCGCGTACCATGTACTCCATGTCGCTCCAGCCGGGCTGACGATCGCGCCACCACGGGACCCGGCCGTTCCAGTAGCAGTTGGCGCTCACCACGTCGCCGATGGCGCCGCGCGTGACTCGCCGGAAGGTCTCCAGGTAGTTGGCCTGGTGGCGGCGCTGGGTGCCGGTGACGACGGATAGTCCGAGCCCATCGGCGGTGCGGGCGGTGGCCATGACCGAGCGCGCCCCGACGGGGTCGACCGCCACCGGTTTCTCCATGAAGACGTGCTTGCGCGCGTCTACGCAGGCCTCGAAATGCTGGGGCCGGAAGTAGGGCGGCGTGGCCATCAGGACCAGGTCGACCTCGGTCTCGAGCAGCCGTTCGTACGCATCGAAGCCGTCGAAGCAGGATTCGTCCGGCACCTCCACGCCTTCCTCTTCCCGGAGAGTCTCGCGGCAGCTCTCCACCCGGTCGCGGAAACAGTCGGCCAGGGCGACGATCTCCAGGTTCGGCCCGGCGCTGAGGAAGTCGCGCGCGGCGCCCGTCCCGCGGCCGCCACAGCCGATGAGGCCCGCCCTCAGCACGGGGCCGTCGGGTGCCTGATCGAGCAGCGGCGGCCACGGGTAGTCGGCGTACTGCTCAGGTACGCCGCCGCAGCCGGCGACCATCGCGCCCACGGCGCCGGCGGCGCCGATAAGTCCGACGGTCTCGATGAACTCGCGTCGGCTGGGTCCGTCCTTCCTCTCGGTCATCTTAGCTCTCCTTCCTGCGTCATCTCACGCACTACGCGAAATCCGATGTCCGTACAGTCGGAATACCACCAGATGCTCTTCGGGGCCTGCGGGTCGGTCATGCGGCAGGCGTCGCTGCGGGTACGGTCGCGGGCGGCCGACCGCAGGTCTGCAGGGTCGCTGCGGAACGAGCCGCCTCGCAGCACGTGCTCGGTCCCCGTCGCCGGCCCACGCGGGTCGACGACCGGCGTCGTGGCGGAGCGTTCAGCGTAGGCGTCCGGCGCGTACCAATCGAGACAGAACTCACGCACATTCCCGAGCATATTGACCAGCCCGAACGGGTTGGGCGCCACTTCGGACGGCGGCTGGGTGCGGCCGCCGCTGTTGCCGGCGTGGACCACGAAGCTGTCGAGCACTTCCGTATCCGTTCCGAGGAACCGGTTCCAGAAGCGGCGCTCGGTATAATCGTTCGGGTCCCCCTGGAAGAAGTAGGGGGTCTGGGTCCCGGCCCGGGCGGCGTACTCCCACTCGGCCTCGGTCGGCAGGCGGTAACGTTTGCCGCTGACCACCGAGAGCCAGCGCGTGTACTCCTGAGCCGCGTGATGCGTCATGGTGATGGCCGGCCGCTCGCCCTTGCCCCAGCCCTGATCGGGGGGGACGTAGGGCGGCGTGGCGCCGGTGATGGCGTCGACGCCGGCCGCTTCGGCGGCCGGTCCGCCCAACCGCGCGAGGCGCGTATCGGTGCGGCCTTCCGCCCGCGTAGCTCGGTACCAGGCCTCGAACTCGTCCCAGGTGACCTCGACCCGCCCCATCCAGAAGGGGCTGACCGTGACCGAGTGCACGGGCCCCTCGTGGTCGCGCCGGTAAGGTTCCGACGCGGGGCTGCCCATCTCGAACGTGCCGCCGGGTATCGCCACCATCTCGAACGACACGCTCGTGCCGGGGATGAACTCGGTGTAGTCGACGAACCCGTCGACTGTCGCCGGGGCGTCGAAGACCTCGGCCTCCACGATCTCGACCAGACCGAAGTCGATCTCTCTCGCGGCGTCGGGGTCGTAGTGTCCGACGTGGAGGTGACAGTTGAGGCAGCGCAGCTCATCGGAGCGCCGCTCGTAGTGGAGGTGCGCTTCCTCGCCTTTGTCGGTGAGCTCGACCGGGAAGAGGTTGGGATGGCACTCGAGGCACGACTCGCGGAAAGTGTAGGTGCGCGCGTGCTCGAGCTGGGAGCGCTCATCCCAGTCGAACGAGCCTCTGTCCTTGAAGATCGCGCCGAAGGCGTCGCGGATCCCCAGCCTCGCCTTTTGCGTCGCGTAGGCAACCCCGCGGGGCGGCAGATGGCACTCCACACAGTGCACCACCGTGCCGCTCTTCGTCGCGTAATGGGTCGACTGGATCCACGAGGATGTCGCCTGCGGATGCGTGTGGCACGCGTCGCAGAAACTGTCGGTCGAGGTGAGTGTGTTGCCGCCGCGGATCACGATCACCAGCAAGATCCCCACGCCGACACCCCAGAGGAAGGGTCGGCGCAGCGCCCGCGCCGGCGCGGCGGCCGCCGCTGCGATCGCTTTCCGAATCGTCCTCAGCCAGCGCAAGGCCCGTCTCACGCACTCTGGAACGTCTGCCGCGCCCAGGCCACGTTGCGCCGCGTGTCCTCGAGGAAGTGACCCTCACGGCCGCTGGTCTCCAGCACCAGCCACTTGTCGTAGCCGATGTCGCTCAGCGCCGCCGCCGCGGCCGGCGTGTCCACCATCCCCTCCTCGCTGCCCAGGAGCGGCGTGCTCCAGTCCTTCAGGTGGACCTCGCAGATCCGGTCGCTGCCGAGCATCCGGATCTCGCCCGGCACGTCGTAGCCGTAGCCGGTGGAGTTGCCCAGGTCGTAGTAGACCTGCAGCGATTCCGAACCGACCCGCTCGATAATCTCCAGGTTCTGCGCCGCGCTGATGGTGTTCTCCAACCCCAGAATCACCCCGGCATCCCGGGCCCGTGGCACGACCTGCTCCAGGGTCTCGACGACACTCGTGACCTTAGCCTCGTCCAGCCGGTAGGACGCGAAGCCGCTCTCCGACTCGTTCACGAACTCGCCGTCCGCGTCCCGGAAGCGCAGATCGCCGTTCCCGAAGAAGGCCATCAGCACGTTACCCGCACCGAGCTCGACGGCGACGTCGATGGCGTCGACCAACCAGACGGCCGCCCGCGGCTGCTCCGCCAGCGGGTAGGTATTGAATAGCCCGAGCGCCACGGAATGGAACGTGATCCCGTACTGCCGGCCCAGCTCGAGATAACGTGCCCGGACGTTGGGATCCCTCAGGACGATCTCGTCCGGCGTCCGTCCCAGACTGACCTGGATTCCCTCCAGATCGGCCTCGGCCGCCTTGGGTATCTGCTCAGGATCACACATCGGCCCGAGGTTCCAGTCACACATCCCGATCCCCGACGTTCCGACGTACGCGTTGGAAGCTCCCCCTGCCCCACCCGAACAGGCCGCCAGGCTTCCCACCGAAGAGGCGGCGGCCAGAACGACACCCGTCTGCTTGACGAAGTCCCTGCGATCCATGATCACCCTTTCTCCTCCTGCGGCTGTGATTGGGAGTCCCGAGGCAGTACCCATCATGGCGCAATGCCGTCACGGGTGCAACAGAACGTGCCCCACACAAGAACCTTGATCGAAGCGGGTCGCTTCTCTCTCGCGTCAGCTCGAAAACTCGGCCCAGCGTACCGAGCCACTCAGGAGCTACTTGGGCGGTTTCTTACAGTGCTGTGAAGACGCTTGCCTCGCGGTCAGCCTCACGAGTGGCCACCGCGCTAGTAGCCCGAGACGCCGCTCCTGCGCCTACGGTTCATTCCCTGCGGGCCGCATCGCTTCGATGACGGTCGCGTCGACCCAGTACATGTTCCCAGGACCGTCGGGGATCGGGGACTCGTAGAGGTGCGAGGGCCGGTTGCTATTGAAGAAGAGGTACTTCCCGTCAGCACTTACGTAGGGATATTCATCCTTCCAAGGCGAGTTGACCCGCGTACCCAGGTTCCTGGGCAGTGTCCACGATCCGTCCTCCGCTCTGAAGCTGACGAACAGATCGCTTCGCCCTTGACTGCCGTGGAACGACGAGAAGAGCAGGTAGCTTCCGTCAGGCGCAATGTAGGGTGAATGCTCGGGCTGGTCGCTGTTGATGGGACTTCCCAGGTTCCGTGGAACACCGTACCCATCTCCCTCACGACGTGCTTCGAAGATGTCGTGAGAGGCGGATTCGACTCGCTGGCCGAAATAGAGCGTCCCATCACTGGCGACCGCCGGCCCACCCAAGCGGACCGGTGAGCCAACGGCCAGATCAACGTGTCTGGGTTCCGACCACCCTGCCGCTGTCCGTTCGACGATCCACAGGTCCAACTGGCGACCGCGAGGCTCCTCACCAGCTCGCAGCGGCCTGTTCGAAGAGAAGACGAGGAGTCGTCCGTCGGCAGACAGGTACGGATACAGGTCCGTGTACTGCCCCGAGAACGGCGCCACCTCCGGCTCGGTCCAACCTCCGTCGGTTCGCTTCATGACGTAGATGGCGGCAGGGAACATCCGCCCGAAGTACATCTCTGTTCCATCGGGCGTGAACATGGCCGCGCTGTGCTCTTTGCAGGTCGACACCACACCGGGCGCGAACAGCTCGGGTGTCTCCCCTGGCGGGTGCTGGCCCAAGTAGTCTCCTGCGGGCGGACGAGCGGTCGAACCCGGGCGACCCTCGACCGGAAGACAGCCCTGGCCTCTGAGATCGGAAGCACTGATCTGAGCTGAAGCCGAGCTCGCGATGATCGATTGGAGAGCGACCGAGATGAAGATCGCGGTCAACGGGACCGCGCTGCTTGGCTTGGCCGGCAACACTACGTGTCAGCCTCCTTCAGGTCGTCGAGCCCGTGCTGGCACACGCTCAAAACGACCGACCACCCGAGCGCGACGGTATCCACTCTCAGAAAGTGATGCTAGTAGTGGGAGTGGTGACCTCGAAGTGGACGATGCCGTCGTAGTGAACGGGCAGCGACGCCGAGTAGTAGTGCTCCGCATCGTCAGCCGCGCAATACGACGCACCGATGAAGCGTATGTTCATCGGCCCCACGAGCCAGATCGTCTCTTCCTGCGAGTAGTTCACCTGACTGAGGTCGAGGTAGAAGAGCGGGATGCCCGCCTGATGGAACCAGTAGGCGTAGGCGCCCGCCCGGGGCCGCGCGGCCTGGTGAACGGTGAACTCAAATGGATTGCCCTCACAACGATCCCAGGCGAGGAAGCTGCCGCCGTAGAACTCCGTGCCGATGATATAGTAGTCTTCGCCGTACTGCTCCTTCAGCCTCGACCCCAGCATCTGCGCTTGGGTCCCAGAGTTCTCCAGATAGGTGTTGCCGACGTGACCGTTGTGCGCCCAAATGATGACCTTCCCGCCATCGAGTAGGTTATCGATGATCCAGTTCACGTTGCCGATGTTGAACCCCTCCCTGATGTCGCTCTCCGGTATCCCGTGCTCGAGGTTGTACCATACCTGCCAGCTGGGCTCTAGGTTCGCCGCGATCCTCAGAATCAACTGGTACTCCTCCATACTGCTCTGAGCGATGTACTCATCGGCGTTGGCCGCCAGGAAGGCGTAGACGTACTGGGCGTCCTCCAGCGTGTAGTTCTCCAGCCTCGTCGTTATTTCGTCGACGGCCGCCGGATCCACGACCTCGAGATACGCGGCGATCAGGTTGATCGACTCCGTCCAGCTCCTGAACGCGCAGTCGTAGCCGAAGTAGTGAAGCGCCGGCTCCCCTTCGCCGCGCTGAACGTTGTACTCTCGCATCCAGGCGATCAGGTCCTGCATCTCCTGATACCGCCAGTACCCCAGCTTCTGGTGTGCCTCGAGTGCCGTGCCCTCCCCTTCGGTCACGTAGGCGTCGATGTAGAGCGAGTTCGGGAATGGCGCCTCGTGCAGAATGGCGGTGAATCCCATCTCCTCCACCAGGTATCGCGATAGTTTCTGCCGGATCTGCCAGAACTCCGCGGTCCCGTGTGTCGCTTCGCCCATTCCGACGATCGGCGCGTCCCCGATAGTCCCCTGTAGCACCGACAGGTTCGGCTCGTCGAGCTCGGGGGCCGCACTGTTTATCGGGACCGCGTGGTTCTCGAGCCACGCTATCTGCGCGTCGCCGATGGGATCATCACCGTCGACACCGTCGACATCGCCGGCGATATCACTGCACGAGAGGCAGCCGACGACACTGAGGAGGAGCACGAGCCCCAGATGTCTACGCTCCGATCTGATCATATCGTCTCGCCTTTCCACGTAGGGTCCGGCATTGTCTCTGGATGACGGTTGGGATCTCGAATCGGTTCTGGTAGTTGGATGCTCGAGAGGCGCGAACCGTTCGGCGCAATCGAGCATAGAGCTCGCTTGACTCCAGCGTGGCCGCAAAGCTAGCTTCGCCGCGATATCCGATGCCAGAGTCACGCGAGACGTCCCTTCCCCTGATTAGATCGGTTCCGGCGCTGGCGCTGCTGGTGCTGACGAGCACGGGCCTGCCCGGTTGCGGGGACCGGGAACCGGATGACACGAGGGTGGTCGACCTGCTTCCCGAACAGATCGGCGCGTGGACGCGCGAGGAATCCCCGGCGTCCTACGACCGCGAGACCATATTCGGCTATATCGACGGCGCCGGCGAGGTCTACCGCTCCTACGCGTTCGCTCGGGTCAACGTGGCCGTGTACACCAATCCGGCGGCCCCGGACATGACCGTCGAGCTGTTCGACATGGGGAACCCGGCGGACGCCTACGGCGTGTTCAGCTACGCACGGGAGCGAGAGCAGAGCGGTATCGGTGGCGGGTACGAGCAGCGGGGCCGTGTGCTCTGCTTCTGGCAGGACCGCTACTACGTGTGCGTCGCCTCGGAGGAGCGCGACGCCGATTCGGATCGTGCCACCCAGGACGTCGCCCGGGCGATCTCGGAACGCCTGCCCCCCGTATCCGAGCCGCCCGACCTGGTGTCGATGCTGCCGAGCGACGGGCTCGTGCCCTTCAGCCAGCGGTTCTTCCACCTCCATCAGTCGCTGAACTATCACTACTACCTGGCTCGGGAGAATATCCTCGGGCTGACCGAAGAGACCGACGCCGTGCTGGCGCGCTACGCGCCCGGCTCGACCTATCTGCTGCTGGTCCGCTACGCCAACGGGACCGAGGCCGCGGCGGCAGCCTCCTCGTTCAGGCAGGGTTACCTGCCGGAGGCCGGCGAGTCGCAGACGGTGGAGACCGAGAACGGCGCCTTCCTATCATATGGACACCGCGACCGCTTCGTGATCGTGGTGCTCGATGCGGTATCCGAGGACGCGGCAAACGATCTTTTCCAGGCGACGCTAAACAGACTCACAGGGTCATCAGACTGAGGATTAGAGCCATGGCCGAAAAGACGACAGGACTCAGCCGACGGAACTTCATGAAGGGCGTGGGCGGTGCGCTGCTGGGGATGGCAGCCGGCCTACCGAAGCCTGCGTTCGGCAGAGTCGCGCAGGCCGGGAACTCCAGGGTCGTGCTCATCCGTAACGAGGAGGTCGTCCTGGGCCTCAACGACTACGACGCCGACCTGATTCAGCAGATGCTCGATGAGGCGCTGGTGGCGCTGTTCGGTCTGGAGACGCCGTCGGACTGCTGGTCACAGATGCTCCGACCTGACGACGTCGTCGGCATCAAGACCAACGTATGGCGTTACCTGCCGACGCCGCCGGAGCTGGAGCAGGCGATCCGACGCGGCGTGCTGGGAGCCGGCGTCTCGGAGGAGAAGGTCGCGATCTCGGACCGTGGTGTGCAGCGGAGCGAGGTCTTCCAGACGAGCACGGCACTGATCAACACGCGACCGATGCGCACGCACGCCTGGTCCGGCGTGGGAAGTCTGATCAAGAACTACATCATGTTCGACTATCCGCCGGACTATCACGACGACGCCTGCGCCAGCCTGGCGAAGCTCTGGGAGCTGCCCGTCACCAAGGGCAAGACCCGGCTCAACGTCCTGGTGATGCTGAACCCGCAGTTCCACAATATCGGGCCGCACCATTTCGACCCGAGCTACACGTGGCCCTACGGCGGCCTGATCGTGAGCACCGATCCGGTGGCCGCCGATGCCATCGGTCTGCGTATCATTCAGCAGAAACGGCGGCTGGTGTTCGGCGAAGACCGGCCGCTGCAGCCGACCGCCCACCACATAGCGCTCGCCGACAGCGAGTACGGTCTCGGCAACGCCGCTATGGACAGGATCGAGCTCGTGAGGCTCGGCTGGCAGGACGAGAGTCTGATATAGTCGCGCGGGCCGGGAGGCGGCGCGCCGCTGCTAGGCCCGCTGCCGCTCCAGCAGGATCTGGTTCGTCTCCGACCGCGATTCGCCCACCGACGTGACGTAGATCGCCTTGCGGTCCCAAACCGGACAGGCGTACTCGCAGGCCCCGCAGCCGGTGCAGAGCGCCGGGTCGACGTGGGGCCGCTTGACCACGACCTCGTTCCCCAGCCGGTCGACGGCCGTCTCCTCGATCAGGTAGATCGCTTTGGGCGAGGTCGGGCACCACTCCTCGCAAACGATGCAGGGCGTCGCCATCGCCCAGGGCAGACAGCGGCCGCGATCGAGGAACGCTGTGCCGATCCGGTTCGGCTGTGTCTCGTCGTCGCCGACCTTCTGAGCCAGGGTCAACTCGCCGATCGCTCCCGTGGGACAGACCTGACCGCAGAGCGTGCAGGTCGGCTCGCAGTAACCGATCTTGGCGATCAGATAGGGCGTCCAGAGACCTTCTAATCCAGCCTCCAGCAGAGCCGGGTGCAGGGCGTTGTTGGGACAGACGCGCATGCACTGGCCGCAGCGGATGCAGCGACCGAGGAAATCGTCCTCGGGCAGCGAGCCGGGCGGCCGGATGACGAACGGCGAGCGCTTGACCTCGTGGGCGTCGCCCGACCGGAAGAGCAGCACCGCGCCCAGTCCGGCCGCCAGCGACGCCAACACCTTGCGGCGCGTGACATCGACCTTCGACGTACCGGCCGGGTTCGTCTTGGTGTCCGGCTGCTTGGGAAAGAACTTGAACTTGAGCGATCCTTCGGGACAGGCCGCCTGGCAATTGAGGCACAGATGGCATTCGGCCTGCCGCCAGCGGCTACCCACGTCCGGGTTGTCCGCGCCCTGGCACGCCAGCAGACACTTGTTACAGGCGGTGCACGCCTGCTCGTCCTTCTCGAGTCCGAATATCGCGAAGCGCGAGAAGATGCCGAGCAGCGCGCCCAGCGGGCAGATCCCGCGACACCAGAAGCGCGTGAACACGCGGTTCAGCAACAGGATCGCCAGGAAGACGAGTCCGATGACCAGCAGTCCATGGAAATGCGCCTGCCGGTAAGGCAGCAGCGTCGCGGCGAGCAGGTCGTAGATCCCCTGGCCGGCGGCGGCTATCGGACCGATCCCGGTGTTCGCCGCCGAGCCCGCCAGCGCCAGTGCCCCCGTGTGCAGGGCGGGCAGGACGGCGGTCCCGATCGAGCGCGCCAACAGCGGTAGCGGGTCGAGCAGGCCGGCCTGCAGACTGCCCAGCAGCGCCGCACCGAGGCAGAAGAACAGAACGTAGTACTTGATCCGCTGGTACTTCTTGTAGCGGTTGGACTCCAGTAGCCGCTTGCCCTTGCGCGACGCGCGCTCGGAGCGAATCGCGGAGACCCAGTGATTCAGGCTGCCCAGCGGGCAGACCCAACCGCAGAAGAAGCGGCCGAGGAAGATTGTCGGTATCAGGATCACCAGCGACCAGAGCAGCCCTTTGTACAGGGTGCCACCGGCCAGCAGGGTCATCAGCGCCGCCAGCGGATCGAACTCGAGCGCGATCGAGACCGGATAGGGCAGCCTTATCTCGGATACCTCGGCGGGACTGAAATCGACCTCGAACGTCGTCTTTAGAACGAGCCAGAAGAAGATGAAGAAGAAGACGACCTGAGACGTGCGGCGCAGGTTCCTGACGGTCCGGATGCTCATGCGACCCGGCCGACCATCAGACTATCTCTCGGTACCCGGCGGCCCGATAGTCGAGCGAACCGAGCCCCGCGCGCGCGGCCAACGCGATGTGAGAGACCTGACGGCCGCTGAGGCCGAGGAACTCCACGCCCCTGGCGTCCGCCGCCACCTGGTCGGTCGAGCACATCACCGTGTTCTCAATCGAGACGTCGTCCAGCGAGCCGCCCTGCGGGCCGCCCCTGAACATGACCCGCGTGGCGTCCACCACGGTGAGCGTCGGTCGGACGAACGCGGCCAGATCGACGATCGACTGGTCGATCTCCTGGTGCAACCGGTTTCGACGCCCACCCAGTATTCCGTACAGGTTCTTCATGCCTATCGTGCTGCGGGTCAGCGAGTGTTGCTTGACGACCGGCATGTTGATCAGGCGGTCGGCCTGGACGAAGTGTTTCAAGACGGGCCATCTGGTGAGCACGGTCCCGCCGAGATCGACATCGACGAAGTCCTCCGGTGCCGGCAGTATGACGCTGGCGCCCGCCGCTTCGGCCGCCTCCTTGATGCCGGACCGCAGGAAGCTGCGTCGCGGATCGTTGCAGCTGACGTCGGAGACGATCACCTGTCTGGCGCCGGCTGACAGGCAAAGCCGCACCATCTCGCCCACCAGTGCGGGATGCGTGTCCGCACCCTGCGCGGGAGTGCGATCCCAGCCGACGTTCGGCTTCACCACGACCCGCTCACCCGCGCGCACGAACCGCGCGATCCCGCCGATCGCGTCGAGTGCCGCGTTCAGCGCCGCCACGGGATCGGTGTTCGTCGCCGAAGTCAGCACGGGTAACGAGCGATCGGGCGGCACCTCGAAGCTGGCGCTCTTGACGAACAAGGACCGATGCCGCACCGTTTCGCGGTTGTGGAAGGCCAGGCCCGTGCCGCCGGTCACCGCCGCCAGCGCTACCGCGGGACCGGTCCGCTTCACAAACTCCCTGCGATCCATTACCTCTCGGCCCCTCCTATCGCTTTCCGCCCGGTATTCGCGCCAGTATACAGCCGCACCGCAGTCCCGGCAAACGTGTCCGTCGCAGCCGGCTGGCCAGCGAAATCGCCGCCCGGGTGTTATTATGTCGGCGGGCTGTGGAGTGCCGGGTACGACCCGAGCCGCTCTTCCCCACCTCACTAAGCCGTTCCAGACAGGTTACGTAGCGAACCGATTAACGCCGGCCCGCAAGGAGGCGGACTATGCGCAACAGACCCGAGTCCGAGCATCGGCACGACGAGATCACCCGTAGGAACTTCGTCAAAGTGAGTGGCACGGTCCTCGCCGGGGGCGCGGCGTTGGCTGGCGGCGCGATACCAGCCGCCGGCGCCACCACGCCCAGCCTGTTCCCCACCCTGCCGCGCCAGGACGCGCGGATCCAGAGCTACCGCACGTTGGGCCGTACCGGTTGGCGCGTCTCCGACGTCGGCATGGGCTCCGTACCGCTCAGGGAGTCGGCCGTTGTCCGCTACGCGTATGACAGGGGGATCAACTACTTCGACACGGCTGAAAGCTACGGGCGGGGGGCCGCCGAGCGGGCGATCGGCGAAGCGATGCAGCACATGGATCGGAGCAAGATCTTCATCGCCTCGAAGGGACGCATTGGGAACGATGACACGGCAGAGCAGATCGTCGATCGCGTGCGTGCCAGCCTCGAGCGCTTGCAGACCGACTACCTCGACGCCTACGGCATACACCTGGCCTCGACGGTGGAGGCGCTGAGCCACCCCGGCTACCATGCGGCGATCGACCAGCTCAAGGCCGAGGGTCGGGTCCGCTTCAAGAGCCTCTCCTACCACGGGCCGGGACGACCGGACCAGGCCAGCATGGCCGACGTGTTGGTGGCCGCCGCCGAGGACGGTCGCTTCGACCTCATGCTGCTGGTCTACAACTTCCTGAATCACGAGGAAGGAGACCGGATCATCGCCGCCTGCAAGGCCAACAATGTGGGTACCACGGCGATGAAGACCGCGCCGGGAGTGTTGAATTGGGAACCCGTGGATCCCGACAACCTTACGGAGCAACAGGAGCGCTACGTCGAGCGCATGACCGGCCGCGGCCAGAGCCGCGAGTCGGCGATCGAGCGGCTAGAGGCCCAGGCCCAGAGGCAGAAGGATCTCTACGACCGCACGCGTCCCTTCGTCGAGCGGTACGGCCTGCTCACCGAGGAACAACTGCGGCTCGGTAGTATCCACTGGGTCCTCCAGAACCCCGACATGCATACCGCGTGCATCGGGTTCACCGACTTCGACCTGATCGACAAGGTAGTCCCGCTCTCCGGGACCCAACTGGGCGCGGCCGAATCGCAGATGCTCGAGCAGTGCAGGCTGGCGCTGAACGATCAGTATTGCCGCCACGGGTGCAAGGCGTGCGCAGAGAGCTGCCCTCACGATGTGCCGGTGAGCACCGTCATGCGCTACGCCTACTACTACGAGGGACAGGGGAACGAGAAGTACGCCATGACCCTGTACGCGGGCCTGGAAGGCAACGACGCCTCTACCTGCGCCGACTGCGCCGGCGATTGCGCCGGCGCCTGCCCATACGGTATCGACATACAGCCCAACATGCTCCAGGTGCACGATCTGCTGACGCTGGCCTAGACGAGAGCGCATAACATGAAACGGATGCTGCCGCTGACGGTTCTCATCATCGCTATACCTCTTCTCTCTTGCTCCGAGCAGACGTCGGACTTCCCTGACATCGACGACTGGACCCTGGCCGGCGAGGTGCTGACCTACGAAGCCGACAACCTGTGGGAGTACATAAACGGTGCGGCCGAGCTGTTCGTTCAATACGACGTGCAGACCTGCAGGACCGCCGACCTCGCCTCGGGCGATCTGGTGGTCACCGTCGATCTCTACGACATGGGCTCGCCGCTCAACGCTTTCGGCGTTTTCAAGCAAGAGAACCCCGCCGCACCGCCCCTGACCAGGGCGGTCATGGCGGCCGTCTCTCCGCCGTACCAGGCTATCATGCTGAAGGGCGCTACCTACGTGAAGGTGAATGCCATCGAGGGCGAGCTGACCGAAGCGAGCGGTCGCCAGCTGCTCGAGGCCCTCGCCGCCGCGCTGCCCGGCCAGACTGCTCTACCTGCCGAGCTCGGACTGCTACCCGAGGAAGACAAGCTAGCTGGCAGCGAGGGATATCAGCGCGAAGGGTTCCTGGGGCTGACCGAGCTACCCGGCTGTGTCTACGCCGCGTACGCCGGCGCTGACGGCGAGAGCTGGCTGGGGTTCGTCGTCATAGCCCCGGACGGGTCGTCGTCGACCGCGGTGTGGGAAGGGCTGGCAGAAGTCTGGACTTCCCTCGAGGAGGGGGGACTCACAGTTCTCTACCGCGAGATCCCCTACCGCGGCCTGGTGGGCGTGGTGCAGGCCGACGACTCGATCGTCGGTGTCTCGGGCGTGGCCGACCAGGCCGAGCTACTGAGCCACCTGGAGTCCTTCATCCGCTAACCCAGGCCACGGCCAGGCCTGCGCCGCCGGCGATGGGCAGGGAGTCGGACATCCGCGACGTGTGGGGTTGCCACCGACAAGTCGCCGGGCTGCGGGCATTCAGCGATCGAGCCGTTGACAATCCGGGGTGCGGGGCATAGCATTATGGAGTCAAAAATTCCATTTTAGGGTGTAAAATGGAAATAGTTCCCCGCTTCTTGCCGATCCCGGAGCGCAGCTTCTTCCTCTTTGGGCCTCGCGGCACCGGGAAGACGACGTGGCTGGAGCATCGCTTCCCCGAGGCCGTCATGGTCAACCTGCTGCAGCCGGAGGTCTACCGGGCAATGACGGCACGGCCGGAGCGGCTGGCCGAGCTCGTGGACGGCGCGCCGGAGCAGCAGGTCGTCATCGTGGACGAGGTTCAGCGCATCCCCGAGCTGCTGAACGTAGTGCATGACATGATCGAGCGGCGACCAGGCCACCGGTTCATCCTCACCGGGTCCAGCGCCCGCAAGCTGCGGCGCGGCGGTGTGGACCTTCTGGCGGGGCGCGCGATTGTGCGCGCGCTGCACCCCTTTATGGCCGCCGAGCTTGCAGAGTTTCGGCTGGCGTCGGCTCTGGAGAGCGGATTGCTTCCGCTCGTGGTCGCGGCTCCGAACCGAGCGGAGGTCTTGAGGGCGTACGCGTCGCTCTACCTTGAGCAAGAAGTGCAGGCGGAGGGTTGGGTGCGCAGCATCGGGAGTTTCGCGCGTTTCCTGGAAGCTGTCAGTTTCTCGCACGCGAACGTGATCAACATCAGCAACGTCGCGAGAGAGAGTGAGGTTGAGCGCAAGACCGTCACAGGCTACTTGGAGGTACTGGAGGACCTGTTGCTTTCGTATCGTCTTCCCGTCTTTACGCGCCGCGCGAAACGAAAGACAGCAGCTCATCCCAAGTTCTATCTCTTCGATGCCGGCGTCTATCGTTCGCTTCGTCCTGGCGGACCGTTGGATCGACCTGGGGAGATAGAAGGCGCGGCGCTGGAGGGACTCGTAGCACAGCACCTCAGAGCCTGGATCGCTTATTCAGATTCTGAGTTTGACATGTACTATTGGCGAACGCGCTCAGGCGTCGAGGTCGACTTCGTAGTCTACGGCGCCGAAGGGTTCTGGGCACTGGAAGTAAAGAACACAAGCCGTGTGAGGCCAGAAGATCTTCGCGGGCTCAAGTCGTTCAAGGCCGACTACCCTGAGAGCGAGGTCCTGCTTCTTTACCGGGGATCGGATCGCCTGAAAATGGGCAATGTGAGCTGTCTGCCCGTCGAGGGGTTTCTTCGCGAGCTTCGTCCGTCACGGGAATTGAACGCGGGTCTGTAGCGACCAAACTCGAAAGACACCGGGAGCCACACATGGCCGACCGACAGAGGGTCCACCCCTACATCCCCAACTCCGTTCCCGAAGTGAAAGCCGAGATGCTCGCCGAGATCGGCGTCGATGACATCGACGATCTCTATGAGGACATACCCGAAGAGCTCAGGTTCAGAGGCAAGCTGAATATTCCGGACGGAATGACCTCAGAGCTCGAGCTCGAGCGTCATGTGGAGAACGTCCTCTCCCGGAACCAGACCTGCGGCGAAACAATCAGCTTTCTGGGCGGCGGCTGTTATCGCCACTACGTTCCCGCCATCTGCAATGAGATCAGCGGCCGCTCCGAGTTCCTCACCGCTTACGCCGGCGAGCCCTACGAGGACCACGGCAGGTTCCAGGCGCTGTTCGAGTACCAGAGCCTCATGGGCGAATTGCTGGAGATGGACGTCGTCAACGTGCCGACCTACGACTGGGGCCAAGCCGCCAGTACGTCCATCCGGATGGCCAGCAGAATAACTGGACGCGACACGATCCTCATAGCCGACACCATCTCGCCGGATCGCCTCGCGGTGATCAGGACCTATTGCGAGCCGGTCACGAGCATCGAGCTGGTCGGCCACTCTCCGACGACCGCCGGCCTCGACGCCGATGACATCAAGGCCCGCTTGACCGATCGGGTGGCCGGTCTCTACCTCGAGAACCCCACGTACCTGGGCACCGTGGAAGAGCGCGGCCGAGCGATCGGCGACGCGCTCCACGCGAACGGTAGCCTCCTGGTCGTCGGTGTGGATCCGCTCGGCCTCGGCGTCCTCGCGCCGCCTAGCCGGTACGGCGCGGACATAGCCTGCGGTGACATCCAGGGTCTCGGTAACCATACCTACTTCGGCGGCGCGCTCGGCGGCTTCATCGCGACTCACGACGACGAACGATTCGTCATGGAGTACCCGTCCCGGCTGTTCGGGATCTGCAGGACCGAGCGGGCGGGCGAGTGGGGGTTCGGCGACGTGGCCTACGGACGGACATCGTTCGCCGTAAGAGAACAGGGCAAGGAGTTCGTCGGCACGGCCGCCGCGCTGTACGGCATCTCGGCCGCGGTCTACCTGTCGCTCATGGGACCCGCGGGGATGCGCGAGCTGGGTCAACACATCGTGCAGAAGTCGCAGTACGCGATGAAGAGACTGTCCGAGCTCGACGGCGTTCGCCTCAGGTTCGATGCCTTCCACTTCAAGGAGTTCGTGGTCGATTTCTCGGCGACCGGCCGCACCGTCGCCGAGATCAACAGCGCCCTGCTGGCGCAGGGGATATTCGGTGGCCACGACCTGGGAGGAGAATTCGCCGCTCTAGAGGGCTGCGCCCTCTATGCGGTAACGGAAGTCACCACCCGAGAGGATATCGATCGTCTAACGGACGCGCTGCGGGCGTATCTGGCCTAGGAGAGCAAAGCGATGGAAATACAATCGGGCAGCAGACTGCGGAACTTCCATCAGGCCAAGTGGGACGAGGAGTTGATCTTCGAGCTCGATACACCGGGCCAGCGCGGGCTACACGTACCGGAGGTCGAGCGGGAGATCGCCGACACGGTAGGGGACGGTCTGTCGCGAATCCCGGCGAGCATGCGGAGAGCGACGCCGCCGGCGCTGCCCGAGGTGGGGCAGATGCGAGTGCTGAAGCACTACCTGCGTCTCTCGCAACAGAACCTGGGAGCCGACTTGAACGTCGACATCGGCCAGGGGACCTGCACGGTCAAGTACAACCCCAAGATCAACGAGCGGATCGCCGCCTCTCCGAAGGCGCGAGACATCCATCCGCGCCAGGCTGAGAGCACGGTGCAGGGCGCGCTGCGCGTGATGTACGAGCTGGATCTGTACCTGCGCGAGATCTCGGGACTCGACAGGTTCTCGCTCCAGCCGAGCTCGGGCTCGGACGCGATCCTCGCGATGGCCGCGATGACGCACAAGTACCACGAGGTGCGTGGCGAGGCGGACACGCGAGACGAACTGATCACGACGATCTTCTCGCACCCATCCGACGCCGCCGCCGCCGCGGTGAAAGGGTATAGGATCGTCACCCTCTATCCCGACGAGCAGGGGATGCCCGACGTGGAGGCGCTCAAGGCCGCCGTCTCGGGTCGCACCGCCGGACTCTTCATCACCAACCCGGAGGACATCGGCATCTTCAATCCCAGGATCGCCGAGTTCACGCGAATCGTCCACGAGGTGGGCGGTATCTGCGGATACGATCAGGCCAACGCCAACGGCATCCTGGGAATCACCCGAGCGCGTGAAGCGGACTTCGACCTCTGCTTCTTCAACCTGCACAAGACGTTCGGCGCCCCGCACGGCTGCGGTGGCCCGGCCGCCGGCGCGATCGGCGCCACCAAGGAACTGGCCGACCACCTGCCCGTTCCGCTGGTCGGCCACGAGAGCGGCAGGTATTACCTCGACTACGACGTCCCGCACTCGGTCGGCAAGGTGCGCGGTTTCTACGGCGCCTTTCCCGTGATCCTCAAGTCCTACGCCTGGGTTCTCAGCATGGGTGCGGAAGGCCTCGCGGAGGCGGCGCGGATCGCGGTTCTCAACAACAACTACCTGCTGAAGAAGATCACCGAGATAGACGGCGCCAGTTCCCCTTACAGTGGTGGAAAGCGAAGGATCGAGCAGGTGCGCTACTCCTGGCAAAAGCTCTACGAGGAGACCGGGGTGGATACCCACGACGTGACGCGCCGCCTGGCCGACTTCGGGTTCCACCTCTGGCAGAGCCACCATCCGTTCGTCGTGCCCCAGCCTTTCACCATCGAGCCGACCGAGTCCTACTCCAGAGACGAGCTGGACGAATACCTGGACGGTCTGCGACACGTGGTGCAGGAGGCGCGGATCGAGCCGCAGACCGTGAAGCGCGCACCACACAACAGCGTCGTGCACAGGATCGATGACAGCGGCCTCGATGACCCGGAGAAGTGGGCCGTCACCTGGCGCGCCTTCCGAAAGAAGCACGGCGAGCGCGCCGGCAAGATCCGGGGCTAGCCGATAACGACCCCATGAAGAAGCTGGGCCTCATCGTCAATCCCGTGGCCGGCATGGGTGGCACCGTCGGCCTCAAGGGGACCGACGGGCCCGAGCTGCTCCGGCGGGCGGAAGAGCTCGGTGCCGTGCCCCAGGCCGAGCAGCGAGCCGCGCGGGCGCTGAAAGCGCTCGTCCCGCTGACTGAGGACCTCGAACTCCTCACCTTCGGCGGCAGCATGGGTGAAGCCGCCGCGGTTGCGTGCGGGCTCGAGCCCACGGTGATCGGGTCAGGGTCGACTCCGCGCACCACAGCCGCGGACACCGCCGAAGCGGCGCGCCGACTGGCGGCACATGGCGTCGACCTACTGCTGTTCGCCGGCGGCGACGGCACCGCCCGTGACATCTGCGGTGCCATCGGCTGCTCGGTCACCGTCCTGGGGATACCGGCAGGAGTCAAGATCCAGTCCGCCGTCTTCGCCACCAGTCCCGCCGCGGCCGGCCAGGTCGCCGAGTCGTATCTCAGGGGCGGGATCGGTCGTGAGAGGGAGGCGGAGGTGATGGACATCGACGAGGACGACTACCGGCGTGACATCCTCTCGGCACGTCTGTACGGCTATCTCAGGATCCCGGACGCCGGGCGGCAGCTACAGGGCCGCAAGGCGGCCAGCGCGCCCGACGAGCAGGCGATGCAGAGGGCGATCGCCGCAGAGCTGGTCGAGCGGATGACCGAAGACCGCTACTACATCGTGGGTCCAGGCACGACGTGCCGGCCGTTCATGCAGATGCTGGGCCTCGAGGGTAGCCTGCTCGGCGTCGACATAATCCGCGGCCGGCGCTTGATCGGGAAGGACGCGAGCGAACGAGAGATCCTCGAACAGACGATGGCGGGTCCGTCGAGCCTGATTCTCACGCCGGTGGGCGGTCAGGGATTCCTTCTCGGACGGGGCAACCAGCAGATCTCGCCCGCCGTCATCAAACAGGTCGGGAAAGAGAACATCATCGTGGTGGCGACGGCCGAGAAGCTGAGCTCCCTGCGGGGCAGGCCGCTGCTCGTCGATACCGGCGACCCGGATACCGACTCGTATCTGCGCGGCTACTACCGGGTCGTCACCGGCTACCACGAGAACACGATCTACAGAGTATCCGACCGCGCCTGATCGCGCGAGTGCGCGAATGGGTGAACCTGCAGGCCGGCGGAGCGGGAACCCGCTCACTGCTCTGGTCTCGTGGCGACCGATCGAGGGGCCCCTTCGCTCGATCTCTATTCCTCACTCCCTTAGGCGAGGCCGAGCCGGACCGTGGGTTTTCACGACCCCGCGCGTCTTGTAGATAGAGACTCGCGAGGCTCTGACCCGCATACAGGAGGCTGGCGCGTTGCTGACCGAGGCTGAGCTGGTTCGGATCTACCGGGCGCACACCGGCACGCTCTACGCGTTCGTGTCGCGTCGCGTGGGTGGCGATCGGACCCTGGCCGAAGACATCGTCCAAGATGCATGGCTGCGCGCCGTGGACAGCTGGCCGCGCCGCGGGGTTCCCGACCATCCTCGGGCCTGGCTGATTCGAGTCGCGCGCAACCTGTTGGTGAGTCACTTCAGGCGCCGGCGGCCGACGCCCGTTGATCCGGCGGCGCTGGAGCTGGAGGCAGACGATTACCGGCCCGAGACGCCGCGGGCGGCCGCACTGGTCAGCTGGGGCTTGGCGCGGATGCGACGCGGTCAGGCCGCGCTGCTCGAGGCGTTCTACTTCGACGGTAAGAGCACGCGCGCGATTGCCGAAGAAAACGGTCTTTCGGAGCGTGCGGTGGAGGGCCGTCTACGCCGCGCCCGCCAGAACCTCGAGAAACGACTGAGACCCTACGTCAGCGCCGAGGCGGCCGCCGCGGTCAGCGGCGAACCGCCGGTCGAGCCGGTTGCCGCCTTGGAGCTGTCCGAAGGAGGTGGAAGTAATGCAAGATAGACACGAGCCTGATCCTCGCTTCGTCGAGAGTCTGGAATGGCAGCTCGGTCGAGAGCTGCGTCGAGCCCAGCGAAAGAGTTCGCGGCCCGGCGTCCGCTTCCTGAAGACAGGGAGCCTGATTGCGGGCTCGCTCGTCCTGGGCGCCGCGGCCATGGGTTTCTCGCAACAGCTGAGCGACGCCTGGCGCCGGGAGCTGCTGGAGACGCGGCTCGAGGTCCAGCTCGAGCTGGCGCAGCAACGAGTCGACCTGCAACTGGAGACGTTGGGACTGACGCGCGAGCAGGTCGAACTGGGCGTTCGCAGCGATAGAGATCTGATGTACCACGAGCTGCAGATAGCCGAGGCCGAAGCCAACGCCCGCATCGTGGAACTGGAGCTAGAGGAGCTGCGGCGCTCGGGCAGGGAGCCGCTGGGCAAACTGTCCTCGCCGTTGGTCGACGGGCGCGACTTCGTGAGCGAAAAGATCGAGGTCCGTATGGAGCTCGCTCGTCACCATCTCGACCTCGTTCGCGACGACGAAAGAAGGACCCGCCAGCGGGCGGAGGCCGGATTGGTCTCCGACGAGCAGGTGGAGGCACGGAACCTCGTGGCGATGCAGGCCGAGCTAGAACTGCAGTCGCTGGCCCAGCAACTCGAGCTACGGCGTGCTTATCTCGATTCGCAGATCACCGCGGTCGAGGCCGAGCTCAAGCTGCTGGAACTCGAAACGCAGAACCGACTGGTCTTGTTGGACCGCCAGAGAAGGCACTTCCAGCGCCAGCTGGAACGTTTCCAGACCGCCATGGGCGTCGGGTCGACGCATCCCACCGCTGCCCAGATGAGGGCGCGCGTCGCCGAGACCGACGGCCAGCTCCGCCTGGCGCAGGCGGAGCTGGAGATCGTGCAACGAGAGTTGGAGCGGCGATCGACGAGCCGCTAAGCCGAGTTCCCCTCCCCGCCACCCCGGCCGCCGCTGACCGCAACATCGCCAGCGGAATCGACTCGGCGCTCGGGGTGGCGGGGGCACCTCACACGCTCGCGGCCCCGGCATCGCAGACCTTATAGTATGACACTGAAACGAACCGATCACCGGCACGGGGAGGACAATCCCTTTGCTGACGGAAGCTCTTCTGCTCTTCGGCGTCGGCCTCGCCCTGCTCATCGCCGGCGCCGAGCTGCTGGTCCGCGGGGCCTCGAGGCTGGCCTCGGGCTTGGGAGTCGCGCCGCTGGTCGTCGGGCTCACCGTGGTCGCCTGGGGTACGAGCGCCCCCGAGCTGGCGGTGAATATCCAGTCGACTGTGGAGGGAGTCCCGGGGGTCGCGCTCGGCAACGTCTTGGGTAGCAACATATTCAACGTTCTGTTCGTGCTGGGGCTCTCGGCCGTCGTGGCGCCCCTCGTCGTGGCTCGACAGATCGTACGCCGGGACGTGCCTCTGATGATCGCGGTCTCTTTGCTCTTCCTGCTACTGGCCCTGGATGGCGAGATCGAGCGGCTCGACGGAACCATCCTGCTCTCCGGGCTGGCTCTGTATACCGGCTGGTCGATCTGGATGGCGCGCAGAGAGTCCGCGCCGGCGACCGATGACGCTCGGCGGGCGAACCCGCAGAGTCGGCGATCCCATGGGTCGGCGCCGTTCAACGTGCTCCTGATACTGGCAGGACTGGGGGTACTGGCCTTCGGGTCCCGCTGGTTGGTCGAGGGGTCGGTGGCCGTGGCCGTGGCGCTCGGTGTCGGCAAACTGGTCGTTGGGCTGACCATAGTAGCCGCCGGGACATCGCTACCGGAAGCGGCTACTTCCATAGTCGCAGGCCTGCGTGGTGAACGAGACATCGCCGTCGGCAACATCATCGGCAGCAATATCTTCAACATCTTGGGTGTCCTGGGAGTGACGGCCGTCATCGCGCGACCGAGCATATCGGTGCCCGATGCAGCCTTGCGGTTCGACGTTCCCGTGATGATCGCCGTTGCGGTCGCCTGCCTGCCGATCGCCGTGACCGGACACCGGATCGCGCGGTGGGAAGGAGCTCTGTTCCTGGCGTACTATCTGGCATTCCTAGCCTACGTCGTATTGGATGCGACGCAGCACGACGCGCTGCCGGGCTACCTCACGTTCATGAGGCTCTTCGCCATCCCGATCACCGTCGTCACCCTCCTGGTCGTCTCCGTACGCGCATACAAGGAAGGCCGGCGCACGCGGATCGAGAGCTCATGACGCTCAAATCAAGCGGCTGAGCAGTCAGAGCCCGCAGCGCCAAGAAGAGGTCGGGCCGAGCGACTGCATGGGAGAAGAAGATGAAGAGTCTCATAGCCAGCATCCGCAAGAAGTTCTTGGCCGGGATCGTGGTGACCGTTCCCGTCGTCGCCACCATCCTCGCACTGGCCTTTCTGCTCCGCAATCTTGACGCCTTGCTAGGGCCCTGGATGGGCGCTCTAGTCGGACGCTCGGTACCCGGGCTGGGCCTGCTCGCCACGCTGCTGCTCGTCCTGCTGGCCGGGATAGTGGCCACGAACTTCGTCGGCCGCCGGCTGATCTCCCTTCTGGAGAGAGCGTTCACAACCCTGCCACTCGTGCGCCGCGTATACGGTGCTTCCAAGGACATCGTGGAGAGCGCCACCCTGTCCAAGCGTCACGTGCTGCGCGAGGTCGTGATGCTGGAGCATCCGCGCAGAGGAGCGTACTCATACGGCTTCGTGACCAGCTACACGACGCGGCACGGGCCCGACGGACCGCAGCAGCTCGCCAACATCTTCATTCCCGGGCCGCCCATCCCCACCACGGGCAATCTCGTGGCCGTACCCGTTGAAGAGCTGTTCTACCCCGATATGTCGATCGATGAGGCGCTCAAGCTGGTGCTATCGCTGGGATTGACGTCGCCGCCCGAGCTTCATGGGCGTGCGGGCGGTGCTTCTCAACTGCCCGCCTGAAGTTCCGGCGCGGCCACGTACTTCCGGTCCGGCTCCCGACCGATCAGCGCCCGCCGTCCACGCTGAGTGTCTGGCCGGTGATCCAGGCGGCGAAGTCGGAGGCGAAGAAGAGGACGGCGTGGGCGATGTCCTCGGGCCGTCCCAGGCGCCGCGTGGCGATCGACTCCACCAGCTTCCGCTGCCCCTCCTCACCGTAGGACTGCCACTGCCGCTCCGTCGTGGGGTTCGAGCGGATGAAGCCGGGGGCGACGCAGTTCACGGTGATCCCGAAGGGCCCCAGCTCGTGGGCCAGCTGCCGGGTGAAGCCGATCAGCCCGGCCTTGGCCGAGGCGTAGGCCTGGATGCCGGTGAGGCTGACTCGGATGCCGGCGCCGGACGAGATGTTGACGATCCGGCCCGACGCTGCCGCCTTCATGCCGGGCACCACCGCCTGTGAGAAGTTGAAGGCGCCGGTCAGGTTCACGTCGAAGATCGTCTGCCAGTCCTGCGGCGACACCTCCTCCAGAGGACGGCCCACCTGACCCGCCACACCGCCGGCGTTGTTCACCAGGACGTCCACCCGACCCGACTCGCGCGACGCCTCCTCGACGAAGGCCCTGACCGCCTCCCGGTCTCGCACGTCCACCGCCCGAGCCTCACAACCGGCGCCGCAGATCGCCCGGGTCTCGGCCAGGACATCGGCCAGGATGTCGCACGTCCAGACGCTGCCGCCACGCTCGACGAAGGCCTGCACCATGGCTCGCCCCAGCCCGTGGCCGCCACCGGTGACGACGACGGTCCGGCCGCTGAAGTCGATGTTCATGCCCAGCCCTCCTCCATCACCTCACGGGCCTCCGCCACCGCCACCTCCCAGATCGCCATCATCTCCTCATCGGGTCGTTGATAGACGCCGCCGTAGTTGCCGTCCCCCACAGCCTCCTTGAAGGCCGCCGGATCGAGAACCGACTTCAACGCCGTGTCGATGAGCGGCTTGCTACCCTGCGGAAGCACCACACCCGCCAAGCGCGTCCACGGGAAGTTCTCGATCCACGAGGCGTGCGAGCCCACCGGATCCACCGCCTCGATCTTCGCCACCGTCTTCGGCGCCAGCCACCAGTCGAAGACCTTCAGCTGATGGCCCCGACGCTCCGCCATCCACTCCAGCGCCAGCGCGCCAGCCGGCGCGTTACCCCCGTGCCCGTTCACGAAGACGATCCGCCGGAACCCCGAGCGCGAGAGGTTGTCCAGGATGTCTCGTATCAGGTTCAGATACGTCTCCAGGCGAAGCGTCACAGTGCCGGGGAAGGCCGAGAAGTAGGGAGACAGCCCGTAGGGGACCACGGGAAAGACCGGGATCCCCAACGGCTCGGCCGCCTCCCGCGCCAACCGCTCCGGAATCAGTGTATCCGTCAGAAGACTCAGGTAGGCGTGCTGCTCCGTGCTCCCCAGCGGGACCACCGCACGATCGTCCGTCTTCAAGTACTCCTCGACCTGCATCCAGTTCATGTCGGCGATTCTCACCGGATACCCTCCAGCGACGTGGTCATCTCAACCCGCAAGATTACCGCTCGAGACCCCCCGAGCCAGGGCATGTAGGCGGCCTCGCCCTCAGCCTAGGCGAGGAACCAGTCCAGCGCCTCCTCCGAGATCTCGGCGGGAACGTTATGGCCTCCGTCGAACTCCCGATAGGTGACCTCATAACCCAGGCGGCGAAGCTCCGGTACGATGGAATCACGCGTTACCCGTACAGACAGGACCGGGTCCTCGTTGCCGTGGGAGACGAATAACCTCGGCTTGCCGTTTAGCGGCGGCACGAGATCTAGGAAGCCCGGCGAATAGGCGACCAGGCTGCCGAAGAGGCCTCCATTGGAAGCCCCGAGCGAGAGGGCGTAGGAGGCACCGTCCGAGAACCCCGCCAGAGCGATCCGCTCAGGGTCGATTCGACAACGCTCGAACGTATGGAGGAGCGCCCGGTTCAGGAATCTCACGTCCGGGCCGACCTGTCCCCGGATCAGGTCCCAGGTAGACCCTCGCGAATCTGGCGCCAGGAAGATCATCCCCCGGCTCTCCGCTCGCGCATAGTAGCTCGCCCAGTCGCTCCCCTGGCCACCCGCGCCGTGGAGGGCCACGAAGAGCGGTGCGGCTGTGTCGGCCGAGTAGCTCTCAGGGACGTAGAGCACGCCATCCCGTGTGGTCCCGAGATTCAGCGCGCTCAACCCAACGGTCGGCGCGATCGTCGGGTCTCCCGGCCTCGCCGTGAGCAGTCTGTCGGGGGCCTCAATCTCCTCGGGCCAGCTGTCGCAGCTCGGAAGCGCGCAGGCCGCCAGAGCTCCTATGCCCGTCTCGAGAAATCCGCGTCGCGACATTGAAGGCACTCTGAGACCCGGCGGATCCGGGTTCACGACGCCAGGACAACGTCGGCTCATCTGGATCCCTCCGATTGCGGTCAACAAACAGTACGATGCCCAGCCGAAACCGGTTCAACGATCAGTATCGCCAGAGACGCGCCAGCCGGCAACGAATTTGCGGTGAACCGCGCCTGGCAGCGCCTAGCGGGACCCGGAGAGCGATGACCCGCTCGACGAGCGCGCTCGAACTCGGGGCATGACGTTATCGGAGAGGGTAAGTGAGATCCTCGAGGTCGCCCTTGCTGAACGCCCCCTAGGCTGGTTCGCAGGCTATCTAAAGGGTCGGATCATGCTCCGAGAGCAGGCGAGCGACTCCTGGCGGGAGAGCCTGCGGCGGTCGCAGGACCGGGGCTACGCGATCAAACACCTCCCCAGCGGGCCAGTATTCTCGCTCGCCTGGCTATTATGTTTGCCGGCGCCAGGAAGTCGGCCACATCGCCGGCGCTGGCGACCGGGTCCCGTGTCCCGATTGCCAGGCAGTCATTCGCCGGATCCGGGTCCACGTAGATGCAGCGGTATTCCCCGCCTGACAGCATGTCGTTCAAGACCGCGTCTTCGTTGAGCCACGTCGCCAGTTGCCCCGGGTGGAGATCGCGGCGCATCCGTGCGCTCCTGCCGCGCCGGCCCGGCCGCCACTCGAATCTTGACTTCCCACCGAGCCCCAGGAACCCCCTTCTCACCCGACCGCCCTCGGCGCCCAGCGCGAGCGAAGCCTCGAGCTCCGTGACGACGTAACTAGCCTGTACCCCCGGCATGACGCCCGACCACGCGTTGCCAGCCAGCTTGTCCTTGTCGAAGCCAATCAGGTACAGGAGGTCCACATCCTGACCGACCAGCCTGAAGCCGGCGCTGCCGCTTCCTTTAGCCCACTCGTAGAGGATTCGCTCGCGCCAAGGGTCAAAAGGACAAAGGAACTCGTAGTCGTCGGAAGGCGCATCCTCTAAGGTGACGCCTCGTTGCTCGAGCTCCCACGCGATTTCGATCGGCTGCATCGATTCTTCGCCCCTGAGCACCTCCGTCGACGATTGGGTGTCACCGCAGATCGGGGATCAACCGACCATCTAGCTGGCGAGGGTCGACTTGACCTCGTCAAACGTCTCCCGAAGATCAGCGGTAATCCTCTCCATCCCTTGCTTCACCGCCTTGTTGGCCTCTTCGCCGGTTTCCTCGAAATCCTTCACCTTCGACGCGAACTCATCCCGCTTCGTGCGAAGATGGTCCATCCGCTCTTTCACCTCGTCCCGCGTCTCCTGCCTCGCCAGCCCAACGAGCACTCGCAGCATGTCGATCCGATCGTTCCACTCATTAAGCCTGCTCTTCAGTACGTCCACGTACATTTCCCGATTCGACACTTTTCGTCATCTCCTGACTGTCTTTGTACGATCATGCCACGCCGTGTTCGACCCCACCACCGGTGAGCAGCCATTCCTCCAGACCGCCTTCGTAGTCGTAGACCCTCGCGAACCCCGCATCCTCCAGCCTGATCGCTGCGGTAGCCGATGCGTCGCACTCGTCGTCGGCGCTGTACACTACCACCGCGGTCTCGACACTGCCGACCAGCCCTTCCACGTGCTCCTCGAACCCCTCGCGGCTCAGCGGCACGTTGTAAGAGTGCGGAATATGGGCCGCCGAGAACTGGTCCTCGTCCAGGACGTTGAGCAGCACGGTGTCGGGCTCGTCCTCCAACAGGAGCAGCAGCTCTTCTGTGGTCAACGTGTCCATATGACTCAGCCTCCTGATGCGTACAGACCGCCTTCTCCCGGCCGACGGCGCTGTCCGCAGGGCGTTGATATCCCAAGTTTCTGACACAAGCCTAATCACCGAGCCTGCCGATCAACAATCGGTTCCTTCGGGGACACCGGCCTACCGGCATCCCCCGATCACCGGGATCGGGCGTTGTACGGGGGGTGGTAGGAGAATTCCCTAGGGGGGCTCGGCCGAGCGGCCAGCAGCAGCCTCTCGGACCTCGCCCTCAACGAGGGTCCGGCCAAGCCAGAACAGAGACGCCGAGCATAGGAGATCGCCCCAGTTCGAGCCTTCCCTTTCAACCTACCGGAGGTTCCAACGTCTCCCGAGGGACCGGCTGCGCGCCGGTCCTTATGTTGGCTAAGAGTCATGAGGATTCAGAAGCTTACTGGTCTCTCCCACTCGCGGCGGCACGAGACGTGGGAGTGCCACGCCGCGTGAGGCCGATAGGCGCTCGGAACGCGGGGTAGCCCATGAAGAAGACGATCAGAGACGTCGAGGTATCCGACAAGCGGACCCTGGTTCGGGTCGGCCTCGCCGTGCCACCGCAGCGCTCGACGACAGCGCAGAAGACGCGTATGCGCTACACGCTCCCGACCATCGAGTACCTTGTCAGCCAGCGCGCCAGGGTGATCCTATGTACCGATTCGGGGCAACCCGTCGGCGAGCCCGCAACCGAAAGCTCCCTGGAGCCCGTACGGGATCGGCTGTCCGAGCTTTTGCACAGCGACGTGCGAAGGGTCGATGACTGCGTCGGTCCTGAGGTGCGGCGCGCCGTCGACGATCTGCGGCCCGGCGAGGTGCTGCTGCTCGGTAGCACCGAGTCGTACGCTGGCGAAAGTATGAACAACCCGATATTCGCCAGCGAGCTCGCGAGTGTAGCAGACCTGTACGTCAACGATGACTTCGCCACCGCTCATCTGTCGCTCGCCTCGACCGAGGGGGTAGCCCGTCACCTCCCGGCTGTCGCAGGCCTGTCGTTCTCACGCCAACTCGAGGGCCTCCAGAAGGTCCAGGAACGCCCCGAACGGCCGCTCGTCGCCATCCTGGGCGGCGCTACATTCGCCGACAAGATCGGCCTCATCGAGCATCTGCTCCGGCAGGTCGACAGCCTTCTTGTCGGCGGTAACGTCGCGATGACGTTTCTGAGGGCGGTCGGCCTGGATATCGGCCCCGCGCTCTCGACCGGGCAGCAGCGGGAAGTGGCGAAGCGACTGATGCGGCAAGCTGGTGAAACGTTGGTGATGCCGGTAGACGTGGTGGTCGGTGATGACCTCGCGGCGGACAGCGAATCCCGAACGGTCCCCGTGCGCGAGGCGCGCTCTGACTCGTACATGCGGGACATCGGCCCTAGGAGCGTCGAGCTGTTCCAGCAGAAGCTGGCGGACGCCCGGACCGTTGTCTGGTACGGGACTCTGGGCGCACCGGAGCTGGCGCCGACTTCACCTGCGAACCTGCAGATTGCGCGCACCGTGGCCGGGCTCGACGCTCAGTCGATCGTCGGCGGAAGGGACGCCGCGGCCGCAGCCGAGCATGCGCAGGCGGCGGAGAGGCTCACGCTCGTCTCTACTGGAGACGAGACGTTTCTGGCCCTGCTCGGGGACCGTCGTGATCTGCCTGGTCTGAGAGTTCTCCAGGATAAGAACGGTTCCAGCCCGCGAGCCCGCGGAGCATGACTTCGAGAACCTGGCCTCTGGTCATCGTCGCCAACCGGCTACCGGTGGTTCGCGTCCGCCGCAAAGGCGGCCCGACATGGCAACGCAGCCCGGGCGGACTCGTCTCCGCGCTCACACCGATCGTGCAGAAGGCGGGCGGCGCCTGGGTCGGCTGGACCGGTGTCACGGGCGACGCCCCACGACGTTTCGAGCACGACGGGATAACGAACCTTCCCATCTCGATGTCGCGAGGCGAGCTGCGCGATTTCTACGACGGATTCTGCAACGCGACGCTTTGGCCGCTCTACCACGGCGCCCTTCGCGAGCCCCAGTACCACAGAAGCTGGTGGCGCCGATACGCGGCCATCAACCAGCGGTTCGCCGAGATGACGGCCACGGCGGCCGCAGACGGCGCGCGCGTCTGGATCCACGACTACCACCTGCAGCTGGCACCAGCACTGCTGCGCCAGCTGCGCCCGGATCTGCGGATCGGCTTCTTCCTCCACACGCCGTTCCCACCAGTCGAGCTGTTCGATCGCCTGCCGTGGCGGCGCCAGTTGCTGGAAGGCTTGCTCGGCGCCGATGTGATTGGATTCCAGACCCGTGAGGGCGCCCAGAACTTCGTGCGTCTAGCGCGACGTCACACCAGCGCCAGGCCTCGAGGTAAGACGCTGAGGGTGGACGGACGCAGCGTGCTCGTCGATCACTTCCCCATCTCTACCGACTTCCAGCGCTATGCGGCGGCGGCCGAGGATGAGAGCGTCGCGCGGCGCGCCGAGCAGTTCAAGCGGCAGCTGGGCGGCGGCCGCAGGATCATCCTCGGCGTCGATCGTCTCGACTACAGCAAGGGAATCGACGTTCGACTTCGTGCGGTGGCAGAGCTGTTCGCGAGCGACGACCAGATGGCCCGGAGCTGCGTGCTGGTGCAGGTGGCGGTGCCGAGTCGAGAGCGCGTCTCCGAATATCGCCAACTTCGCAGCCAGATCGAGGAGCTGGTCGGCCAGATCAACGGAGAGTACGGCGAGGTCGGAATGACGCCGGTACAATACATTTACCGCGAGCAGCCGTTCGAGAAGCTCGTCGCCCTGTACAGGGCTGCCGATGTCGCATTGATCACGCCACTGGCCGACGGCATGAACCTCGTCGCCAAAGAGTACGTGGCCACGCGATACGACAACACCGGTGTCCTGATCCTGAGCGAGTTCGCCGGCGCCGCGCGTGAACTGCGCTCGGCACTACAGGTGAACCCACACGACGTGGACGGGATGGCCGAGACGCTCGCGGTCGCACTCTCGCTACCCGCCAGCGAAGTGACACGGCGGATGCGCCGCATGCGCGAGGCGGTTCGCAAGAGCGACGTCTACAGCTGGGCCGACTCGTTCATGTCGGCGCTCAGGCGCTGAGCATCACGAGCCGCGCCAGCTCAACCACTCAACATTGGAGTTCTGCCGTTGGCGTAGCCGGCCACCAGCGCGCCCAGATACAGCAGCATCAAAAACCAGAAGAAGAAGCCGAAGGGCATTCGGGCCGGATCCTCCGGCGGCTCGCTCGGGCCGATTACGATCTCTCGCTTCCTGCGCCTCCGTCGCGGCCTGGTCGCGCCGATAACAAACGCCACCATCAGGCCACAGAACACGAGCGGAACCCAGTATACGCCTAGAAATACCGGGCCCGCCGGCCTGATCCACATCCGCGCCACCCAGAGCGCCGGATACAGCACGAGAAAGACAAAGATCGCTGCATCCCACGCCGGACCGTTCTCATACCTGCGCCAGCCGAGCGCACCCACCAGCAGCGCGACCACCAGGACGCTCACCCCGAAGATCACAGAGAATTCACCAAGAGCCATGGGCCAGTACTCCCCTCCAGCGCCGATCCCGTCCGGCCGCCGCAGTCCAGCACGGATCGGCTGAGTCGATTCTGACGACATTTCCATGAGAGGCAACGGTCGGTCATTAGCGCCCTCAGGGCTAACTGATCATAGCTGTACGTATGAACGCGACATCCACCGTCACCAGTACGAGTACCGCAGCAGCGGCCATCGCCACGAGCGAGGCTCGGACCCTCGTGAACGCTTGGAGGCGGCCGGATTCCCGTAACGCTCCCAACACGCCCTCGAGTGCCATGAAGTTGTGAAAAACGATCGTCGAGACGACCAGGGTCTGGCTGAAACCGTTGAGCAGCACCACCGAGTTCCGGACGGCGGGCCGCTGACGCGCCAAGAAGATTCCACCAAGCAGGGTTGCCGCAGTCACGGTGAGCGCTATTCGCGCCGCCGGCGCGATCCCGAATACGCCGGGATCCAGCGCCGGCTCGGCGCGTAAGAAGTGGCGGATTGCCAGGCCCGCGACCACGGTACCGATCAGCACGTTCGCCACGACCGCGTAGACGAGGCGCCGCCTTCGCTCCTCCGGTCGCTGCAGCGTCCGGACTCGCCCCTCGAGGACATACGTGGCAAGCGTCCACAGCGCGAAGAGCGCGAGAGCGACGAGGACGGTCCCTGCGCCACTCATCCTCGACCCCGTCGGATTCTTCTAGCCCTCCTCATCCCGAGTTCTCAACAGCCGTGAGGACTGCGCGCTTTCCCATGTCACGGTGGACTGTCCGGGCCGGCGGCACCCCCAGCCTAATCGGCGTTTCCGCCGGCGAAGCGACTCTTGGCGTCATCGAACGCCGCCGCCAACTCCCGTTCCGCCGCCTCTACCCCACCTTTCGCGATCTCCCAGGCATCCGCACCGGCGGCCTGTAACTCCTGGAGCTTCGCTTCCAGCTCGGCTCGCTTGGCGTGCAGCCGTCCGACACGTTCCCGAGCTTGCTCCTCGGCCTCGGCCTTCGTGACCTTCGCCTGCTCCTCGAGACGATCGATCCTGGCGTTCCACTCGTCGAGCTGGCCCTTGATCTTGTTCACGTACGCGTCTCGCTTCTCACCCATGCGCTGTCACGCTCCTCTCATGTGGACAATCCCGGCGCCGGTTCGCCGGCCGGTTCTCTCACTATTCACCCGCCCGCAAACTTAGCGGCTCCGGCCCGACCGATGAATCAGAGCGATGCACCAGCGGCTCTGGTATGAAAAGCTGGAATTCGGTTAGGGGATTGTGAAGACGTGGGGATAGGCGAATGCCCTATGCTAGTCGCCGACCTCCCCGTCCAGCGTCCAGGCGACGGCGTAACGGACCAGCTCGTTGGCAGTCCTCAGTTGCAACTTCCTCTTCAGATGATCTCGGTAGGTGTCGACCGTCTTCTTGCTCAGGTGCAGCTGCTGCGCGATTTGACGCGTGGTCAACCCGCGGCCGATCAGTTCCAAGACCTCGAGCTCGCGGTCCGACAGGCTGTCGATAGGTGACTCCTCGACTGCTTGACCCTGAGATACGAGGCGGTGGAGAATGCGATCGGCCATCTCGTCGCTCAGATAGATCCGGCCGGCGAGCACTTCGCGGATCGCGTCTATGACCTTCTCCGCCGGCTCCTCTTTGTTCAGATAGCCTTTCGCGCCCGCGCGCAAAGCCCGTTCGGCGAACAGCTTCTCATCGTGCATCGACAGAGCGATCATTTGCACGTCGGGGTGGCGAGCTTTGATATGCCTCACCAGCTCCAGCCCGCTGCGCCCTCCCAGGCTTATGTCGATGATGGCCACATCCGGCCGTTCGACCTCGACCAGCTCCTCCGCTGCGGCGACATCTCCGGCGTCACCGCAGACCTCCATGTCCGGCTCATCGTCGATCAGCTCGGTCAGCCCGCGCCGAACCAAAGCATGGTCATCGACGATCACCACCCGCGCCGACGATTCCTCCAGTCTGGACTTCCGAGCGCTCGGCACCGCGCTCTTCTTCTTAGCTGCCATCCGCTCTCACTCTTGCATGTCTTTTCGGCAAGACGCACCTGACCACCGTGCCGTGTCCCGGCTTCGATGTGATCTTCAGATGGGCACCGAGAATGCCGGCGCGATGCCGCATAATCCTCAGCCCCATGCCCGTGGGCCCGCGAGCGTCGCTCGCGAATCCCGAGCCGTCGTCTTGCACGCTCACCACGATATGTCTCGGCTCGTCCCGCAAGTCTATATCTATTCGTCCGGCCTCGCCGTGCTTGACCGCGTTATGCACCGCCTCCCTCACAATGTACACCAACTGCTCGGCCACGGTCTGTTCGATCTCCGGCGATGAATCTCCGCCACTCAACCGACATTCTACACCGTGGAGCGTCTCGATCTGCTCGGCCAGCTGCTCGAGCGCTATCGACAGGTCCGCGCTCAGCGTCCAGAGCGGACCCAGGTGATCGACGAACACGCGGACCTGGGTCTTCAGCTCCTGGATCGCTCTGATCAGCCGTTCCACAGGGGGGGCCGCATCCGGCGAATCACGGTCGAGTCGGCGCCGGACACTGCTCGCGACGAGTCCGAGCGCCGTCACCTGTTGGCCGATCGTGTCGTGGAGCTCGCGGCTCAACGAATGACGCTCCTCGATCGCGCTATCTGCCAGCCGCCGCTCCAACTCGATTCGGGCGATCGACTCCCCGAGCTGGGCCCCGATGCTCGTCGCCGCCGAGAGCCAATCGCGCTCGAACGCCAACGTGTCCGTCGCGAAGAACTCGAGGACCGCCTTCACGTCGTTCTCGGCCCCGGTTCGAACGATATTCTCGGTCCCGGCCGGTACGATAAGCGCCGTGCGCAAGCCGACAGCCGCGACCGGACGCTGGAACAGGCTCGCCTGTTGACGTACGTCCCGGATCCAACTCGGCCGGCCGGTCTCGAAGACACGACCGACCACACCCTCGCCGACGCGAAAACGTCTCTCCAGACTGGCACGCTCCAGAGGCGCGAAACGAGCCTGGCCTCGCGGATACCAGATGCCGCTCGAGACGAGCTCCACACCGCCAGGCGTTCGCTCCGTCACAAAGGCGTGCGCCACGTGCCACGGCCCACTGTTGCAGCCGAGTCGAATCACCGACCGAATAGCTCGATCGGCCGAGTCCGCCCTGCTCAGAGCCACCGCCACATCCTGCAGCAGTCTGAGCAGCGTAGCACGCTCCTGGCTGCGCTCTAGCCGCATCCTGGATTATCCCCGTCCGATGTGCAGACCTCGCGACCTCGTCGGCCCGTCATGATTCGTTCCCTGCTCAGCGAACCTCCAGCCAATTGCACTGCTCGCATCAACCTGTGACCTTTCAGGCCCCGCGAAACGTCGCTCATCCCGAGATCACTCGAATGTGCACGGGCAACGCTCCGGCACGCAAGGCGCACCGGACCACCGTTACTCCCAGGCGCCTGACAGGCAAACGACGTGCCCCGGCCGCCCGATGCCCTCCTCTAGGGATTCTACCTATGACCACTTCTGGCCGATTCCCTACGCCGACGCCAGCAGAATCACCAGGCGGCGAGTGGATCCGGAGCGGATACATCCGGACCGGCCAACGAGTTATCCTCACCGAGCGGCGGCGCGCGCAGGTGCAGTAAGGAATCGACATGGACGAAATTCGTTATGTGATCCTCGGGGGTGGAGTAACCGCCGGATACGCGGCGAGAAAGTTCGTCGAAGCGGGCGGCCAGAGCGACGAACTCTGTATCCTCTGCGCTGAAGATCGCTTGCCCTATGACAGGCCACCGCTCTCTAAGGACATCTTGAAGGGCGAACGGGACGTCGAAGCTACGGCGATCAACGAGCGGAACTTCTACTCGGACAACGGCATCGAGGTCCTGCTCGACTGCGTGGTGACCGGTGTGGACCTGGAAGAGCGGACCCTTACGACATCGACGGGCGATACGATCGGCTTCGAGAAGTTGCTCATCGCCACCGGAACGAAGCCGCGTCGCCTCGATATCCCCGGCTCCGATCGTGATGGGCTGCTCTATTTGCGTAGCGCCGCGGATGCCGGCAGGATCGTCACGGCAGCCCGGCGCGGTGACAAAGCCGTCGTTCTCGGCGGAAGCTTCATCGGCACCGAGGTGGGCGCATCGTTGACGGAGCGCGGCGTCGACGTCACATTGATTTCCCGCTCGGAGCATCTCCTGCAGGGAATGCCACTGACACCGAAGATGGCCGGATACTTCGAGAGGTATTTCGAACGGCGCGGCGTGAATCTGGTTCTCGGCGATGAGGCCAGATCGCTGCAGGACGGCGGCTCGGCTCTCGAGGTGACTCTCGCGTCAGGCGCGACGCACGAGGCCGACTTCATCGTAGCAGGCGTCGGCGTCTCACCGGCTACGGAGCTGTTTTCCGCCTCGGAGCTCGAGACCGGCGACGGCATTCTCGTGAACGAGTACCTGGAGACGCGAGTGGACGGTGTGTACGCCGCCGGCGATATCGCCCGATATTGGGACTCGCTGTTCGAGACGACCCGCAGAATCGAGCACTGGGACAACGCCAAAAGCGGCGGCGAGCACTGCGCTCTCGCGCTGCTCGGTGAACGCAGGCCTTATCTCCGCGTGCCCTACTTCTTCTCCGATGTCTTCGACCTTTCCTGGGAATTTTGGGGCGATCACAGCACGGCGGACCAGGTCGTCTATCGCGGTGCCGTCGAGGACGGTAGCTTCAGCGTCTGGTGGCTCAATGGCTCGACGGTCGTGGGAGCATTCGTAATGAACCGCCCGAACGATGAGCGCGAGCTCGCGCAGGAGCTCATCCGGTCGGGCCGCACCGTATCGGCGGAGGATCTCGAGGCCGCCTCCGCGCTGCCTACGGAGTAGTGGAGGGCAAGACGCCATGTGCGGTATCTGTGGAGAGATCCGACTAGACGATCACGCGGCGAGTGTCGAGGCCGTTAGCGCCATGACGGAGACGCTGGCGCCGCGCGGTCCCGATGCGTCCGCTATGTATGCTCAAGGGCCGATGGGATTCGGGCACCGGCGGCTCCGGGTCATCGACACGTCGGAGCGGGCGCAGCAGCCGCTGATCGACAGCGAGCTCGGGCTCGCTATCGTCTACAACGGTGCGGTCTACAACTTCCGTGCACTGCGAGCGGAACTGGAGGGCAAGGGCTACCGCTTTTTCTCGAACGGCGACACCGAGGTGGTCCTAAAGGCGTACCACGCCTGGGGAGAGCGCTGTGTCGAGCGTTTCAACGGCATGTTCGCGTTCGTCATTCGGGAGCGGGACAGCGGGCGCTGCTTCCTGGCGCGCGACCGACTGGGGATCAAGCCGCTCTACTACAGCCAGACGGGCGGTCGATTCCGCTTCGCCTCCAGCTTGCCGGCGCTGCTCGCCGGCGACGGCGTCGACACCGAGATCGACCCAGTGGCGCTGCATCACTACATGACTTTCCACGCCGTCGTTCCGGCTCCGCGCAGCATTCTCCGCGGAGTGCGCAAGCTGCCACCCGCCACCTGGATGGTTATCGAGCCGGACGGCCGCCAGACGTCGACGACCTACTGGCGCCTCAGCTACACGCGCGATTCGGAAGAGGCCGCCTACGAGCTCGAGGATTGGCGGCGCCTGCTTCACGGCAAGCTTGACGAGGCGGTGCAGCGCCGGCTGATCGCCGACGTACCCGTGGGGGTGCTGCTCTCCGGTGGACTCGACTCGAGTATCATAGTCGCCCTGCTGGCGGCGAACGGCCAGAAGGGGCTTAATACGTTCTCCATCGGATTCGAGAGTGTGGGTGACGAGACCGGCAACGAATTCCGCTACTCCGACCTCATCGCGCAGCGGTTCGGAACCGACCATCATCGGATCGAGCCGGAAACCTCGAGTGTCCTAACCGCATTGGACGGTGTGGTCAAAGCGATGAGCGAGCCGATGGTCAGTCACGACTGCGTCGGGTTCTACCTGCTGAGTCAGGAAGTGGCCCGGCACGTAAAGGTCGTGCAGAGCGGCCAGGGGGCCGATGAGGTGTTCGCCGGCTACTACTGGTATCCCCCGCTCATGGAGAGCCGCGAACCTGTGGCCGACTACGCGAAGGTTTTCTTCGACCGAACCCACGACGAGTACCTGCGCGCGGTGCACCCGCGGTTCGCGGGCGAGGACCACAGCCGCGCGCTCGTATCCCGGCACTTCGCCGAAGTCGAGGCCGACCAGCCCGTCGAGAAGGCCCTCCATCTCGATACCACGGTGATGATGGTGGACGATCCAGTGAAACGGGTGGACAACATGACGATGGCGTGGGGGCTCGAGGCACGTGTCCCCTTCCTCGATCATGAGCTCATCGAGCTCGCCGCCCGGATTCCGCCGCAGCACAAGGTCGGTAACGGCGGCAAGTACGTGCTCAAGGACCTCGGCCGCAGGCTGATCCCCGAGGAAGTCATCGACCGGCCGAAGGGCTACTTCCCCGTGCCGGCACTGCGGTATCTCCAGGGCGCGTACCTCGACCGCGTGCGAGATCTGCTCCACAGCGCCGCCGCCGAGCATCGCGAGCTGTTCAACCGGGAGTATGTGGATACGCTGCTGGCAGCTCCGGAGGAGCACCTCACCCCGCTGCGTGGCTCCAAGCTCTGGCAGCTGGCTCTCCTCGAGTACTGGTTCCAATCTCATGGCCTGTAGCCGGGAGGATGGATGAGCGGCAAGCCTGAAGGACCGCAGCGGATCGAGCGACGCGAGGCGCTGACCCTGCGGAGTTGGGGCGACCGACCGGTGGGGCCCGCCGCGGACCGGCTCGACTCCGACGTCGTCGTCGACTGCGGGTGGGGACGATTGATCTTCGCGCACACGTTCGAGGACCCGCGGAACCTCGCCAGCGCGCTGCGCGCAGAGGGAGAAGGGCTGCGCGACATCGCCTTCTACGTGCGCGACCCGCACGTCGTGCTCGCGCTCGCCCCGCAGGAGTTGTTCCTCGATCCGTCACATACGTACCGGCTCTGGCTCTCGAGCTACCGGCCACCGAAGATGCAGCCACGAGGCTTCACCGTGCGGAGACTGCGGACCAAGTCTGATGCCGAGGCCACGAACCGGATCTACGCGTCACGCGGCATGGTCAGGACGCACCCGGCGTCGTTTCCCTGGCAGCAACGACGGTCGGATGTGCTGTCGTACTACGTGGCGGAGGACCGCGAGACCGGTGATATCATCGGCACCGTAACCGGCATCGACCACGTGCCTGCCTTCAACGACCCGGACAACGGATCGAGCCTGTGGTGTCTTGCGGTGGATCCGCAGGCGGCGCATCCTGGGATCGGCCAGGCCCTCACACTTCGCCTGGCCGAGCACTTCGTGGCCCAGGGCCGTGCCTTCATGGACCTTTCGGTGATGCACGATAACGAGCAGGCCATCGCGCTCTACGATAAGCTGGGATTCCAGCGGACGCCGGCTTTTTGTGTCAAGCGCAAGAACCCGATCAATGAGCCGCTGTTTGTCCCCGAGCACAAAGACGTAGAGCTCAATCCCTACGCCGAGATCATCATCGATGAGGCTCGGCGGCGCGGCATCATGGTCGAGATGCTTGACGAACAGCTGGCCTACTTTCGACTGACGCTCGGCGGTCGCTCCGTCACCTGTCGAGAGTCGCTGACCGAGTTGACCAGCGCCGTCGCGTTCTGCCGCTGCGACGACAAACGCCTCAGTCATCGGGTCCTGAAGGCCGCGGACCTCAGGGTCCCGGCACAGCGGGAGGCGGCAGACGAGGCGACGAACAACGCCTTCCTAGCGGAACACAGCCGGGTAGTCGTGAAGCCGGCCCGCGGTGAACAAGGGGCCGGCGTGAGCGTCGACCTCCGGGCGACGGCGGAGCTCGACGAGGCGATCGAGGCGGCGCAACGCGTGTGTCCGGACGTCGTGATCGAGGAGTTCGTCGAAGGGCAGGACCTGCGGGTGATCGTGATCGGCGGCGAAGTCGTTGCCGCCGCGGTGCGGAAGCCGCCGCAAGTCACCGGCACGGGTCGACACACCGTCACCGAGCTCATCGAGAAGTACAACCGCCGCCGCATGGCCGCGACCGGTGGAAAGAGCAAGGTCCCCCACGACGATGAGACGGAGCGCTGTGTGCGGGCGGCGGGCTACGAGTTGGACAGCGTACCGGCCGCCGGCGAAACTTTCATGGTACGCAAGGCGGCGAATCTGCACACCGGCGGTACCATCCACGATGTCACGGAGCAAGTGCACCCAACACTGATCGAGGCCTCGGTCGCCGCCGCCGACGCCCTGGAGATACCGGTCGTCGGGCTCGATCTCGCCGTCCCCGACATTGGCGGACCGGAATACGCGATCATCGAAGCGAACGAGCGGCCGGGGCTCGCCAACCACGAGCCGCAGCCGACGGCCCAGCGCTTCATTGATCTCTTGTTCCCGCAGACGGCGGTCCGCTAGGAGAGCGTATGGCCAGCACCACACAGCTTGACGACGCCGCTCCACAGCACCCGGCGGTGGACCTCGATTACGTACTCGACACGCTCCGCTCCCTGCTCGACATACCCAGCCCCTCGGGATACACGGACCAGGTCGTGCACTGGGTAGGCGAGGAACTGCAGCGACTCGGGGTACCGTTCGAGCTCACGCGCCGCGGCGCGATCCGCGCCGACCTCGCGGGGCGCTCGAGCAGCCCCGATCGAGCCGTGGTCGTCCACCTGGACACGATCGGCGCCATGGTCCAGCGGATCAAGCCGAACGGACGGCTCGCGCTGGCGCCGATCGGCACCTGGTCGGCCCGCTTCGCCGCCGGTGGCCGCGTGACTCTGATGACCGACACGGGCTGCCGACGCGGCACGGTGCTGCCGCTCAAGGCGTCCGGGCACACGTTCGGCGACGAGGTGGATTCGCAGCCGGGCACCTGGGATCAACTGGAGCTGCGACTGGACGACCCGGTGGATGGCGTGCAAGACGTGGAAGCTCTCGGCGTGAACGTCGGTGACTACGTCGCCTTCGACCCGGGCACCGAGTTCATCGGGGACACCGGATTCATCAACGCCCGGCACCTCGACGACAAGGCGGGGGTCGCCGTCCTGCTGGGCGCCGTGAGAGCGGTGCGCGAGCTTGGCGCCGAATTGCCCGTCGATTGCCACCTCATCTTCACGATCAGTGAGGAAGTCGGGTCCGGCAGCTCGGGCACCCTGCACGGCGACGTCGCCGAGATGGTGACCGTCGACAGCGCACCCCAGGCACACTGGAGAAACTCCAGAGAAGACGAGGTCACCATCGCGATGATGGATTCGGCGGGCCCGTTCGATTGGCATCTGACGCACAAGCTCATCGACATCTGCCGGGACTACGAAATCCCGCATCGCCGGGATGTCTTCCAGTATTACCGCAGCGACAGTGCATCGGCCGTCGACGCCGGCAACGATCTACGCACCGCACTCGTCTGCTTCGGGGTCGACTCCTCTCACGGCTGGGAGCGGACCAATACCCAGAGCCTGCAGGCGCTCGCCGAGTTGATCGCGCTCTACATGATGAGCGAGCCGACTTTCATGCGCGACCGCGACGAGCTCGCAGAGCTGGAAGGCTTCTCGCGCCAGCCGATGGGACCGGCGGAGGCCCCGGAATGACCATCAGCCCCCGACCGCGCACCGCGTGACCCGATTCCGGCTGGTCGAGCGCGGCCGACACACGTGCTTGGTGGCGTCGCCCGGGAAAACGTCAAGAGACCGTCAGTCGTTCGACACGACAGGCAGGACCACCGACGAAGGATACACTCCTGTGTGGAGCACCGTCTGCCGTGCGATCCTCCACTCTATATCCGTCGCCACCGGATTCCCGGTGTTCTGATTGGGAGCCATGTAGGGAGCGTCACTGCTCGTTATCTCCACCCGGATGCGGTGCCCGGGGAGGAAAGTGTGGCCGATATCGAACAGCTTGATCTCGAACAACTCGGGCTCGTTCGGGGTGAGTAGCACTTCCTGCTGGTAACCGTTCCTGTAACGGGCTCGTATGAACCCCTTCCCGAAGGGCCCAAGGTTCACGGCTCTGCCGTCGGGATAGACGTCCAGTAGCTTGGCCACGAAATCCGTATCCCTGCCATCGCTGGCAGCATACAACTCCACAACGACTCGCCCGATGATCTCCAGCGGTTCATCGAGAACGGCGCTCGTGTACACGAGGACCTCTTCCCGTTCTTCGATCGACCGGTTGTCGAACGCATGCATGACACCGTCGACCATGTGAGTGATGGGGTCCCGCGGGTCGAACGAGAAATGGTCCGCTGGCTCTTCAGCGGGCGGCTGCCAGGAGAGCGCTCCATCACCCGACAGGTTGTTCGCCCGGCCTCCGCTGTGGAGATAGAGCCGCCTCTCTACGGTATTGGACGGTGGGTACTCATTGAGGTCCATCCACCTGTCGGAGCCCGTCAGATAGACCTGCGCCCGAGGGAGGTCCAGCGCTTCACCCCCGTCCTTCATGAAGCGGTCGAAGAACTGCAGATGAAGCTGCATGAAATCATCGAAGTCGAGTACGAACTCTCGGGGTACGGCGATCTCGCCGATCTCTGCTCCGCCGCCATATATGATATGATGGTGTTCCCAGGGCCCGATCTTCAGGAACTGCCGATCGGCGGCCGGCGAGCGCGCGGCCATCCCGCGCCAGAAGATCAGAGCCCCGATCTGGTCGACGTCGAACCAGCCCGTAAGATGGAGCGCCGGCACACGGATCCGCTCGAACTGCTCGTCCGTGACGATGATCTGCTTCCAGTAGTCGTCCAACGTGTTGTGCTCCAACAGTTGTCGATAGCCGGGCAGCCTGACGCCGAGCGCCTCATCCATCGTCAGTAGCGGACGGTGCTTCAAGACCGTCTGCCAATCGACCGCGGTCATATCGATCTGCTGCGCGAGCTCCCTGGACGTCACGATGTTGGAGGTGAGACCGTGGAGCACGTTGAAGACGCCCTGGTGATAAGGACCTTCCTCGAAGGGGTCAGCCCAGGCGGCTGTGGAGACCAGACATGTGAGATGAGGCGGCGTCTCCCGGGCGGCCAGCCATTGTACCGTCCCCGAGTAGGAGCCTCCCATCATCCCTACCCTGCCGTTCGACCAGGGCTGTCCGGCGATCCACTCGATCGTCTCGTAGCCGTCCTCGGCTTCCTGATGGAACGACCGGTACTCTCCGTCCGAGTCTCCAGTGCCTCGCACGTCCTGGACGATGAACGCATATCCGTGCTCCCCGAAGAAACGCGCCATGTCCGGGTAGCGGGCGACGGGGCTGTTCTTCAGATACGGCGTGCGGATGAGGATGACGGGATGGGAGCCGTCGGTGGCCGGCATCCAGACGCTGGCGGCGAGCTCGACCCCGTCCCGCATGATCATGCGGACATCGGCGCTCGTCTGGGACTGAGTGGGCGGCCGAGGGCCGGCCTGTGCGACGAAGCATGGAGCGAATGCAACCAGCCTCAGCAGATGCGTGATTCTTCTTCGGGCCCTCATGCGAGATCTCTCACTGCTCTGTCGGGTCGAGGTCGGACCGTTACTCCTCTCGCAGCGCCGTCAGCGGATCGATCAGCGCACCACGCGCCGACCAGCCCTCTGACCAGGCCGACGACGGCGGGTCGCGTCGCCCGCACATCTCCTCACCGCCTATTGGACGCTCGAGGACGATTGAAGGTTCGGAGCAGATCCGCCGGCCTGCAGCGGGCTCGGTCGGGGACTCTGTGGAGCTCGGTCTTCAGACTCAGATCCTCTCCAGGTGAGGACTGCGACTCAGGTCTTCGGACGTGATGGTCTCGATGTTGTCCTGCGGCACCAGGTCGATGCCGTTCGCGGAGTAGGCCTGCCAGATGAGCCTGCTACACCACAAGCGATCCTTCTCTAATCTCAACAACGGCTTCCGTAGTCCGAACAACCTGGCCGGTACGTTGGTGACCAAGCCCGACCGATCGAGTTTTCGGCCTCTCAACTTCAGCGCCGCTGCGACCACCTGCTGTCGCTGCTGCGGGCTCAGCTGTGGCGCGCGAAGGATGGTATAACGATCGCGCCTGTATATCTTACGCGGTAATGGCGCGACCACCGCGCCGTATCGTCCCGTAGTATGGATTATCTTGCCACCTCCAAGGTACAACATGCTGTGGACATACTGGGAACGCAGAAACAGGCGATAGATCAGTGCAACCGGTGATAGCCGGAGTGTCCGCGGCCTCGCCAGAATGATGTCCGCCTTATGCAGCTTCGCCATGACGGCTCGGCGACGCAGCTCACCGGACAGCTGATCGTACAGCCTGACCATCCAAGCCCAGATAGCGGACAGCACAGCTTCGAGACGCTCGCCGATCGCGCGCCAGGCCGAGCGCCTTTTCCTCTTCAGCCCTTTCCATTTGAGCGGATTCTTCATCGCCAGGCCGGCTACCGAGACTCGATGCACGTATCGCGCCTAGTCTACGGACCTCGAGCCCTGAAACGCAAACGGAACGGCAGGGTCGCGGTCAACAAGCGAGCCCTGCCGCCGGAGGGCGGCAGGGCTCGACTACGGTGAGCGCGAACTGCCGCTAGCTCACATCACCGGCGGCGCGGCGGCCCCAGCTCCTTCCTGGTACAGCCAGGCCCCGGCGAGCGTCACGATCGGAACCTCGAAGAACCCCCAGATCAGCGTGATCACGACGAGGTTGCCGGGGAACATCCCGCTGACCCCGAAACCGCCGAACCCCAGTAGCCAGACCACGAACCAGACCGCGAGACCCGTGATCACGGCGGTCTTGGGGCCGGGCCCGAACCGCGGCCGGATGGCGGCGTAGAACCACACGAGAGCGATACCCAGCAGGAAGTTCCATGCGACGAACGCGATCATCACTCCCGCACCTTCGGGCGCCGTCAGGCCCAGCGACTCCATGGCCGCGTCCCACTGGTCGCCGAGGATCAGCTCGCTGAGCACGAACTCGAGCACGGTCAGGACCACGCCGGCGAGCAGGCCGCCCAGCACCACCCGTCCGTAATTGATCTTACCCATGAGTCCACCTCCGTGAGAGGGTTGGTGGGCGCCAGGAACCATAATATGTCCGGGAAATCGGCACGCACGAATATGCCGGAGACGTTGCTCCGAGGCAATGGGAGCCGGCACAGGACACCGTCTTCAGATTATCCGGCGCAATAGCCTGCCATACCGATCAACACCACGACGACACTGAGGACGGCAAGATACGATCCTCCCTTCACACCCACCGACACCGCAGTATCGGTGGAGCCCCACTTGAATTTCAGGACCTCGACCTGGGCGAAAGCTTGCAACAGGTCCTCCCAGTTCACGCCAACGTGACCCGTGAAACCCAGATCTATATCGCTCGCCCGTGTTCTTCATCCAGCCGGCCTCCCACGAGAAAGCGTCGTTATCGTAGTGCCCGGCGCTCGCTCCCGTGTTTTGGTTCAGCCGTAGCGCGTAGGCGAATTCGGTCACGAGGAACGAACTGCAGCGGGACGCTGGGCCGCCGCTCAAGCACAGGAAAGCGGGGTCCTCATCTCGGTCCTGCGCCCAGGTTGAGCACGGCGCCGCAACGAGGAGTGCCAAAACCAGAAGCGTGCGACAGAACATTGGACTTCCCTCGACTCATTGACCTTTGCGCCGCCAACATCACCGGGGAGGGTCAAGTGAGAGTCAAGGGGGACTGGTAGTCGGTGTGCGGTGTGCGGTTGCCCTGAGCGGCGGTACTCGTTGCTCTCCGCCTGCCGCCCACACATCTTGCAATACGGCTCAACCGCAAGCCCTAAGCTCAGCGCCAATGTGGGAGGGCGAAGCCATGAATAGAGTGAAAAAGCCGCTCACGAGCCAACCACGCAACCCGTTGCCCCAGCACTACCGGCCCGTGGGCGGGGTCGTTTACCGTGTGAGGCCGGGCGACACTTGGGAGACGGTTGCGAGGGAGGCGGACCTGCCGGTTGGGGAACTGATCGAGTACAACTTCAGGACGCGTAACCCAAGAGAGGTCAACTGGTACTTGCAGCGCAATGTCGGGTGCAGAAATACGACCGCCGACGGCAAGAACTACGTGTTCCGCGGTGCGAATCCCGGAGTGATCTATCTGCCGTTCTACCTGGTCTATCCGTACGAGCAACCCAATGGCACTTCGTGTTGGGCGGCCTCCATGGCAATGGTCGTCAGCTTCAAGCGGCAACAGGCGATATCACCGCAACGAATAGCCTCAGCCGTCGGCATGGACCTCAACTCTTCCTACGGCTGGGACGTGCTCTATGATGCCGCGCAGCATTGGGGCCTCGAATCGCTTCCGTCGGCGAGTCTCAGCGGGAGAGGCTGGCTCGCACTCCTCCAAGCCCACGGCCCCCTGTGGCTGGTGGAGGTAGGAAACCCGTCACACGCCGTGGTGCTGATCGGGTACGACGGCAAGCAATTCCACCTCAACGATCCCTGGCCGCCTGCCGGCAGAAAGACGCGAACCGTGGCACAGCTGAACAACGACTTCGGAGGAGCCCTCTCAGCGGTAGGTGACAACGTTCAACTGCTGTACGCCCGTTAGTGGATGGGGTCTCATTGCGGTGAAGACGGTAGCGGGAGGCGAAGGCGTGGGCCAGCGCCGGAAAGCCAACGCAGAGCCTCATCGCCGTCGCCAACGCCCGCGAACGCCGCGGCGACCTGCCACGAAAACTCCTTGTCGGTCTCGACGGCCTCGCGCGTTCCTGGGTCGGCGAGCACGCCACGCATGGCTTCCCTGTCGCCCTTCACCATGGCCCCGAGGATGGTCGCGCTCGCAGAGTAGGTACCGGCACCTGCTGCAGCTGCCCGGTGGAGCGGTGCAGCCGCGTCGGCGGAGCGGCCGGCGTGGACCAGGCACACCCCCAGCCACAGGTCGGCGGCAGGATGACCCCCACTGACGGTGTGCATCCCGACCATTCTTGTGAGCGCGGAGTCGAAGTTGCCCTCGCAGAGGTCCGCAAGACAGCAGCCGAACGGGGCCGGCCACCAGAGCGGATCCAGGGCATAGGCTCGGTCACTGTGTTCCCGGGCCTCACCGGTGCGGCCGACCAGCGCCAGAACGTACCCCGCCGCCCACGCCGCCATGGCATTGCCCGGATCCAGATCTACCGCCTTCAGCACATGCCGCACGGTCACCGCGATATCAAAGCGCCGCCAGGCGACAAGACCCTTCGCCACGTGGGCCTCCGCAAGCTCGGGATCGAGGTCGAGGGCCTGGGTCGCCAGCGCGTCGGCGCGATCGAGCGTCTCGGCCGCCGTCGCCAAGAGGAGCGCCTTGGGACCGGTCCGGGCCAGCGCCCGTTCCACGAGCCGCTCGGCAAGGCCGAACGAAGCCTGCGTAAGCTTCTGGAGCTCCTGACGGGCGCGCAGGTATAGTGCGTACGCCTCCACGTCCGGGATGTCCCGGCCGGCCAGGTGGCGTTCTTCGTCGGGCGCCAGCGTGACCTTCAGTGTCTCGACGATGCGGCGCGACAGCTGCTCCTGAAGGTCGAACACGTCCTCCAGCGTGCCGCTGTACTTCTCCGCCCACAGGTGCGCGTCCGTCGCCGCTAGCTCCGGCAGCATGACCTTGACGGCGACGTGCCGGTCGTGCTTCAGGTCCAGGGCGAGGTGGACGGTGGCCATCCCACTTCTGCCCAACTCACGCCCAACGGTGTAGCGGTCGGCCAGCGCCGCCGTCAGCCGTTGCTCGAACTCATCGGGAAGGTCTTCAATGCCGACACGTCCGGGAGTGGCCGCACCGCAGTTGGGGCAGAATGCCGCGTCGTGCGGGACCGGCCTCTTGCAGGAGTTACAGGTTCGGCTGGCAGTACCCATCGGTCGCCCCCCAGAGTGCGTCCAAGGTGACGCTAGCCTCGGAGGGTGTCAGCTAACAATCAGCCCTACGAGACACCCTGAACCCCATTCAGCCGACTGGCGCCCGTCAACGTCCGTGAGCGATAGCCTGCGTCAGCTTTCGCGACCGAGTGGACCTCTTCGGAGACGGGCGGCAGGCTGCGTCCTGGGCCGTCGCCTGGCGGGCGAACGCGGTGAGATTGAACATGATTGACAGCGCGCCGCGGCTGCCCGACTGCGGCGTCGAGGTCGACTCAAGGCCGATGGGACCCGTCGTCGACGGGAACCGTCTCGGTGGCCGGTTCACGGCGGAATCGCCAGATCACCCAGGTGCCCACCGCGGCCGCGGCAACGACCGTGACCCCGAAGGCCGGGTGCAGTCGATCCGCCGCTGCGGCGACGGCGAGACTGATCGAGACGGCCGTCCACATAGCGCCCAGCGCCATCCACCGGGCACGGGCCGGCATGGGGCGGCGGCCATCCAAGTACGGCAGGTAGGGCCGGAACCACCGGACGCGGATCAGTCGGTCCTCCAGCCACGGACAGCTGCGGGTGAACAGATAGGACGCCGCGATGAGGAATACCGTCGTCGGCAGCCCAGGCAGCACGATACCCAAGAAGGCCAGTCCCACGCATACTACCCCCAGCGCCGCCAGCGCGATGCGCCGGGGCGATCGCGGCCTTACCGTCCGGCGACGGGTGTCTTCCACGCTCAACCGACCCTCTTTATAAGAGATGTGTGGGGGGCCGGAGGCGCGCTCCCGGCCCCCCCACGGTCAACGATGACAGGGCTCAGCGAGTTCCGTCGCTGGCTGTCCTCATGAACTCGTTCACGTCGATGCCCAGCTTATCCGCGACACGAAGGCCGTAGTCCTCGTCCGCTCGGTAGAAGTGGCACAGCTGGCGTAGCTGCACTTCCCTGCGGGCCTGACCCAGCACGCCGGCGATACGGCGTGCCAGGCGGTCGCGATGCCCCTCGTCGAACATCCGGTACAGAATGCCGGCTTGCGTGTAGTCGTCGTGATCGACGGTCGAGTCGTAACGGTCGACTATGGCCTGCCCCAGGTCCCACGCAGGGTCCTTGTACTCGGGCTTCGGCATGGGCGTCGTCTCATAGCTGTTGGGCCAGTAGTTCGGCTGTCCGCCGTAGTCCTCGGCCGTGGCGTGGGCGCCGTCACGGATGTAGGTCATCACAGGACAGCGCGCCTTGTTCACGGGGATCTCGTGGTAGTTGACGCCCAAGCGGTACAGGTGCGTGTCGGCGTAACTCATCAGCCGGGCCTGCAGCATCTTGTCCGGGCTGGGACCGATGCCCGGGACCAGCGCGCTCGGCTCGAACGCCGACTGCTCCACCTCGGCGTGATAATTCTCGGGATTCCGGTTGAGCTCCAGCACACCCACCTCGATCAGTGGGTACTCGGCGTGCGGCCAGACCTTGGTCAGGTCGAACGGGTTCCAGCGGAACTTCTCCGCTTGCTCCTGTGTCATCACCTGGATGTAGAACTTCCACTTCGGGAAGTCGCCCTGCTCGATGGCACTGTACAGGTCGCGCTGGTGGGACTCGCGGTCAGCGCCGATGACCTCGGCGGCGTGATCGTCATCCCACGTCTCGATCCCCTGCTCGGTCTTGAAGTGGAACTTACACCACACCCGCTCGCCTTTGTCGTTGATCAGCGAGTAGGTGTGCGAACCGTAGCCGTTCATGTTACGCAGGCTCGCCGGTATCCCGCGGTCGGAGAACAGGATCGTCACCTGGTGTAGCGACTCCGGGCTCAACGACCAGAAGTCCCACTGCATGTCCATGTCCCGCAGGTTCGTCTTCGGATGCCGCTTCTGCGTGTGAATGAAGTTCTGGAACTTGTAAGGATCGCGCACGAAGAACACGGGAGTGTTGTTACCCACCATGTCCCAGTTGCCTTCCTCGGTGTAGAACTTGATGGCGAACCCGCGCACGTCGCGCTCCGCGTCCGCCGCACCACGCTCGCCCGCTACCGTCGAGAACCGCAGAAACACGTCCGTCCTCTTGCCTACCTTCGACAGGAACTCCGCCTTCGTGTACTCCGTTACGTCGTTCGTGACCGTGAACGTCCCGTACGCGCCCGAGCCCTTGGCGTGTACCACTCGCTCGGGGATGCGCTCGCGGTTGAAATGCTGCATCTGCTGCAGCAATTCGACGTCCTGCATCAGCAACGGACCGCGTGGGCCCACAGTCAAAGCCTGCTGCTCCCCGATCGGGGCGCCGGTGGCCGTCGTCAACTTCGGGTTCTTCTGCTGGTCCTTCGCCATTCCTTCTCCCCTCCTATGACTGCGGTTGATTTGGGTCAGCCCGACTTCTTCTGCGGCGAGCCCTTCTCGCAAGACGCGCACATTCCGCGGAAGATGACCTGCGCCTCGTCCACCGTGCCACGCAACGTGGCCGGCGGCTGCAGGCACGGCTTCCGTCCCTTCACGCAGGGGACATCCTCGATGACACCGCACACCCGGCAGACGAAGTGGTGGTGCCACGTATCGCTCGCCTCGTACACGGCCGCGCCAGGACCCGTATCGGCCCGCAGCAGCAACGACGCCGCCGTCAGATCGGCCGCCACGTTGTAGGCCGACATCCGGGGCAGCACATGCCCCCGCTCCGCCAGCCAGGCGACGATCTCGTCGACGGTCCGGTGGCCGCCGGCCTCGCGCAGCGCCCCGTAGAGGAGCAGCCGCGGCCGTGTAACCCGCAGACCGGCGTCACGCAGACGACGGCGTGCCTCACCTTCGCCGGGCGGGCCTCTCCTCGGCCTTTTCATCATGGCACCGAGGATAGCACTTACTTTGACACTGTCAAGACAGCCGCGCGGCCGGCAACGGCCGGGATCGAGGAGCGACCGCGAGGGGACCGGTGGCCTCCCGAACCTCATGGAGGCGGCGTATCAGTCTCGGCCGGGCTACGCCCGGCCTTTCGGCTTCCGCGGTGTTCGCCTTCGACGTCGCTTCTCGCGCTTCGATCCGCTCGCCGGAGTTGCACCTGCCCCGATCTTCGATCTGGCGATCTCGTCCCCGTGTTCGCTCACCTCCGAGCGGACCGTGTTCCACAACTGCGCATAGGTATCGTCCGGGGGCGTCCAGCCGAGCTGCTCGAGCACCTGGGCCACTTCGCGCCGCACTCGCGCCTTCTCGTGTGCCAGCGCCCGCTGAAGCGGCCCCGCCAGCTGTAAGTCGCCGATCCTCACCAGCGCGCCTGCCGCGGCTTGCCGAGCGGGGTAACTGCCGTCCTCTATCAATGCTTTCACCAACCGGTCGAACGCCCGCTTGTCGCCGATCCTGCCCAAAGCCCGCGCCGCCTCCTCGCGGACCTTCGGATCGTCATCCTGCAGTCCAGACATCAACGGCTCGACGGCCCGGGCGTCACGAATCGTGCCCAGTGCCTGTGCCGCACCCTCCCGAGCTCTTGGATCCTGGCGCTCCAGGGCGGCGAGCAGCGGCTCCAATCCCGGAGACCCGATCTGCCCCAGTGCCCCTGCCGCCGCGCTCCGGATTTCAGGGTCTTCGTCCCCCAGCGTAGCCACCAACGGCTCGATGGCTCGGCTATCACCGATGCTTCGCAGCGTCTCGACCGCTACACGTCGCAGTTCACTTTCATCGTCTTTCAGAGCTTCCAGTAGGGGCTCGACCGCCGGAGCGCCGATCTTCGCCAGAGCATAGCCGGCCGCCTCACGAACGGTCTTGTCCCGCAAGGCCAGCATCAGAGGGTCTACCGCGGGAGCGCCAGCCTCACTCAGTCCGTGGGTCGCCCCTGGAAGATCCCGCAGCACAAGCGCTATCGCCTCCGCCGCCGGCCGACCGATCCTTCCCAGCGCCTCCAACGCCGAGAGCGTCGTTGCCGTGCGGTCGCTCTCGACGGCGTTCTGCAGGACCGCTCGGGTGGGTTCGACCATCGGAGCGCCAAGCATGCCTATGGCCTCCGCGGCGGCCCGCCGGAACTTCGGATCTTTGTCACGCAAGGCTCTCAGCAGCGGCTCACCGGCCCGCACGTCACCCAGCCTGCCCAAAGCGCGCGCAACTTCGTACCGCGCCGGCATGTCGTCGCGCAACGCACCCACCAACGGCTCGACGGCCCGCAGGTCACCGATGTTCCCCAGCGCTGTTGCCGCCGCCTCCCGGACGGTCCAATCGGTGCTAGCCAGCGCCGTTAGCAGCGCCTCCACCGCCCGCCGGTCTCCGATCCAACCGAGCGCGCGCGCCGCCTCGCGCACGAGTTCATCATAGAGGATGTGGTCTTCCTGCAGCACCTGCAGAAGCGGTTCCAGCGCCCGCTCGTCCCCGATCTCACCCAGCGCGCGCGCCGCAGTAGCCCGCACGAACGTGTAGAATTCGTCGACCAGCACGGCAATCAATGGCTCGACTGCCCGCCGGTCACCAATCTTCCCCAGTGCGAATGCGGCGGCATTGCGCCGGAACGCAGCTTTCTCATGACTGTCCCGCAACGTCCCCGCCAACGTCTCCACCGCCTGCGGGTCACGGACCCGATGCAGCGCCCTCACCGCCGCCTCTCGCACTTGATCGTCGTGGTCCAGCGCGGCCTCCAGCAGCGGCTCCACGGCAGAGGCATCGCCGATCTCGCCCAGCGCATTGACGGCGTTCAGCCGAACCCACCAAAGGGGAGCCTCCAGATCGCTCAGCAGCTTGGCGGTCGGGTCAGCTGACCGCTCTCTCGACCGTTCATCCTTCGCCATCCCAGCTCCTTCCTAGCAGCGGGTCCTACCCACGCAACGACGACCCGGCGCGACGAGCACGCGTAGGACAGTTGAGCTCCGGCCGTGCCAGGCCGGGCAGCGAATCGCTGGGCCGTTCCCGAGATCCATTGCGGCGACCAAGCGGGGATCCGCGGTGGTACCCATGACCGAAGTCTGAGGATACTCGGCCGACAACTGGCGGCCGAACAGGAAGGTGGCCATACGCCCCTCACCGGGTTAGATGAGGAGTAACCTGGGACACTCTCAACTTCGGATGAAGGTGAGTATGACCATCCATTGGAGAACCAAGATAGCACGTCGGAAGCGCGGCCTGCCACAGCTTGCCCGAGAGCTTCCGAAGGTCAGCACGGAGAAACGCCCGGTACGACAATCGGAGCCCGACCAGTCTATCGTGCGCGTGCTCGAAACGGGTTACGGAGGAGAGAGATGCTCGACATAGCGGACATGCATAAACAGGCGAGGGAACTGGAGGGCTTGTTGAGGCTGCAGAGCATGCCCATCGCCTTGAAGATGCTGGGCAGCGAAGACGAGATCCCCGAAGGTGCGTTGCGGCCGGTGAGAGACATGGGGCACCATCTGTCTTTCTGTCAGGCGCTGGCACTGACGCGCCGACGAGGTCTTACGATTGCCGAGACCCTCGAGGACATGTGGTGTTTCGAGCCGGTCGTCGGATTGGGGTTCGTCGAGCCGCCCCAACGGTTCCTCGACGGGCACAATCGTTATCCCGCATCGGCAGCCACGCTGGAGGCGGGTGCGACCTGGGCCCGGAACATGCCCCGCTTCGACTATCCGACCTATCGCGCCGTCGTCACTGCACCGCTGGAGAGCGCCGACTTCGAGCCGGACATCTTCATGCTCTACGGCTCGCCGGCGGTGATGACGCAGATCACGCTGGCGAAGAATTGGCTGGACGGAAAAGATATCGTTACCACCATGAGCGGTCACGCGGCCTGTGTCTACTACGTCGTGCCGGCCCTCAAGCACCAGGGATGGCGGATCAGCGTCCCGTGCGGCGGTGACTTGCGGAGGACCGGTTGTGATGACTACAGCATGGTCTTTTCCGCCCCGATAGGAGTACTGGGCGATTTGCTGGCCGGCCTCAAGGCCATTCACGATACGGGCTGCGGGTTGCCGTCATCCCCTTCGTTCGCGATAGAATATCCGCTCGAGAAGAGCTACGTCGACATCGGCAGGGCCATCGGTATGGACTGGGTCAAGTAAGTCCGTTGCCGCGTTTCACAGGCACCATCGTATTCCTGACGGATCCCGGGCCTCTTCAGTCTTCTGTGTCGATGGGAAGGAGGAGCAATGAACGGCCACCATGACCTCGGGCACCTCGAAAGAGACAGCAGCATTTACCTTACCCGCGATATACCTCCCGGAAGCAAAGCGAAGATCATCGATGCCGTTTCCATATCCGCCTTCAACGACAATCGCACGTATGAAGGGTGCGCGCGCTGCGTCCTCGCGGCGATCAACGAGCATCTGCGACTCAGCTCGCCGGAAGGTATACAACAATGTATCAGTGCCAGCACCGCGCTCTCTGCAGGCGTTGCGAGGATGGGGGAGACCTGTGGCGCCCTGCTCGGCGCGATCATGGCTTTGGGACTGGAGTTCGGCTCTGACGACATGTCGCTGTTCGACCGATACGACGATACGATGCGGATCTCTCGGGATCTGTATCGCGCGTTCACAGACCGCTACGGTACGGCGAAGTGTGCGGATATTCAGGAGGAGCTCTTCGGTCGTCGTTACGATTTCTTCAACGACGAGGATCGGGCCGCCTGGTACAAGGACGGCGGCCTACAGAAATGCCCGAGCGTGTGTGCCGCCGCCGCCGGTCTGGCTGCCGAGGTCATTCTGGATCATCGAGAGAGAACGTAGGCGCATCGTTCCCGAGCGCTTTCGTCTCACCGTACGGACACGGCCTCAGCTATCCGACCCCGGAGAGTCGGTGCCACTCGTGGTCCGGAGCCCTCACCCTCACCCCGGCTTGTGCCGTCGGATGTCTCAGCCGATGAGGATCAGCTCCTTCTGGGGCTCGGCCAGGAACTGGGCGCCCTTTGCCGTCACCAGTGCCATCTCTTCGATGGTCACCACGCCGCGACCGGGCACGGTGAGACGCGGCTCGATGGTGAAGACCATGTTCTCTTCGATGGCCTCGAAGGGCTTGCTGGCGTATTTCTCCCAGGCAGGGCCCAGAAGGGCCGTGCCGTCGTGGACGAAGCGCCCTACCTGGTGACCCAGGCCGTGGGGATACTCCTCGTAGCCCTGGGAGACGATGTGTTCCCGTGCGATCCTGTCGATCTCCACACCCTGGACCCCCGGCTTCAGGGCCTGCCGGGCCAGCTCGATCGACGTGACGATGGTGTCGAACCCTTTCATGACCTCTTCCGGCGCCGCCGCTTCTCCCTCCTCCAGCACGTAGAAGACCCGCTGCATGTCCGAGCAGTAGTCATCCACCTTCACCCCGAAGTCCATGTTCAGGATGTGACCTCGCTCCACCTTCCGCTCGGTGGGTCGGTAGTGGGCGCCGGCGGTGTCCGGCCCGGTGAAGACCGCGGGACAGTGAGTGGGATCCCAAGCCACGACCAGGTTGCGTCGGTCCACCTCGGCCGTCATGAAAGCGGCGATCTCGAGCTCCGTCTTACCGGGAGCGATGAAGTCCTTCACGAGCGAGAAGATCTCCAGCGTGTGCCCGATCGCCTTCTGCATCCGCTGGACCTCCGCGGCGGTCTTCCGGGCCTTGAGACTCGACGTGACCCGCTCCGACGATATCAGTCGGTCCTCGAACCCGATCTCTGCCAGCATTCCACGGAGGGTCAGGTACATCCCGTGCGTGAGGCCGTCACAGGCTTCGCTGGTCTCGGAGAAGTTCACGGCGATGGTCGCGGGGTTCAGCGCCTTGAGCGTCCCTAGGAGGTCCTTCTTGATCCCTTCCACGTACCCTGTGACTTTGCCGTAGACCCCCATCTCTTCCACCGTTCGGGTCTCCATCTGCCCCACGATGGCGTGGGTCTCCCCCGACCGGGTGACGATGAAGGCCGAGTGCCAGGTCATGTCGGCCTCGCAGAGGTAGTCCATCATGGGATCGCGCATGATGCCGCTCTCCCGGACGAAGGTGATCCAGCAGTCGGTCTCGTATTCCTTCAGGATCCCGATAGCCTGATCTACTTTTTCCTTGATGAGCATGGGACTCCGTTACTCCTCTCGTTCCTTGAGCTCGCCGGCGAGCTTCGTGAACAGTCTCAGGGCCACGATGGCCACGACGGAGTGGGCACCCAGGACGAACCAGACGTACTCGGGGTTCCCCATCCCCTCGAAGCGCCCGTAGAGGGACGTATACGTCACCCCGCTCAGCGCGGCACCGATCATGATCGCCAGGAAGTTCATCCCCATGTACAGTCCCGCCTTCTCCTTGGGAGCGATCCAGGTGATGTACTCCTGAATGCGCGGTGATGAAGCCATCTCGCCGACGGCGAAGATGATGATCCCCAGGAAGATGAATGCCGGCGACGAGATGTTGGCGTAGCCGATGATCCCGAAGCCCACGGCGATCAGGAACATCCCGAACATGAAGACCGGGATCGCCCTGAATCGTTCCGCCACCCGCGATACGAAGATCTGGAGGACCATGATGATCCATCCGGTGTGGGAGATCGTCTCGCCCAAGACGCGTCGTACACCGTCCTCGTCCACCTGGGAGAAGAAGTTGGCGAACCCGGTTCCCAGGACCGCCCGCATCCCCTCATACAGTCTGGCGGTGTCCAGATTCCCGTCCACGTAGACGGCGCAGAGGTTGAAGAAACACCAGAAAGGAAGCCAGAAGAAAACGCCCAGTAGGACGAGAAGCACCGTGAATTTCATGTCCGAAAGGGCGATCCCCATGTCGGTGAACTTCTGGCCGAGCGTCACTCCTTCGATCTCCCGCTCCGGCTCTTTGTAGAAGAAGATCGTGATCACGAGCATGAGCACTATGGAAGCCGCCGCCGCCATGAAGGCATAGTCCCAGGAGATGGCCCTCAGCTTGCCCAGCACGATCGGGCCGAACGAGCCACCCACGTTGACCATAGCGTAGAAGATCCCGAAGCCCAGCGTCTTGTTGGTCTTGTCCGTCACCGCACGGACCGTCGCCGCGATGAGCGGCTTGAAGATCCCGGCGGCCAGCCCGATGGAAAGCATCGTCAGGACGATCCCAGAGAACGACTTCGTCAAGATCAACAGCAGGATGGCCGGCAGGTACGCCAGGTAGGACACGATGAGGACCTTCTTGAACCCGAACCGGTCGGCGAAAGTGCCAGAGACCACCGGCACACCGTACGACAGGAGCAGGAAGACGCTCTGGACGATCCCGAGCTGGGCCCGGGTATAGCCCAGAGACGCCATGTAGATCCCGAACCCGAAGTAGATGCCGTAATAGGCGAAACGCTCCAGGACCTCGATGCCGTTGGCGACCCAGAAAACACGCGAGAAGGGGGTTCTCCGTGGGCTGGAGTATCTCTGCTCCATGGCTTCCTCCCGGGTGAAGTGGACGGATTCGGGCTACATTATCCGCTTCCGAACCCGGCGGCGCCAGCCCATCCGGACCGCGCCCCGGCGATCACGGCCCCTCGCGTCGCGGTCCGGCAAAGCAGGCCGGGGCAGTCGCCTCGCTTGCGGGTGGAACACGCTGTTCTTAGAGGGCGCCGAGCTGCAGTATGAGACGCCGGAGCAACGCCACGAGATCCGCCGAGCGCTGATCGACATGATGGAGTTGAGTTCTGAGCAGCTGCGCGAGAAGCGCTACGCTGACTATCGTATGGAGCCGGACGCCTGGACAGCGCCAGAACTGCTGGAAAGGTACTTCGTTCCCCAGGCAGGTGCCGTCGTCGATCGGGAGAGCTTCTATCGCGATGTCAAGGCGCCAACCGCACAAGCAGCGATAAAGACGCAGCTGGCGGCTATCGAGCGTGCCATAGGCAACGAGCCCTCAGTCCAACCGTCCTGAGCCCGAGCAGCTGCCTCTTAGCCATCCCGCCGCACACCTGCGACCTCCTGAGCCCCATTCGGAGGAGGAGCGTCAGGAGCTGGTTGGCCAACAGTACCGCCTCTCAGCCGGCGGGCTTCCCGAGCCGTCTTCTCTCCACCGGATCCATCAGAGCGACGAGTCCCAGCGCCCCCATATCCGCGAACAGCAGCGGAGCGAGGAACGGCGCGCCGCGGATGAACCGCTCCACCACGATGGCGCCCCCCGGCAACAGGTTCTCCTGCACGTGCAGCCACGCGCCCAGTACCCCCACCACGATCAACAGCAGCATCGCCAGCACGTAGACCAGGATGTCGCGCCGGCCCGGTCGACTCAACGACCCGAATCCCAGCGCCACCACCGTGCCGAATACACCCACCGCCGTCGGCACCCACAGCCACGCGTTCTCGTAGCCCGTACGCGCGTGGTCCAGCACGCTGCTGATCACCGTCGCCAGCGTCCCCATCCCCACCATGAAGCAATACGCCCGCGTCTTGCTGTAGGGCAGGCGCAGCCGCCAGCCTCGGGGCATCACCAGCACGCCGCTCTCCGGCGGGTCCTCGATCCAGGCCGCGCTCAGCCCGATCAGGCCGACCAGCGCGAAGGTCAGCGGGCCCAGGATCGGCGGCGCCCAGACCAGCAGGTCCACCGACACCCGCTCGCCGGGCGGCGCGAACGGAAGCACCGCACGGACGAAGTGCCAGTACGCGCCCAGTAGCCCGACGCCGATGCTGGCGATGAACACGATGCTGGCGAAGACCGTGGCCAGCTCGCGCCGGCGCGTCGCGATCGCGCCGGCCAGGATCAGCAACACCGCGGCAGCCGGGCCGAAGTAGATGGGAATCCACTCTCTGGGAACGATCGTGCCGCTGATCGCGTGGGCGAGGTAGATGTCTACGCCGAGAAAGAACTCGTTCATCGCCGCCATCAGCAGCATCATCTGGTCGCGGGTCAGCGGCAGTCGGACACGCCGCAGGGCCGGTATCAGCTCCGCCAGATGATAGGTCGGCGCCGCGGCTCGCCCTGGCGGTTCGCTGACCGCGGCCCGCGCGCCGGCTTCCGTCACCGCGCGCCCCCGAGCTTCTCCTCCACGATCGTCTCCAGCTCGGCCAGGTCGGCGAGCACCTCGTACGCGCCGTGCCACTGCGTGTAGTCCGGGCCCTGCATCCAGGCGCCGAACTTCGCCGTACGACCCCAGTGATGCCACAGCTCGAAGTGGATGAAGTCGATCGGCTGATCGAACGGCTCCTCCGTCATCAGCCCCCGCTCCCTCAACGGCCTAACGATCTCGTCGCTCTCACGCACCCACGCGTTCACCGCCTCCGTCGCCCGGTCCGCCGCCGCGTAGAAGTCCTCGATGAAGTTCTCGTTGTGACATGACCGGCACACGTTCTGCATTCGCGCCCTATTGTCCTGCCAGGCCGGTCGCCGCTCGCTGATCGGCGCGAACAGGTACCAGCTCAACCGCTCGCCCACATCGTGTGTCGTCCCGGTCCGGCCGAACCCGCTGAAGTGACAGATCGCGCACGTCGCCGCCGGGAAGTCCTCGGGCGTGAGCGTTCCCGGCTCGGCTTCCCAGTTCCACGTGTAGCCGCCGGTCGCGTACGCGATCCCGTGCGGCGACTCGTGGTAGATCTCCCACTGCGGGTGGTCCGGTCCGATGTGGCAGAAGTTGCAGGTCTCCGGCTTGCGCGCCTGCTCCAGGCTGAACTCGTGCCGCAAGTGGCACTTCGTGCAGTCTCCCACCGAGCCATCGGGCTGCGGCTTCCCGACATCGTGGCAGCTCTCGCAGGCGAATCGCGTTATGTCCGGCCCCTCCATGGCGAAGAGCGCGTTCCGCATCTGGTCCGGGTTGTACGACCCCTCGGGGATCGCCTCGTACATCCTCAGGTGGGTCGAGTCGAGACCTTGGGCGCCGGCGTAGGCAACGTACGCCGGCAGACTGTGCCGGCTCTGGTTGAACTGCGTGACCTCCACCTGGTGACAGTCCCGGCACATCGCCGGGGTCGGTTGCGCGAGGATGAAGCTGCCTTCGTGCTCGGCGGCGCTGGGATAATCGCCCGCCACCTCGTGGCAATCGCGACAGCCGACCTCCGCCGCCGCCATCGTGCTGTGGCCGTACTGCCGCACGATGCCCGGCGTGGCCTGCCGGTGGCAGGTAACGCATTCGTCGCCGCTGCCCGCCAGCGCGTCAACCTCGCGACGCTCCAGCCGCTCGCCGCCACGACCGATGGCCAAGATGATCACGGCCAGTCCCAGCACCACAATCACGCCAAGCAGTCCGATGATCAGCAGTCGCGCACCTTTCAGCGGCTCTCTCCGTTCATTGTCCATCACGGGCGAACTCCTCCCTGCGCGGGTTCCAAGGGCGATGAACAGTCTCCTTCACCGCTATGCCCGGGTCTTCCTGTCTTCTGGTCGAAAGTGGGCACGACACCAATAACGGGCCGCGCCGGCGTGCGCCAGGGGCGTCGGGATCGCCTTGCCGGCGCCGCCAGATGCCGGCATACCGAGCGCCGCCCGGTCCTCCGCGCGGTGTGAGACTCCACCCGCGACCTCCTGAATCCGATTCAGGCGACGGGCGCTCGTGAGCGCTCGTCAGCGGCATTCCTGACTGGTTTTCGGAGTTCCAGCGTCTGTGAGCGACAGCCAGTGTCAGCGGGCGCTGTGACTGACGCTGACACTGGGGGACATACGAACCCTCCTGAGCTTCGAGGCCTCGGGCTCGTCCCGTCTCTGGGGTTGCTCTCGCGCTAACGCACTCCCCTTAGGGCGACTCCCTCTCGCGAGCTATAACCTCTATCCTCATCAGACAATCTCCTGCGTCACGGCGTACTGATCCGAGGCTCGAAGATCGCGGCCAGTCGCCGACGAAGCTCATCACGAACCTCGCGGAACGCGTCCTGAATTTCCTCGTCGCCTCCGCGTACCGCTGCAGGATCGGGGAGCGGCCAATGCAGGCGATACGCTTCGCCGAGCCACACGGGACACACCTCCTCCGCGCAGAGCGTGATCACCGCATCTACCGCCGGGCCATTAGACTCGCGAATGTCGTCTGTGCTCTTGGAGTACTGATTCGAAGCGTCCATGCCGAGTTCCTCCAGCGCTCGAATCGCGAACGGGTTAACATGCGACGGCGTCGAGCCGGCTGACGATACACGGATACCCTCGGGTCCCAGGCTCCGGGCAATGGCTTCCCCCATCTGGCTACGCGCCGAATTGGCGACGCAGAGGAAAAGCATGTGGCGTGGGCTCAGTGCGCGCAGGATGCGAGCTTCGAGCAGCCAATCGGGAGGCACACCGCTCCCGTCCTCGTAGCGCCGGCAGGCGTAGGTTGCAGGGCCGACGTCGGGCCCCTCGAGATCCTCGCCGTTGATCCGCACCGTCGGCGATCCCGGGAAGAGCAGTCTTTCCGCATCGGCCTCGCCGCGTATCACGGTCCGACTGAGCTCGGTTTCCGGGACGAGTCGGGCGATCGTTCGCTGCAGCAGGTCCTCGGCTCCCGCGGCGTTAGGGCAATCGGGTATGACTAGCAGCTCGACGCGCACGGCCATTCGATTACTCCCCTCCTCCGACCACGGCGGCGGCCGGCGCCGGCTCGCGGAAGAAACGGCGCTTGGCCCACAGCGAGACTTGTACGAGACCGATCATCACCGGCACCTCCACGAGCGGGCCGATCACCGTGGCGAACGCCGGCTGCGAGGCGATCCCAAATACCGCGATCGCCACCGCGATGGCCAGCTCGAAGTCATTGCTGGCCGCCGTAAGCGCCACGGTCGTCGTTTCCGGATACTCACCTCTCAGTAGACGTGCGCCGAAGAAGGTGATCACGAACATGGCGACGAAGTAGATCGTCAGCGGGATCGCGATTCGCACCACGTCCACTGGCAACTGAACGATCAGCTCACCTTTCAGGGAGAACATCACCACGACCGTGAACAGCAGCGCCGCTAGCGTGATCGGGCTGATGCGCGGGATAAACACGCGATCGTACCATTCCCTACCCTTCAGTTTCAGCAGCGTGAAGCGGCTGATCAGACCGGCGAGGAACGGAATGCCCAGGTAGATGAACACGGTGCGGGCGATCTCTCCCACGCTCACGTGCATCTCTGCACCCTGAAATCCGAAGAGCGGCGGCAAGAGCGTGATGAAGACCCAGGCGTAGAATCCGTAGAAGAGCACCTGAAAGAGAGCGTTGGCCGCCACCAGGCCGGCAGCTAGATCGTGGTCACCTTCGGCGAGATCGTTCCATACCAGCACCATGGCGATACAGCGCGCCAGGCCCACCAGGATCAAACCCACAGCGTACCCCGGCATGTCGCGAAGCAGCAGCACTGCGAGAAGGAACATCACCAGCGGCCCGATCACCCAGTTCTGGAACAGCGACAGCGCCAGGATGCGCTTGTGCCGCAGAACGACCCAAAACTTCTCGTACCGGACCTTGGCCAGTGGCGGGTACATCATCAGAATCAAACCGATCGCGATAGGGATCGAAGTGGTCCCGATCTGCGTGGCACGATTCAGCGCTTCGACCGGCTCGGGCCACATATAACCGATCGCCACCCCAAGAGCCATCGCGGCGAAGATCCAAACCGTCAGATAGCGGTCGAGAAACGACAGTCGCCGCGCAACGGAGGCACTTGTTGGAGTTGTCATGAAGTCACCTCCGCACCGGACGTGACCGCACTTCTTTTCGCGGAGGTCGGTTGACAACGCTCAGCGCGCATCGCCTCGAGCTCAGCGGAAACATCGGGAATGGGGTGATCGGCAAGCATGCCCTTCACAGCCATGAGAAGGGTCCGCTCCTTCTCCGTCTTCGGCTCGGCCGCCCGATAGTACACCCACAGACCGTCGCGCCGGTCCTCAACGAGACCGGCGTTCAGCAGATAGCGCAGGTGCCGGGAGGCCTTGGACTGGGAGACTTGAAGAAAGCGCTCGATCTCGCAGACGCAGAGCTCACCATGCCGGAACATGAGGGCGAGGATCTGGAGCCGAACGTCTTCCGAGAGAGCCTTGAACTGCTGGGCAAGGTCGTGCATAGGGTCTCCGTATTGTTATATCCGTGTAACCGGTTACACGGTAGAGGTGCCCAGGCCCCCTGTCAAGCCCGCGTTTCTCTGCTCCCGTCAGAACGACACGTCAGTGCCGCCTCCGACCACGCTCACTGAGTGCGCGCCACCGAATCACGGCGGCCTCTCCGACGCCGAGTCGGTCTTACTCGATTGGCCGAAAGGCCCAGCACTGCCGCGCGGAGTGTGTTGAAAGTGTGTTCCTGAAAGCGTGCTACCTGCATTGAGACGGAGGGATGGATGATGCATGATGTGCGGCAAGTGCCTGCGATACCAATCGGGACGGCGGGATTCGAACCCGCGACCTCCTGAACCCCGTTCTTGACTCTTTCCTCCCGAACCGCCTGCTCCGAAAGGCAAACCCACGCCGGTGTGTTGGAGAACGTGTGTAAGGCGAACTCGCCCTGAGAACCGTCACTAGTTTGGGTAGGTATTTCGCCCCGGCCCCAGTACGGTAGACGGCTCAGAAGGGGAACCAGAGGGCTAGAACCCCCGGATCCACGGGCCATATCGACCCCCTGGCGGGGACGGCGACCTGCCAAACCCCGCCCGTCGCGTCGACTCCCCAAAGTGGCGCGGAAAGGGCTACAGCGTGCACCTGCCGCAGCGCATCGCGGACATCGCAGGTTCGCTCAGAACCGCGCTGGCAGAGACAGGGCGACGCCCACGCCACCTTCGGTCCTCACCGTCAGCTCGAGGTCCTGCAACCGGATCGGCTCCCACCGTTCCGTCGAGAGCGACGAGCCGACGGCTCCACCGAGTAAGCCGCCTATGACAACGCCGGCGCCGACGGCGAGGCAGGTGACCAATATCTCGTTGAATGCCTCGACCTCGATGCCCTCCATGCACTCGAAACCATGGCACGAGTCCTCGCCGGAGTCTTGGAGCGTCGCGACAACGGCCTTGGCACCGATGACCCCGACGATAGCTCCAACTGCAAATCCCACCTTGGCTCCGGGATTGCCCCGGCTCACCTCCAGCTGCGTGAGGGAAGTGAACGTCACCGCCTGGTGAAAGCCGTCTCCAATACGAGCCACGACCAGCGTGTCGCCGCTCAGTCTCGCCACCTCACCGACGACAGCCGCCTCGCCGAGGACCGGTGCCGTCACTCGTACCCGGGTGCCCTGCTTCAACTCGGGCCCGCTCTGCGCTTGAGCGCGACCGGCACTGGCGATCAGCAGAGCGAAAATCAGTGATTTACGCATAGCTCCTCCCAGTTCTGTCGGAAGGTTGCGCCGCCGGGTCAAGTGCCAGTCAAGCCGGCGCTGTGCGAGTATGTGTGTTCAATGCGTGTTCGGACGGGTGGATATCCTGCGCCGTGACGGTGCGCCTGATGATGCAAGATGTGTGGTAGGTGCCTGCTAAACCAATCGGGACGGCGGGATTCGAACCCGCGACCTCCTGAACCCCATTCAGGCGCGCTACCGGACTGCGCCACGTCCCGCTCATCGGTGGTCGGTAGCCAGTAGCCGGTAGATTCTCTCGATTGCCGGTCGCCATGCCGGCACGCATCGACTCTCGACCAGATCTTCCTACCGGCCACCGGTTCACCGGCTACCGAAATCGGGGAGGCGGGATTTGAACCCGCGGCCTCTGCGACCCGAACGCAGCGCTCTTCCGGGCTGAGCTACTCCCCGGGGGTCGGTAAGCGGTGAGCGGTAAGCGGTAGACGGTAGGCTGTCTACCGTCCACCGTTCACTGTCTACCGTCTACCGAACGAGGCCCGGGAAGTTTACATCATCCCAGCCGACATGAATGTCCGCCGAGTGACTTCCTCCTTCCCGGGCATCACTTTGGGACACCAGAGCGGGCGACCGGGCTCGAACCGGCGACCTCAACCTTGGCAAGGTTGCGCTCTACCAACTGAGCTACGCCCGCAACCGAGCAAGCCAGCGGTGGGAATCGAACCCACAACCCCGGCATTACGAATGCCGTGCTCTACCGTTGAGCTACGCTGGCGCCGGGAAAAGCAATCTATTCAGCGGATTCTCGAGGGTCAACCTCGAAATCGGCGGCCTGGTCCGGATCGGGGAGCGGCACGGCGCCGACGCCCAAGGAGAGTGGGGCGCGGCTGGGGAATCCCTTGTCCATGGCGCGCATGAAGGCCTCGACGACGCCGGGGTCGAACTGGCTGCCGGCGCAGCGTTCGAGCTCGCCGACCGCGTAGTCCTCGCTGAGCGCCTTGCGGTAGGGGCGATCGGTGAGCATGGCGTCGAAGGCATCGGCCACCGCGAGGATACGGCCCTCTATGGAGATCCTCTCGCCGTCGAGTCCGGCGGGATAGCCGTTGCCGTCCCAGCGTTCCTGGTGGTGGAGGATCGCCAGGGCCGCCGGCAGCAGGAAGGAGATACGCTGAATGATCTCGACGCCCAGCTCGGGGTGCCGCTTCATCTCCTCGTACTCTTCCTCGGTTAGCGGGCCCGGCTTGTTGAGGATGGCGTCGGGGATGGCCAGCTTGCCGACGTCGTGGAAAAGCGAGCCGAGCCAGAGACTCCACATCGACTTCTCGTCGAGCCCCAGCTCGGTGCCGGTCGCCAGGGCGTATTTGCTCACGCGGTCCAGGTGTCCGCCGGTGTAGCGGTCGCGTGCCTCGATAGCGGCGGCGAGCGCCTGCAGGCCGTCGAGGAACAGCTGGTTGATCTGGAGCGCCTGTTTCTGGACGCGCTCCTCGAGATGCTCGCGATAGAGCCGGTTCTCCCGGAGCAGGGCGCGGTGCTCGAGCGCGCGATAGACGGCATGGCGCAGCTGTCCCATCTCGAACGGCTTGATCAGATAGTCGTCGACCTGCGAGCGGATCGCCTCGACGGCGAAGTCGACGTCGGGGTGTCCGGTGATGACGATGACCTGCATCTCGGAGTCGCCCTTCTTGACCAGCTTGAGCAGCTCGATCCCCGTCATCTCGGGCATGGTGATGTCGGTGACGACGACGTCGAACTGGTTCTCCCGGATGAGCGACAGAGCCTCCTTACCGTTCGACGCGACCTGGCACTCGTGCCCGTCGGCACCGAGCACCTTGGCGAGTACGGTGGTGAGGGCCTGCTCGTCGTCGACGATGAGGACGGACGCGCGCCCGTCGTCCCGGCCGGCGGACTGCTTCGAGGGCTTCTCCCGGCTCTTCGACGGGCAGCTGTCGGAATCTTCAAGGCGAGGGGAATCCACCAGATCGCTCGATGGACGTGGCACCGGAAATCCTCCGCGACTCGTTCGAGCCCATCCTCGACAGGCTCTCCGTGGCCCTGGCGAGACGGCCATCTTACCAGCCCGTCCGCAGCCCGGCCCTGCTGCGGGCAGGTTGGGCAGCGGTCCACTGGCCCGGCCGCGCGGCCACGGCGGCCGGCTGGTCGTATGCGGGGGGGACGCTCTACTTCTCTGGAAGCCTATACGCGCGAACCCTTTCGGGCCTGCGCCGGCTACGAAGGACTACCCCTCTCGGGGGTCAAGCGTTCCTTAGGGGCCGGGCCGGCCCCGACGGCGCCGCGGCCCCGGGCGCCGGCCAGGGCGCCCGGGGCTCGCGATCTCTAGCGGTTCTAGCGGCGGTGCATGTCTCCGGCCACCGGCATCATGATGTGGGCGTACGGCGTACCCTTCCACATGACGTAGGGGCCACCGTTGTTCGGATCGGTGGGCAGGCCGTCGAGGAGTGCCGGATCCGGCACGATGATCATGACGTGTGGCCCGCTACGGACCCAGTCATCGCCGGGCGCCGGCTCGGTCGCGTATGGGTCGGTGTTGCTGGCGTCGACGCCACCGGCGAGCATGTACGCCGTGCCGACCCGGGTGATCTCCGGTGTCTCATGGCTCGACCACGCCACGGCCCACTTCACCCACTGCTCGTCCAGGCACATCGGCGCGATACCGGGCTGATGAGGCGGGTCCGGCATGCAGGTCCAGCCGTTGGTGCCCCCACGCAGCACGGTGTTGTCCCAATCGACAACGGCGGCGCCCGCGGCGATCGCAGCGGGCGCGGCGCTCAGCGCGCTCTCGATCTTGGCCTCTTCGTCCTCATGGCCCATGTACTGCGCGGAAGCGGCAGCGGGCAGGAGTACGAGGACGAGAGCGACCAGTACGGAAACAGCGGAGTTCCGGTACATGGTACCTCCTTTGACAGTTGGGGTCTCGGGAGCTGTCTCCCACAGCTCACCACGGGAGTAGAACGCAGCTGGCCCCCCGGAAGTTTCCCGCGGCGAGCCGAGGCCACCCCTCGGCCGAGGTTCTTTCGGCCCGGTCGCGTCGCGACTATTCTCAGGGGGCCCTACGCCCCTGCTGCCGGCACGCGATCACCCGACTCCGCAAGGCATGATCACTTCGGCGATTAGACAGCTGAGGAACCTGCACGACCAGCTGCGTCAGACCGAGCGCCTCTACATGGTGCTGGTCGCGACGCTGGTCGGCGTACTGGGCGGCCTGGGCGCCGTCGCCTTCCGGCTGCTGATCGAGGCGGTGAACCGGATCGCCTGGCACGAGGGTCCGGTCACGCTCGGTCACCTGGCCGGTCTTCCGTTCTGGTGGAAGATCGCTGCGCCGGCGGCCGGTGGCGCGCTGTGCGGACTCATCATCTACTGGTTCGCGCGTGAGGCGAAGGGACACGGCGTGCCGGAGGTGATGGAGGCGGTCGCGCTGCGGGGCGGCCGAATCCGGCCGCGCGTCGTGCTCGCCAAGATGTTCGCCTCGGGGATCTCGATCGGGACCGGCGGCTCGGTGGGGCGCGAGGGACCGATCGTCCAGATCGGCTCGGCCATCGGCTCGACCTTCGGACAGTGGCTGAAGATCGACCAGCGCCGGCAGCGGACCCTGGTCGGCTGCGGGGCGGCAGCCGGGATCGCCGCCACGTTCAACGCGCCGGTGGCCGGCGCGCTCTTCGCACTCGAGATCATCCTCGGCGACTTCGGCGTCGCTCAGTTCTCGCCGATCGTCATCTCGTCCGTGGCGGCCACCGTCGTCAGCCGTCACTTCCTGGGGAACTTCCCCGCCTTCGAGGTCCCGGAATACAGCCTCGTTCACTGGACCGAGCTCTTCGCCTACGCCGGGCTCGGCATCCTCGCCGGCTTAGTGGCGCTCGCCTTCATCCGCAGCCTTTACGCCACCGAAGACGCCTTCGACAAGCTGCCCGGCCCCATACCCGCCAAAGCGATGGCGGGCGGCGCGATCATCGGACTCATCGGCATCCAGGCACCCCACATCTTCGGTGTCGGCTACGAGGCGATCACCGACGCGCTGCACGGAAGCCTCCTGTGGCAGTTCATGCTGATCCTGGTCCTGGTGAAGATCGTCGCCGTCTCGGTGACCATCGGCTCCGGCGGCTCCGGCGGCATCTTCGCACCGTCGCTGTTCATCGGCGCCATGCTGGGCGGAGCGGTGGGGACGGTCGTGCACCTCTGGTGGCCGACCTCGGCGGCGGGGACGGGCGCCTACGCGCTGGTCGGCATGGGCGCCGTCGTCGCGGCGGCCACGCACGGCCCGATCACCGCGATCCTCATCATCTTCGAGATGACCGGCGACTACAAGATCATCCTGCCGCTGATGATCAGCTGTATCATCGCTACGCTACTGGCGACGCGGCTGCAGCGTGCCTCGATCTACACGATGAAGCTGCTGCGCCGCGGCGTCGACGTCCACCGGGGTCGCGCGGTGAACGTGTTGCAGCACGTCCAGGCGCGCGAGGTCATGCGCAGCGACCCCGTCACCGTGGCACCGGACGACCATCTACTGTCCCTCATCACCACGCTGATCGACCACCCCGGAAGCACTCTCTTCGTTACCGGCGAGCACGGCGGCTTGCTGGGTGTCATCACCGTCGACGGAATACGCCCGGTCTTGGGAGACCCAACGGCGCTGGAGGAGCTGATCATCGCCGAGGACCTGATGGTCGAAGCCGAGTTCCCGAAGGTCGCGCCCACCGACTCGCTGGCCGACGTCATGCGGCTGCTGGTCGCCTATCGCGGCGAGGTGCCGGTGCTCGAGGACGGGCGGCTGGCGGGCGTCATCTGGCCGGAGGACGTCATCGCGCGCTACAACACCGAGATATTCAAGCGGGACATGGCCGGCAGCATGGTCTCGGCGGTCGGCCAGGAGGGCGGGGTCGAGTCGCTGCCGGCGGCCCACGACACGGTGATCGCCGAGATCCCCGCGCCGGGCCCGTTCATCGGCAGGACGATCCGCCAGCTCAACATCCGCCAGGACTTCGGGGCCAGCGTGTTGATGATCAAGCGGACCACCGGCACCGGCGATGAGACCCTCGATACGGCGCCCGACCCCGACTACGCCTTCCAGTACGGCGACGTCATGCTGGTGCTGGCGCCCGGCGACCAGCTACGCTACCTGCGGAGAGGCGTGCCACGTTCCAAGCAGTAACCGCCTGACAGTCGCCCGACCGCTCGCTGCGACGCGCTCTACTCGGGAAGCGGCAGGTCGGAGCTCGCCGCGTCGAGCGCGATGGCCCATGACCCGTCGGGCTGCTCCTCCAGGATCAGCAGGAACTTGCCCCTGTCGGTTACCGGCTCGGGCATCGACTCTGTGCCGACGGTCAGCGAGTAGGCACCGCTCGCGTAGGCGAGCCCGTCGCGGCCGTCGATCACGGTCGGCGTCGCCGAGAACTCTACTACGTTTGCGCTCTCCCACGACTCGCGAACCGCCGCTCGACCCTCGGTAACGGGACTGTGCGCGTACATCGTCACTGCGTCTTCGGTCCAGTTGCTCTCCCACGTCGCCCAGTCTTCGGCCTCGGTCGCCCGCACGACGGACTCGATGGTCGAACGGATGGCCGACACATCCTCGTCAGAGAGGCCGCCCGCTTCGACGCGCTCGGGACCGATCCACAGCGCACCGACGATCGCACCGATGATCCCACCGACGACGAATGTCACGACGTACTTCATGGCCATTCACCTCCTGCCTCGAGATGAGCAAATCGCCGGCGGCGTCACCGCGCCGGCCGACAGGCGACAATCTGGGGGAAAATGGAGCCGAGGGGACTTGAACCCCTGACCTCCTGAGTGCGATTCAGGCGCTCTCCCAACTGAGCTACGGCCCCGTTCTCGGTAAGCAGTAACCAGTAGCCAGTAGCCGGTCGCCAATCGCACGAAGAAACGATGGCCCACCGGCCACCGCTCACCGAAAGTGGGGGCGACAGGACTTGAACCTGTGACCTCCACGATGTCAACGTGGCGCTCTAGCCAGCTGAGCTACGCCCCCGGGAAGCGGGTGGAATCTATCCGGAGCCCCGGAGAGGGTCAACAAATGGGATCAGCAGATTTCCCTACTCCTGACCCTCTGGTTCCGTTTCCTCGAAGCCCTCTTGGCGCTTCAGCAGCTGTCCGCCCGTGTGCGAGCTGATCGTATAGACGACCGGCGACCCGGCGCGCCGCACGTAGAAGCCGACATCCTCGCGCTCGAGGAAGAGCAGCTCGCCCATAGCCGTGCCGTCGGGGCCGACGAGTCGCAGCCGGGCGGACGGCGGCTCCCAGGTCAGCGTGTCGGCGACCGAATCGTCGGCGAAGCCGATGGCCAGGAGGCCGGAGAGGATGCTGAGCACGCCCGACACGGCATTCCCGTCGGCATCGGCGCCGGACGGCTCGAGCTGCCAGCCGGCGGTGTCGCGGGCCAGGGCGAACGACTGGTCGGGGTAGGAGTACTCGATGCGCTGGACCAGATCGCGGTCCGCCTCGATGATCTCCTTGTCGCGCCAATCGTCGACGTCGCGGTTCACCAGGCTGATCAGCGTGCCCTGCAACGTATAGACTTCATCCTCGCCCTCGCGCCGCACGTACGACCGGCCGAGCGCCCGAGCGCGCCGGCCGACGATCAGCGAGACCCCGGCCGTACCGCCGGAGTACAGGGTCAGCCGGCGGCCCGCCCCACGCGTCACGCCCAGCCGGTCGTGGTTCTCCGGGTTGCGGCTCACCAGCGCACCGACCTCCGCCTGCTCCAGCGCCCGTTTCAGCGCCTCTTCCGCGTTCGCCGCCGCC
>Ga0180438_10000100_pt1 | contig 174567 bp, 207 predicted proteins | sample SS_ome_12_FD_132455 | JGI IMG/M metagenome (GOLD analysis project Ga0180438, IMG submission 132455) | Hypersaline lake sediment archaeal communities from the Salton Sea, California, USA - SS_3_D_2 metaG | ecosystem: Environmental > Aquatic > Non-marine Saline and Alkaline > Hypersaline >... | reverse complement strand
TTGAGGCAAGCTCAGTTTCTATCTGTGAGTAGCTTACCTTCACAGACTGTCCGCGGAGTAGTCGCGCACCGCAGACATATTGTTTGAAACGTTGTCTTGTTGGAGCAGTCACTCTAGCCATTTTGCCGTTAATGCTCCCTACAACATTCCTGATGGTAAATCTCTTCTTATCAGGCATAAGCATCTCCTGGATTTATTATCCTACAGTAGGTTGTAAGTGAGAAGTTGTTTCCTCCAATCAGCGGGTCGCTGGCACGACCAGACTAAATTGAAGAAGCCGAGACCTAGTACATCTCGACAGCCGGGTAATGCAGACCTTCCTCGACCTTGTTATTGACAGCGCCGAGCTCTTCTTCAGCCACAGGGATGACCGAAGACAGAATTCCATCGTTATCGTTCAAGGTCGCGTCTCCGGAGTAGAGCTCCAGCTTTCTCACGGACGCGATATTAACAATCGCCATGGCAATCGTTTCCCAGGACGCCCATGTGATGAGATTCATAATCTTGTCGATGTAGAACTTGGCCTTCGACAAGACAAAGAATTTCCCTAAGAACTCGGGTTTGGTGAACGCGTACAAATTCCCTGGACGGAGAATATCGGTTTTGATGGTTCGGACATAAGCACGGCCCAAAAGGGTATTGTACTTGTATCCATCAACCGCTGTCTCTGACTGGAATTTGTCGCCGAAGTCCTCGACAGTCCACTGCAAGACATCGTCCCAATCACCTTCAGCGATCAGAACCAAGGCACAACGAAGTCGGTTATTGTCCAGCATTTTGAACAAATTCACGAAATCAGGCCGTTGGACTGGTAATGGAACTGAACCATTGGTCGTGGCTGCTCTGGCCAGCTCGCCCTTACGGACAGAGAACTCAACTGGAGGGGTGGCTCCCTGAAGAGTGGTTGCGTTAAGAATGGGGGCTGCGGCCACACCATTTGCTTCGGCCTGAAGGGCTTGTACGGCGGCTTCAATATGGATTGTGAATTCTCGGTCTTCCACCTCTTCCATATCTTTGGCCGTATTGTCCTCTATGATTTTGGTCACGGGCATGGTGTAGGCGAGAAGTTCCTCTTCCGTCTTCTCGAATTTCTCGGAAGCGATGGTGAAGAACGGAACTTCTGCTCTCGGTGCTCGGATGAATCTGGCGTCAGGGCTTCCACGGAATGTGATTGCCATGGCCCGAGATTGGGGCTCGACTTCGATGATCTTGACGAGAGTATCGTGATTTACACTGACCTGACAGTCCTTGGCCGTCACATCTTCTGGTGGGATAATCTGACGAGCATAGCTGACTTCACGCAGCTTATCACGAATGTAGTTCCCGCTGTATTGGGCAACCTTCTCCCTGCCTTCATGGCTGTCTAATCTTTGGGAGAAGAGTTCGTTCATTAATTGAGCTTCCATTATTTTCTCCTTTAATTAGACCAAGACTTGCATGAACCGGACTCTGTCTGACAGAACCCTGGTTACGTATCCGATAACGAGCTCGTCCCCGCCACCATGCTTTTTCAAGCCAGAGCGGGTCAGGGATTCGAATGATACATCATCCACCATCAACGCATTACCCAAACCCAAAGCCGTGGAGTCATAGACGATGGTATCGGCCTCGTATCCGCCCATGTACAAGGTAGGTACTTTGCCGATTGCTTGGGTGTCTGAGCGACCTTTTTCTGCCCAGAACATGAAAGAGAGAGCATCTCCTCCAGACCGAATGGCCTTATAATTGGCGTCGAGCTCCAGAAATTCTCCCTCCACCAACGGATTTGAGTTGGATGGTCGAAGGAGGGTCCTGTCTGCCATCACCAAATCCTTGATGAAGATCTTCTCCACCGGAGTGTAGATTCTAACGTTTGGCATTTTTATCTCCTAAACTATTCAATAGCCCCGCTTAGATAAGCTTCCAGCTGTGAGCCAGTGTTTTCTAGTTTATCCTCAGAAAGACTCCCCATCTTGTATTGCGGAGAAGACAGCTTGATAGCTTCTTCCAACACAGCGATGTCGTTCCCGCTGGAGACTCTCTCTTGAATCGCTGCTACTTTATCTGCATGAGTCGCTCCCCAGACATCGATTCCCTTCTGTTCAGCCTCTTTTGCCAGATTATCGATTCTCATTTGCTGTTTGTACTGGTTTAACTCATTTTCCAGAGAAGCAGTTTTCTCTCGAAGCTGGTCCCGCTCATTCTTGAGAGACCGCAACATTCCGGGAACAGCTGCAAGCACGGCGGCGACTTTTGTTGAGCTGATTTTTTCCATTATTACCTCCTAGAATCCCGTCGTTCCCGGCATCATCGGAGTCTGTGGAGTTGGAGATGGGAGCATCCCCTGACTCTGCTTCTCCTTGCCGTTTTTCCCCATCGCGTCTTTCACCTTCTGGAGTCTCTCCTTCTCTTCATCGGTCAGGGTTCCATCCTTTTCGGCCTGTGCTAATTTCTGGATATATTTCCGGAATGCCTGAATCCTGACCGAGGAAATTTTTACTCCAGCAGATGAAGCAGCGTCCAAGTTATTCTGCAAAACCGGGTCCGTGGATTTCGTCTGGGCCGGTTCATTTAGGACCTGACCCATCTCCTTTTTGGGCTGCGCTTTTGCATCTCCCTTGGTGTAATTTATGGCTGCCTCGTTCGAAGAAATCATCGACTCTTGAGCATTTTTTGCTGGAGGTGAAGGAGGGACGTTTTCTTCAGACGCTGATGCATTCGGATTCTCTAGAGGCTCCGAGCCGGCACTTACTTTAGCCGGATTCACTGCATCTTCTGCCTGTTTCCTCATATTCCAAAATTTCCTTACGGTGGAGATTTTGGAATTCTCGACAAGCTGAGCTTGCTCACCGGTTCCACCTGGAACATGTTTCATATCGGTCTGAATAGACGTTTGAGGGTTAACTTGTCCATCCTCTTTCGCCGCATCATCTTTTGGTGAGCCGCTCGATAATTGATTATTGGCAGCTCCGAGGTCATAATTCTGCATCCCCGGAGTCGGTGTTCCCATATTTGTTGGAGTCGCCGTCTCTCCTATTCCGGCCCCGACAGTCGGCTCCGGCGCATTCGGTTTTTGTGGTGGGAGCTGGATACCGCTGGCAGTTTTCTCCCAATTGATATGCTTGATATTCCCTAGAATATATTCTAGCGCCGAGGCCGTCTTTTCCACAGTTTCAGAGTCAACGGATTTCTTTTCTTCCTTCTTTTTCTCTTCTCCGTTTTTACCCTCTCCGTTCTTCCCTTCCTGCTTACTTCCGTTTTCCTCTTCTGCCTGGGCCAGCTTATCCCTTTCGTTAGCCTCTTCAATTGCGCTAGCAATCATTTGTTGAAGAGTAAGTTTCATGTTCTCTCCTAGTACCTAACGGGCGGCGGAGGGGCCATTTTGGCGTTCATCCCAACGCTGATATCTGTACCCGGTGCCTCTACGTTAGATCTCGTATAGTTTGTGTTTAACCCCTTCTTAGTAGCAGGATTAATCACTTTAGCTTTTAGTTTAACCGGACTTATTGGAGGCTTTATCTCTCCAGGCTTAGTCGGAACTTCGCTCTGTGTACCGCTAATAGAATGTGCGATATCTGCAGAAATTTTCTCCAGTTCGTCAAAGAAAGCAGATTTTGAAATTCCGTCTATCATTTTGTCTCTAAAGATGGGGAGAGCACGCTCTCCCCATCCATAAGCTAGATTAGATTAACCCCAGTTTACATCGTATCCGGCTTGTTCGAGAAGCTGGAGAGCTCGAAGTTCGACGTCATTAGAAGCTTGTTTTTCGAGAAGACCGGCTTCATCTAACATCTGATAGGCGCGTTCTTGGGCCAGTTCTTCGATTTGTTCGTTATAGGATTTTTTCTCGCTCCCGAGTGCTTTTGCCCCGACACCGGCAGCCGCCAAACCAGCAGCTGGAAGGCCGACTCTCATTCCAAGTCTCTTAAGACCGGCTTTCATCTCCTCCGACCCCTTCCCAATTTTACCAGCCGCAGCTTTTCCGGCTCGTTCTGCGGCAGCCACGCCGATATCAGACTGTCCCCTGGTCTTTCCAAGCTGGGCTAATCTTTTCCCGGCTGCTCGCTGTCTCGCTCCAGACCTAATGCCACTCAATCCTGTCCACTCTCCAGCCGCTTTCCCAGCTTTGCCGAGCGCGCCTTTGACCGCCTGATACGCGTCCTGGGCTTTACCGGCTTCTTTCTCGATTTCGTTGAGCTCGTTGACATAGGCATGAGCCATTGCCCGTCCAAGGAAATCGGCCTCGGCCATTTTATCGGCGGCCTCTTTGTCAACCTCGTTGGGTTGTTGCGGTTGTTGTGACGCCGATTTCTCCACCTCTTGGAGGAGCTCTGAAATCTGCGCATCCGACAACGTGTTCAGGTCGACGCCTTCATCCGCTGCCAGCTTGCAAAGGAACTCGGCGCTTGCTTGTTTTTCAAGCTCTTCCTTGCTTGGGGGGTTAATGATCTCGTTCGTGCTGTACAGTTGAGCTAAAAAATCGTTCATTTCTTTTCTCCTGTTTGAGTTGGTGACGAGATCATTAAGGCATCAAATCCTTTACCGTCTACCATCGATATTCTCACATCTATTTACTTTGTACCAAGTTCTCACCAGCATTAATTGCTGTGGCTATTACTTCATCTGGTACTGATGTGCCAGATGCTTTCAACGCTGTTAAACCTACCACAGTATTAGCTAACTGTGGATAATCTGCGTATAACTGAGTAAGGATATCCGGTTCTCTTCCGGCCTTCAAATCTTTCTGCATCTGTCTTCTGGCGAAGACAGTCATCAAATAAGTAGCGGGTACTGCTCCCAACATATCCTCATATTCTTTCGATTGTTGGGATGCGGTTTTCGAGAACATGTCCGTGAGGTCCCTTCCATATATCTCAGACCTCAAATTTGGATACCTGTGAAGTTCTCCGCTCAAGCTAGAGATTTTCTCAATCACATTCTCTCTGTACCCGTTATACGCGGCGGATATCTTATCAAGGAGCTTGTCTTCGACTTCTCTCGGTTCCTGTTCTTCTTCAGGGGTTCCATGGATGACTATCTTAATCATCCTTCTTTTTAGGACAGGTCCGAAAGCGCTTCTCCCTTCAATCAACCCCTTCAACATTTCGGCAATTTGATCGTTGATGTGTTGGGGACCGATTTGAACCGATTTGTCGACATCATCTACTTTTCTGAAAACGCAATTTTCCCTATCCAACTCATCGGCCATATCCCTGTTCCCGATTCTCATAATGACAATTCTCTGGAACTCTTTCGGCTTCAGGGTAATGCCGGCCATACATGGGGTTGACAGGGATTCCTGAAGTGGATGTTCAGACATCATATCCAGAAATTGCCTCGGCAAATCAGGTTCCGCCCTTTCAATTAAGCTAACTGCTTTGTCCCCAAACTGGGACGGTACAATCCTTTTTGTATGCTCTGCGCTTTTTAGTTGTGAGGCTTTTTTCTTGAACTCTTTGAGTAAATTTCTGGCCCCTTCTACAGATGCTGATTTCTCGAATCCATAGGATTTATCTGTGTACTCGGAGACTGGCGGAAGATTTCTTGGAACGGATATGAATCCTCTAGAAGCTAGTTTCGCCATTACCTTCGAAGTTTTTTCTGCGCCTATAAAGACGAAACTGATGTCAAAGAATCGTGGATATGGATTATAGACAAACACTTTCCTGCCATCAGGAAGAATATCATTCCTTCTGGTCTTAAAGATGTCTGTCCATTCATCCTTGTCTATGGCTAGTCCTTGTATAGGACGTTTTGTTTTGTGGTAATGAAGGACAGCAAAACCAGGATGTCTATGAACATTTGGGTTGTACGTCGCTAAGGCCTTCTTATACTCGTCCCAGTCGGTGGTGATAGAACAGAGATCGAATAGGACCTTCGCCCCCATGCTAGTTTCTGGGAGCTCTCCATGGTCTATCTTATCAATTACCCTCTGGGCGTTGGCTAGTTCAGCCATTTGTCTGTCGAGTCTTGCTACGACCTCTACCCGATGCATGTTCGGATTCCAGCAACTTAATTCCACAGAGCCGAACACCCTGGCATCCGGTCCCTTATTACAGTTATGGACTAGTACTTCCCCGGCCACATATTCTGGAACGTCATCAACCTCAAGATTGTATAAGTCCTCGTCCAGAAAGGTATCTTCTTTCCCAGTAACACGTACCAGGAAAAAGTTACCTATAACTGGACGCGGCCTAAAAACTTTCATGTCTTTGATATAATATTTCCTAGAATATAGTGTTATCTCCTGGGAGAATTGTGGAGTCACCGTAACTGTTCCACTGCCGCTACACCAATAAGTTTTCCCGTTCGGAAATGTTCTATATCCAGGTTTTTGGTCCCATTGAATAGTAGTGGGAATTCCCAGCGCCCGTATTATGTCGGATAAGACCTTTAACATTTGCTGGGAAGAGGATCGAATCCTTAATTGCCCTTCGTTTCTTCCTTTTTTAGGGACATGCCCGTCACCGTCAATATAAACTCCCAATAAAAGTTTTATGGCGCGCTCATTCCACGACAGAACTCTTCCAGTTAGATGCTTCTCAGATTTCACGCCCACGACATACTCTTGAAGTCTGTCCCACAATTCAACCGACCAGGACGATAAAACTACCTGCTCTTTATCTGGTATGTCAGTCTTGGTAACATTCAGCCCATTGTTCTTCAGACAATCACTGACAGATTTTATATCCTCGTGATTAAATTCGCAGAACGTGAACTGAATCATGCCTCGCTGTCCCGCACAGTATCCTTCAGATGCTACCCAACCGACTAATTCTGCGAATTCGTCCGGAATCTGCTCGCCTCCCAACTGCGGACGAGGAAACACCATATAGTCTCCGGGAAGTACTTCTCCTAATGGGATTTCTTTTAGAGACAGGGAAATCTTGTCAAGACATGATGGGTACTCTTCGAAATGACGTTGCTCTGGTCTGAGTCTGGAGTACTTATGTGAGCAATGTATTTGATCCCGCTGAAAAACAAAAACAGGATGGTCCCAGCTTCCCTCTATATCTTCTTCCACTCCCGATAAAGATAGTCGAACACCTGGTCCGCTGTAATGGCGGCTTATAGAACGTTTAACCGGGCGAGGGCCTAATCTCGTTTCTACTAATTCTCCGGATTTGATTAGAGCGATAGGCTTCCTTATCCGATCACCCATCACTACTTCTGTCCCTGCCCTAAAACAATGGTGCATGAACGGCTTCGCATAATGAACGAATGTCTCGTACCCGTATATCGGGCCTGAGTGCATCAACATCTCTTCTTCGAATGCGTCGCCGTTGATGTTGCTGGAATAATATTCAAACGCTCCCAGTGCATTAATTAGAGCGTAGATGGACTTTGGGTCAGGTTTTAACCTATCGATGAATTCCCTTACCTGTGGAAGGTAGGGAGCGGCCAGCTTATCCATATACGAATGATGGAGTTGGTCCGGATGGTGAAGGATTGTTAGGACCTGCTGGCCGTGATCATCGAATGGTCTATAATTGCAGAGTTTAGTGTGCATTTTCTTAACGAAGGGAGGCCTTATAACCTTCTAAATCTTTCTGCCGTTCAAATTGTCTTTGAGCTCCCTCTTCCCTCAACATATTCTCATATCTTTTTAGAGTTTTTTGATCCTCTAACTTATTTCCCGAATGCTCTGGTCCATAAGATTCGAATGCTCTCATGAATGATGTTGAGACTGGCTCTTCTTTCCGTTCTTTACTACTCATCAGAAGTTTTGTAGTAGCCGGGTCTATGTACAGACTAGAAAGTCCTTCTGCCTGACTTACACCACGGTCAACAAACGAACCAGCCACAATAGGATCCTTGGCCATGTCCCTGTTTAGGTTGTAGACAGTATTAAACATGTTAGTCACTCTGTTTTGGTCCACGTTTTTCAACTGCGGATTTAGCTCCAACATGTTCTTGTACAATCTGGGTTTTTCTATTTTTTCTCTAAGGGCCTCATACCCCTTCTTTGCACCAACTACACTGGCAGCGACCGCTGCTGTTGCAGCCGCCTCTCCTAATGCTCCAGTGACTCTCTTTCCCATAGGACTTTGGAAGGCGTTTTTTATGGATTGCCAAAATCCGGCATGTTTGTTTACGGCAATCTTCATTCTCTCCATATCAAGGGAAGAAAGGTCTTTTTTCAGATTATCCATAGTAGCCTCCCCGCTGAGCATCTTCTAATGCTTTTCTTTGTTTGTACTCAGCAATTCTGTATCTGAGACGTTGGGCTGGTTCACTTTCGTACGCCTTCTTTCCTCCATATGCCGCGACTGCATATGGCATTGATTTAGCTGCGGCATGAGCCAATGGACTTGTGACCCCTGCTTCGGTCATTGCCCTTGATAAACCTTTGCCGGACCTGAAAAATGCCTTTGTCGCTCCTTTGCCGAGCCCCATTATCCCCTTTGCGAGTTCAGTAGGAAGTCCCTGCGCCTCTTTAATTAAGACCGAATACGCTAACCTGTATTTATTCATTTCACTTCCTCATGGAATCCATTACCGACTTCTCGTAGTTATCCATTATCTTCATTGCCTCGCGCTTGACTCTCAAGAGATGAGCTACTTTCGCGAAATGGATGTACGAAGAAACCACGGGATTGGCTGGGTTGGGAACTCTGGATGACGTCTTTTCTGATTCCCTGACCTGTATGCCGCGGCTGGCCATTTTATCGTCTAAGATCTTGGACGCTTCCTTGTACGCAAACTTATCAACACCGACTCTTTCCCAAGATGCCTTTATCCTAGACGGCGTTTCCCCATCCAAAATCGCGTTCGTCGATACACTGGCCAGCTTTTCGGCAGCCATCATCTTCTCCGTCTCCAATGCAGATACATCATGCAGAAGATTTGATTTCGCACTGGCTATTTTGGACCTTACTTCCGGAAGCGGATTGGATACAGCTGGAGTCCTCATCATTGGATGCGCGAATTTGCCGAACAGCATCCTATCTATTTTGTGTGATGCTACTGAGGACGTCTTAACAGGCTCCTCATCATAATCACTGATTACATGTTCTTTAGGCTTGGAACCGTCGTTTAGATTTCTCAGCACATCAGAGGGGCTAGCAGGGCCTCCATCAAACTCGATGTTCCGGACAGACCCGCCTTTGTCCCATTCATTCTGGAAAGCTTCTTGATTAGCAAACTCACAAACTCGCTTTACGTGCTCAGGCCCCATGGCCTTGGTGCCTATAGCCTGCACGACGGCCTCACTTAATTTGGAGAGACCTTCTTTGTAAAGATTTGCCGCCTTTTTTCCTAGAATCTGAAGTTCACCGGGGTCTACTTCGACTCCTCTCTGTTCTAGAAGGCTTTCTGGGATATCGCTTGGAGCAGGCATGTTAACCTCTGTTAAATTGTATTCATCGGAACTTAGGTCAATGGACCATCTCAAAACAAGATTAACACGAGGAGGCAAAATATGAAAAGACGACCTAAAGAGACAAAGTATTTCTATATGGACATGGTAGAGTCCTCAAAATTTTTAGGAAAATCTACAAGAACGGTAAGAAGGTATGTCAAATGCGGAATACTCCCAGCCAGGAAGTTCAGGGGATGTGGAAAGGGCGTGTGGATAAAAAAGGAGGACCTGGAGTCCGTCAAAAAAATCAGTTCCATGAATTTGGGACCGAAAGAGCTCGTAGAGTATGTGCAGATGTCAGACATAAGAATAAGGAAACTGGAAGAGAGGATGTCCTATTTGATGTATGTAAACGGGCTTGATTTGTCGACACTGAGGGACGCCAATATCAAGACCTTGGTCGGTATAAGGGACGAGGCTAGAAAATATGTAGAAATGGGATTGTTTGATTTGGATTTTGCTCAAATCAAAAACTGGGCGTGGACCTGCATGCAGTTCTCGGAATTGGAATTTGCAAGACTTTACGAACACGATAAGGATGAATTTCCTTGGAAACCTTTTCACAAAATATGTGTAGGACTTATGGGGAAAATGAGAGTCAGGGAAGATTTCTTACACAGCCCCAAATTGCAAAATCTGTACAGATTTCTGGAGAAGGCCAGAAAGAGTATTAGTCGGGCCGCTCTCATCTTCGTCACGGAAGTTAATCCTAACGCGTTCAAAGATTTCAAATACAGCGGCCTAGATTCTAGCGATAACCCATTGGATAAATTCATAGCTACGGAGATAGCGCTATTTTGCTGAAAAAACACTGATTTATCAGTATAAGAATTATGTAACCGAAAAACAACAAGGAGAAAAAATGTCTGAAAATCAAGCAATGAATGTATCTTTGTCCGTCGACGAACTGATGAATCTCTTCGCGGAGGATAAGGAGGGGGTGGATCGAGTAGGGAAAGACGCGTACGGAAAGGATTGGGAGGAGGTCAGAGAGAGCATTGCCACTGTTATGTCGTCTCGAAGTTTTGGAGGCATTGTGAAAAGTCAATGGAGGGGAGGATGGAAAGGGAAGGCGACCCTAAGTGCACAGATCGTTGGTGCAGCGACAATCGCTGCACTACTAATGGAGGCCTTTGGGGCCGTAAGCGGCATTAATTGCAGGCCTTCGAGCCTCATCACAAAGTGGCGTAGATAAGAAAAAAGAGGGGTCAGCATCGGCCGGGTATCATGATTGCTGGCCCCTCTTTTTAGCTATGCTGTCTCTTTCCTCGGAACGATTATATCCGGTCGCGGATATTTAATCATGCTTGCAAGCATACAATACAGGATTGAATGAAATGAGTCATCTGTATTCCCTGGAGAATGCCTGTAGACGGTCATCTTTTTCCCCCTTACCTCAACCTCTTCACTGAAGATATTGAGAATGTCCTTTCCGTAGGGGTCGGCAAAATCATTCCAGTTAGGAACTCTGATATCTTTTCTTATCATAGCCTGGAAGATATCGGTCATGACTTCTGTTCTATGAACAGCGAATCTCATAAGGCCTTCATCCCAGTACACCTTCCCCTTTTTCTGGTCAGGATTGTACTGGAACTTGAATACCCTATTAGGGCCGAATTCTCGAATTAGTCTAGCATTCTTGTCGAATCCTCCACCATAGTCACAACCAACGATACTTACATTGAAATGGGTTATGATCTCCGAGACTCTTCGAATTTGTATCTCTGGGTCTAGGTCTTCTCCAGTGAATCTGTGAATCCAGAAGATAGTGAAGTTTCCGTCCCCCATATAACACCCAAGAGAAATTACCGTATACGAATTCTCGCCAGTATTCCCTTGATACGCTACCTTTCCATTTCTTTCTGTTACTATGTATCCAGAAGGAACTTTGCAGCAGTAGACTTTGCCGCTATAAGGAACTCTTTTAATTTTTTTGGCTGGTGTATTGAAGTGGAAATCCCTTCCTCTCGACCACATCGCTCTCCATATCGCTTTTCTGTTTCCTGATGCGTGTTTATGGAGAGATACCGAACATCTCAGCCCTAATTTTATGCATATCTCTTGGAAATCCTCGCACAACCCTTTCGAGGTTGAGGAGTAATATCCATTGAAATTTTTGTCTCTCTTATCCTCGCTCCCATCCCCCAACATCATAGATTTGAATAGTATACGGAGCTGTCTTTTTGATAATCTCAAGAACTCTCTTGGGATCCTTTTCAATTCAGTGCTTTCCCCGACATTCTCAAAAAACCACTTCCAGTACTGCTTTCCCTTTATCGACCAATTTATATCGCTTGTATCTCGATTAAGAAATTCTGAGAACGGTATGTCTGATCTAATCATACACAATCTTATCTTGTCTACATTTTCTGGAGATGAGGACTCTCTTTGCGACATCTTTACAGCATATGGGACTCTTTTGGATTTATCAGACTTGCTAGTCCTTAGGCAGACTCCTCCCTCAGATAAGTAATATCCGAGAAACTCTAGCCAGTCATCCATATCAAAAGTCTTAGATTCACATCCTCCATACCCCGAACTTTTTGGTAATCCTGGAAGTTCGAATGACTTTCTTTCTTCACCTTTCCAGCACACGTACCCGACAAATTTTACGTTTCCTCCTCTTTCAGCAGTTTTATCTGCGGATTCCGTAACCCAATTTCCGCTTTTTACTCCTCTAACCCGCATACGATGCGTGCCGGTTACCATCAAATCCATCCCGCCCTTGGTTTCGAAATGATAAAGAGGATCTCTCCACTTACGAACTGTTCTTACTACCGGCTTAACGAAAGACATCTCCCTAGTATCTGGATCCCATTGAGCGACTTTGTCTTCATCAGTAAGTTCCTTAAAAAATTTCCATCCGATATCAGTCAGAATCCTAGTTTCCTCGTCATGACACCCCCAATCAATTCCAGCGAACACAGGCTTTCCTTGAACTATGGTTCGAAGGTGTTCGTAGTCTGCAAGATAATATACTGGTTGGCAGCAGGCCTCTACCTGGGTCCTATTTATAGGTCTGATACCTGAGTCATAGCTCATCCCAAGAACTTCATTTATGAACTTCTGTCTAGAATATCGCTCATATTTTGATCTTAGTTCCAGCCACGCTGTCTCTTTTTTTAGTATCCACGGAACCATGAGCTGAGAGATTCTATATCCATCAAACGTGACTCTCTCTTTATTGGCCTCCGTAACTGGATTTAATGAAGCCCATTGTGCACTCGGGTGCGCGGGGTCTATGAGGTTCCCACATTTTTCGCAGATGACCCCCTTCAACCCTATATTCCTCTCCCCCAGGATGTTCCAATACCAGGAACTCTTATCCTTCGGTGTACCGTGATGCTCACACGGAACGACCCATTCATTCTGAGTAGAGAAGTTGGACCAATAATACTCGATTGTGTTATCCAGAGATTTAGGAGTCCCTGAATAGATAAAAATTTTGAATGGAGAGTGAGAAGCGCACTCTTCTATAACTGGGATATTATCGACGATGATATCCTGTATCTCATCAATGGATATGAGGTCTGCGGGTATACCTCTTACTCTATCGGCATTCAGATAAGCATATCTTATCCTGATTTGTGAATAGTTTATGAATTTCTTGTGGAATACTGCATTCGTCAGTACCGAGTTCGTGTAAGCTTTTACTGTGGGGGACAGAGCTATAGGTTCAGATATTCTGTCATTCGAAAAAACTTTAGCTTGCTCTGCCGAAGATGATACGTACAGTGAGCGAAAGTGATTATTCAGGCACGAGTACGATATTATCTTATTTCCTAGAGATGTAGAATTGTGGGTAATGATGCCGTCTATACAGTAATTGTGAAATCTTTCTGTTTCGACGTGATAGACATCGTTCTCGCCGAGGTCCTCAATTTCTACTATCTCATCCCATATGATATCCGAGAAATATAGATTTCTCAGGGATGTGTACAGGTAATCGTCTGTATCTATTCTACTCTCGAAGAAATCCAGGTACCTCTTAATTGTCTGTCTATTTGGGGGGTGTCTCAGTTTCCTCCTAAACCCGTTTTTTCTTAAACTGTCATACTCTCCTCTTCCTCTCTTATCTCCTATTCCACATTTTCGGCACATCCCGTCTATTAGCGGCTGAACTATAGACAGGGGAAACGTGTCTCTGTTGCTGTTACTCTTTTTGTCGTCTACAAATTCAAAATCAGTGAACAGGCTTAAGAATTTCTTTACGCCTTCTTCGGTTTCTACTCTAACAAGATAGTTATCCTTGTTTTCGTCGTTTTCATAGAAACCATGATTTCCGCTTCTGAATCTACTGGGTATGCCAAATTTCCAAAGGAGAGCTCTGACTTGTTTAGCCAATCTCTTACTTGTACTGCCATAGACGATGTCCCATTGATCAGACCCTTTTTCCTGAGTTGTATAAATTGCGGAACTATCACAATCAACCCACAGAGATTTTATGAATTCTATGGTCTCATTTCTGGTGCATTTCTCGAATATCCAATCAGGTATGAATTTTTCTGAGGAGTATTTCCCCCACAATCCATCCGACTTAATCAATCTCGACAAATTAGAGCTTCTGCTTATGTTTACTCTACTCTCGTTAGTTGAATATCGGTTCCCGGATGAATCTAGAAGATGCTCTATTTTTTTTCTTATACGTGCATATGTTTTTGTTATCTGGAACATCCCACTTCTGGATGTTCCGTCAGCTAAGTAATATCCGTATAAGGGTACCTCTCCATTTCGTAACCCCGAACCATTTCCAAATTTCGCGCACCCGTCTATGCCCCGAACTGCAGATACTCTATCTCCTACCTCTATTTCTCCAGCACACGTCCATCCCCAATGCGATAAAATAGGATGGTCTTCCCCGACCTCCAGCTCTGACCCCATTCTAGTTCTTATTCTTAGGGACCTCCTTTTGCCTACGTTCTTGATTCTTGTGACTACATCCCTCGTTAATCTCCAATCTGTCTGAACTGGTTCCGGCCCGGTCCCAAGCTCAGGACCGAATCTATTATCCCCTGACGTCCTCAGCGATATGACTTCATCACCAACCTTCAGGTCCTTCACAGATACCAGCTGTCCAGAAGCTTTAAGTATGCTAAGTAGTTGAAATCTTCCACACTTTTCTGTCTGTCGCCCACACTTGAGAAGAGATTTTCTGGAACCGGTGTTATAGATTCTTATTAGATAGGGACGTTCTTCGAAGGAGAACTTTACAGTCTTCCCCTCGTCTCCAATGTTTATAGCTGTTTCTACAAACTCGTGAGGACTTACGTTATAGAGGTAATTTCCGTCCTGAAACTCATCAAATTCCTCGTCTGTAGGTTCCCTCGGTTCGTTATCAAACCCATAATATTCAGGACTACCTTCGCCGTTATAATCATGGAACGGTTCGGTGTATTTTTCCCCTCCCACAACCTGCGTTGCGTAACTTAGGGGTACTACTGATCTAGAAGCGAGAGCTTCTGCTTCTCTAATATTGACTAACAAGATTCCTCAACCAAATTTCCATTCTTTTTTCTACGTTAAGTTCTAGGATTTCACCGAATTGTCGAATTTTTCTCGTACTTAAAACCGGTTTCAGATGAATGTTTCTGACAGCTACCAAATAGGCCCCGTAATAATGGTCCGGGTATTTACTTCGTTTGTCGATTTCATCCGCATACACTTCTAACCTAACTGCATTGATGTCGAAATCAACATTAGGGAAATCAGACGGCCAAATCGATTCTATGGATGACAAAACATCTAGACCGAACTCCCCTGTTCCCCAGTACCTTTCATGTACTTTTGGTCCTCTGAAGACATGATATATAAGATCATCTTCACGAAACATTCTGATATGAGCGAAGTCACCATCGCAGATTAACTCCCCAACAGCTCTCGCATTCTCCAAGGAATCAACATCGGTGTACTCATCAGCTTCCACCAAACTCAGTAAAGCTTTCTCTTCATTTTCTCTCATAGGACCCTCTAAAACGACTCATCATCATCGCTCTCGCTTCCAGAAGATTGACTATGTTTCCCGTCAGTCAATCTATTAACGTCTATGACTTCGGCATCATCCAACCTCATTCTAAATTTCTGGAATTGATTCAGTACGTCCTGCAGCATGGCGTCACTACGTCTCATTATTTCGTCGGCATCTTTCAACGTAGACATGCAATTTCTTAGAGCAGATGTCGTCTTAAAACTAGCCGGTTGATTCTCTAATTCTAAGGCATGCTTGAAAGCTATTTGCCCTATTCTTGAGGCTGCCTCCGCCGTATTAAATACTTTCTTGGGTCCTGATACTCCTACAATCCATGGAAGATGTTGTGGAGCTACATCAGGAGATATGACTAGGCTCTGGATATACGGATTTTTCCCGGTTCTGTATCTCAGAAAATCAAGCCATTCCCCCTTCGACATCAAGTTCCGGTTCCAATAGTAGTGTCCGTACGCTCCTATCCCACCAACGGTCAGAGATATTGAGGTGTACTTCCTTACTTTCCTTATGATTGATGAGGGAGTTATGGTGGACAACATCAGAGGTTCTATTTTCTCTCTCAAGAACAAATCTGAGAGTATCAGATTCGATTCTCTGACCTCCTTTGTCGGATACCACATATCAAATATCCTGTGGTATTTCAGGTATTCCTTGCTTTTCTTGTGATGCGGATTATCTGGAAAGTAATCTCCGGGTCTGGTTTGAGTCATATCAGCTATGAGATTTTGAATGTACCCCAAACCAATCGATTCCAGGTTCATAGAGTTCATTATTCTGGATATTTCATCGATTTGCTCTTTGAGCTCTTCTTCTGTTGTAACTAGTTCGTTTCTAGAGATCAGATATCTGAGGAAAAATTCTGAGGGGCTTCTAATCATTTGTGTACTGAGACAATTCTTTTAGTCCATTAATTACCACATCCATATGTTTAATTAGCCGTTCCAGGGCAGTCACGTCAATGATATTTTTCAGGCCTAATCTGGAAGCTATCAAGAGATTGCACATTCTCGAGACAGTTCTTTCCAAATCAGGGATGTATTCCACAAATGTTGATACATTCTCTGAATTGAGAAATCCCAGAGAGAGGACATTATCAACAGTCGATGGGTCGTCAATCAATGCCGCCTCTTTCAAGAACATCGGCATTCTCGGAACCTTCTTCACGAACTCAATGGATTTCATCCTCGCTTCTTTGATTCTCTCACTCAACAACTTTACTGGTTTCGCTCCCTGTATATTCACCCAATGAGAATATTTCCTCGATTCCGCCAATTTCTCTCTGGATATATCAGAAGGGATACCCAAAATAGCCAGATTGAATATTGCCTGGTCTTCTGAAATACCGCTCGTCTGGCACACAGATGCTAATTTTTCAATGTGCCGACCCTTCATGGAATAAGAGCCGTGGTCATGCATGACCTTGACCGCATCAAAATCGAGTCGCACGGCTGAAGTTTTCATAAACTCGTCCGGATTCTCTGAGAGCTCAGTCATTCTTTGGAGGGGAATCCACCCACAATCATCTGGGATAGCGTACATACCATCTTCTATCTGCGCGGCCTTAACCAAACCCGGTAGCTTCTTGATAATCACTCTTTCCCCAAGCATGGTTTCGCAGATGTATTCATCAACCAGCTCTGTTGATTGAGCTTCTGCCACAATATTCACCGGAACTATGGCAGTAGCTCCTCCCTGTCTGGCTAAATAGAAAATACCAAATCCGCTCGGATTCTCGTCTATTAAATTCGTCCCCTTTCCTACAAGACTCCCAGCTATTGACTCCTGGACAGCAGATTCGGAACCGTTCGTGAAAACAGAAATATCTAGTGAGGTCCCGTCTAGGTCTACAACATGAGGAAACACCCATCCGACTAGTTCCCGACCGTCCTTTGTCTTGACCTTATATTCTCCAAACTCTTCCACGACACTGACCGTAATATCAGCCAGAGATTCTCTGGAGGCCTTGTTCGTACTGATAGTCACAGTCTCCCCATTTTCCACCTTCCTCACCACATCTGCTCCAGCCATTTCTTCAGCCAACGGTCTTGGGATATCATTTTCCTCTGGAAGTAAAGCCTCGGGGTTGGCTGTCTTAACACGGAATCCGCCGTCTATTTTTGATATTTGGATGACTTTGGGTTTGATCATCCCCGAGGCCGTCTTCATCATCTCACTAGAAGAAACTGTCTTCACGTCCTCCACCAGCTTGTCCATGAAATGACTGGCCTCTGGATTTCTGATAAACAGGGACAAAGTTTCTTCATCCTCGGTTATAGCACTGCATACCTTCTCCACCTCATTCTGATTGAGGGTATGTCGAATAACGTCAATTATCCTATTTGGAGAGCTGGATTTTTGCATATGCCCCATATACGAGTTCGTCCCCCCCAATCCCATTCGATATGGCGGATACAACATCTCGGTCATGTCCTTAGTTCCTGGTGACTCTCCAATCGCCTCGAACATCTGAGGCCTAAACATTTCCTTCTTCAGCCTTTTGTCCGTCAGCGGTTGAAACATTCCGTTGGATATAAATACATCCAACGGGCTCATCTTTCCCTCTTGTACGATGACCGGTATTATTGCCGTCTTTTGTCCAGATAGATCTGGACTTATTTCATTGCTATACGGATTGTGTCCGTTCTCCTGTTTCGGGATTTTATTCAGCCTACTGCTAAGCTTTATGGCCGCTAGTGCATATCTTCTCTCTGGGTCAAGTTCCATCATGATTATCTTCGTGTCGAAATCTCCGATAAACGGAACTTGCCTGTATAGTTCATCTGTAATTTCAGATTGCCAATCGTCAGGATTCTCAGACAGCCTGGCGAAAGCTGCACTGATCTTTTCCATAATCCGAGGAGTGACATCATCCAGAAAAAGATTCATTTTGTTCTCCTGATAGCTGCTAGTTTATTGTTATTTCATCGACTGCCGTGGCTGTTGTGATGATTCCTCCTGAAATGCAGTCACTTCGCAGCTGATTGTATTGTCCTATCAATTCGTTGAGTTTAGACACAACGGGATTGTTTATGTATCCCACGATATGCTCGAATATCGCCTTGGCCATTCCTTTAGATAAGGCACTAGCAAAATTTTTTGGGATGTAGACATCTCCTTTTCTAGGCACTTGTTTAATCTTCGTGGAACCGTCCGGTTGTGTCTCCTTTGAGACATCCACTCCTGTTATCGTATCCTTTGCGACTGCCTTAAGGGTAGTTATGTATTTTACTAGAAGATTTTCTAATCCAGATTCTGATATCTTCATGGACTAACCTTTATATTCTTGGAAAGGATATTGGGCAACTCCGCCACCTGAACATCTGGAACGTTCCACATCGGATGAACGTGCTTGGTTAGCCAAATAACCAGTAACTCCCCCAATACAGCAGAAAAGTTCGAAGCCTTTCCCAAGTAAACTTGAGTGGCTTTTATTGCTTTTAGGCCGGTTATCTCCTCAGAACTGGAGGCAGCTTTTAGGCTATGAGCTCCTGTGATTTCAGTAGATTCAGTGGATGCCTTCACAATCCTGGAAGAGCCTATCGAGACCTCATCAGAACCTGATACAGAAAATTTCCGAGAACCGGAGATGGTGTAATCTAAAGAACCTGACATGTTAAATGTCTGATTCCCGACGTTATCTACGACCATCTTGAATTTGGAATTGTTGATACTCCCAGTAGATGTGGATATACCTGACGGAGCTACCGATAACTCATACCTTATTGAATCGGAAACATGACCCATCTTTAGTTGAATATCAGCCTTGTCGTTCTGAGCTTTATCCCTGAGAGATAATCTATACAAGATAGGTGCTTCCCCGGCAGGGTCCTTCTCTTTCCTTTGAACGTTCCATGTCAGAACCCCTCCGGGAGTACTAGTTTCTATGTTCTCGCAGAAATGCCTGATGTAGTTCTTGAGAGGGATGTAAATGGATTGACACATCGGAGTTGAGCCAATCTGGATTACTCCACCTCTTCTGAGAATTATGAAGTTCTCGTCTCTAGTCCTTAGAAGAATATCCCCTGGATTAAGAAATGGGCGTCCCCCTCGCGCCGACGCACTTGAAACGTTTTTGTCAGACGAACCTGTGGATGTAGTTGATGTGGGGGTGCTAAGGGTACTCTCTAATTCCTCGGTCTCGACTTCCGCTTCTCCGGCCAGGTCCTCTAAATTATCTTGCTTGGCGAATTCCATTTCGAAGGACCCGATAAAGGACAAAATAAATGGAGTATCCTCGTCCGAGGGCTGGCATATTTCACATAAAGCCCCGACTTCGGGCATTGCGGTGATACCTTCTCCATTGTTGGTGTGGAAATACGGGCTCCCGACTTGGATACTGTCGAATGTCTTTCCCTCGTACTCAGTAATGACATCCACGGTATAGTTTTTTAGGTCGACGTTCGTGACGATAGCCTTTGATATCCACGCCGCTCTTTGGCTAGACCTGGTTGGAGAGTTTTTTGTGTCTCTTATTGCTGGAGGCATTGTTAACCGAGAGCATAACCCGCGGCTACGGGAGCGGCCACGGTTCCCGCAATTTGGACAGGTTTCTGAGCCATCACTCTACGAGCACCCTCCCTAAATCCCCCCTTCTGAGCTCCGCTCTTGTACGCGTGACTGAGCTGATTCCACAATCCAGTTTTTCCCACTCCCATACGTCTTGCGAATGAGGTTCCAGCTGGAGCCGAGACGGCTTTGGATAGTCCTCTTAAACCCCCTTTGAAAAAGTTCAGCGCCCCTCCCAATAAGGCCACTTTTTCTATCTCCGTCATCTCATCCAAAAAAGCTGAAGCCATTTTTGCGATGTAAAGTTCGTCTTCCATTAGTATGGTTTTCCTTTGCCAAACTCTGCTCCATAGACCAGAGCCGGAATCGGATGGGTTCCGTGTATATCGGACTTCCATCCCTGGTTTGCTGCATCGATTACGGTATCAGTCAGACGTTCATGGTTTAATCTTGCCATCCAGTCCGTTTGAATGTCCAGGGGCATGGTTTTTACTCCCTTGATAACGGGAGTGTGCTCTATAGGCTTTCGCTTGTCCTTGACTAGCTGCTTATTCAGAGCCTGCACGTATGAGGTAGGCGCAAAATCCCCTCTTATGAATTCGGGGTTATCTCCTGGATTTCTTATCTTGGTGAGATTAGTCATGCTCTTGACTGCAGTTTCGATATTTCTCCGCCTAATCCCCTCACTCTTATATAGATCATGCAAAGCCCCAGATACATAACTCTGGACCTTGTTTATTCCAGTCAATGGCAACATCTCATGCGGATTTATCGGACCCCCAGATAGCGGCGCTCCCTTTTGAATCTTTGATCCCTTGGTAATGGGAACGGCCTTATTTCCAGAGAAAACCATCGGTTCTCCCCTATCCTGAGGTATGTAATGCCTGACTCCGCTAATAACCACGCTATATCCTCCGGCTTTGTCTTTGCTGACACTGTCCACGACACCGTTCACAGTGCTTAGTGTAGCTGAACCGGGAACAGTTTTGTTCATCTGGACCAACTGCTGGACCCTATTAAACCCATCAGTCAACGCCGCCTGTTGTTTAGACTTCTCCCCTACAGGGGCTACACCACCTGAATGGAATGTCTTCATAGATAGTTGGGTCGCTCTCTCTCCTATAGATTGAGCACTAACAATTCCAACATTCTTCCCTGTGGTAACATTTTCTCCATTCTCATCCAGTCCATAACATCTACTGCATAGACCCCTTCCGTGCTCGCATCTTAAGGGTGACCTCACTAATACCTTATTGACTTTATTATTCCTCAAAGTGTCTCTGACTCCTGGAGTTATCAGAGTGTCTTTCTTCAGGACCTTGTTTCCGACTTTGATATCCTCAGAAAGATATCTGTCCAGGATATCTTTCTCACTCACATCCAGACTTATCCCTCTCTTTGTTCCGCAATCTTCGGCCAAGATGCTGTTGTTCATGACAGTATTTACTACTTGTTTGGTGAAATATCCTGGGTCTTTAACAGACTGGACCTTCTGGATGACACCTTTTCGAGCTCCGGACATCTGAGTCCAGTAGTCTCCTGTGTCTAATCCCTCAGACCATGATTTTCTGATTGGATTAGGAATCACTTCGCCCTTGGCATTCATGACCAACATCGGGGCCATGGTGATTTGTCGATAGGCTTCCATCTGAGGCTTGATTCCAGATTTCATCATATTGAATAGGTTTGTCGGCTTTTTCCCGTGTTCCTTTTCTATGGTCTCAATCATCTTCTCAGATGCTTTATCGTAGACACTGACCACATCTTTCAAGGCTTTGTTTGGGTCTTTTGATTTTAGAGCCTGTTTAACCCGTCTATCAGCTTCTTCTAGTATCCTATTACGTCTGGATTTATCAGTTTTTAGGTCCTCTATTCCCAGAGAGAACGCCGTTTCTGAGGAATACGTATTTCCCATATCCTTGAACTTATCCGCTACCTGCCCGAAATCTGCCTTACGCTCTTTAGCTACTCTAGTAAGAATTTCTGCCTGTCTCTTACCCGTCATTTCCCCGCCTGTAATTATCTCCCGGCGCATCTCCTCAGGAAGAGAGTTGGCTATCATCATCTTACCGACTGTAGTCTTATCCTTTCCTATCTTCACTACATCAGTGAAAGCTATCTGTCCTTTTTTAGCTGCATCGGCGGCCTCCTGGAAGGTCTTGAAAGACTTGTCTTTGATGTCCCCGTCTTTGGACATCATGTACAGTCCTAATTGACTTTCTAGTGTGGGTTTATACATCAGGGACCCTGTTGCCGGATTAAACAAGTTCCTAGACGGGAACATTTTTGCGGCCTCTGATACGGCCTCGGAAGAGATAGGAACGAAGGCAGACATTGTATTTGATAGAATTACTCCGTCTAGAGACATGAAAGTCTCGTATCCAGGAACAGTAAGGTCGTATCCGTCCTCTCTTATTTCCGTTTTCTTGACTCCCTTAACTCTCTCAAAATGGACGTTATTCATAAGAACGATGGATTTCCATTCAGAGTATAAAGGATGTCTGCATCTCTCCCCTACTATCTTAATTATTCTCACGGCAGTCTCTTTTGACACATACTGACGTTCTATAGCTTTCGACAAAGTAACGTATAAGGTCCTGCAACTCGAACCAAGAACAGTCCTCAATTCATTTGCTAAAGCAGATGGGACAGGAACCAATCTGTAACGACTATATGACATAGAAGAATCTGGCTGCTTCTCCCTCAGAAATTCATCCTGTATCTCTTTCTTCCTTCTATTCTTAAGAGGGAATCCACCAAACCTATGGAAATCAACAATCGAAACATTTAGTACCCAAAACGGCTCCCCAGCAGGCGTTACTGTAGAGGTAATTGTTGATGATATTTCTAGCATTCTTAGAAGTTGTTGTATCTCCTGCACCAGTCGAATGGATTTTGATGTATATGAACACATGAATTGTGGAGTTCTCTTTCCTTCGGACCAGGAAACAGAACCATCGGTATCCCACAAACCAGCTAACAATCCCTTAATAAATATGTTCGGAGCGGAGATATAGAATGGGGGAAGGTGTTTGTTCTCTGCCCCACTTCCTATCAACTCCTTGATTAGAACCGCTAGCGGGGCACAGGAAACAATTTGCGATTCAGACCCCTCTGATCCTTTAAATTGACCTCTGGTTGTACTCCTGTAATAGATATTCGGGTGTTTCTTGAATACAGAAAGGAGAGACTCAAACCAGGCATCATATACGGAATCATATTCTGTAGAAAAGCAGACGTCTCTAGGAACACCTTTTGAGATTCCAGGCCATCCATTCCCAATCATTGTTCCTAAAAAATATCCAAATTGCCCGTCTAAACGAGCTTCCTTTCTCAAACGAGGAGAATCTGGAAGCGGTATCCGTGTTATGAGCTCATCCGGAACAGGGATCTTACTCAGCACCGGGACAAACTGATTCTTGGATTCATCAGGTCTCTTCCTACACCATTTTAATGAAGATACATCTATTCCATATACAGCCCTCTCATCATCATCAGTTATTATCTGTCTGCCGCTGCCGAGCTCTACAATCTGAACCTTTCGTTTCCTATGAAATGACCATCCGCTGACATCAGCCAAAACAGGTTGATTTGTCCTCTCATCCATTGCCACGACCTTTATTCCATTGGGTACGGTCCAGAAGTCGATATGATCTTTGGATTTTAATTTCTTCTCTCTAGGGAAATCTTCCAAATTACAGACCGCGAATTCTCCATCCATGGACTCTAGATATCCGACAGTCTCTTTAAATCTTGCGCTCATTCCTACTTTCCGTGCACCCCAAAATCCAGAATCGTGATTATACATATCTCTAGGAACTAACGCGAATACCGTGTTTATTTGTTGATCCCCGTCGAAATCTGCATTAAATCCTGATGTCACTAGCGGATGAATCTTTATCGCTTTTCCGCTAGTGAGAATAGGCTTGAATGCCTGGACCCCGTACTTGTGAAGAACTGGGTCTCTTTTCATTAGAAGCGGTCTATTCTCTACAACCCTTTCCAGCGCCCTGTTTGCTAGAGTATCTCCCTTCTCTACCAGTTTTTGGGCTTGAAGAGGGGACACACCAGTCATCCCTCTAATCTCTTTCATGACAAACGGTTTGTAGATTTCCATTGCCGCCTGTCTGGGGATCCCTACCTGGTCCAGGCTTAATTCAGGCTCAGGAATGATTGTGGAGCGCATAGACAGGTCCTGTTTCCTTTTTATGAGCTTGCTTTGGAAATACGAATCTCTAGGACTTCCGCTTTTCAGGTCACTGTCTTTGGATGCTGATTTACCACTTATGATATCTAGGACTCCCTTATGTTCTCTGTTTATGTACCCGCCAAGCCCGGACACGCTCTTCAGAGCATCGTATATGGAACCTCGTCTGTTATTGATATCCTCCTGCGGGAGAACGCTAGGGTCAGCGTCCTTGAATTTATTTACTACGAGGCCCAGACCTTTATAAACCCCATTCATATCATCTTGGATTAGGGTTCCATCCTGCATAACTGAGATAGGTCTCATAGACGGCGGAAGAACTGGAACATGCTTGGTCATGTAAGCCTCAACCGGATTCATGTCCAGCCGTTTCAGCGATTTCAGATATTTTACTTTCTTGTTTATGGGGTCTAGCTTGTCCGCTCTCATGTTGGGGTCGTTCAGTTGTTTTTCTGCAGCCTCCAACTCTTTTCCGACGTCTACTTTGCTTAGAAGATGCTCTATGGCTGGACCGCCGGATATTCCATCTTCTGGAGGAACTATTTTCCCGGTTTTGGTATTGATAGCTTTTCTGCCATATACGATGTCTTCATATTCCTTAGCCTTAATTCCAGTTAGGGAGACGATGCTTTTTTCGAAGATAGGATTGGGCATTTTTTCCGGAAGTGTTATGTGCGACCATTTCGTTCCACTCACCCCTCCAGTTATTTGCTTATCCAGGAGACCGCCTTTTTCCTCTTTAATGTCCTTAGCCGTTACAATTCTCCCAGCATCTTTGATTTCCCCATTACTCATCTCAAGTATCTGCTTGTCAGTTATGGGAACCAGATTCAGGGAGTTTCCTTCTTTTACGGTGTTTACCCCAGCTACTTTCAGCAAATCAATGAACTTGTTGTACGCAAATGATGGTCTTGGAGGAGGGAGAACATCCCCAGCTTGAATCGAAGACCAAAGCCTATCATTATTCTCTGCATCACTTTTATAAGTGGCCATCTCCCTAACATTAGCGTTTGCTCCGTGCGCTAACATCGCGTACATGCCTAAGGCATCCATAGCCTGAGCTCCGAGTCCGGGTCTTGAACCACTCTTCGGAATCTTGTTCATGTCATACAGATATCCAGGGCCTCCTGCTCTAGCTACTAATTTTTTCTCTACCTGGTGTTTTAGTTTGTGAATATAATGCGGACCTACTAAGGCCTTTCCCATAACTTTTCCGGTTTTGGGGTCAACTAATTCCTCCTTATCCTCTATGCCATGAGCTTTTAGCTCTCTGGAAACCCTCTCTGTCATATCCTCTGTCCCATCGAAATTCTGAACCGTGTAAGGCTTTCCTGTCTTCTGAGCAATTTTTCCGGCAGCCGTTTCCAGAATCTGCCCCAGATTTATTCTTCCTGCTACACCAGTCGGGTTAAGAGCTATTTCGACATGCTCCCCATCTTTAGTCTTCGGCATCTCATGGTCTGGAATTATTCTTGTGATAATGCCCTTGTTCCCAGACCTCCCACAAAGTTTGTCTCCGATTTCAGCAGGCTCTTCCGTCCTAACATGGACCTCAGTCTTTCCACCTTTTTTTACGATTCCGGTAACTACTCCCGGATAATCACTTTCCCATTTCACAGATACGTTATCGTAGGGCTTGACCAGGGATTTGTGCATCTTGGCTTTTATTCTAGCCTCGTCTGTTTCCTCCCTCTTCTTTAAAGCCGCTATTAGCGTATCTCCAGGCATTACAAGACTTCCTTTTTTTATGATCCCGTCGTCACTGAGCTTGTCGGCCTGTTCCTGATTTATATTTGCCCTCTCATAGGCTATAAATTTATTTTTGTCTTGAATATGCTCGCTAGTCACATCCAAGGACTTTCTCTTCATATGCTCACTAGTGAGTTTCTTGGCCGCGGACTCACTTATCACTATCCCGTCCTCGAAGTTGTAACCTTTGAACGGGATATATGCGGCTTTTAAATTTGTACCTATCGCCAGTTTCCCGTTTTTCGAGAAATTCGTATCAGCTAACGTCTGACCCTTCTTTACTTTGTCTCCGACCTTCACAATCGGGTCTGAGTGCATAAATGATTTGTCGTCATTTAGAGGGAAATTGTCATAGATTTGAACTTCTCTATTCTTTCCATCCTCTCCCTTCACAATAATCGCGTCGTTCTTTACTTCCACAATTTCCCCGTTTATAGGAGATCTCTGGGAATTAATCCTTCCGACAAACTCATTTAAGCTGGATTCAGGCCTTCCAGAGACTATAGCTGTCTGGACTAGAGGTTCTTCTCTATGCTTTAAGGACAGGGCCTGCTCCATCTGCTTTCCGGCATACGTGGCTCTGTTCCCGCTATTGTTTTGAAGAAATGGGACCATGTTCGAGGCGATGGAGAACAGCTGAACTGGGGACGTTACAGCATAATCTGCATCTTTTAACGATCCAGTTATAATCTCGTTCTCCTGGCCGCTCATCTTTACCTCGTCATGCAGAGCAACCGGTTTCCCTTTCACCCATTTAACTTGGTCTGGCAGAGCTATTTTCGAATTATAGGCTTTTTCTGGGTCTACCTCTTCCATCTTCCCGGTTTTTAGGTTGTAAAGCTTATTTACGACAGTATTTCCTTTCTTGTACGCCCCAACCGGTAAGTGCAACGTAATCCCGCTTCTATCAGATTCTGGAGTATGGATTGGGTCTAGGAATCCAAGATGAGACTCATCGACCAATTTCGCGTCATCAGTTATTTTATGAGCGTCCTTTATTCCGCCCTCTCCCATTATCGTTGTCTTCATTGCTCCAGATAACATCTCCAAAGGATTCGTCTGATCGACGTGATTCGATAGAGATGTTTTTGTGAATGCGTGGGCTATGGGCTTGTTGAATAAGTCAGTGCCGATTATTTCTTTTACCTGCTGCTTTCTGTCTAAATTATTTCTTATTTTTTTCAGTATATCTCTAGATCTATTGGTCAGGGCCTCGGAAATGAAATCTTCTGTAGAGTGGAAAGATTTAAAGATGAGAGAATCTCTTACATCCGGTTTCTTAGTCCCCCGACTTATTCCCAGCAGCTTTCCGCTCGCCTCCAGCATCAGATTCCCGTCAACTACACTTTGCTTCCTTCCCAGAGTTATCCTGTTTACATCCTCATCCATATCAGTCTTTGCCATATAATCTTTGATATACTCTCTCGCCTCCTCCACATTCTGGGCTTTAGTACCAGTAATGGCTCTATGGAAACTCATAAGAGCTTTTTTAGGGTCAGTAGATCTGTTTGTCTCCAATATCTCCTTTCCCCAAATTTGCTCTATGTTGCTGTCAGATACTCCCATCTCCCTGAGAATTGGGTATGCAGGAAATTCAGAATTTCCTTTCTTCATCACAAAATTTGAGGATTCTGGATCAAATCTCAGTTTAAATCCAGGAGCTCCTCTCGTGTGAAACGTCGACTCTATTTCTCCCTTATCGTTCTTTCTGGAATACACTCCATATTTCAACCGCCATTGATTATCGACTTGATACTCCTGCCCATCGACTATGTAACTGTGCCTGCTTGTGATTTTTGGCAGGTTCATTATTTTCTGCCGCCTAGTATTTATTACTTTTCCGGTCTCATTGTCTATCAACGAAAAAGAGGCGCTGACCGGAACGGACCACGTCCTTCCATTCAGTCTTGCCTCCTTCTGTGTTCTGAAATCATCGATATCTTTATCGTCATTGATTAGAACATCATCCAGCCTTAGTGACTGATTCTTCCCTTCTATAGGGAATATCCCTTTTAATGTTTCTGATACTTTTTCTTTTAACGCTTCGAAGTTTTCTTCTGGGGCTAGTCTAGACATTGTATCTCCTTTGGGTCCCTCGGTTGCCCTTCTCCGGGATCCTCGTCTCAATCTAAGATTAGCAAACGGCCTTATGTGCAGTCAAAACAGTGAATCGTTTTCGGTATAAGAGTAATGAAACAGTAACTAGGAGAAGAAAATTGAGGAAACTAAAGACGAGAACAGCATTGTCATTTCTGATAATCATGTTGTCAGGCCTGGGGGATGCGGAAGACTGGCTGGAAAGCCAGTTGGATCCGCAGGATGAGGATGAGAGAAAGGAGGACGAGGACGAGGACGGAGGGGAGTGAAAATAGCGTTCTTCGTCGGTCTCCTTGCAGCATTAACCGAGTGCTGCAAGGAGATAGTGGCTTTTTTTAGTAATGATTAACTCAGACATACCAGGAGACAGTTCTCCGTACTGCATCTGTTGTGGCAGACAAATCGGTGTAGGCCTAGAAGCATTTTTACTTAGGGTCGGTACTCCAAAAAGAATTCGCGGAGGAATGGCAATCGTCTTCGAGCCGGATTCTTTTGATGACGATGAAGACCAAAAATTCATATGCTCTGGTTGCTCAGATCTGTTTGATCTATCCGACGCAGATAGTAGGAGGACAGGAAAATGCTCCTTTTGTGGGACGCCACTAAGGGAGGAAGTAAGGTATTTCGAGTTTGAGAGTGGGCAATTTGACTTGGTTCGGGATGTAACTAGCTGGATTGTTCACTCATGCGAAGGTATTCCTAGTCGATTTTACGGATGTTGGGATTGTGTCTTCGATGGAATTGGAGAAGACGATTCTGAATTATCCAAAGAAAGACTAGGAATAGACTTAGATTAAGGAGGATCCAGGACCTCGCCGCGGTGGTTTCTGTTCCGGTAGCGGAGCACCCTGTGGCGAGGTCTCTTGTTTCATCGAAACGAGCATACTTTCTACTACCTGCCCAAACTCAGGGCTTTGGGAAGAAATATTCTGAAGAGCGGCTGTCTGTGAATTCTCGTCCAATTGAATTAACTGGGAAGCGATGTTTTGGGCCTCGGAGAGTAAGTCAAAGTTCGCACTCCCTCCAGCCTGCTGTTGACCGGCGTTCAACGGTGATTGCATTTCTTGTGGTATCTGTCCTCCTTCTTGAGTTACTCCTTCTGCTTCTGCGCCGGGCTCTCCAGGAGCAGGAGCCTGCTGTGACATCATTTGTTGTTGTTCGACCTGGGCTTTTGACTGCCATCTCATCATTATCATCTGGCTTTCACCTTCGATGTTGGCTTGAGCCAGCCTGGATTTCTTTTGAGCTTCAGCCATTGCATTCGTTTCTGTTTCTATTAGCTCATTCTCCCTAGCTGCATCAAAATCAGCGTCCTCAATTAAGGTAGTAGATGATATCTTTCCGAGTTGATTAAGCTGCAAGTTATATGCTTTTCTTTGTAGGTCGTCAGCCATTTTAAATGGTTTGAATCGAGCTTGAACTATTTCCCAATTCATATACGTCCCGATTCTTCTGATGCACCAGTTGAGCATGCTCACGTGCTCTAGGATGTTGGTGATAAAGCTATTCTCTAACATCCTAAGAGATACATTGCTGCCGGAATAAGATAGACCGCCAAATATCAGCTCTGTCGGCACTCCCATTCCTATAGCTATTTGTTCCAGCCAAACTCTTATTTCTTGTCCGAGAAGGAGAGCTCTCCCGTCCCCTCCTATACTTTGGGTCCCTATGGGGAAGCTGAGAATCGGCATGTAGTTGTTATCAAATCTCCAACGATTCACCTCGTCATGAATCTGGTCTCTCCAATCAACAAGATTCACGTTTTTGAATGGGTCCGCGAGCCCTGAACTTGCCTGAGGGAATATCGTGCGAAGAGGAACTATATGCTCTAAGGCGATTGACTCCTGACTCTTTTTTAGTATTTGGAGATAGTAGACATCTTTCAGAACTGGTAATGGAGCTGGAGTACCCCATCCTCTATCCTTCCCGGCCAGGGTTCCTCGTTTGAAGTGAAAGAGATTGTCGTTTGAAAAGACGATAGCCTTTTTTCTTTTTAAGGACTCAATGTAAAGCTGTGGTACTTCCTCCACCACGCTCTTCTTTCCCATAATAATGTCGTTTTTTGTCTGTAGCGGCATTCTATAGAAGTACGTAGTAGAGCCATTTATTTCATTGTACGTAATATCTATGTTTTCTGGGTTCCATCTAATGAGTCTGATCCCGTCGGCCTTCCTAATATGATAATCACTAGCTGAAGCTGGGCCGTGGAATCCGCATGACGGACACTTCCACATGAATTCAAAATTTTTGAAGTAATATTTGGAACTCTTTGCCTCGGAAGTGAAGTTACATTTCTTACATCTCAGCATTTTAATGAACGGAAAAAATATACTGACAATACAATTTCCGTATACGTTGTAGTCTAAACCCGACTCAAGTTGGAATATTCTGTATCTGAGCTTTTCTTCTAAAAACTCGGACCACATCCCCTTGAGTTTCAGATTTTCCGTCATATACACTATATCAGTTATTATATATTGGCTTAATTTGAAAGCGATTGTATTTATAATTGGATGCGTAAGAAAATAATGCCTGCACCATCTAAACATCTCTTTGATGGACGACGGCATATAGGTTTGGCCTATATCAAAGAACGGACTTGGGTAAGCGACCCCTCTTACTGAACCAGTAACTCGCCCTCTTACCGGAGACCTGCTGTACGATTCACCCAATAATGACATCTCATTCTCCGCTCATTCTTAGATATGGAGCCGATACTCGACTAACCGGTAATGCATTTTCCCCGAGCCGCCTAACTGATTCAAATTTCTGGATCGGTTTAAGGGATAAATCTTTGCTCTCTTTGCTGCCGACTAATTTTCCTATCCCCCTCCCTACCAACTTTCCGGCAGTCCCTCCTGCTGCACCTAGCAATGAGCTGGATGAGAACGGAAGAGCTCCTCCCAACGCATACCCAACCGTACTTCCTAGTGCCCCGCCAACACTCTCTCCTGTCCTAGCCTCTGGATTTGTTGCTACGTTGTGCGCCTGCGATGCCAAATCCAGAGCCATCATACCCTTCCCCAAAGTCCCCATATCATCATATAGAGCTTTAATCGTCTGTTTCGGATTCTTTCGAATGGCTTTCATAACCCCAGGGATATTAGTGAGACCAGCATTTTCCAGTCTCTCAAGCCTTTCCAAGTCTTTGCCTTTTAATCCACGTTTCGGCATGCTTCCACGACCTGTTAGACCGTGAACTTGGGCCTGATATATATCTTTCACTCTTTCTCCAAATCCCTTCCTGCCTGCGGCCGTTAGGAGCGGAGATGCATACCCGAGTCCTGCTCCCAGAGCTCCACCTCTAACAGCCCCCTTTAATCTATCTTCTGGGGATGCTAGCGCCCCCGCAGCTGCTCCTCCAAGAGCTCCGACTCCTGCCCTACCTAATCCAGATTTCCATATCCTATTTAGAATAGGACCAGCCGTTTTCTCTAATTCCTCAGAGCAGGAAATATAAACAAGCGCATCCATGAAAGCTCCTATAGGATTTTTAATTGTTCGCTAAGCTGCTGTCTCCTAAGAGTCATATAATCTCTAGCTATAATAAGTTTTGCTGTCTGAATATCCACATCAGTTTCTTCCAATCTCACTTCTTCCTTGGGAGTAGACAGATAGTAGCGATACTTTTCTTTGACTGGATCTGGATTGACTGGATTCCCCCTATTTTTCTGAATTTCCAGGATATACTCCTGGCAGAAAGCTAGTGGTTGTGGAGCACAAATGACTCCCGCGTCTATCATAGCAGCGGCACACCAAAGACCTACTTCTTCGGAAAATGGAACATCGTTTCTGATGGACTCCATCATATCCACGGCGGTGAATAGTTGTGATATTGTCGGTCTGCGCATGACCTCGAAATCAGGAATATTATTGTTCAGAGCCTGAGTTATGACAGAGAATGTTTCCCATCTCGTGAAAGACAAATCAGTAATATGTGTAGTCCTTACAGCCTGAATTTTGCTCTTTACATGATCGCTTATAGAAGAAGTCTGGAAGTCTTTCATGATAGACCTCCATACGGTCTCTGGCTCCCAGTCAAACCAAGATAATTCATATTTTTCCAAGAGAATCATGTCCAAGAGGATAGGATGGGTATCGTGATGAACGAACATGTTCTTTTTGGAGAATGGTTTGGTTTTTTTAGCCTCTATTTCAGGCTTGCTCTTCGGGCCTTCTTCAGTAGTCTCGATATGGTCAGCAGTTTCGTCACTCGAATCTGCTATCCCATATTCTCCTCCACTACTTTCAAGAAGGTCCCGAAGAGCTGATTTATAATCAGTAGCCATGAAAAATTTACGTCAGCACTGCTGTTAAAGCATCGGTCCGAGTTCCATCTGAGGCGATGGTGATTTGAGCATGATCCCCAGCTGCCCCTACCGCCTGAGTGGTCACCTTTACTGATGTATCGGTCCACTTTGCGGTACTGGTTGCGCCGGTCTCATTCTGCGGAAGCGCCTCTTTTCCTCCCACCATAACCTTGTTATCCGCATACGAACCCACACCGCCGGTAAGGGGGATTTCGGCCGCCCCAACACCGGCTTGGGTCAAGGAACCTGCTCCGTCTTCGTTGGCACGAAGAATACCGTTACAGTTTGCGGCATCGGCATTAATCGCGGTCGCGATATTTGCTACAGTGTCCGTCCCTGCAACCGGGAGCGTGATGGTTAGAAGACCGTCGGTAAGGTCAACCGCCAGCGCTCCTGCACCGGTTTCGAAAATTACCCGAATCTCGCTATCTCCAGGTTTCAAGGCTTCAATCAGGAGGTCTGCCGCACCTTCAACGACATTCACACTATCGAAAGTCTGGTCTTGGAGAAGATTTCTTCCGACTAATGTTATGTCCCCGCCGGCTGCGGCCACGGCCCCATCGGACAGATCATGATAATCAAGCTCTGGAAATCCGGCCCTCTCTTCGAAGTTCTGGAATCCTTCTTCGACATCTGATCTCAGGTCCGATATTTCCGCTTGAAGCCCGCCACTTCCTCGAAGGAGGTGTGCCTTCTTGGCCCTCTGCGAACCAAACGCTTTACTCTCTTTTGCCATTGTTTCTCCTACTGTTCGACAGAAGCGGCCAAATTCATGATTATCCGCTTCTTATCTAAAGGCATTGACTCAAAAATTCCAACAGGGTCTTCCGCAAACTCATTTGCGAAATCTTCCCCGAACAAATCAATTAAACCATCTCTCTGTTCTTTTGCACATCTCTGTAGCCTGCTAGCTGACACAATCCTGTTTCTGTCCACGAAACTGTACTCTGCTTCCTTCGTCATTCCGAACAAACTGAGATACGGATCTTCGATATCTCTACCCCACATCAAATCTAAATTATTCTCTCTGTCAAATTTTTCTAGAGCAGTGGCCATTACCTCTGGATTTACCGAAGCGTATTTATCTCTCATCTCTTCCAGTAGAGAACGTTCTGACGTTCCTTCTCGAAATAATCTCTGTCTGGAGTAGATAGCGATTCCAGCATCAGTTGCGTAGGATTTGGAACCGTATTTTTCAACCAACTTATCCACGGGGACATCCAGAGACTTAGCTCTAGAAGCTAGTTTTACGCAATACTGGTGTCTCTCGAATGGAGTGAAGTCGTCCTTATATTCCATAAAGTAGGCATTGGCTTTCTTCACCTGCTCCTTCGTATTAATCGGATACGAAGGTTTCCCGTTTCTGGTGAGGCAGTAAATTGAACCGCTTTCTTTGACAAATTTTGGAGCTGGTTCTAATCCAGTTATGTCGATATGCGGATTCATGCTGGCTGTTTTTGAGGACTCACCCTTCTTCTTACCGACTTTGTAAGCGGTTCCGAGTGCAGCCGTACCTGCAACAGCTTTTGCTGCTTTCGGGGCCAGATATCCGATTCTATGTCCTAAGGCTGCCAGCGGTTCTCCCTTCAAAGATTCCTGTCCGAATTCTTTTGTTGTCTTTCCTAAACCCTTGATAGCTCCTCTAGCCTCTCTTGCGATATCGAATCCTTCTTTAAAAGCCTTCCACCTGGCTCCAGCTTTCTTTGATACTTCTCTGCTGTAAGGCATGGCATCGGTACCACTAACTTCACTGGCTTTCATTACCTCTCTTCCAGGAACACCAGCATTAAGCATCTGCTTCTGCATCTTGAACTTCTTACTTGCTTCTGGAATTCCTCCAAGAAGAGTCGCCGCTCCAATCATTTTCCCTACGAACGCCAATTTTTGGAGCTCTAAGGGAGGCTGTATATCATACCAACTGCACGCAGTTAGTAGATTCGCGGCCGCAGTTTTCTGCGCTTCAAGAGGTAATCTGTCCCTATTCTCCATGAAATAGAGAACTGATAGGGCCGTATTTCCTCTATCCACACAGGCATATTTTCTGAATGTCGTATTGCCGTTTCTAGCCACTAAGGCGAATACATCATCCGGCAATTTATTCAGGGATTCCTTATCCAATTTTTCTGCTGATTTTATGAACTCGGGAATCTTTTCCAAAGATGCTATTTTAGACTTCAGAATAGTCCCGTTTTCGTCATCATAAAAATCCAAATTCATTTCTTCGCTCCGAAATCATCTTAGTTTATCTTAAGCTACGCCTAAGTATACGGTCAACAAAGCAAAAGATATCGGTCCTTCGGTATAAGTAACATGAATATCAACCTAATATGAAAGGAGAGTAAATGGGAAGATACGGAGATAGGTGGAAGCAGCGGGAATCGCGAGTTCCATCATGCTTCGGTCGACAGTCACAGCACAACTCTGAAAGTGGGGAATGTCTGGACTGCGAATATGCGGACCAGTGCAGTGATGAAATCGAAAATCAAAGACCGATGAGGAGTTCAATTGGAAGATCAATTGGAAGTTCGCTTGGGAGCCCACTTGGGATTCCGGTAAAGGAGAGTAGATATGTCGAGCCTGTCGGTGAAACTCCAACAGGAGTAATAAGAGAAGGAGAATCAGCTTTTGAAAGATTTTGTAAAGATTCGCTAACAGGAGCCTGCAGAGGGATGGCGTACGAGATGTATAGATTCTTCTGCAGATTTAGATTCTAGTGTTTTTAGATGGGCCTCCTTGGCCCATCATCAACTAATGGAACAGGAATAATGGCGAAGGAAAAACTAGTAATAGACCATATGCTCGGTCAATACAGATTCTATATAAGGGAACCTGATAAGGCGTATCTAGGAACTCTTCTGTGGTTGCCTATCAGAAAAGTGAATACCTTGGCCATAAAGTCTGCCTTAGAGTTCGTTGTGCCTGGGCCGGATGGACAGCAGACCCTAAAACTATGGGAATTGTCTCCGCACCACATAGGGGTTCCCAGAGAATTCATCGATATCAACAGACTGCCTTTCCAAACCGTAAATCTGATTCCAGATGACAGGGATTTTCCGAAAGTCAAATTCGAGAGTTCGCTGATTCTTGATTTCCTGAATCAGCAGAAAGATGACCAAAGAAAAGCATATGAGGAGTTCATATCCCACAGAAATGGGATATTGAATATCTCGTGTGGGAAAGGAAAATCTTGTATTACCCTTCATGCTATCGCCAAATTCGGAATGAATACATTGATAGTCGTCAACCAGAAGACGATTCTGAATCAATGGAATGGATTTATATCTGAATTCCTTAAATTTGACGGAGAGATAGGGATAATACAAGGCAATCCATCAAAATGGGACTGGAGACATCCTATTACTTTAGCTACTCTGCAGACTTTGGCCAACAATCCAGATGCTGTAACACCGGACATGAGACGGTGGTTCGGGGTCGTTGTTTGGGATGAGATTCATCATCTCAGTGCTCCTCATTTTTGTATCACCGCGACCATGTTTCTGGGCAGAAGATACGGACTCACGGCCACAGTAAACAGGGAAGACGGGACAGAGGTAGTGTATAAGAACCACATAGGTCCTGTATTCCATAAAAATTTGATGCAGGATGTTGACACAGAGATAGCGTTCAAAAAAATCCACTTTCCTATACCGCCTGAAGATTTCAAGGAAAACATAATCGATAAAAGAGGCGAGGTGAATATAGGAAAGATGAGAACCTATGTCGGGGGAATGGCCGGAAGAAACGCATATCTCTTAGAAGAGCTGAAGAAGATATTGAGCAAAGGAAGAAAAATTCTAGCTCTCAGTCACAGCAAGAAGCAATTGAACATCATGTACGAAATAGCCCTAGCTGAAAACATGGATGTAGGTATATGTACTGGTGATATTACTGACGTGGAGCAAAGATGGGCCGCTCTTCGGGATAAGAGACTTGTATTTGGAACCCACCAACTAGTCACAGAGGCTATCGATGAAAAGAGCTTAGATACACTTGTTTGGATGACTCCATTTGGGTCGAGTCATCCAGATGGAGGAAAGAACGCCCTTCAACAGGGTATGGGAAGAATCCAAGGATACAGATTCGAAGAAGGCATGAAAAAGCCATTGGTTATAATTTACGACGATGTTCTCATTTTCCAATTCCACAAAATGTGCAATCAGCTCCGTAGACAATTGAGAAAATGGCCTGCCGATGAGGGAGGCCCTTATAAATTCAAGGACATATCAGGGATGAGATGAGAGATAAATACGAGGAGTTATCGGGCTTGTTCTCTGAATGGAAGGGCTGTACAAGGTGCGAGCTCGGAAAACTCAGAGAAAGCAAGAACAAGAGAACGAATGGATTTTCTGGAAACATGGCGATGGGGGAAGGGAATCCAGATGCAAGTATTTTCATATTGGGAACCGCTCCTGCTGTCGAGGAAGACAAGAAAGGAAGAGTATTCGTAGGAGAAAGCGGGGATATACTGAACGAATATCTAGATTCAGTCAATATAAAGCGGGGAGAAGATACTTTCATCACGAACCTAGTCTCTTGTAGGTCATTTTCAGAAACCGAAAACGAAAAAGGAAGATTAAGAGAAGAAAACAGGGACCCGACCCCGGCAGAACGAAGGGAGTGTAGGCCTCTTTGGGAGGAGGCCTTGTATATCGTCGACCCACTTTTGGTAATAGGATTGGGAAAGTTGGCGATAAAAGAACTTACTAAGAAGGCTGTGAGTTCTATTCACAACATACAAGGAACCGTAGATGAGTGTGTGATCAACAAGAGAGTCAAGGACATCAAATATCCAGTGATGTGTATGTATCATCCGGCATTCCTTGCTAGAAGCGGAGATCATTTCCACGGCGGACCGTGGCACAAGCAATATGTAGCTTTTCAACGAACAGCCTACTTGCTAGATAGATTGAAAAACAAGTACTACGGAACTGAAATCCCAAAACGAAAGTTTAAAGAAAGTGACTTGTTTTTAGTAGAAGGAGGATTACCTAAATGAGGAAGAGAGAAAGAATAAAGAATAGTCCGAATCTGACTGAGAGAGCTGTTAAAAAATTTGATGAAGCCGACAGCGAACTAAACGAGTTCCTGGAAGAGAACGATGATTTCGCTTCAACTCTCAGGCGACTAGTCGAAGAAAGGAACGACGCTTTAAAGCAGGTAGAGACAGCTCTCAAGAGTTCTCTATCAGATTCAGACGCCAGTAAGCTTCACGTAGGAAGATTTGGAGTCATAAAGAAGGGTCCGACATATAAATGGGACCCGAGTATCCTCAAAAGCGTTCTAGATAGAAAGACATTCAGAAGATGTACTGAAGAGAAAATAACGTACGTCGTTAATGTCGATGAATTGGAGCACCTCATCGAGCTCGGTGAGGTGAGAGCAGATAGCGTATCCAAAGCGAAAGTACCGAGCAAACAGGTACTATCCATGGTTCCTGGATGCCCGAAGTTGATTAGCATCTGATGATAAAGGGAAAAGCGAATGTGGATGCGAAAGCGTCCACAAAAGACAAGCCTAAAAGAACCAGAAGAACCAGAAAAACTATCGAAGTTGATGTCGAACCTGGCATAGCTTCTGTGTGCGTTACACACGGATTCAAGGAATGGGTATCTGATGGTTCCTACGGCAAGACAATCGAATCTACTTGCTCAGTCTCGCTGAGTTGTGCCCAAGATTTCGAACAAATCGAAAAAGCAAACCTGACGGCATCTAAGCTAGCCTATAATTTTTCGCTATCTAACGGCCTAAAACTACAAGAAAGTATGCAGAAAAAGGAAAACGGAGATGATCAGATGCAGAACGTTCGTGTTCGAGGGCGTGGCACTAGGGGAGGTTACTATTAAGATAGCTGGACCGATATATTCGGTCGCTTCCAATTTCAAGTACGTTACCGAAAATGGAGTAGCTCTCGGCGGTGTCGATTTAAACGGCCCCACATTTATGAAAAAGAATACCGTAGCTCTATTGAAAGAGCTGATACGTAGAATGGAATCCGATGCCGCTAATTTCTTATCAGGAGGATTAAATGGAGGAGAAACAGAAGAAGTCGGGCTCAAAGAGCCCTCTGGAATTGCTGAAGAAAGCGAGGAAGATATCCAAATATGATGATGTCCTAGAAAGTGTGGCCGCGATAAGAGATTCGTATCTCGAAGACGAGGTCGTGGATATCTCCGACTTGTCCTTAGTGGCGGATATGGATAACAATGATGTTGTTGTCTCTACTCCCACTACTTCATTGCTATCCATGAGTCCATTAGCGAAAGAACAAATCGGAAAGATGTTCGGATTCACATGGGACAGATGGTTCAATGACATAGGTCCAGAAAGAGCAGTTGATGAGCTGTCCACTAGAATGAAAATGAGATCCGTCGAGCAGAAAATTAGGGCGTGGAAATGGACTAAACACAATGCGTCGCGTTGTGTCAACGGTACCAACGGAGAAATCAGAGCGTTTGTAGGGAAAAAGTATGCTCCGATTGACGATCTCGAAGTTCTTGAGAAATTGCCAAGCTCGGCAAGTGATCACTATTTCATATCAAACAGGTTCGGAAGATTAGAAAACGGCGACCGGACATCGAATTACACCGCAATTCTAGACCCCAGGAACCTCAACAAGGACTATAGCAAGAAGAAGGACTGGGTCTTTCCTGGATATCATATCAGAAACTCGGAAGTGGGATGTTCGGCGTTGACCGTCAGTATCAGTTTTCTTAGACTAGTCTGCCTCAACGGGTTAATTGTCACAGAAAAGAGCGATAGGTTGGTGTATTTAACGCACAGACCGAAAGATGTCAGTGATATCGAAGATTATCTGGAAGCTGGTATGTCTCTTCTAGACAGGAGAATAGAGGAGACATACCTCAGAATAAGGGGGCTGAAAAATCTGACAGTAGAAGACCCTGAGGAAGAAATCAGGAAGTTCATGGGCGCTCAGAAACAAACCAAGCTCTTAACTCAACACGCTATCGATGCCTACAAAGAGGAACCAGACCCGACGAAATTTGGGGTCCTGCAAGCCATTAGCAGAGCCTCTCAACAATCTGAAAATGTCGAGAAGATCTACGAAATAGAGGCTATGGCCTCCAAATATCTCAGAGCTGCATAAGACCATCTCACGGAGGTCCTTCGGAAGAGGGACCTCTATCGGAGGAATCATGCTGAATCTCGAAGGTATTACATGGCCGCTAACATAGAATTTCAATTACTAAGCAAAATAATAGAGACGGGAGACCTGAAAACTGTATTGAATTATGGAATAGACGCCTCAAAATTTGGTTCTAGTGAAGCGAGATTGGTATTCGAGGATATACTTTCTTACTACAACGGCAGAGACACGAGAAATCTAGTTCCTACGCTAGACATAATCGAAGAAAATCATCCCGCCTTGGAGATGCCTCATCCAGGAAGACTTACCGTAAAAGCACTGTGCAAAGAGCTGATTCAATCTTGGAAGAGAAGGAAGATTGAAGAAATCATAGAAGACGCATCCTCAGATCTACAAGACCCGGATGTAGCCTTAAACGGGCTAATGGAAGGGCTTAGAAACCTAAGATCTTCTAACGGTATCGATGATAAATTTTTTGCTGCCTCTGGAGACGAGCTGGAGAGGAGATATCTGTTTGCAAAAGAAGTTGGAGGATTGATAGGCCTGCCTTATCCGAAAGGATGGGGGTATATGGATGATAACGGAAGACCTAAGTTGAATCCTAATGGTTCTCATAAGCATCCGATGAATGAGGCGACGAGAGGCATCCAAAGAGAACATCTGACGGTAGTCTACGGAAGACCGAAATCGATGAAGACTTGGATTTTGGTAGACATCCTAGATGAATGCTACTCCAGACAGAATTGCAAGTGCTTATTCTTTAGTGGGGAGATGGGTCATCTGGAATTGATGGAGAGAACGGCAGCCAGGATAGCTAGAGTTAGTTATGAGCAGGTATTGAGCGGAAAGCTATCGCAGGATGATGAGGAAGACTATCTATACGTACTCAGGTCCCTAAATCGCGAAGAAAAGAGACTGAGAAAGAAGGGAAAGAATGCCGGAATACTATTCACTAGTGCGGCTGATAGCGGAACATCCCTCAGCGCTAGGATGTCCTGTCTTATATCGAAAATCGACGAATACGACCCTGACATCGTTTTAGCTGATTCCATTTACACTGCCGCGGATAGTATGTCCAAAAAAGCACACCACGAACAAATAAGATACGTATGTGGGACCCTCAAAGAGCAGGCTAAATCCAAGAAGATACCGATTGTAGTATCTACCCAAGCAAACAGGAAAGGAGATGAAACAAAAGGAACCTCGATGTCTGAATTGGCATTCTCAGATGCATTCGGGCAGTATGCCGATGAAGTCTTTAGAACCGTTCTTCTCGAGCAACCAGACGGCTCTCTTCATCTTACTTTGGTCGTGACCGGTGCCAGGCAATTTAAATTTCCTGGGATACTGTTAGATGTCGAGCCCGCTACCAGATTTAATTTGATTAAAGCCTATCGCTCAACTATCCAACTACAGGCTGTTTTCAAAGCAGAAGCAGAAGCCATGGCCAAAGAAGAACAGGAGGCGGCGAACGAGATAAACAAAAGACGTCATCTAAAAACTGACTCTTTTCAGAAAAGGAAAGATGGATATGGATGATGTATCTGATGTTGTCGAAGAACTAGCAAACAAATATTTGAAATGGTGGAAAAGGTCGTCAGACGGAAAGAACATCTACGGAGCGTGTCCATTCCATTCGGAGTCTAGTGAAGGCGCGTTCTATATGTCCCTTATGAACGGTCTATTCATCTGTCATTCGTGTCAGACAAAGGGTTCTTTGTTCACTTTTCTGAAGGAGGTGAAAGCCCCCAGAAGACTCCGAGAATCAGTCATGAAGTCCATGTCCTCTCAGATTGAAAAAAGAGGGGACAGGAAGAGGATGGCAGATATCAGGGACCCGTTTAGGGATCAAATGATATTGAGTGAGGCCATTCTCGGTATCTTCGATTATTGCCCGAAAGTTCTACTGGATGCGGGATTTGATATCCAAGTACTTAAAAAGTACGATGTTGGGTTCGACAAGCAGAATCTAAGGATAACGTTTCCTATAAGAAATCATCTCGGGCTGCTAGTCGGAATAGCTGGGAGGACAGTCATAGACGAATCCCCGAGATACAAGAACTATACAGGGAATGACTTGGCGATATTTAACGAAGCCTACGCCAATCACAGATTCGAGAAGAGGCATCATCTATGGAACATGCATAACATCTACCCCCTATCCTTCAGAAGGAATGTCGAAGTAGGTAGGGTGGTTGTCGTTGAAGGATACAAGGCCGCTCTATGGATGATTCAGAATGGATTCAAGGACACGGTCGCCATAATGGGGACCTATCTCTCTAGTACCCAACAAATGCTACTTCAGAGACTAGATGCGGAGATATTGATATTTCTAGATAATACGGACTCCGCCAGAAAAGGTGTAATGGATGCCGGATTAAGACTTAGAAGGTCTAATAGAGTGAGGGTGTGCACGTATCCAACTCGTTGTATTGGAGACGAGCAACCGGATAGCTTGAACAAAAATGAGCTAATTGGTGTTGTAGAATCAGCACAACCATTTTCTAAATGGAGAAGAAATGGGATACAGAGACGCAAGACGGAAGCACAAAGATGCTGGTCATCGCATGAGAAATCAGGCTGCTAGAACCAAAGCCAAGCAACAGAACAAACCGTGGTTGAACATAAGATTCGGGAAGAGGTTTAACCCTCCTATAGGAAGTGTAAAGCCTGCTCTTATAAGACTGATACCTGGAAATTACGTCGGATACGACAAGGCGTCGGTCCCCTACTTCGAATACGCAGACCACTTCAACGCCACGGTCAAGAAAGGACATGTGTGCTCAAGAATATGGAAGAGAGATACTGACGGCGAGCTCTATTCTGAAGGTAAGTGCGTGTCCTGTTACATGATTGAGGATGGAAGCAAAAACACGAGTGTCAGACATGCTAAAGCGTTCAGCATCGTTCATTATGATTGGTACTACGAAATCCCGAAGTTTGAGAAAAACGGGAGGACGGTAAAATACACAAGAAACACTAAAGATCATAAAGCCGGTGATGTCATCTACCATCTCGTCAACAAGGCCACTGCAATAAAGGATATTGGAAGAGCGAATCTTAAAAAGTACGACAAGGTATTCGGCCAGATTCTTCATTGGAGTCTCGGTCCCATGCACTACGACCAAGTTACGGCTGCCCTCTCTGAAGTTGAACGCGAGTGTACGTGTGGAGGAAGAATAGAAATCCCAGTTTACGAATGCCCGGAATGCGGGTATGAAGCCCTGGACCTTACTGACGAGTCTTCAGAAGAATTATCTAACGAGGAAATCTATAACATCGTGACAGAATTCTACGACTGCCCAAAATGCAAGAACGTAGTAGAGCTGATGCCTGTCAAATTCTGTGACAAATGTGATAAGGCCGAATCTGTCCAAATTTGGGATGTGGACTTCGAGGTATACAAAACCGGTGAAGCCACCCAATCTCAGATACACATCAGCAGATATTATGTCCAGGAACCTGACGAGCGCGTTCTTCCTCTATTAGATAAGCACGAAGACAACCTTCACAGAGCGTTCTGCGGAGACCCTATTGATTATCAATTGAAGATGTTGAAGGTAAAGGACCCGTGGGCGGGAGAAAGAAGGGATACCGCAGATTATGTAAGAGATGAGGATGAAACTGTTGAATACGATGACGATGACATCGAGTATTAAACATGCTTCATAAAGACGTTCCCTTACCAGAATGGGTAGATGACCCATACAGAATGCAGCAAATCTGCAGAGAGATAAGGGATACGAAAGAGTGCGGCATCGATACAGAGACAACAGGAAAGGATAACTGGATGACAGACAGTGTCCTTTTCTGGAGTCTCTGTCCTAGTCTTAATAAGAGGTATTGCCTGTCCAGACGGATGCTCAGAATTCTCAAAGAGGAGCTAGGCAATGACCCGTCCATTACATGGGCAATGACAAATGCGAATTTTGACAACTGCATGATGGCGAACTCTGGGGTTCCGCTGCTTGCTGGTCAGATTCACTGTACTTTAGTAATGGATGCGTTATATGACGAGAATCGTACTGGAAGGCATGGTTTAAAAGAGACGGCAAAAGACCACCTCAGTCTGAACATGAATGAGTTCAAGTCCGTCTTCAAGAAAAGAGGGAAAGAGACTTATCAGGATACACTTCTCCGAATAATGGATACTGAACCTGATAAAGCTATAGACTATGCCTCACTCGACGCATTCGCATCCCTAGCCGTTCATAAGTTTCTGCGACAGAAACTCGAATCCACAAAACTCAGGACAGGAATAACCTTGTGGGACTATTTTGTGGGAATTGAGGCTCCCTATACAAAAGTTCTCTACCACAACATCCGAAGGGGGGTGAGAGTAGAGAGTTGGTACTTAAAATGGATTCGAGTTCCGATAGAAAAAGAGATGCGAAAGCTAGAACACATGTTCGCTAAGAAAGCCGGAAAGGAGGTAAATCTACAATCACCGAAACAGCTGATTGATGTATTTATTAACAGGCTCGGGCACAAGCCTTTGAAGTGGACATCTGGAGGAGAAAGCGGAAACAGACAGCCGTCTGTCGACGTGAATGTGCTAAAGATATGGGCCAAAGAAGGATGTGAGTGTTCCAAGATTCTTCTGAAACACAGGGAACTGGCTAAAATAATAGGTACGTACGTAGACGGTATGCTGTCCAGACAGGACAAGAACTGTCGCATCCACACCAAAATCCAGCAGCATATTGCTGTTACTGGAAGAACGTCCTCGAAGGACCCTAATCTTCAAAATCTCAAGAGGCCTGCTGATGATATTTGGGTTATACGAGGAGCTTTCATCCCAAGACCTGGATACACACTAGTAGCAGCTGATTACGAACAATTAGAAATGCGGATTCTTGCTGACCTTTCTGGGGACGAGAACATGAGAAACGTTATCAGAAAGGGATGGGATATACACAGTGGAACCGCGAGTCTTATGTACGACACTCCCTACGAGAAAATAATAGAGGCTCAGAATGAGAAGAAGAGACTGTCAGGGCTGAAGATAGACAAGCTTGAATGGCCTGAATGGGTGCCTAGAATAGTTGGCTATCGCCAGGATTCTAAGACCATCGGTTTTGGAATCGTGTACGGACAAGGTGACGATGCACTAGCTAAAAAACTAGGCATAAGCAGGGAAGAAGCCGGTATCAGGAAAATGAAGTTCTTCGAACCTTTCCCGCAGGTCCAGGAATTCATAGAAGAGACGCACAGAAGATGCAGATACGAACTCCAGGTTGATACACTGCTAGGCAGATTGCGCAGATTGGTTGATGCTGATTCTGATTGGCTTGAACCTCAATACGATTACAAGACAAGAGAAATGTTACCAGAGAGACCTGGTCCTCTGGCCTCTAGAGCTCTACGTCAGGATGTGAATTCCAGAATTCAAGGAACGGCGGCAGAAATAGCAAAATTGGCCCAAATCCTCACAGAAAATGATAGTGGATTAAAAAATCTTGGAGTAGAGCAACTTCTGCAAGTCCACGATGAAATCCTCTTTGAGATTCCTAATGAGAATCTAGATGAAGCATGCGGAAGAATTAAAAACATAATGTCTAGACCGCTTCAAGATATACCAGAGAGACTAGGACTTAACTTCAGAGAATTATCTGTCCCGCTAGATGTTGACGTGGGACGAGGAGAATCGTGGGCTCAAGCCCATTAGAAGGAGACACAATGGAAAAATATGGCGTGAAGATAGACCCAGATAAGGTGGAAAGAGAGAAGATTTCCAAAAAAGGAGAAGAACGAAAACCATACAATAACCCGAAAATAAACGTCCCTTATGACCCAGATAAAGGCACAGAACCTTTTGAGGAGACGGATGAGAAAGACTAAGTCGAAAAAGCAACCAACCAAGAAACCTAAAGAGCCTAAGACTGAAACTGCTGAGGAAGCTTACGAAGTAAGAGACCCTAGTACCTGGAATAAGTTCCCCAAACCGACTCCGGACGAGGTCATCCGCGACATAAATATGAGGTACGGTGATTATGGGCCAGTCGTTAGGTCAGCCAACAACGCCTGGGATGTAAGTGATCTCCGCAGACCAAGCGGCATACCGAGTTTGGATATAGCCGCTGGTGGAGGTCTCATCGCAGGAAAGGTTCATCAATTTGACGGCCCTGAAGGTATCGGGAAGAACTTTCTGCTTTATAAGCACTTCGCTGAGATACAGAGAAGATATGGAGATAAGTCATGTTTGGGGATGGCCTGTTTCGAATCATTTGTCGATAAACAGTTTGCCCAACAATGTGGATGCAAGATTTCGATGTCCGAATATGACGTGGCTGTATCACAAAGGGCCAGAAAGAGAAGAGGCGAGCCCCCTCTAACAAAGGAAGAAATTAAGGAGGCAATAAGCTGCGAAAAAGTCGGGGCTTTCCACATTTTTGACAGTGATACGGAGAGTGTCTTAGATGGATTAGTCAAAGCAGCCAGTACCAATATCTACCAAATGATAGGTATAGATTCCTGGGATGCGATGATAACGGCTCAAGAGGAAACATCTGATTTGGATGAGATTCCCCAAATAGCGTCTTCCTCCATGCTACAGACTAGATGGGGAAAGAAAATCTTAGATTCTTTGGGACCTGTCTACAGATGCCCAAAATGTGGGCATCTTCCCGTATCTAAAAAAGTTATCAATTCAAACGAAGGGAAGTACCATTACACCTGCGGAAAATGCTCTGACTGGAAGGGTCTCTACCCAGCTGTAGAGATAAACGAGACAACGATTTATTGCATCAGACAGGTTAGGGCGAAAATAAGAACAACTGGCAAAGTAATGGGTCGCCCGTATGATGCTACCGGAGCGAGGATGCTTAACCATCTGTATCACATTCGCGTGAGCATGCATCCCGGCCCGTTCATAAAAATGAAGAGCGATGAAATAATCGGAAAGGAGATAAACTGGGAGATAAGAAAAGCTAAAGGAGGAGCGAGAGAAAAGGCCAAAGGCGCGTTCAATCTGTATTTCTCTCCATTGGAAGCGGATGTTGTAACGGACTTAATTGATCTGTCCAGAAAACTTGGATTAATTGAAGGGGACGGGTCTGGGCACTACAAAGTCCTGGGAAAGAATATCCACGGCAAGGGAAAGCTCATATCCGAATTAGAGAACAACCGTGAGCTGTTTGATTCGTTGCTGGATAAAGCATACATAGACTCCGGACTAGCGCATGTGAGGTTTATATGACTCGTATAGAAGCTGCGGATTACGGTCATAGATGCTTAATTTGCAAGAGGGTCGGGGACACCGTAGCGATAAAGATGCCGGACACTGTAATCTATATCTGTCACCGATGTTTACAGGATAGTGAATTCTCGCTTGAATTGAACTTGATAACACCCAAGCCTGCCGCTGATAGAGTCAAGATAAAAGAAAGAAAGCAAAGAATCAGAAGTTCTCATGACCTGGAAAGCAGATTAGCTGAATCTGTAGGGGGCAGAAGACAGCCAGGTTCTGGGAATGTGGAACTGAGTGGCGCGAAAGGAGATGTAAGAGTTCAGGGAAAACTTAGGATAGAGCACAAATTCACGGACAATGAGAGACAGTGGCCTCTAAAACTTTCTTACTTGTCTAAAATCTCTGACCAAGCTACAGGAGATGAAATTCCTGTTCTGGTCGTGGAATTCAAGAAAGCCGGGCAATCTTTTGCTGTAATTCCCCTTCAAATATTTCTGGAGATGGTTAATGAAAGTAAGGACGATAAAAGAACTGGAGGAACTGAGCGCAGAAGAAATAAGAGAAGCGAAATCCGAGATCCAACTTCTTCCGAGAATTGATTCACATCTAGATGACCTCAATCTAGAAAACTCTAGAAGCTTGTATGTGTTTAGTGCATCCGATATAGGCTCGACTACCGGGCACTCACTTTGTGGGAAATATCCCATGGGATGCGGAAGAATGCTTTACTACAGATACATCGGAGAGGAACCGGTACAAAGAACGAAACCGAGAAATAGGAGAATTTTCGATACCGGAACCCAAATACATATACAGCTACAAGCTTACTTGAACGAAATAGCCAGGAGATCGAACGAAGAATATGACTTCAATGATGAAGTAGGCATTTCTCCGAAGACCAGCCAGGAAGCGAATAGACTGGAGATAGTCTCAACCACAGATGGGATATTCGAGATAAAATTAGGGAATCAGATAAGATTCGGCCTAGAAATCAAATCCATCAAGACCGAGTTATTCGACAAACTAAACGGTCCGAAACCAGAACACATTGTCCAGTCTACGCTTTACATGGCGTGCTTGGACCTCCCTCTGATGAACATCCTGTATTACAACAAGAACACATCATCTATTCTAGAGTTTCCACTAGTATTTGATCCAGAAATATGGAAGGCGATATCCAAGAAAATACTGTTCGTCAGAATGGCCGCCATAGAAAACTCCCCTCCTCCTAGAGAATGCAGCATGTTTTGTTATGAGTGCAGATACTTCCATATCTGTAAACCCAATCCGAGAGGGAAGAAGACCATAATAGAAGGTTTCAGGAGAAAGAGAAAATGAGAGATAGGATTTCTCCTAAAGCCAAGAAGTTGATGAGCGGAAAGCCGTACGCGGATATTCCAGATGCAATCGCTTCCTATAGAGTATCCGATAGAGCGATGGATGAGCTCCATCGCATGGGGATATACGTCAAGGAGAAACCTGGATTCACTGATTCACAATTCTTCAAAAACGGCTCTCCTCACATACCGAGAAATTTACAACAACTTACATGGCAGGAACTCGGAGAGCTGTATCTGGTAGCTCACACGTATTATGAATACGTCTCTCATCAACTAGGATGTCTGATATCGAGAATGAGGGAGGCTGAGGAGGTATTCAAATTCGTGAGCGCGAAGGTCAGATTGGCTAAAGACGGTACAGAGAAGGTGAAAGACTCGAAACAGATTGTAGATGCGAGATATGTCCACGCTAATTCTGAATTGTTGAAACTGAAGTGTATGCACGACCTGATGCTGCCGATAGTAAATTGTGCCGATGCCACACTGAAGACTGTATCCAGAAACGTGACTATTGCATTGGATGGGGAGAGGCACGGCAATAGAGCCTCGTTCATCGAAAATCACAGACAGCGGGTACGAGCACGTGTATCTGGATTTTCCAGAGATTCCAAATACACGAAACCAGTCAGAGGGGAATCTCGCTCCACAAGAGAGGAAAGATGGTCAAAAAAGAGATAGACAGAATCTTGACTGGCATATGCCAGTCAAGAACAGTTGTTGATGTGGAACTTCCCATGCCTCCCACAAGCAACAAGATATACAGGAACATACCTGGAAAAGGTAGAGCTTTGACCAAAGAGGCATATGCTTGGAGGACTAGAGCCGTAAATACTATATCCAAATCAGGTGACCTCGTTTTAAATAAGTTCTCTTTATCTGAGCAATACGGTCTGTATCTCGTCTTCAAATTCAGTGATATCCAAAACAAGGGATGGGAGAAGGGAAAGTCATCTTCAAAATGGAAGAGGATAGACCTGAGCAATAGAATCAAACTTCTTGAAGACGCCATAAAGTATGCGACTGGGATAGATGATAGTTCCACTTTTGTCTTGTTTTGCGCAAAAACCAAGACCGTTAGAGAACCTTCCGTAAACGTATCACTAAGATGTTTTAGGAGTGGTACATGAGTAAAATAGAACCCTCACTCCCTCCTGAACCAAATCATACAAATGAGAGATATTGCCTGATTCAGGAGTACAAAAAGAAAGGAGGAAAGACTGAGTATTCTACAACATACATTCCGTGGGATGAATTCAATGACAGTGAGTTAGTCGAGTTGTGCCTGCACGGACTTCCGTTAAAAGAAGAACAGGAAATGTGGAAGGTGATTCATAGGGGAATGGGCAGGGAACTACTCATGGATTTGATAAGAGGAGTGGAATCTCCGAAACAATTCAAATTAAATCCTGTACACAAAGATAGGAATGTTCTAAAGGGAGCGATATGCGAATACTGGAAGTTCATCCACTCCCAAGTTCAATGCGATACATGCTGTTGGGACTGCACGGATTTGAAGGTTTTGGAATGTGTGTTGGAGAATAGGGAGTTGATAGATAGAAATGAATAAGATTTGCAAAACCTGCGACAAGCTGGGCAGATGCAAAGACGCGACCATAGACAAGATTAGGAATTGTGAAGGGTGTGGAGATTGGGTAGTCACAGAAGAATATATCATACAAGCGAGACAGGAAATAATTCAGATAGCTGGAGAAACGGCATATCAGATACTGGTGAAACCGGTCAAAGGAGGCAAGAATGTCAAAGTATAGCCGAGAAGAAATCGATGATATGACAGGGATTGAAGCCCGGCGTTTGGTCAAGAAGCTAGGTCTCAGCGCCAAGAAAGCCAACGAGATGGGAGTTGATGAGCTTAAGGATTGGCTCTTCGAAAACCAAGACGGAGGGGCTGCGGAAGAAGACGAAAAATCAGACAAGAAGGAAAAGAAGGAGAAGAAGGGGAAAGGGAGTAAGCTGAAAAAGGAGAAGAGTGGCGGGTCCAGGCTAAAACGGGGACGCGGACGAAAAGTGGATGAAGAAGAAGCGAAAGACGAGGAAGAATCAAAGGACGAGGAGGAAGAGGAGAAGGGACAAGAAAAGAGATCCAAAAAGTCTTCTAAAGCCTCATCCCCAAGCCAGCAGTCTGATTTGGTGCAAATTCTTCAGAAAATTGATGAGCGATTGACAAGACAAGAAAAGAAGATCGATGACATCGGAGAAATCGTAGACGGGCTTTCCGATGCAGCAGATGCGAGAGGAAAAGAGGTAACTAAGGCTCTGAAAGAATCCGCCGATAATGCATGGGCAGCCAGAGAAATGATTTTCCATCTCGGCTCGTGGCTCGAAAACGATGAGGTTCTGACCATCGATAACGCTCCAGACGATCTCGGATTCAGTGATTTGGACAAAGAAATAAATGAGAAGCTCGAAGAGGAGGAGGAAGAGGGAAAGTAGTGGAGCCTAGTTTCGTCGAACTAGGCGAAGACGAATTCTATTCCCTATCTGAGAAACAGCTCATCAAATTGGCTAATAAGATAGGGATATCTACCAAAAATCTAGATTCAATATCCAAGTTAAGAACCCGTCTTCTAAATGATGCAGTGATTAAATGAAAAAAGGGGAGTCCGTTTTCGCGGACTCCCCTCACTAACCTAATTAAGACTATTCCACGGCAGCGAAAACCGCAGTCATGACTGCGGCTGTTACCATTGACCCTATGATAGCACCGACCGGCCAGCTCTTATACCATTTGCTCGAGCTCTCGAGCTCTTTTTTTATCTCATCTCTCTGATTGATGCACGTTTCGACCCTACTTTTCTGAAAATCCAATCTCGAATTGAATACAGATTTTTCGGCGTTGAGATTAACCTCAAACATCTTCTTCACGAACTTCAAATCCATCCATCTCAATTTCCTCAATCCCTTTACCGTCAGACCGAGTTCGATGGTCTTGTTTTTATCCATTAATACCGCATCGTATCCTAGAACTATCTTGTCTCCGTTCATGGGAAGGATAGTAGAACCTCTCACCAATCCCCTAGACGGGTTATACGACATGGAAGGGATGATGACATCTTCCCCAGGACCGGGACAACTATAATCAGGCTCTACGTCAGCGTTGTCATAATTTTGCGTACGACACCTTTCTTGCGCGACAATCTCTGACGGGTGTATAAAGGAGAACATGAACATGTGGAGAGAATACACAATAATCGCGGTTGTTATTGCTTTCACCATCTTACTCCCAATGGTATGCCGTAATCTGTAGCACCGACAGAAGGTGCTGGAGAAGCCTTCCTTGGAGCCGGACGGGCCATTTCCTGGATATCGCCTCTAATCTGTCTTGCCTCGCCTTTAATTTTTTCTTCGGCTGCCTTAGGTGCCCTCTTGATAGCACCTCTCAATCTTTTTTGACCCATCAAACTATGGCTAGCTCCGGTTAATCTAGCTAACTGCTCTTTACTAGCTGTTGCAGGAAGGTCCGCCATGGCTCTGCCCATACGTTCTGTGTGCAAGGCGGCTGGAGAAACTAGGACATCCATTATCCTCTCCCTAACAGAAGGAGCAGCATCTGCTCCCCCTTCTACTAGACCACGTTTCATACCCTTTCTCATGAACTCTTTGCCTGCTTTGCTTTGAGCTACACCCTTTCTGGCCACATTAATTCCCATATGAACTAAGGCCGAGGGTTCGGTCGCGGCCAGAATAGGTGCTGGAGCGAATGCGGCAGCTCTTGCAAGCCTTCCAGCTTCTCTAACCGGTCCAGCTTTCGGTAATCCTCCCTCTATTGCCTTAGTTACTCCTCCTACTACGTCCTCCATTATCGGGGTATGTTTTAAGTTTGGGTTCATAGCCACGGCTTTTCGTAATTTCTTTAGTGCTCTTTTTTGCTGATGAGGAGTTCTCCCTCTTAATATCTTTCCGATACCTCTTCCAGCATGCTCTGTGGCCACCAATTCCGGACCGGCCCACGTTTCCAGCATCCTGCTTCCGATTCCCTGCGGCTTTCCTTCTATTCCAGAACGGATTCCTCTGGCTAGACCTCCGCTTCTCACATTCCTAAGAAATTTTGTTCCGTGTCCCGCTTTCACGGCCAGGTTCGCGCCTACATGGGACAAGGCCCCTAATCCGGCCAACGTGAGGGGGTCGACAGCATTTTTCTCAAATTCCACACAAGAACTGATTTTCGTCAGCTGCTTACCTTCTCTTATTTTTTCTTTTAGCTTCTCTATCGGAACCTTGGATATAGGCCCCAAAAATTTCGGGCTGTCGTAGTGTTTCAGGAAAGCCTCTCTAGTATCTTTCTTGGAATCGAACCCAAGAAAGCATTTATCCTCGTCATACTTCCCGGTATCCTTGTCCTTTTGATGGACTACGAAAGCATTAGGGGATTCTTTATTAGGACCGACATAGACATCGATTTCTTCCCCATCAGCCCCCTTCGTCCCCTTCACATACCCGTACGGGTACTTCATCTCCGTTCGCCACTCATTCCCGTCAGAATCTGTTCCTTTCCTAACAGACCCTTTCCTATTCTCTACGGCAATCGGAATACCCTGGAAATTAGTATGTCCTTGTAGTTTATGCTCTTCTGCTATCTTTGTTAATTCGTCGAAGAATGATGAGTTCATTTTACTGCCACTAGATCATGTTTCTTGGGGATAGGAGCATCTCTCATCCTAGCAATTATCTTCGCCGATTTCTTGATCACGTGAGAGCACTGAACCTTCAGTATCTTCTGTTCCCCCCTAAGAACTTGAAGCTGGTTCTCGCTTCCTACATCCTCGGCCACTTCCTTGATAATTGGAAGATACTCACTATCAAGTATCTTCTTTTGGACGAGATAATCTAGAAGCTCCTCGCCCCCCAATTTGAGTTCATCGATTACCCCTTTTTCTACTAGTCCAAGTCTCTCGATTGTTTTCTTGAAACCGTTCATTTGTCTCGCCTCTGTCCGTCGATGATTCTCTCAAATGAGCGCAGGACCTCAGCCTGTACTGTCATGGCCTTACTGCACTCCCAATTAGTCTCTATTGTGATTTTAGTCAGCTCATCTATGTGCTTCATGTAGTCAGTTGCTGACTTCTCATTCGAGGAAAGCAGATGCCTGACCTCTTTTCGACTCTGCACTAATAAATAGATAAGAACGCCCACAACAACGCCGACAATACCAAGTTTCCCCAGCTCGGCGTACAACGGAAAGGAACTAAGTAAGGAAGTAATCATAGCCCTAATCCAAAAGCAATATTCCGCCTTTTTCTACAATCTCTTTAGATTTCGATTTCTCTCTCAGGTACGGCTTTAAACTTCTCTCGATGGGCTTCCTAAGAATTTTTGGTTGAGGAGGCATATACGCATCTGATTGTAGGGATTTCTTGGCCTTGTAAAATCCAGTAGCTACTCCCATCTGCTTCTTTAACTGCTCTACCTGCTCTCTACTTAACACCGAGTCTTTCCTTGTTTTGTCGAATGACTTTTTCAGTGCTCCAGAACCTAACATACCGATAACCGATTCAGTCATTAATGTCCCAGCCAATGAATCGGGGCTCCTGCCCACGACACCCTTCTTCATCAAATGCGAGGCACCGGCTCTAGTAAGAGCATTGGCTGCAGCTGGAATCATGTACGTCCCGAATGCCTTGGCTAGATTCTTTCTGGTAGTCTTGTAGTCGTCTTCACTGATTCCCATTTCTTTCAGGGACTTCAAGGCCTTGTAACTTGCTCTTCCCTCACTTACTAATGTCGGGGAATCAGCTACTAACGATGAGATTGCGGCCAAACCAGGCTTACCTTGTAGAGTCGAAAGGTATGATGCGAGATTGCCTACTAATTTTATCGCCGCCCTTCCGCCAATATCTAGACCTACAGGTATCTTGCTTTGCTCAAAAGCTTGAGCATGGCCTAATTCGTGCGCAATTGCTGCTGTGCTATAGTCAGCGATTTTTTCTAGTTCGTCAAAGAATGACGGATATAGGTCTAGAGCTTGTCTATCCATTCGGCAACTTCCTCTACGGGTTTGTTTTTCAACTTCTCGTACTCTTCATGCTGCTCTTCTGACATCCTACCGAGCTTATCCTTGCGCTGCTCCTCCAATTTTTTTAGGTCGTCTTCTTTCTTCTTCTGAATCTCAATTAAGTCCTTCTCAAGTTTGTCCGCGGCCTTGTCGCTGGTTACAGAATCCGTTTTGACCTTTCCTCTCCTCCACAACAATACCCCCATTATAGCGATAGTGGCTGATACTAGACCAGCCACGAACCATTTCCAGTATTTCTTAATCTTCTCCAGCATTATCCGTATTCAGACTTTTCAGACCGAATCCTTTCTTGAGCACGCTCTTGAATAGCTGAAAGGAGAACGATGACAACCAACCGGCATAGACTCCGTACAGAATCTCCGGGACTGTGGATTTGATGGGGGCTGGAGGGTCTATGCCTGGAATCAGCACTATCCCAACTGCTAGTACGAAAGGATACAAAGGCATGAAAGCCTTAAACCATTTCCTGTCGTACAAGTACGTGGCTTTGATTAGATGCAGAATCGTGGATACCGACAACGATATCAACAAAGCCTGCCAACTTATAAGGATTTCGACAATCTGATTCATTCTATAGTGGTCCTCCTGCTGTCTGCCTATTTCCGCCTTTAGTTCCGCCCGCACTAGCATCATCCGCAGTAACTGCCTGCGGTAAGGCGGAGATTGTGTCTCCCATATTTCCTATAACTATGGAGTATGTACTTAAATTCGCCGCATCTATATCTCCAGTGGCTCTATTTCCGAGCAATTGAATGTAATCTGCTGCTATAGGTAAATAGATAGAAGCAGCCGTTCCGGTGATTACATTAGTATCGTCCACAACAATAAAATTATTAGATATCATACAATTTTCTGCATCGTCTCCAATACCAGAGCTCCCCAAGTATTGAGATATTCCGCGCAATAAATTTAATTCCCGTGAAGCCGTCACCATTACATAATTATCAGAAATTTTGCTGAACTCGCCGCTTATTCTCAGAAGAGTAGTGTCTCGAGCTAAATATAAGGCGTTAGCTTTAATGTGATTATTACAAACTCTAGAATATTCTCCGAATTCTATAACCGCCAAACTCCCGCCCGAACCAGGCCCTTTCGGATTGTATATGTAATTCAATGATATATCACAGTACCCATCAGAACGTATCACCTTACAGTCCTTTGAATCGGTATCAGACCCACACGATATCAATATATTATTCGATATCGAGCAGTTTACTGGATAATCCGAATTTCTAGTAAAGAGGTTTATCGTAGAAGCCAGATTACTGGCCCAATCTCTACCTTTCCCTCTATATTCTGAAATTATATTGTTTATTATTAATGTCTCATCTCCTTTATACAAGGCAGAGTCACTTCTTCTGCCTATTTCTATTGCTGCGCCAGAAGCAGAAGAGAGAGCGGGAGGAACGAATGAATTACTAGATATTATGCTCCCCTCAAACCCGTGAACTATAACGGCTGAGCCGTTTTCACCAACACCCATGAAATAGTTATTTGAAACCAGAAACCCCTTTTCATTACCAGCGTCCAGTGTATCGTCTGCTTTAACAGAATGCGTCTTCGTCTTATCAAATACATTTCCATCCACCGTACACCCACGGACGTAGTCTTCTATTGTCACCCACTCATCAGCCTCCACTCCTGTATCATTTAAAAACAGATTATTTTTAACGGAGCAATTCACGCCCGTCGAATAGATACAAGTTCTTGAACCTCCGTCGGTCTTATTCACAAACACATTGTTTGTGATACTGCAGTAACTATTCGTATCAGAACTTAGATACGCAATTCCGTACGTAGGCCAGTCAGAGACGGTATTTCCGTCAAACGTCACTTTCGTGCTTCCAGTAATGTAAAGGATGGAATCTGAGGGAACGGATTCAAAGTGGTTTCCTTCTATGATTACTCGTTCTGTATTTTCCAAATACAGAGACCTGTACCCACCTTCCACGTAGTTATTGATGAACTTAATTAAGCTTTCCTCGGCCAACGTGGCAACCGGGTACTTGGAATAGAGAGCTAAATTCTGCCCGACAAATGTGCATCCGTTTATCTCAACATCAAGGAAAATGTTCGTCTCGGAGTTATAGTCTATGTATATAGAATAGAATCCATTTGTTGTGGAACAGTTAACGATCCGCGCTGTGTGAATTCCTGTACCAGTCACGAACTTTTTCACGACAATCGGATAACCGTTAGCGCCTAAATTCATCTGCAGAATACAGTCTTTCACAAGACCGTTATGCCCGATTCTGATAAGGTCCTCGTACGCATCCCAGATATAACATCCTTCGACCGTACAATTACTCCCAGCCAGAGATATTATCGGGTTGCCAGACATAAGGACCCCGGCGAGTCTGAAGTTGCAATTCCTTATTTTCACGTTCTCGGCGTCAGAATTAGTATCCACAAATCCGCGAATGACCTCATCGACCGTGTAGATATTATCTATCAGAATATTCTTTCTGGCCGCCCCATCAACTTTTACTATATACGCGTACCTGTAATTGCTGACTGAGGCGTCCACAGAGACGTCGCGTATGATACTGCCACTACCAGGATTCAAAATCGCGTTTCCTCCATCGGCACTGGCGTATTGAGGTCTTAGAGTCAGATTCTCGATAATGACTCGATAATTTCCGCAATTGATTCCATCATTAGCTGCATTTGCTTGGGTATAGATAGTGCTGTCTTGATACGAACCAAATATCCGGACATCGGACTTTACCTCGATAGTGCTGCCGCACAGTACATAGTCCAGAATTTTTATGGACGGAACTCCCGGCATATAGTACGTGGTCCCAAGATGAGCCACAAAATCCAAAGCCTTCTGCAAATCACCGAAATCCGAACCAGGCTTGTATCCTACGGTAAGTTGTAGAGCATCTGATTTGGTGCTGAAATATCTCGTGAGACTCGTCTTGTACGAATACTCTGGGGTCCCGGAATCGTAATAGATGTTGTAAAGGGCGATGTCCCCGAAAGAGAATCCCGTAGATACTTCCCTATCGTTTATGGCTCCCGTGGAGTCTATGACCAGGTACAGGTCCGTATCCGATAAAGTGGGGGTGAAACCGCTTCCAGCTCCAGCAGCATCTATTTTCCTAATCTCTCCTCCGACACTGTAGATAATGTCATCCCAGGTTATCTCTCCCGTAGCATCATTGAAATAGAAGGCGTAGGAAATAAGATTTACTCCGGACAGGGCCTCAATCTGCCTACCGTGACTATTTAATGCCCCCAGCACGCTCGTGTTTATGGAGTCAGGGGCATACACAGATGGTTCGGAGTCGTTGAAATTTATTGCCGACGTAAGAAGCCTGTCGTCAATCTTTATAAGGCCTTCGGTACCAGTAGCATCGGCATCCAATGCGCTTAGGAGAAGATTGTTGGAGCCTCTTATATCCAAATCCTCGGCCGGGGTCGCGGACTTGCTATTAATTATGACGGCGTTGTTGATATCATTGGAGTCCATGTTGATGTCCCCAAGCATCTTCCTGGAGCCGTCGCGCACGAACGATGAGGCATGGATTTCCGATACACCTCTCGGGAATCCCTTGTACATCATATCCTGGAGATATTTCCCTTCCGTGACGTCGGGAATATTTTCTAAGATTGCTCTAACCCCGACAGCAAATCGTACAGCAGTCCCGTCCGGGATAGTGTAATCCGATCCGGATACCCCAGTCACCGGATGAACTCTTTTGAACCTTACGATAGCTCCACCGTCATAGAATTCAGTCCCGACAACCGTGGCCGTGTCACCGTTGTTTTTTATCTCTTTAACAACGATTTTATCGCCAGTTGTCGGGTCTATGAGCTCGTTATAATTCCCATCTAATACGCCTATTAGGCTGTCTCTGATGGCTTGAGTTTCCGGCAGGTATAAATCTGCATGCCCCACAAACAGATTTACGCCGGTGAATGTATATGAGACACCGCTTCCGCCAGCCGGGGTCCAGGATACAAACGACGGACGAGCCAAGTCCGTTGCAAGGGGATTATAGACATACTCTATGTTTTTTAAGAGAGCGTAGAATCCTCGATTTATGGCAGAAGATAATCCATCTTCTCCGAATTCCACTGCTCTTGAACCGGCTGGACCGGGAGTATCAGCAAATTGGATATCTGGAGCTCCTGGATAAAAGAAATCACCAGGATTAGTTTCATCTTTTGGATGAGGTAAGGTCATTCTACTCTCCTAAAATCTCAGTTCCCATCTGAACTCCAACGAGAAGTTCAGAGTCACGGGTATCGGGCTGAATGGTTTATACGCCAATATTTGAGGTCTTCCAGCTCCGACATAATTCGGGGCTCCTGAATCATAGACGTTCGTCGCGTCAGGGTCCTGTGTTGATAGACACAGACAAACCTCGCTTATCGGAACCAGGTCATACGCTGGAGTCCTCGCGTTATTGATATCCGTGACTGTGAATAGATGATCTAATCTTACAGTCCGACTATTGTTTAAGAACGTGACTGGTGTGATTACGTTATCCAGCCAGATGTAACTTGATTGATGTATTTTTACGGGCCTCTCTAGATAAGCGATAGTCAGGTCATCATCCTCAAAGCTATTACCAGGATTCCCGGGCAATCCGCTTGCATGAGCTGGAGGATAATCCACAGAAAGAGGAGATTGGTACGCTGCCGGGTTTGTCTGATGAATTCCCCCTATACCGACTCCGTAATACATCACGAACTCTCTTGGAGGCTCGTTATAGTGATCATCTAGGGTATCATTCGGTGCTACAACCCGAGCAAGATACTCCCTCCCGAGATCGACCCAAATATTGTGAAATTTACGGCAATGATTCCTAACTTTCTTGCCTCTTACCCTAGTTATAATTTCAAGATTACTTGGGATTAGTAGACCGTCAGGTTTTAACGGATAATCTCTTAAAATCATCGAGTACCTCTACAATTTCTTACCACGAGTATACCAGCCTGCACCATACGATGTATCAAATTTGATTGCTCCGACAACCGGACCGTATGGAGGAGGATAAGTTGCCACCGGGCCGGATAGCGGGATTATATCCTCCCCGCCTCCATCATCGAACGCCCAAATCCAATCAAACGGGAAAATTCCTCCAGAGAAATATCCAATCATGATGACATGGATTTCCTCGTCAGGGCATAACCGCTTCCTGTCATAGAGAAACATCGGCTTGGTACTCCCGCCCAATGGGTCACCGTCATAAGCCCAGTTAACGACCCCAACTCCATCGACATCATCGAACCGGTAAGCTCCCCCAACTCCCTGGTCGGTTATCTGTTTGGCGCACGCAGGATGGTCGAACAGATACTTTGTTCCGTGCATCTGCAAATAATCTGTCGTACTTATCGTATCTGGGGAGAGTCTTTTGAATATTACCCAAAACGGGAACGTGTAGTGAGGTTTTATGGTTTTCAGAAAATCTATAGCGAACACCAGATTGGCGATATTGAACACGTCGACATCTGCAATAGCCAGATGATGAAAGAACTTATCTAGCTCACGAAGGACTCCCTGCCCATGATATCTAGACCACCAATCCTCGCTTTTTATCCAATCAGCGACCTCCACACCTTTTGATAAGGGGGAAAATTGCTCTACCTCATCCCCGACAACATACTCAACGCCTGTAGAAGGATTCACCTCTATCATGGATTCCCCATCCTCCTCCATATTCACGCTCCGGGGTATGAAGTACGAGCGGATGACAGAGGAATCTGATTTATCTTGGATGAGAATTCTTATGGTCGCGGCGTTGTATGTCTCATTTATATCAGTGACTATTCCGTCAACTTCTGCAAACGGAAGTCCTAGTAGAATTTGGATTCCTACTCTGACTCTCCACAAGCTGGGGCCGTTAAAGAATGCATACCATAGGCCTTGTACCGCGGACAGATAATCTAAATCATCTGTTCTCGTATCCAGATTCTCTACTGTGAAATCTACGGCTTTCCCAAAATTAGTCTCTATCATAGGCCTATTGTCTAAATATGTAGTCTCCGCCCACAGATAATCCGGAGGAGGGGAGTCGAAGCTAAAGACGTTCTCGAAATGTATCCCGTTTATGTCATCTTCTTTGTAGATTCTATAATCTCTGTTTTCAGAGAGGAATGATGGAGGGTCTAGTATTATTTCCTGGAGCCTGGGAATGCTGATAACTAGGTCATCCACTGGGATTGATTTTGTCCTACGGACTCCAATCAACGACACCTCATAGTCGGAGATATCATCCTCACCGGCCAGTTCATACAACGGCCGTGGATTAAATCCCAGAGTGTTTCCTCTAGCACCTGTGACCAGACAGGTTAATTCTGTCCAGGTTAATTCCCCAGTCTTCCTCGCTTCTATCGTTACGATATCCCCGAATTTAACTAGCTCATTAGTGAAGTTCGTTGTCTTTGAACGGATGAACGAGCTTATTTCCCATGTTTCAGACCTGTCATGAGATGGATTGTAGCTAAGGGATAGGTCCTGAAGCGTAGTTAGCTCTGTCGCTCCCGCAACTTTCTGAATCTCGAATCCCTTGTCCTCAAAAATTAGAAGGTCCTGCCTCTCAATGTCTTCTTCAGTGAAATCAAAAATCAGCGCAGGAAATCCATCTAGGTCCAAAGCTTTAACGGACGAGCCTATCTCCCCATTCCATCCCAGGAATCGATTCTCTGTGTCTTCTTCAGTACTAAATCCGAGGTATGAATTCGCCGAACCGCTCTTATCCACGACCAGCAATTTGCTATATTCCAGATAGATAAATACCGTTACAGGCATGTCTACCACAACAAATTCATCGTATGAGGCGGTCTTGGTAGTGGCTAATGATTCACCTAAGGCGGAGTTAATGGCATCCACAATCTCTGACACGTGCATTGTCCCGGATAGAGATACAGTGAATGTAGTCATCCCATCCCTTACTAGAATCAATTCCACGGGTTCAGTGAATACTATGGAGGTGCTAAGTTCTCCACTAATAATTCTGCCTCTTACCAGCTTCAGGTCCACGTCATCCTTGTAAAGGGAAGGCTCTTCCAGAAACGTCCCGTAGTTCAGCCATCTTCTTTGAAAACGTCTTTGGATATCAACAAGACTTTTGGCGTAATCCAGTTGCCAGGCTGTTAAAAGGATGTTCGATGCAATCTGAGCTATGGATGACCATATAGTTGTTATGGGACCTCTGTCATAATACATGTCCCAGGCGTCAGACAGATAATCCCATATGAAATTAACGTCAGGGATATATCCGAAAGCGATGTTCGTTTCTGCGACATTCACTAGACCCTGGTCGGGAAGACTATCCAGTTGACCGTCATTTACGATGAGTTGAATCCCGTACATCCCGTAGATGTCTGGAACGAATCCTGGTTGTGGGTCCGTTCTATCATCGAAGAAAGTTGTCTGGTGATACAACGTCCATGCCGAACTCGACAAGTCATCAGGCAAAATATCCTTAACCAGAATCAGCTTATTTGAATCAAACCCAACATCTCTTTCATATAATTGGGTTGATGAGTTATATGTCCAATTTGTAGCAGCTACTTCGAATTGATTTCCGCCGACTATTAGAAGGTCACCTGGCTGGAGACTCGGGGAGTTCTCTACGCTCCATGGATTCCCTGTCTCCTCGAATATAGTCGTATATCCGTCAGAATCACCGTCATCTTGACTGAATCCCCCGGTTCCATCTTGTCTGTATGACGAGCCGCTAGGCGCTGCAAACAGAAACCATTTGTAGGTCAGTTCCTCCCCCTCAGGGTCGTAACTTCTTGTGCCGTCCAATCCAACAATTGAACCGAGAGACGCGGTCTGGTCCTGCCCGGTATCCGCGATGGGACGTTTATTTGGAATCAGAAGGTCAACGCAGTTCACTCTCATGGTAGTAAACGCTACCTTCGTTATCTTGCTCGGATGACCTAGTACTTCAATCCGAACTTGGTCTGGGGTCCCGGAAGGGGTAATTGGGGCTGCTGTCGTGTATCTGAGTTGATGTCCAGTCTCATCCAACTCCGCGGTCTTCGTAATGTATAAATCCATTACGTTGCTGGTCCCGTCCACCACCATTCTTAGGGTATAGTAATCGTCTCCCTCTTCCACAATTCCATTGCTGTCGAATATCGGCATGACGGTGTTTCCGTATGAGGAAACTATAGCCAATCCGGTCTTGGATAGGAGAACCCCGCCGGCATTATCTTGGGCATCAAAAACAGCGATAAAGAACCTTCCCTTATCGAGAGCGCTTAGATCATGCGGAAGGTCGGTCGGTTTAAATTGAGTCTCTAGAGTGAACTTCTGTCCTATGGGCAGGCTTATAGTTACTATCGTTTCTATACTATCATCGCTGGTCATGACGAAGTCGTCGCCATCCACATCCGTCCATGGAGCCCCCCGGCTTACCCCAACCCCAGAATAGAGACTGAAATAAGGCATTCCTCCTTCTGTGATGTCGAAACATGGAAAATCGTCGGAAGTTGGAACGGTTATTGATTCGGTAGTGAAACTATAGGTTACTGGCATTACAAGCGCTCGTTATTCCCTGTTGGGTCTCTTGCCGTAATCCTAACATAGATGAGAGTATTCGGAGGCAATAGGTTCACCGGATCTATGATGATATAGACATCGTCTGGGGTGCCGTCTGGAGCAATCATAGAGCTCGGGCCGTCAAAATCCGGTGTAAAGGAGCCTCCTGTAAACGCCACCTCAAATGATGTCCCTGTCCCTGTTTTATCCACTTCTATCACAACAGTAGCCATATCTATAGAATCTTCATCGTTTAAATTCACGGATATATTCTCTGTTATAGCTACTTGAATCTGCCCATTTATCGGATTTATTGGCAGAATAAGGGGGCCTAGATAGTCCTCGACCTGGAAAGTCCAGTTTATGGACCCCAAATTTCCGCTCAGGTCCTTAGCTGATATTGACACAGGGATACTCGCGAATGAGGCGTAATCAGTATCCTTGTCTATCGTAAGATTGTACCCGTTGAACGCGTTCGGGACGATGGATCCAGAAAAACCAGCCTGAAACACGCCGCCTATGACAGCAGAGATACCACTAACATTGGCGTTAATTTCTGCGGTATTGACTCCTATTCCGGATGTCTCCCTGATTTCAACGAATATAGATGTTGTTTTGCTAGCACCGACACCAGTCGGAGATTCGTTGTGGAATGTAGGGGCCTCGTAATCTTCTATCCTGAAATAGTAGGTCGACGCAGCCAATTCCAGGATATTACCGCTTCCGTCCTTAGACTCCGCTCCTACAGATATTTCTTTGTATGATTCCCAATCCGACGTCTTGTGTACGTAAAAGCTGTATCCCTTAGCTATAGAAGCTACTGCAGACGAGGCCCCATTATATGGAGCAACGAAGGTACTTGTCGCTCCGACAAAAGCCAGATTTCCCTCTACGTATAAATCGGTTTGACTGAGGTCTACTCCAGATACGTCATCTACGACTTCCAGATACAAGACCTTATCTCTAGGAACTCCGGTATCTGACGGTGCCGGGTCTTGATTTGTTATATACGGGGGATCCCCCTCCAAGGACGTAAACGAGTATTCGAAATAGTCGCTTCTGACTCCCTCTAAGTAGACGCCGATAGTGACCAAACCGAGAGGAAGTATTCCTCCAGGACCTGTCAGTCCGTAATTAAATCCCTTGATATTGTTTGCTGGTTTATCTACCGTCCATCCTCCCAACGCCGACCCATTCTTGTATATCACGGCACTATTCACGGTAATTATAGTTTTTAAGTCATCCAAACCAGCAGGAGTATTAGCCGGCTGGGATTGCCCAATTTCTGGATTCGTTCCATACCATTCCGGGACCCTGTCCCCGCACGGGATAATGACAGTGTCTCCCGCACTCCCAGAACCGCCAGGGGCAGGAGTAATGACCTCAAGAAGATCTGAGGAATTTATTTTTGCTGCAGCCAGAGCGCTGTTTCTGAATTCCGAACCTATGGTACACGGGGACAGACCATCTATAAATGGTCGCGATGGTTCTTCATCAGATTCCAGTGTGTCGGCTACATTCAGGGAAGTCGAAAGAAGCCGTTGCCAAGAAGCGTCCTTAAAGGACCGCTCATCTACATCAGACTCCAATGTGTCGGCAACATTTAAGGGGGTGGATAACAACCGCTGCCAGGAGGCGTCTGCGAAACTTCGCTCATCTACGTCCGATTCGAGAGTATCGGCTACATTAAGCGGTGTACTCAGAAGGCGTTGCCAGCCGAGGTCCTCATGGACTGGAGCTCCGGCCGACATGTTCAGCCCGATTACCGATGTCAATGTTGGGATATGAGGTGTTGCTTCTTCGGGCGTAAAACCTTCTGCCGCGCCTCCATCAGCGCCTAATGTTGAACCAAATGTTGTACCGAAACCCATAACAGCCTCTTAGAACACATGCAGCTTAAATTTTCTGAATATGGCTATAGCCCCTGGATTATCTGTTGACTGGGTTGCCTGTAATACCAACTCTGTGTACGACACTGGGTATTCATAGGTACCTGATTTAGGTACCACATACCAGGCTTTTGACGAGTCGTTTTCAATCCAGCGGCCTTCGCCATCTACATCAACCGTGGCTGCGCCTTCGTAGTAATCAGTACGGACTTCATCCCCAAGCTTTCGAATTCTGAGCCATACGGCAGAGGCCACTGAGAACGCGGAATCAGCATTCGCACCGTCGTCACTGACGCGAAGGTGATGGCCGTCGACTAGAAAATAGCGCACGCCAAAGCGCATAAATTTAGCGACACCGCCTCCATAACCATTTATGCGTAAGAAGTGAACTCCAGCATTACCAGGGCTACCCGTCCAACTCACAGTAAGGTGTACTTGAGCAATCCAATTTCTATTTGTTATCCCCGCCGGTAAGGACATTGCTATTTGTGGGTCATCATCGCCGTCGGCCGTTAGCACAACTCCATCTGAGCCTTCAACGACAGAAGAGCTGCCTGGAGCTGTAGGTGTCCATATTGCATTAAGGCTCGAATCATCGAAATTATCCTCAAAGCTGTAAAAATACTTATCTGCCCATTTTACGCCTTCAGGAACGGATGAGTCTGCGGTTAAAATTTGATTGTCGGAACCTATAGACAATCTGGTCTCTTCTGTATCGAATGTGTAGATATCCCCCTTTGTCGTAAGAGGGGATTTGGCTTGGAGTTGGGCCTCGGAGGAGGATAACGCGCCATCAACTATTCCTTTAAGACGTAGCGAATAGCTATCTAAATTGGATGAGCCGGAACCACGTTCTAAGATACTGTATAGTGTTTGCTGTGTAATAATAGGAATTGGCGGAGAAGCAATCGAAAAAACATCTCCGTCATTTGCATAGGGTTTAAATCCATCATTGCCGGTAGTACTTCTAATAGAAAGAGTATATTCAGTACTACTCATCGTTCTTCCGTTCATATGCACACGGAAGATTGCCATCGCTCCTGTCTCCGGAAAATAATCAGACATGTCAGTAGTGATCTCTGAAACATCCGGTCCGACAGCGCTACCAGCTCTTACTGCTATACCCTCTATATCAGTAAACGTGAATAAACTTCCGGTTTGCTGAAAGCGGTAAATGAAAGTAGACCCGTCAGTCGCTACAAATCCTAAGTATCTCCAGGCGGTAAAACCTGTAGGTCCTCCGCTTATTACACCAGATAGTGATGCTACAGCACTTAGCCCTGAACCGGCTGCATCTGGAATTAAGTAAATGTGGTATAGTTTATTCGCTGCAACAGAACCTGTATCCAATCCACCACGCCCAGAAGTCGTCAAATCAACTGTCAGAGGGGAAACAGCCGTACGACGTAAACCATCATTAAGCACGGCACGAAGGACGGATGAGGCTCCAGGCGCAGATTGAATATCGACAACGGAGGCCGAATTATAAGAAAGGATGGGGATGTTTTCAGGTTTGGAATAATTAGCACCGGGGATGTCTAGAACGCCGTATCCTGGAAAATAGGTAGAAGATTCTACCATACGGAAGAAATCAACACCCATGATAGCATTTCCGGGGTCACTTGATGAATCTGTGTTAGTAAATCTAAATCCTATTCTATCTAAAGTAGCGCCACCAGTGTAATTTCCGCTTCCTATGTATAATCTCTGTCCAGAGTTTGTTAATGCCCAGGCATGAAAAGTATTACCAAACTTTTGAATGCCGAAAAATTCAAATGTTTGTCCTTTTTGATGTCTGTCGGAACCATTCGTTATATTATTAGGGACCCCTCCATTTACAATATCAAATTGAAACCTGAAATCAGAGCCATCAACCTCATTAGCGTATAATACAATTCTTTCATTTTCATCTGGAACTCCGCCAGAGGATGCCCAGATAGAAAAATTAAATGACGCATCGTTATTGGATGTTGCGGCAGTACGATCAAAAGCAGATACCCTAAACCAAAAAAACGCATTTGTTGGTATTGTCACAGCCTTGTGCAAAAAATATGGAGTAGAATCCGCTGGCGGCTGTATTAAATACCAACTTCTATATGGCTTTGTGTGAACTACTCTACGAGGGTCTCCAGATGCAAATTTAGCATAAGGGTCTATCGCAGATGCTGAAGCAGTAAAGCTTTCAGTCCATCCACTCAATGTTTCAGATTCAAATTCGTCATCCTCAGCATGGGGTGTTTCTGGTTTTATCCAAAGAGAAGGGATGAATATGGGAGATGAGGATCCAATGGCATTCTCTTCTAATGTGTCAAGAAGCGCGTTGAGAGTGTTCTCATAACGAAATTCATTTGGTGCGACTCTCTCACTACCGTACTCATTCTTTATCCGTACGATGCATTCACAATCTCCCCTATCACCATAATACGTGGGGTCACTCCAACCTTCCCCGTTTTGCGCACGCAGAGAGAATTTATAAGCTCCTGGTTGGCTCAGCGTAATAGAGGATGCCAGAGTCGTAGACAAGCCATTGGTAAAATCCCCGTGTACTCCTGACAGCAAACCACTTGCTGCTTCTGGAACCCCGCCTTCGTTTGTAGAATCAGGATTATTATTACGAATAGACCATTCGTATCCAGTAGGAGATTCTGTAGCCGCACCATTTAAATTCACGGTCACAGGTAAATCTGCGAGAGTGTAGACCTTCTCTTTAACGCCTTCAACCGTTGCTGATGTTACAGTTGGAACTGCCATCTTTTAATCCTTTTAGTGCTGCGGAGTGTATCCAGGCCAATCCATTACAAGGCCGCTAGTAATATGGAATTTATTTTTAGTCCACACATTATCAATTGCTGTTTTTTCTGCTATAGCTGGACTTACATAAAAACCAAGCAAGGCACCAAGTCTTTCATAATATCCGCTGTCATTGTTGCGGTCTTGAATGAATAGCGCCCTGACTAAGTCATATTTTCCGGTTCTCTTGTTCATTCCGCGCCCGCTTTGCCTGCGAAGGCTCTCGGTAGAATTTCGGTAAGACAAATCGCATGCGGAGCATCGCATGGATTGACCGTAATTCCAGGTGTAGCCGCCATTTACGTCATCGATGCTCCACCCAAACGTCCAGTTATTGCCCCACTGGTTGTAGTCAGAATTGGCGTCGCCCATGAGAGCTATTTTGCTCTCGTTAGCCTTTTCCGAGCTTTCTAGGGCCTCAAGATGAGACACGATGAAACCACCCCAATTGGAATCCGTGACGTTGTGGAACGGAAAGATTATTTTCTCGGGAGAGATGCTGGCATAAAACCAGACTTCATCCGTACTATTCGCGCCGAAGTAAACCGGGCCTATGATTTTGGAACCGGCAAAGCTTCCATCTACAGCCACCCTGGCTGTCGCCCCCACGTATGTCGAGCCCGTATTTCTTTGGATCTCTACGGCCCATCCGTAGGCATGCGGGGTTGTCAGTCGGAACCATTGAGTGTCTCTATTAGGCAGTTGATAATCCTCAGCCAAAACATGCCAGACGATATCGTCATCGGGAGAGACTCTTTGTGTCGGATATTCAGTCGCCCCACTCCTTAAATCGATAGTAACAGTAGTTGCATCTACGTAGGTGCTAATTTTATAAATTCCACTTATTCTAGAGCTTATAGACCACGAAAAGTCTGCCGTCTCAGCCCCGCCTGTAGGATTGACGTACTTGACTTGCGTGGCACTGATATACGTGACGAGGAAGACACCATTGTTTCTCGGATTCGTCATACCGCTAATGGCAATCAGACGTCCATCGTCTGATGCGACAAAAAGACCGGCAGCATCTGTTAGAGTTTGCTCCCCTGCCACTGGCGCAGAAACTGAATCCCCTGTCCCGGAACTCGTGGCATTATCACAAAGGAGCAACCACTTCCCTTCATCCCCGACAACGAACAGGCTAGCAGTTGCGTCCTTAAAATTGAAGTCAGAGCCTGTAAGATTTATCTCCCCATTAGAACCGTTCTTCTCTGTTGAAAAATAACTGGCGTCAGAGATACTGATGACCCAATCAAATGCACTAGTTTCTGCCCCACCTGCCGCGTTCACGTACTTGATTTGGGTACCAGAGACATAATCAGTGATAGTGAAGGTGTTGTTGTTATTCGGGTTAGTCATACCAGAAACAGTTATAGACCTACCCACATCAGCAGCAACAAATTTCCCGGCGGCATCAGTTAATGTCTGCTTGTTTGCGCCGTCGGGGTCTGTTACAGAATCCCCCACGCCGTAGATATCAACATCCTCGGTCTGACTGCCAAAACCCTCGATATAATAAAGCTGGAGAGCTAGAGCTTTAAGTCCAAATTCGAAAGCAGAAGACGGATTCACTTCTCTGATGTAAGTCATTGACTCCCTCTATCCCCGATAGTCGATGTTCGTATTGTGTATAGTAGCTCCGTGCCATTTCATCGTTATACCGGTACCGAGAGCAAGTTCCGCTGAATTAGTTCCGTGTACGAGCTGATGATACGTGTGACTAATATATTTCATTTTCTTAATTGACCCCCTGTACTCTCCAGCGCCACTGGAATTTTCAAGAGTGCCGATAACTAATTTCTGATAATAGATTCTATCGCTAACTGGATCTTTTAGTCTGTGCGCACCGCCGATAACTGGAGTTGCATAACCGTAAGTGCCAAAATATGCTCTAATAGCATCTAAATAAACGTAACCGGTGACAGTATCCACTTCATCAGGCCATTTTAAGTATCGAACACCGTTGTACAACTGGCCTCCGGTATCCAAACCATAACCAAGAGCTGACGCGTCTCTGCCGCCATCTGTTCGCCAATAATTACTCCCCGTCCATACAGCAACAGGCTTGGGATCCAACGCTTCGGGGAATATCGGCGTGAATTCTCCTACGTTGACATAATTCCAGGCAGTGTTTTCGTAACTGTTCACTTCTCTGATAACTACAGCAAAACTGTCAGTATCCACACAACAAAAAATCAAGGCTTCATCGACCTCTCTTAAAAATCCACTTCCTCCAGAGGCTCTTTCACTAGTGTGTCGAGAATCATCCCAATCGTGGCTTCCAGCATTCCAATTTCCGTACGGGCCTACAATATAAGCAGGAAAGCACGAATTGTAGGTCGCTCCGGCGTCACTTCCGATAGCCGTTACTCTGATATGGACATCAAAATTATACGGCGCAGCGCGAGTAATACCTTCGCCTCGTGCAACTATCCGATCATTAGTAGCTGGACAATCTGTTGCATCTGCTGCCCAAAATTCCCATGTCAGACCAGTGACTATTGGGCTATTAGGAAGACCGGAATCATGCACCCCTCTAAGGATATCAAGCTCTATAACGTAATCCGATAAGACCTTCAAGATTCTCCAAGTACCGTTAATGTGTGTATACGGAGCTATAAATCCATAAATTGTTATATACCTTCCGACATCAGCAGAAGTAAATACATAAGAGGCGTCAACTGATGTGTCGAATTGCGAAGGTTCATTGAGAACAGTTTTACCGGCAACACCAACTCCTTTGTAAGAAGTCCAAGCCGTACCAGATGAATCAACAATCGTCCATCCACTAACTCTAAGAGTCTGGTATAGCCATTTACTGTATGTGCGCCCGGTAGAATCTGCAACACCGTCTGGAGTTACGAGAGGTAGACCGTTTTGGTAAATTTCCATATACGGTAGCTCCTTAAAAAAGAATAAACGATATGTCCTCAGGCCATGGAAAAGCCCAGCCGCAGGGGCATGTTAAAACACCTTTTGATGTACTTGAGGTCTTGGAAAGTGTCTTATGGGGGACAGAGCAAGCTTGAGTACTTATCTCCGCCTCACCCGCGCCAAAATTCACGAAAACTGGCGGAGTTACATAATAATGTTGGGCTGTTCCTAGTTTTTGATATTTCAGCTCATTATTGTTCAGATCATCAGTTATTAGCACATCCCCAATTTTATTAGCTAGAGGTCCTACAAAATCATAACTTCTGTATTTTGTGTCTCTGAATGAGTTAGGCCAATTGGATTTGTGGGTTATAGCACTAGTCTCTCTATAATTAATACCTTCAGAGACATACCCTGTCAGGTAGGTAGAGTGATAATTACTCCACGACCTAAAACGCGTTAGTCGATAATTATCGCTTATACGCTCCCACATCCATTCTTTTTTTCTGGTCTTTTGCCCGAATAACGCGATTTTTTCCTCGTCAGCTAACGTAATTCCTGAATGCGGCATAAACTTATTAACCATGAAGGCAGAAGCGTGATCATACGTATATTTGCTGTACTGCGTATTGTAGTGTGTATTCGTCACCAATAGCAATTCCCCGTTGTCTTCAGCAATAACATTAAAAAAGATATGACCTTCCCCGTGGTCAATACCGAAATTAAGGTCATTTTCAGTATTATTATCCCCTCCAAGAATCTTACTACCGGCCCAACTGCCGTCCACTGCCACACGAATCCAAGCTTCATCCGCATTATAATAACGCCATTCAATGGCCCAATTGGATGCGTCTGGAGATTCTAGTCTCCAATAATCACCGTTTGAGGCGGGGGATTGATAATTATATGCCCAGACCTTGTAAGTGATGGCCGTTCCTCCAAGATTTGAAGGAGGAAATTCACTCGTTGGGTCCGCCCTGTAATCAATCTTTACCTGTGACGAAGAAATGTATTCTTTAATCGTATATACGCCGCATGTCACCGAGGAATCAGGAGCATTAATCAGTATAAGCTTCGTGACATCAGTCGGAGAAAACGGAGTTGAGGAGTCTGCAGTTAGAACCCAATCTGTGCCGTCAAATCGGCCATCCGTGCCAACATACTCTACACCATCTCCGGCAACGTTATTAAAACTACCGGAAGAGATGATATTTTGCGCAAAATTTGTCCATCCGCAACAATCTCTTAGAAACAAGCAGGTAGCTTTTTGTTGTGCTCGTCTCCAGGTATCAGAATCAAACAAGTGAAGTGAGCGAATGTATTTATATCCCATCTTTTAACTCGCTATCCTCGGGTCTGAGATATTAGAGTTGTGCCAGGCCAATGATAGGCCTCCGAAAACGTGCAATCTAGAACCTTCCAACATACGTATTCCACGCATGTTTCCGTCATTTGACATGCCTAAGATTCTAGTGACTCCTCGTAGCTCCCCGTTCGTCGCCCAATCCCTACATTCGAGGGTGAAGAATCCATCATAATTATTGCCAGTCAGAGAGCTCTTACTGCGGTGTTGGCCACTGACCATGCTCTCATCGGCCTCTGGCCGTACTTGGTATGTGCAGAGATAGCCCGTAACGGTCAGTGTATCATCATCCGCAGAAAGCCAACGTGCGCCTTTATAGATGTCGGTATTTGAAGAATCCAGGCCGTAGCCGATGATGTTATCAAGATCTCCATCGCCATTTGAACCTTGAATGATGACGACTGGGCGTGTATCTGTTACGTCGTCAGCGACGTCTATTTCTCCAATATAAGTAACATGCCAGGATTTGTAATTATCCAGGGTCCTGGTCATAACCGTGAGGCAGTCTTCACTCATGCTAGCTATGACGAAAGACTCATCGACTTGATAGATGGAATTGTCCTTGTTAATGAATCCATAGTCGATATGCCTGGCACTCCCCCAGGCGTCAGTCCCTGGATTCCAGTCACCGTAGGGACCGACTTCAAATTGTGGAAAGTAGCAGGTGTAGGTTCCAGAAATACCGACTGTGACTTTCACATGGAAAGTAAAGCCACCAGCTTGGAGACCGGTCCCGGGATAGACAAACCAATCGCCGGCATCTGGACAATCGGTCGTGTCTGCCGCCCATAGTTTCCAAGTTAGGCCTGTGAAAGTTGGGGGGAGCCCTTCTGAGTGACAGCTTCTTAGAATATCCAAAATGACGACTTTTGAGGAAACATACTTAAGAATTCTATAAGTAGCATTTCTGTTGGAGAATTCGCCAGTAAAGCCGCTTATCGTAATATATCGACCTTCATCTGCAGTCGTGAAATTGTAGCCATCTCCCGTTATGTCGAAGTTGGCTGGATACGATGTGACTGTAGCACCGCTAGAGCCTGAGCCCTTTGTAGAGTCCCATCGTCCGTTAGTGTCTTTGTCGACAACGGTTAAACCTAAACACTCAGTGAGTGTCATGTAAAACCATTTGGACCAGGTCCGTCCATTTGCCTGAGAAGCCGGGCTCGTTAGAAGTAAGCCATTTTGGTAAACATGCGACATAAACTACCTCTTCATAAATAGTACAGAATTAACGACATCCTAAGAAACCGAACTTCTTAAATATTGAAAAACAATCCACATTTGTTAATGTAACATCATGCATTTGAAATTTCTAGACGAAGAGGAAACTAAGAAGCTGCTAGAAGGAGCGGAGGACGTCATTACCCCAGCTGCGGAAGCAGATTCCAAATTCTATGCATCGCAAAATTGTCCCAGATGTGGAGGGACCTGCAAAAAGATAGGCGACTTCCACAGAATGTTTCAGCAAGACGGCATACTTCCAAAATTTGATATGGAGTGTATTGCTTGTGGCGAGCAGTTCGATCCGAGGACAGGCATAACAATTAGGATAGGGAACATCAGTAAGGCTATCGAACCGAGAATTCCTATCCTCAAAAAAGACTAAATCGATTCCCTAGTTATCTGGATATTGTCAGAGATGAATGTAGAAAGTCTGCCTCTGCTTATAAAATCCTGAGATCTCATCGCCCGTATCTTCCTATCAATTTGATGAACCACCCCAATCATATCTATAGGCATTTCTACCCTCGATGCTCCCCTTTTTCTGACTAATTCTGCGATGGCGGAGGATTCCAGAATCTCATCCGGAAGCAGCCCATCTATTAAGTCCGTGATGTCTGATTCGACTACTGATGATTGGGACCCGCCAGAATAATTCAGCTCAAATTGTATGAAATGAGGAACAAGATGTCTGACAAGGATACTCGCATTCAGAACTCTGTCCAAATCTGAGTTCGCGAAACTCTGTATCTGCTCTACTAAAGATGAACGCTCGTAATTGATCTGGATGTTTTGTTGGGAAATCAGGGTCATATTTTCTGGCGAATCCGTCGAACCGGGAGTTAGGAATCTTCTGCTAAGAATCATCCTAATGTCTTCAAATTCTGAAAATGCCATGTTCTCGTCGGTATTATACAGCGTATATCCGTCAGATTTATGATCATCTACATCAAGTTGAAGGTCGGCATCGATATTGAATTCATCTCCAGGGCCTTCGGACACAACCTCTATATCCGCGTAATAAAGAGTCCCGTCCACATTATCCTGCATTTCTGTAGAACTAACTCTCTGGACACCAGGCCTGTAGATTTTAAAATGTTGGGACGGTCCAATCTGAGTGGAATCGAATCCTGTCCATGCGCCAGGACTTGAATCGATTGGATGGCTGATACTCAGTCTCATGTGATTGGATGTTGATCCTGATACATACCCGGCATCAGATATGACATATTTTCCTCTGGCCTGAGCGTAGTTGTTTAAATACGAAAGGCCTAATACCGAATTTGCTGTCCCAGCGGACCTGACGTTGAAAAAGAAGTCCGCCTCTAATCTGAGATACTTCTCTCCGCTAACTGACTCCGTTTCTACATAAGCTATGGTCTCTCCAAGTTGGTTATTTATTTCCGCGGCTAATCTATCTGGCCCATCTACTTCTGCAGAGAATGTAACAGTCTTATCTGGTCCGTTCTCCATAGAAATAACAAGAGTTTTCGTAACGATATTTCCTGTATCTGGGTCGTAGTCAATTGTACCCGTCGGAGTGGCCCTTATATCAGCCGTTCCCTGAATGGGCTGATATGTTATCTCTAGGATATCCCCTGGGAGAATCTCTCTTAGGAGGAAATCTATTTCGTCGCTTCTTGAATCCTTTCCTATCCCGGAAGCTGGAGCGTTTTCACTCTCAACAAATTTATCCCCAATCTGGTTTATTAGTAGATTGTCTGGAACCTGCTCCTCTGTAGCCGGCAGGACCTGATGCTGCAGAGTCGGGTCTGGAAAGAATTTATAAAACGCTGATTCATCTCCGAATACATCCAATGAAAATTCTGTTCTTGCGGGCTCATCTCTTACAATGCTCCCGTAGATTGTGTTCGGGCTGTAGTCACTGATGGCTGCTTTTCTGTACGAGCCTCTTACCTCGAACGAAGTAGGCTCAAGAAAATAGCATCTAAGTTTTCCGAAAGACCTGGAACCTATTCTGGAGCTGGCCCTGCTATCGGTTAGAGGGAATACCGCCCTCCCATCTTCGACTCTGGAAATTAGTAACCTGTTTTCCTCCACGGCATGAATGTACCAGAATTCTATGTTTGAACCGGTCAGTATATAGACAACATCGGATTCAGCTTCTATGTCCAAAGACTCAGCTGTCCAATCTGAGACAGATTCACTCTTCAGCTGCCTGTTATCCTCAGAAACTGTCGCCGAGAACCCAAAGACTTCGTTAGCAGAACCGTATGGATTTATCTGAATCCAATTGTTTCTAGAACGGATGGACAATCTCGTCCCTTCGTCTGTCTCGTACACGGCAGCAATATTGTATCCAGACGAGCCCGCATTTATCTGATCTACAGCGTCCTGTACTGTAGTGATTCCGCTGAATGTTATGGTTATGATAGTCCCGTTATTTATAGTAAATTTCAGCGCCTTACCGTCCAGAAGAGAAGGGGTGATTATGGGTTCGGACAGTATCCCGATTACCGCGTCATTGACTTGAATCTTTTCCCCGATTCCCATATTTGAGAAAGCATACGATTGGATATCAATCGGGTCAGCATACGGGATAGTCTCTCCGGTCGGTTGTTTGGAACTATCCAATAACTCTAAACTGGTTATTCTGATTGTAGGCAGATTCATAACTTCCTGGGCCTTGAATACCTGCCAAGTCTCTGAGCTGGAGGTTTTCCTTAATGGAGTTCCCAGAACCAGAGATATGTTACCGGTCCCCACAATTTGCTCGACGTTATAATCACCGGCGTTCACAGACTCCCCGGATATTCTAAGGACATCTCCTTGCTCGACTCCTAATTGATCGAAGTCCACTTCACTGACTGTGGAAACTTGGGTACTCCCCATAACAGTTTTCAGGTCTGTCCCACTTCCCCTCACTGTCTTCGGTTCAACAAGATTTACATCTATATTGTCTACTATCTTGTATTTTTGATTGGAGACGGTAGCTGGAGGAGCAGGGTCTACCTGCAGAGTATTGATGGCTCCATCTGGTGAGACCTTGATTATGTGATATGTACCGGCACTACCGGCATCTGTTTCTATGACGAGAGTATGACCAGGCTGAACACCATTAGTTAAGAAATTATTGTTAGAATCTAGTGAAAGATCTCGAACAACATCTTCCGGAAGTCCTGTCACTTTCGTGTCCAGAGTCAGGCCTTCCATGAGAGGTTGCTCATCAGTGACAGCTTCTAGTACCTGCTCACTTTCTTCTAGAGAAGTCCCTCTGATATAGAAATCGGTGCATCCCCCGATGTGTACCTCATCATTTCTTACAGTAAGGATTCCATTGGATGTCACTACTTTAAATATCCCACCAGGAATATCTGAGAGATTTATCAAGGACTTTCTTATCAGAAACTGAGCCCCGGATAAATTATCCGGCATATCGGGATGAGGTGGAGGTTCTATCGGGTCTGAGCCAAGAACAAACGATGCCCCAACTTTTAGCATCGTGTCACTAATAACTTCCAGAATCGGATAGTCCTTGTCTTCAATTATGAGAACGAAATCGGACACAGAACCGACAGGTCCGATGTTCTCTATAAACCCTCCGCCCGCACTTTCGAATATATCGGAGTATCCATCCCCGTCCCCGTCATCAGATGAGGCTCCATCTACGCCGTATATGATAGCGCTTCCCAGTCCTCCTCCCTTCAACACATCCCTCATCATCTCCGGGTCGTTGAATCCGACTACTTGGATATGCTGGAGCTCTCCAAACTGGTCGAATAAGGTAGCTAACACACCGCGGGGGACTACCAGCGACCTTTCAGTGAGGCTGTTTTCCCCTCTATCGATAAAAGCTAGAGTAGATTCTTCTGGAGTCCCGTCCCTAAAGCGATAGAGGTTCCGAACCTTAACAGCTGCAGGAAGATTAGAGATGCTGGTTATTGTCCGCGGTTCGACGTTGTACTCGTCTCCCTCCTGCTCTGCTTGAAACGATACGTCCATATAGAACAGATTCCCGTCCTGATTGAACATCATCTGTTCCGCTGATATCGATTGGGGAGATGAAGGTATGAAATTAAGACCGTCTCCCGTGGAAGCGACGTTGCCTACTGTCACGAAAACGGCTGTCGGAGAATTAAACCATATTCTAACCACCCCCACAGACAGACCACCTCTGTTCCTTCTCACGAAAATATTTCCCATCAGAGAATCAGCTTCCTGAGGAGATAATATCTCTGGGTCAGATAGAGACTTGTTGTTTCTCAGAAACTGCACTTCCCTGATTATTGGATCGAGTAACGCCTCGACAGGCTTTATAAGAAGGTCGGCCAAGGCCTCACCCTCGTCGGCGTTTAAACCGGGGTATTCCTGCTCCAACCTCGCCCTTATGAACGACTCTATGTCCATTTCAAACGGGTCTGGAGTAAATCTTCTAACTATGGGGTCGATGATAGTGATTTGAGCTGGAGAATCATCAGTAATGTCTATGTCCGGGTCATACGCTAGAAGTCTTTCCTCGACAAATTCTTTTAAATCTGTAGTTCCTGGCATTTATAACTCCATTCCTACTGCAGCCCGTTCCCCGGATTGGGATATTATTTCTACTCTAGCCAACAACGCAGTCAGTTCCGCGCTGTACACTGCAGAGAGGACATTAGCGGCAGCTAGTTTTTCACTGGCTTTTAATTTGTTGTTAATGGATTGAAGAGCAATTAATTGTGATCTAGTTCTGTGGACAGAGGTAGTAAAGGCGGCTGTCACGCCACTGGCATTTGATCTCGAAAAGTTAGCCCCGACTATCTTTTGTATGCCTCCGCCTGAATTCGGATACCAGGCGTCGGTCCCCGGTGTTCTGAATAGGTAGAGGATGAAAGACTGAATAAGTTTTTCTAGTCCCTCCGTCTTCTTCGGATTCAAAGTAAACTCAAAATTTACTTTACTGGAACTCGTCCTAGTAAAGTAATTACTTAGAACGGCTATACTTTTTATGATTTCTTTTTCTTGGCTTGATGGCACCTGGACCAACATCCTGTGTTTGTTCAGAATCATGAAAGACGGTGCCACAACCTCATTGACCTCGACCCTAGATGCGTTCCTCAAATCAGGCCCCCTCACATCCAGAGTTCTCGGAACAACATTCTGGATATTCGTTACTTGAGAAACGGGGATGACATCCTGCAGATACGTTACTTTTATGTCCATTATAGAGGTATCTCCTCGTCTCCTTCTAGAGACGTATTCACGTTCCCTTTGGTCTTATCCTCGGCAGACAAGCTAAAAGCACTTGGAGGGAGACTTTTGGCAGTAGTCACTGCCTGGCTAATTCTATCCATTAACCTTTCTACCCTATCTTTCATATTCAACCTTATGGACGTCTTCCCCTCTGTCCCTTTTATCTGCTCTATCCTCTCCCGCATAAGGGTTTCCAAAGTCACTGAAGAAACACTGGCAGTGAACTTTTCCCCGAGCACGAAAGCGTATGCATCATTCATTATCTCCCGAATCTGAATATTTAGTTTCGTCTTCTTCGCTTCGGGAGCTACAGCTTTTTTATTTGGCGGTTTCGGCATTTAATAAGCTCTCCTGAGTATACTCGGGTCCTCGTCTAAATCTGCCAGGTCGTCTAACTCACTTATTATAGATTCATTGTCCTGGTCGGAAAAATCCAAGTCCGCGTCAGGGTCTTCATGAGTCGAAACCAGCCTCTCATCCATATTATCTTCAAAGCTCGCTCTTCCTGTCGGTACATCATTAACCGCCACCGACCTCATCTTTTCCAGGAGGTTTCCTCCGTAAGATGCGCTGTCTTTATTCAGATTGAAGAAGTCCTCGATGTATCCCAGAAGCAAGAGATCGTATGCTCTATCCAGCCCCCTTTCCTGTAGCATATCCAATAAGGCATCAATTCTCTCTATATCCGATACAGAATACGAGGCAAGAATAGCGCTTAGTGAGGAATAAATACTTTTCAGAGTGGAACAGCTATTTGAAGCATCGTTCCTCAACGCTGCTGAAGGTTTGCTGTAGATTAAAATTGGATTTAAGACCCTCTCAAGCTCGTTCAGATTTTCCTCAAACTTAGAAGGTTCAAGTTCTGTCGATTCCCAATTGTTGAGGTCCTCGATGAATTGGTTATAGGCCGTAAGACCTGAATTCTCTATTTTGTATTGATTTGATACCAAATCAGATGGGACCTCCGGGTCTACTTCTAATCGATAACCATCGTCAGCAACTTCTGTTATTGTGTGGACACTGCTTACCGGACTAACGAGAGTCAGGATATCACCGGCTCTAACATCATATCTAGAGAACCTTAGATACGAACCTCCGTCAGTTATTCTGACCCCAGACACACTACCTACAGCCTGTGTCTGAATCCCTAATTCTGCGTTCGCGTTCCCCAATCCAGGTACCAACGAAGAGAATGTTGAGACGTCGTCAGACTCTATTACTACTGAGTTCTGATGTATTTCCCATGCTTGATTTTGGGACCCATCCCCAGTTGATGTATTAAAAGGGCGGCCGACATAGACGTATTCCCTGGATGGGAGAATCTCTACGTCTGTTATTGGATACCATCCGGTATTAGGTCCCCCAGTTATTCTGAGTTTGTTGTACGTATTCTCATTACCTGATAGAGAACCTGACGGAAGAGATAATCTGTACAGCAATCCAGTATATTCCGCAGTTCCGCTGTCCCCTGAACTCAATATCTCATCAACGGCATACGAGGAAACTCCTCCCATGGTATCGATGTCCTGCGCAACATCATCAGAACTTACGTAACTGGACCTGGACTCCTGATTTTCGGTGAAACCCAATGTCTCCATACAATCCAAATGGATTTGAGTATTCGGAGAAAGAGCTATGAAAGAGCCATCTCCATACGATTTGGAGGATACCTTCAGGACCTTGATGTTAGATGGTGAAGCTTCTACTTCCAGTTCCTCGGCGTCAATTAAAGCAGATGCCGCTACTATTTCCGATGCTATCTGTGATGCTGTCTTAGCAATATCCTGAGAAAGGGATACCTCCACAAAATTGATATCGTCGACTAAAAATCTGATGACATTGTTTGCGTCCACCCCCCTACTCTGCTCGTAGTCTGGGTGTGTATCATCATTTGAGTCTCTTCCGTCTGTGAGCCCTAAGCTTGAATTCAGCGTATTCTGTTCGCCTATAACTATAGAGCCGTCTCCTAATGTATCGTGTTCGAATTTGAGTGTTCCTGAATCGTCTAACGCCGTTGCTACATCGTCAAACGTACCCGGGTCCCCGTTTATTTTTGTTGCTAGATTAACCTCGGCAGTTACCTGCGCGGCAGTCCTAGAGCCTGATGTGAGAGTAACTCTATATCCCAGCCCATCGACATAGATTTCGAACACGTTGTTTGGAGAAGCTGGAATAGTATATGGTCCGGCTGAGCAGGACAAATTAGCTTTCTGAGCCGTATGAATATCGAACGTCTCTCCTAAATATCCGGATATAGAAGCTGGAGGGAGAGGTGACAACGTAACACTCTGCTCTAGCCCGCTATTCGCTGACAGCAAGAATTCATCCTGAGCACTAGGTATTATGTGAAACGGACCGGAATATGCGGAAATTATCTTTGCTGGAGTAGAGCTATTTGATGGGTATACCGCGGCCGCCCTGTCGGAGCTAGAGCTCGATGAACTCATCAGAACCTCTCTCGGGTCATTGAAGTTCATTAAGTTATTAACTACAGCTTTTCCGGCATTTATTCTAAGAAAAGCATCTCTAGCCAATCCAATCGCCCCATCTACATCCTCTGCATCTAGCTCCTTCTTTATGGAACGCAAGTCCAGTCTTACATTCCTTGCACTGTTCTTAACGGCTATAATTGGGAGATTTAGTGATATGAGCTCCGACAGCGACTGTCTTACCTGTTCAACCTCATCGATGACATTGCCGTGAATCTCTTTTAGCGCCGGTATCGTATTTTTTAAATACGTCCTCGCCTCCTGCGGAGTTCTAGATATTTCATAGAGGTTGGGAAACGATTGGCCGCTGAATCTTCTGACATTCGGCAATAGGGAATTGTTTATAAATCTGTCGACATTCCGGTTGTATCTGTTAAATTGTGAACTTCCGACAACATTTTTCTCGTTGATTGATCTCTCAACATCTGACAGAGAAGATGCAGCATCTTCTAGCAAACTAGTTTGGGTTATCTTCTTAGTATCCCTTCCTAGCTCCCCTATCGCCGTTATCATCTCCTCAAGATATTCTATTCCTAGAAGAACATCTCGATTGATTCGGTTAGCTGAAAGAGAGAGAAGGTAGAAGATGGAGCTTGAATCATATAAGAAGGTTGAAGCCGCAAACTCTTTAACCTCGTCATATACATAATCAACATCAATTGGTCCTAAATCAGTCCGCAGGGTCTTTATTTCAGACTTTACGAACTTGCTTACCGCGTCTTTTAGCTCAAGGTCGGTAAAATTACTCATAGCTTTCCCCTGTCAATTCTGGAAACGTCCGTGCGCTGCATCTTGAGGGTATCTCTTCTTATCTTTTCCGGGCTTATTCCTAGAACTTCACATATATTCAAGAAAGCGGTGAATCTATCCAATCTACAATCTGGAGTTATATCCTCGAACATCCAGTCGTAAGCATGTTTTGCTATCAATCTGAAGTTTAGGCGGGAGTCGTTTTTGTACAGCGCTATGTCGTAAGCGGCTCTTCTGATAATTGAGGCCAGAAGTAATTTCACCCCTCTTTCGTCATCCAACAACATCCTTGGTCATCTTTCATTAACTCACAACAACAGACAAAGGAGTCTGCACAATTCCTGAATCCGGAACAACTACAATGGAACTATCTTTCCTAGATGCGCTCAATTGAGTTGTCCCAGCGGATACGCCGGTTATAACGAGCCTGTCATCCATAACCAGGACCGTAGCTATTGACTCATCATCAACAACGTATTCCACGTCGGCTGGAGCTGCTCCCTCCAGTACGACTGTATTAGATGCAGTAACCGTAGGAACTATTTCCTCGGTGCCTCCCACCGCCAGATTAACAGACGACGGATTAAATATCACTTCTTTCACGACCGGGAAGATTAGATCCACGATATTGAATGACGAACTATCAGGGACGACCAATTCCATAGCATTATCTTCTAATGTTTCGATAATAGCCGAATATGTGCCGCCTCTGTATAAATCTACTTCGATGTACCCATCCTCGTCCGTCCTAGCAACTATCTGACCTCCCATTACAGCGTTACCGGAAACGATTGTCGGATTGAATAGCGGAATGAATATAATATCCAGATTCGGATAAGGTAAAGAGTCCCCTCTTTTAAAGAATCCGCTTACCCTACACAATTTATCATCTGCGGCTGTCGGCCTGACGAATGTCTGTCCTTTGACAATGAAATCATTGGTTCCGCTCGGAGCATTCGCTGGAGGGCTGTACACCTCTATCAATTGAGGTGTCTTGCTATCATCCCCTAATAATCCATCAAACGCGACACCGACTTTGGACAGTCGTACCTGATACTCTATCGGAGGGTCATCCCCATCTAAAGTAAAGTCCGCGATAGCATCTGATCCCACGAGCGTGGTCGTATTCTGGGTAATGAAAGTCGAGCCCGTGGAATCGAAGACTCTAACGAGCACATCCTCTATTGCTCCAGGAGTCGGGGTTTCCTGATCTACCACAAAAATCCTTACTGTCTCACTTGCCATTATTCATATTCCAATCTGATAAATTTCACGCCTCTGTTTTTGAGTAGTTCCTTAGCTTTATTCACGAAGGCCTTTTCATATGGATGGTTTCCAGACCTGTTTGAATAATCCTGAATCAAATCACGCACTTCATTTCTAGATAGATTCCTGCTTACGGGAGTGTCAGTATAAGCCTCATCTGTAGCTTTATCTAAAAACTTACTGGGTTGGCTGAATCTAGAAAAATCGCGTTTATCCCATCTCACTCCTAGTAGGTTGTCCAGATGTAATTTATATCCGCGACCAGACTCGTTATCGAATTTAGTTTTTTGTCTGTTATTGTCCTGCCAATCTATTCTGGCAGAACTAGTGTCTCCTTCATACACATCTACTAGTTTTTTCGGAGGATTGAACGGATCTTTTCTATATCCGTGTATATCCAAACCTACCCCAGCTATTTTTTCTCTCAGAAAAATTTTCGCTGACAAATCTACTCCGCATATTTTCTCTAACTCATCGAAAAATGAGTCAACCGTGGCCTGCTTACCTTTCTCGATATGGAATTCTTTACGATCTTCTGACGGCATATGGGATATCCGGTCTCTGGATTTCGAACTCGTCTGCTACAACCAGACTATCATCCAGTAAGTCAAACTCTGTACCAGTGCTAGGCACAACTATCCTTCTGATGATTGAAGTCCCGGAAATGATAACATCGACTTTGGATCCCTTAACCAAAGTCGTTTCAGCTTGGCCGGTACTATCGGTTTCGATACTGATGGACCTTCCAAAAATTCCATAGCCGTTGACTTTCTGTACTTCCCAGGCATTGGCTATGACGACCTTCACCCCAGATAGTGCGTTTCCGTCCAGGTCGGACAATTTTATTTTTCCGATAATGAGATTAACGGAATCGACTGCAGATACTGTCTGGCCCTGAATCCAGTCTGACCAGGCACTGTACGTACCGTTTGCGGTATTAAAAAATCTCGTCGAGTAATAATAACTTGGTTGTCCGCTTCCATCATCGAATTCATAGCTCGTGGTTCCGGCAACCAATGGTATATGAGCCGCCTCTCCGTTATCCTTATCCCCGATACTAAATCCAAGAACTGAAAGAGCTGTCCCGCTAATCATCTCGATAGTAAATTGAGTTCCGCTATCATCTGTCTCAATTTTCAGTTTCCCTGTTCCATCATCTGAGGCTGTAGCTGGAAGGCCGGCCCCTCCGAACGCAGTATTCAGCTCGTCAATGACATCGGGAATAGCTATAGGGTCTGGGGACACGAACGTCACGGACATCTCCGTACCGTTTATCTTAAGGGTCATGGTTTTCCCGTTTAAGATAAACGGACCCTCCTCAGTACCGACGAGCTCGGCCGGTGCAGCCGTCGTATCCGTCAGGAAGACTAGGTCCGCTGCTGGAGGAGCTGTGGCGGAACGTCTGACCTGCATGGTGTCATACAGTGTCAAAACATTATCTATATTCGAAACGTAGATGGTAAGTTTTATAGTCGCCATTATTCTTCTTCTTTGGCCGAAGTTATTGTCGGTCTTAACTCGAAAGCTGAAGTATTTGCCGGCGCGTCATCCGGCTCTGGGGTAGAGGGAGGCTGTTCTTTCCCTACGATAGTCGGTACTAATTCCCTAGAAGCCACTATTATCGGTTCATCAGCTTCCGGCTCTACCTGCTTCACTGCATATCTTAGTCTAGGTCTGACCTCCAGTATGCTTGGTATTTCCGGCTTGTCACAACTGACAAGTTGGTCTTCTGCTATCTGGCAGCAGATGAATCCGTTCGTCACTAAACTCGTAGCGCATATGCTCATTTTTAATCCTTTAAGTACCTATAAGACTTCAATCTTCCAAGACCTTCGTAATCCGCTGTCATACTATATGTGGCTACCAAACCAGTCGTTTCTGTCCCTCCATCAGTCGCCAACTCGGCATTTGCCTTGGAATCGAATATCCTAATCCTTGCACTTATAAGCTGGCCGTTAGCAGAGAAATTGGTGTTGTCGATGAAAGCGTTCTCGTGAGACAGGCCCAAGACCCTGAGAATTGCGGCAGCTAAATCATCTACGTCAGAGGATGTTACGAAAATCTGCTCCACTTCCCGGAAGTAGGCAATGCTTTCCACAGTATGGGCTATATCCGTGTAAACAAAAAAATGTGAAGAGTAGGTCCCCACTGAACTGGGAGTCCACGACCCTTCGTATCTCCCCTTTGCTTTGTGCTCCAAATCCACAACGCTTAACGGGACAGTCCCTCCAGCATCGTATATTTCTGCCTGTGGATAATGATTCTCTACCCCATCCTCCAGAATCATCACAATTTGAACCGGGCTGCCAACTTTTCCATTAACGGACATTTACAGACTCTCCAAATAATCCATAACGTCTCTAGTGGCTCTGACTAATCTAAACTCGTCCTTGGCTAGATAGAGGGCTTTCATGAGCTCTGGGGCTGTTGTCAGCTCGGGGTCCAGAAGTTGAACACCTTGATACCCGACTTTTTGTAGAGGACGAATAACCAATTCCGTGCACGTGACAGAATTCTTGCTTAGCTTAGAGCGAAACCATCTTCCGATTTTTCTCCATAACCACTTTAATCTGTGTTTTATCCCGACCCCTCCTGCCGCTAGATGATCATACGGGGCATTTCCGTATTTAGTGGAAACTGTTTTTATTACTTCGATAAGCTTCTGCCTATCTCCTAATATATCAAACTCAGCTTTCAGACTGTTATTCTCTGAGAATTGTTTTTTTGGTACCCAATCTACGCCGCTGCCTTCTGCACCGACAGTCAAGTAGTCCACGAAACCGCCCTTTATTCCTGCATTGTCAACATGACCGTAATCTAAAGCAGAAATATGCAAAGTAGATGGAACGAACACAGTCTTCGCTATAAATAGGGAATGGCTGATATCTACCTCGGCACCGGACCCCCATAAGACTATTTTAGACACGATAGAATCCGAAACAGAGAATCCTATTCTTAGATCGCTCATTATATTGCTCCTGGTCTGAAAACCATGACGTATCCGCCTATCTCCCCTGCACTATCCGTGTTTTTGTCGACAAATAGTTTGAATTGCCATTTCGAAGATAACCATTCTGCTTTGTAGGCATCTAAGTCCCAGAACCCGCGAGGATGTCCACAATTCATTCTCTTACAAAAATAAAATTCGGCGGGAAAGGTGTAGAAGTTGAATTCACCGTCTCCAGCTGCATTGACCGTCACCTCCTCAGACCAGTACTTATCGACATCCCAATAACCTGTGGAATCAGGACTACTCGCTGTCTTGCCATCGGGGATAGGTACAGCTTCATCTAAATCCACATCATATGCGCCATCTCCAGCTGCCGGGACAATGATGTATAAGCCGGAACTAGGTATTATTTCTACTCTGTCACAATTTCCGGTCCCGCCACCGTTTTCGACAATAGTCGTAGCTGGAAGATACAGATAGGCGCTCCATTCATCATTAAATCCCCAATTATCTACGGGTCTCCAACTTAGTTGAGCGTCATGTATTTCCACTGCTTCGTTGAATTGGATAGTGACAGTATTTTCGCCGGCCCCGGTGAAGTTAAGATAAAGCTGTTGACCTTCTCCACGCCCGGAACCGGACTCCGGGTCCAGATCATCACCTCTTCCAGTCAGCCACGTATATGAACCCTCTCTAGCCGGACTATTAACAAAGACTATTTTCTTGTCGCTCTCTTTTGGAGCATCTAGAGTCGTTATTGGATATCCGTCGCTCATCTGCTTTCCCACCAATTTATGGATGCTCTCATTTCAACATCACCGCCACTGGAACCATCATTTTTTGCTGTTATCGTCAGGGTATTTACATTCGACGTAAACGCTTCTCTTCTTAATGCTCTACTTACGTCATGGAACAGCATCGATAATTTTATTTCGTCAGAATCTATTGCCTGTGGAAGTAGACCGGCCAGCATCGTCAATCCCCCACTTATAGTAGTTGATTCATAATCAAACTCGACTCCCGAATCATCTGCGACGGAATTAAAATTAGTTCCTCCCCCTAATGTTCCGTCTAATATGACCCTATAGCTAGCTCGTTTCCCGTCATTGGCTATTTTCCCTAGTACTGGAATTACCCTCATTCTATTCTCAATACCGTTAAACGTTAATTTAGGTCTTATGGACAGAATAGGACGTTCGGTTGGACTGACAAGGACATATGACGGTATATAGGCCCCGAATGAATAATCTGGAAGATCTTCTCCGCTTTCTATCATCGCTGCCGAGCCACATGTATACATGTATCCGGCAGTGGACGCTCCGTTATTTTTCATGGAGAATGATATCGGTAAATCTGCTGTCTGCATAAACGGACTGGCGTTTTTGTTGAATCCCTCGATTTTGTGAGTTAACACACCGTCAATGAAAAAGTTGATTATCCCGGCCCCCCACTGAAACTGTATTTCGTAGGTGCTATTTTTGGTTATATCCAAGTCTAGGCCGCTGGGACCTGTCCCGTCCATGGGATCATTGCTCCAATTCGCCTGAGTATAGACCGTCTCCACTGGGGACCCACTGGTTGAAGTCCGAACGACTATCTTTAAAGCCGTACCATCTAACTTCCAGAGTAGGCCATCATTTTCAGTGAAGATACCCCACTCTCTGACCTGGTTTGTCTGGCCTTCATCAGAATGCCAGACATTGAGTCTGACAAATAACCCTAGACCGAATCTGTATTGGTAATAGTCGTGAGTTCTCAACCTCGCGTTATCCGCATCAGCTGAGGACACGTATAACTGAGCCGCGGATTTTGCTGCGACATGAGTTACGGTTGCACTGCCGACAACATCCGTCCCCCAAGCCAGGGGGTCGATGTTGTACTTGAACAGCAGATTAGCAAGTTGGTATGGCTCGGAAACCTTAGTCTCTCCGAAAGCTGACTGGGTATTTTCTGATGGAGTTGATTGGATATTCCCGTATCTATCGGTTCTAATCCATCTGAATAGGGAGGATGAATCTCTTCCACCAATAGCTATGGCAGAACTCTCAGAATCTACAGAATCCCCGTGCCTGTAGGTTATTGGATTATCATAGGCATCGTATAACAGGACTCCGCCAAACGGTTCATTATCTCTTCTAGCCATTACATCACCAAATACCCGGCTAGAAGACTTATCTCAGCAGAACCGGTTCCACTAGTTCTTGTTGCTTTCAATATCAGATCTCCTACTGCTGGAGTGACATCCACATCTTTAACGTCCTTCAAAGTTATTCCGGTATTGATGGCAGTTATCCCAGTCTCCTCATTACCAGCAGCCATGTCCGACAGATCGCCAGCTGATACTTCCAGAGGTACGGGGTCCACAAAGAAAGAGACGCTAGAACGTCCCTCAAATTTTCCGGTATCTCTGGCTTGTATGGAGCCGGGATTTATCCAGATAACGTTTGCAGATGTACCGTCTATGGAGACAATGACCCCCAATTTTGAGTCCCATACATCCGCAACTTTCGCTTTAACTAGAGAACCCTCAGTCCTGACTATTTTTATCCATTTCCCAGCAGAGTAGGTATGGCTATATGAACTGCCGCCATTATCCAAATCGACGAGGACATAGTATGTAGTCGAGGACGGATTTTTATAAAAATCTGCATATCTAATACGATTCGAACGGATCGTAAAAGGGGATGCAGCAACTATAGTAACAACACTCATGTCGGAATCACCTTATCTGTTGACCACCCAATTATGTTCCCATCCCCATCTTTAGATAGAGTAGTGTCTAGGTGATATTTTTCGCTTCCATCACCTTTATACTGAGTCTCAGTAAAAGAAGAGATTTCTCCGTCTGACCACGTGATATCTACTTCTCTTATTTTGGGGGTATCTGATTGATCCCTAATAACAACATTAGTTACCTCGCCATCGGAGTTGTACGTGATGACTCCCTCACTATCTTCAGCGATTTCATGTACCAGTGTATCAGCATTTTCATGGTCGTCCTCACCCCATCCACTTCCAGCACTTATCTCTTCAAGAACTTGCTGAACATTCGTCGCGGATGTTCCAGCTATACTGGACGGGTCTACCCCGACTTTCGATGCCCCGGGCGGGTACCTAAAGGATGCCGTACCTCCAGTAGAATCATTTATAGATTCGACTACAGTTACTTTCGTATCTGTAAGAACCTCATCGATGGTGTATGTACCATCAGCTCCGGTAGTCCCGGACAGAACTATCTTGTCTCCTGATTCGGCTCTGGCGTCTTTGTCTCGGATTAGGTAGAGATTGGTACCAGTAAACAGTACCTCTTTGGTAGATGCAGTAGTTGATACTACTGAGACCCCGGTGTTGTACTCTGAGGTTCCGTCTGAGGCGAGTTCTTCGGCATCGATGATAGATCCGTCTTCGATGTCTTTGTTTGTGATTCCTCCGGGCATTTCTTCTTCCTTTTGGAAGTTTTCTTTGTCGAGGTCTTTTTCTTAGTTTTCTTCTTGGCTTTATCCCTCAACACAATAATTTTGCCACTTTTATCGGGAGAATAACAGACCTTACACTCTTCGTTACCACATGGCTTCCCATCATGGCAGGGACAGTCACATTTGGCCATGTCCTCCTCATCCTGGCACAAGCAGGAACAAACCTTCTCCAGCATCTCCTTATCTGTAAGGGGTCTATCTCCAAAATAGTCCTCTTGTTTTTTGGCTTTCTCTTGGGCAAGGCCTTTTTTCTGAGTATTGGCCATAATCGTCACCATACTGACGATTAGATTAGCTTGGGTCTCGCAGGCCTTCATCGTGGCTTCACAGAATGAGATCTCTGATTTTAGCTTGGTTATTTGGTTCCTGTTCTTGACAATCTCATTCTCAAAATTCCTTAGTAGTCTGTAACAGAAACTTCTAAAATCCTCTTTCCCCCCTCCACCGGCCTGGAAAAAAGAATCCAGATTAGATTGCAGCCGAAGAAAGTTCTCTCTTAATCCTGCTCCTCTATTTTCAGACATCATTACTCCTACGTTGTCTAGCTCTAGCCTGAGCCACTTTTACGCAAAACTCACAATACTTTCCCCAAAGTCTTCTGGGTAGTGCATCTCCACCTACGTCATAGAATACGGCACCCTCAGCGGCTACATGACCGGACTTGCAAACTCTATCTTTTGGATAGTCCTCGTTAGGCTGTCCCTTATGATTCAGGGGTTTTATTTGATTGAAACTGAGATCTGCTTTTTTAGAAAACATAGAGAGATACTACGAATCTGCATCTCCCTATGTCAAGAAACGTTATTTGCAAAAATATACACCTTTTTCTGTATAAGAATAATGAATCAGAAAAGGAGAAAATAATGAAGAAAGTTTTGATGAATTTGGTAATTGTAAATTATTTGAATGGTCGGGATTGGAAGCCAACCAGCATCTGGGATGTAGAGTACATCGAGAACCACGGAGTCTGGTTTAAATGGCGCGGAACTGGGATCTCGAACCCCGTTCACTCAGGTGAACGGGAGGAGGGACTCCCCCAGACAACATCAGAGCTGGTGAAACACCTGCTCTGATGCGGAATTAATGGCTGACAAAAAAAGAAACACGGTAGCTGGTGAGGTCGTCTCACGTACCGTTTCTTTTTTTAGTTATAGATCCAGTATTCTACAGCGTCTCCGATGATGATGTTTTCAAATGGGCGAATCTGAGTTGTGCTGTATTCTTCATAGTCGTCGTTATTAGCTACAGAACCAGGAACCCTGATTTGTTTTCTCCAAACCACGATCATGTTCCGCCCATTATTCGTCCCGTCCAGTGTATAAGAGATACTCCCAGGAAGAGTATGCAAGGAGTACTTCGAAATTCCAGAAGTCAGGCGTTCGATAGTCCTCACCATATTCGCGCTCTCAATAGCAGTAGACAAAGCCTGGAGACTGTCCGTGACAGACTGTCCATCTGTCAATATAGTCCCGCTATAATCTCTGGAACCGATTTCCCTATTCAGGATATTAAGAGCTTCCTCAACATCAGAATCAGATGGATTGGGGATATCACTGAACGGGTAGTAGTTGCCGGTATTGGACAGTGACGGTGCAGTATCCCCATCAGCGGCCCCCAGAAATTCCCTGATTTCTGAAACGTCGGCCGTCAATTCCGCATCACCGACAATCCCGCCGATGAGGATTCTTCTGCCAGCAGTCTCAGGAACTTCATCCTTACGGTATCTGTCACCGTTGTAGAAATCCCAAGTTCCGGGGTGACGAGAAAGCTGCCATTTGATTGAACCGTCATTGGCGTCGGTAGCAAATGCCGAACCGCTTACAGTGTACTGACCTTCGGCAAAGGCCGTAATGAGCGCGTGTCGTTGATTTCCATCAACTCCGGTATCGAAGACGGTAATGTACCTACCGATATCGGCCTCGGTAGCAACTCTGGTATTGATTGTCCAGGTAAAGGCACTAGTTTCTGCCCCGCCGCTCGCATTGATAAATTTGATGGTGTTGGCATCGATATAATCAGTGATAAGGAATGCGCCGTTGTTATTGGGGTTGGTCATTCCGGAGATGGTAATGACTCTCCCGATATCGGCGGCACTGAACGTGGCCCCGGAATCAGCCAGAGTCTGTTTGTTGTTTCCATCAGCTGCCGTTACTGAATCCCCAGTACCTGTCGATTGCTGGGCTCCGACAACTCCGGTGATAGTATTGGCAGCGTTAGTGACACTGGCTGCCGTCCCCGATTTCCCTGAGATATCTTCCAGGCTACTGTCAGTCGCGGTTCCATCATTATCTCCGGTCAGAAGTTGGACAAAGAATCTAGTTCCTTCATTACCAGAACCAGAATCCTTCTCATCGCCAAAACTGCGACCGAAGATAATGTCCCCGTCTTCCTCTACAGGAGTCCCGAGAGGATTGGCGTTTATGATCTCAACGTACGTAGCATCGTAGTTCGTTTCGTCATATGCTCCGGAATCCGCAATCGGAACTCCTCTCCGGTCCACCGCATCCGCGTAACTTCTGCTGGACAGTACCTCTTTCAAATCAGATTCAAGTTTCCATGTGACTGTTCCGGCACCGGTCGCCGCCAGGCCTTCGAGCTCGACAGTCTGTCCGTCAGTCACGGTCTTGATTCTGTAGGTTCCGGTGGCCCCGACAGCCGTACCGTCGGTCAATGTGATGAATGAACCGAGATCGTCTGCCACGAAATGGTAGTTGGTCGTAGAAAAAGTCTCATCAGAAACAAGAACATTTCCGTCTGTGTCTGTGATATCCGGGCGAAGTTTTATTCCAGGCTGCTTGACTGGAATAACTTCTGTTTTGGCATCGAGAGTGTTTCCGGCGATATTCGTCAAATTCGCCGGAACATCTGTCCCGATAGCACTTGGCCGCTGATACGTGGGAACGTCATCGTAGTAGTTTGTCGTCCCTTTGATTAATTTTCTGTCTGTTCTCTCAAAATTGAGGTCGTCTTCAAGAGAGTAGGGTCGATTGATAGTCCACGTGAAAGAACTCGTCTCGGTTACGCCCGAGGCGTTGGTATATGTGATACTAGTCCCACTAACCCTACTTTCCACCATAAATGTTCCATTATTACCGCCGTTAGTAGCACCTGCGATGGTAATGAAATCACCGATGATGTCATCAGTAAATGTGGCCCCGGCATCGACAAGTGTGGCTTCGCTGCCATCCATCGTAATACTGTCACCGGTCCCAGTTGAAACCTCCGGACCGGTACTAGCATTCTCTTCGGACAGGGTCTTGGCTTGGTCTACATTCAAGGACCCTTTAATGTCATACCGTTGGTCAATACGTCCTGGATAAACTGGCATCTAAAACTCCTTCTAGACTGCAGTAACGTAATGTCCGTACAGTCTACTTGTGGGTCCCGGAGGGAACCTCAATTTAATCCTATTATACAATCCGCTCCCAGGAACGATCTCCAACACCTCGTACTCTGTAGGCTGTACCCATCTTCCACAATGAACAATTTTCACCTGTCGCTTGGGAGGATTATGGACAGCTAACTCCGGAAGATAGAACACTAAATTTGAGTTATCGTATGCTCCGGTTAGGAGGATATTCTCCCTTATCCTATCTTCTAACGGATCTCTTCTTCGTACTGTTACCGCCATAATATCTAATTGTAAAAGGAGATACCTCGAAGGAGGAACTAAATTTTTTCGTATGAGATGATGTTGGCCTTGACACCGACTATCTTACAACTACCAAGACCTCTCGATAAGAACAGAGAGGAAATAGTTTCTTGTTCATTCGCTTTCTTTTTTGATAGCTCTTGATTCAATTCCTTGATTCTCAGAGCCAGATACTTAATTTCAGATTGATGCTTCTCTATCTGCCTCGCTACTATCTCTGTCTCGGAAGTCGCTAATCTTACACGAAGGACTTCCATTTCTGTCATCACGAAACTACCGCCGCCATCGACTTTCTCGTCACGTTGTTCAGTCATTATCCCTCCAAAAATTGCTTTATCGAATCAGCCAGTAAATCAACAGAACCGAATATCCCTTGATCAGCAAGCTGACCGGCACCGGTTCTGCTATTGATTACAGATTCTAGAAACTGGGCTTCATAGTCTAACTGCTCCAGCTTCTTTTCTCCGTAATCTTTACTAGCTTTTTCTAATTCATCAAGCCTTGCGTCTCTGGCTGCTTTTGTCATTCGTATTCACCCCACTTTTTAGCGATATTCTGCTTCAGCCTTGAGATTTTTGGAGCGCTGACATTTAATTTTTTTGCTATCTCGTTCGTGCTGAGACTTGGTTTCCCTCCCACTCCGTAGACATACTCAAACACCGCGTTTTCTTCCGGCGTAAGTTCATAAGGAAGAAGACGCATGATATGATCTGTTTTTGAAGGAACTACAGCCGCTGGACTGGCATCGCCGAATTGACTCGTAGGATATGTCCTCCTTATCTCCGATTGAAGCTTCTGGACATCTCCAAGAGGAAGTTTGGCGAAATCTGATATTTCAAATGCAGTTGGGGATCTACCAAGTTCATCTTTTAGTTGAGATTCCGCGTTCTGGAATTGAGTTATTTGATTGATACGCTTCTCCCCAATTCTCGCCGTATTCCTGTATGTATCAACAAATCTGTTGACCTTACGTAGTTGACTATTCACCCACGTATTAAGCTGAGCTCTATTCGGGTCAAAGGTCTTGATAGCGTTTACGGCCTGGTCCTGGAACTCCGCCGCGATAGCAGGTGGAGGAATATCCCTCAACCTATTTTCGTACAACCTCTGCTTGTTTTTGATGAGAGGGTCTAATGATTTTAACAGCGGGCGTAATTTATCAGGCTTTCTTCCGCTATTGTTCCAGTCATGCCACAGTTGAATTTCTTTCTGGGCGCGTGGAGTAAGAGGCTTTTTCGCCATAGCCTCTTTTTCGAGAAGTTCATATGCTTCGTCTAATGGGTTCATTTCTCAGTCTATTGCGCCCTTCGCACCGTGACGCTTAACTTGAGACTTCACCAATTGTCCTAAACCTTTGAAACCTTTCACCAGTCTCTTGTGAATAGGACCAGAACCTGGAGTGATATTATGCGTCAGCATCTTACCGACCAATCCTCCAGCTTCCTTAATTCTGGACAACTCATCCAAAAACGCCTCACCTATTGCTGAACTATACTTCTCCCCAGCAACTTCTGTTTGAGGTTTGGACAGAACGTTGCTCTCATCTCCGAAACTATCCAGGGCCTCGTTTAGAACATCTCCAGTTTCCTTTGCACCAGAATCAAAATTCTCGAAGGCCTCGCGAAGATAGTCAGTCTTTCCTTCCCGCGCCTCACTCTCTGCGCCGCCTGTGAGAGACTCTTGACCTGGTCTATTCCCGTTCATGCTGTCATCTTCTGGATACTTGATAGCGTGCGGCTCTGGGTTCTGCTCTCCAGAGACATCGCTCATTTCTCCGGGATTATCCTGCTTGGCCTGTTTTATGAAGTTAATAAATCTTTCTGCTGAAACAGTCATATTACACCCTCGTAGTGACTGATTTAAGAGTTACATTTGGCGGACTTATAGGCTTGGAAGTCTGCTTTAATTTTTGATTCGCTAATGCTTTGGACCCCTCAGTCGGAAATGGCGGCCTCTTTACACCTCCAGGACCTTTCATCCTCAAATCCATCCCCATAGCTGATAATTTACTCAACTCGTCGAAGAATCCGGCCAGCATAGCGGTTTTCTGATATTCTTTTTTTGGAAGTCCATACTTTTGTTTGGCTTCCTGTACACCAGCAGACGTCTTAAATCCCTTGGGACTTTTTCCGACTTTATGGGCCTGCTGAGTAGCTACAGCATAGGCAGTCTCTTTTTTTGTGTCAGGTGATTCAGACATTATTCGGTGAGCACGGTCATGAATCCACTTTCCGCCAGGTCCAAAATTTCCAGGCATTGTAGTTCCTTTCTTTGGAGGACCGGACAGTATCCTGTCCCATTCACTAGAGGATACACCCTTTGGCGGGGGAGGTTCAGCTACCTTCCTCATCATACTCCTTTTAGAGCTTTTTTGGCTTGTCTCGGATTATCTTTGGCCCATTTTTGCAAAGCCGCATCCAGAGTTCCTAGACCTGCTCCAACCCCGGCTCCAATCAAAGTCATCTTCCCGGCTTTCCCTCCGCCTAATACCGTACCGATAATGGAACCTGGGACAGCTCCTTTGGCAGCGCTAGCCACATAAGGTCTGGCGACGGCAAAGGGACGGATTGTCTTTTCTTGCCATCCCTCTTCTGCAGCTTCTTTATCTATAGGTTGAGTATCCGGTTCCTGAATCGTCAAATCAGGTTGTTGTGTTTGATTATTTTCTTTATCCAAAAGAGTCTGTACTCGAATTGGTCTCGTGCCGGTTCGTGACTGCATATACGAAGCCATCCTTTTAGATGCCGCAATCTTTATGACCTCATCAAACAAACCCTCTAATGCTGTTATATCCATATCTTACTCTAACCCCTGTGTTTAGGTTATGGCAACTACCCGAGCAATCCCTTGGAATGTGTTAATTCAGCCACGTACAATTTAACTGCCGCCCTTCTTCTCTTCCTCACATCCAATCGAGCTGCTACCTTTCTCTGTTTCCCTTGAGACAGCCGAAGGACCTTTTTAACTGTCGGGCTTACCAACCCAAATAGGTCCTCAACATCTCCGTAGGCGCGACTGTGAAATCCTTCTTTCCCTACGGCCTCATATCCAATTTGGTCTACGAGCTTGGTGACGTACCTAGTACCGTATACAGCCTTGGCCAGGACCTCAGTCTCTGTATTAAAATCCTTCGGGAGATACGACTTAGGAGTCACTTCAAACGGGTATATAGGGTCTTTTTCCTCCAAACCGTATGTTACGACAACGGCTTCCTTCTTCAGAAATTTCTGCTTTACTACCTTCCTCGCTTTTCTAGTGACCTGTTTTATCTCAAGGTCCTGGCCTCCAAGAATATCAACCATCGTAGCCACGGGACGCCATCCATACGACTTAAGAAAATCCCCGACATCCAGATTGTTTGCCTTCACAAAACTATAGGCCCTGACCAAATAATCCACAGAATTTTCTACAGTAAGTTCGTTATCCATTAGGAACAGCGATTTGCTATTTTTCTTAGCCTTATTTATTTCCTGGCTCCTGGTATCGGTTTTGGAGGCAATAGACCTTTTACCTTTTCCAGATGCGTAGACATCGTTCTGGTCTTGGATTACAGCTTGTTGGTCGTCTCCTACATAAAATCTTTGAGCTCCTGATTCATCAGTCTGCATCGCGCTGTATCCAGAAATATCTGTTATGGAAGTCGTTCCCAATATCTGATCATATGTTTCGTTGATTTTGGGAACTCTCCACCCATCCCAAATCCACGGCGGGGCCACCGCCTCTTCCATGGGAAGATCTGCCTGTCCGGATTTCACATATCTCGTATACCCTTCTTTGACAGAATAAGCTTCTGCTTTAAGCATTATGCTTCTGTCTTGAAAAATCTCGAAATATGCCGGCTTATATGTCGGTTCTGGATAAAGTTCGCCGATGATTACACGGGTCCCATTACCGAGAACTGGGAAAATCCTTCCTTTTACAAAAGATGACATAGGAATAATTCTGGTTATCTTTCCCCCTTTTGGGCCGCGCCCTCCTATTTTTGGAGGGCTTCCCTCTGGAGTAGCAACTATCGTGTCAGTGATACCTGGACCGACCTGCTTGTACGTATCTACCTTATCCACCCCCAGAAATTCCGTACTCTCCCTATGCACTCTCGCTTGCATGAATTGATAGCTCGTGATTCCCCCGCCCTGAGATACGACATGGGACAACGAAGCGCACACTCCAAGATATTGCGGACCTACCAATTCCTTAAGAATTTCTCCCCTGCTGGTATTTTCCCCGACGGTCTTTCCGGCATCCTCCAAAGCTTTTATCTGCTCTGCAGTTGGTAACGAGGAAATTAATAAGTCCTTCTGAGTCATCGGTCTGTCTATGATGAGAGAAGGGAATCCGGCTACAAATTGGGGATTGAATCTTCCAGAGGCAGACATTGCCCTACTGTCAAATCTGTACTTGAAGTACTGGAAGTTAACCGCTCGCTGAGCATAGCTGACTTTCGCGCCAGATTTATTCACCTTACCAGAACGCATCGCAAATAAATTAGCCTCGCTCATATTCTCGAACATAGGGATAATTCCAGTATAGAGCTCGTGGTCCATAATGATGCGAGCAAATCTTCTGGAGCTTAATTTCGCTCCTCTACGAACATCTTCCACATTCGGAGCGTAGTATCTGCCATTAAATAAAGCATCATTGCCTAGAATTTCGTTGTGGGTTTGAAGCTCTATCCTAGACACTTCCCGAAGATATTGTCTGGAAAAATCAAACTGATTGTACATCTCGGGGAATAGAACATTACATCTTGGGGGGGCAGTAAACCATACATCCGGCCTGAATATCTGATTATTGACTCGCGGCTGGGTATCTACCGTAACGTTTTTGCTCCTAGCTAATCTGATACCGAGGATGTCTTTCAGAGCAGTTATGATGCCCTGATATTCGATATCTATCTGGGAATAGTTCCTATCTAAGGTTCCGTACCCCGGTCCCCAATTTGCGCTAATTAAGCCATTATTAACAGACAAGGCTCTTATCTTCCCCATTTTCTCCTTAATTATAGCCAGTCCCTTTTGAGCTCCTTTTGGTGCAGTCGCCGCTCCAAGAGCATACAGCTCATTGACTGATTTTTCTGCCGCTATCCACGACCTAACATAAGCCGATGCAAACGCTGGAGGGTTCCCGTCTCCAGCTACAGCCTGTCTCCAATTCCCGAGCCATTCCCTGGCTGTGTTGACTAGATTTAGTGAATTCCTAGCTTTTGCAGCAAAACCGGCGTATTTGTTTGATTGATGTAATCCCACATTCCATTTTCTGGTTTCTGACCTGTTTCCGGCTGGGACATATTTGGCTACCGGGCAAGGATAAACTTCATGAAAGATGAAACCAAAACACGTCTTCACTAAACCCCTGAAACTGACTAACTGCCCTAGACTCTGAGTGGACCTATTCATCCAGGCATTAAATGATTTCCTGGCGAATAGCTTCGCCGTACTAGTATCTTTTTCAGCGGCAGTAATTTGTTGAAGGATTTTTAGTCTTAGTTCTGCGATAGATGTGAAATCGTTACATCCCCTAAACGTATTCTTACCGTAATAGCTCCCGCCAATCGCCTCTAGCATCCTCACCACTCCTGCTAGGAGACCGCGGAGCTCTGGGAAGTTAACCGACCTTCCATTCAACAGCCTGGAAATAGTTCCTGTTCCGTGACCCAGCGGGCTTGTAAAGAAATTACTATTCGCCCCAATAAATGCTGCCTTCCTTCTTCCACCAAACAAGGACCCATTGAAGTTGTATTGGAAAGTTGTATCCCAGTAATTGGAGAAATCTGCGCATTCTAGTACAACTGCTCTCTGGCCGGTCTGCTTCTGGAATTTTATAGTTACTAGTTCCCCCATAAATAAGAGCTTGTATCTGGAATTGAACCAGTCTTCGTAACTCTCTTTGGAGAGATTGGCCTTCTTTCTGTCTAGAGCCACGTGCCCAGCTTCCACATAGTCATAATAAAAAAGGTGAATAACTGTTCTTGGGAGGAGGTCCAGTACCTTATCTGTAGCTATTACCTGAATGGAGGCTGTAGCCGGGACATTAGCCGCAACCTGTATGGAGGTGGCGACCACAGGAACTTCGACGCCCTCCAAAAACAACCTAATTCTTAGATGATGACCTTGTGCCATTTATTCAGGAATCTTTCCCACAATACTCGGTGAAATCGGCATGACTTCTGTTACTTTTGTGCTGACTTTTTTCGGTAATATTTTTTCGGCCTTGGATGGGACCCCTCTCTTATAAACTTTACCGGATTTGGATAATACATCCTCAAACACCTTCCTGCTCTGCTCCTTTACAGCCTTATCCGTGAGGGATTTGGAGTGTGAGATTCCGGTAGTGAGAGGGGGGGAGCCTGGGCCTGTTAACAGCTTTTTCAATTTTCTGGCTGTGGGAGGAGCATGTTTTTCGACACCACTAAATCCCGTCAGCCTGTTCATAAACTTTTTGGCCGCCGGGGTCAGCTCTTTCATTAACACAGTCGCGGATATTTTCTCTAACTCATCGAATATCCCGGCTAGTTTACTAACTTCCATGTTCGTCTCCTAAGGAATGTAGAACGGCACCGTAGCCTTTAAGGCCCCAACAGGAGCTTGTAGCAAGCTAGGTACGGACTGAGCCAAATCCGCTGCCTGGAATGCCTTCTCTCTCAGACTCGTTGTTACGCCTCGACCGAGACCGGCATAGAAATCTATCCTATCCGCCGTTTTTGTCAGAGTATGAGTCAGGCTCGACCTCCAATTCTGGGCCGGAGTGGGGTCGCTAATATCTACTCCCATGGAAGCTAACTGAGCTAGTAAGGCTTTCTCAATATCTTCTTCGTATATCTCGTTTAGGTCTATATCTTCCTCCATGACAGACTTTGGCAAGTCATAGGCCCATCCACCGATATATTCATCGACATTATCCGAGATGAAAGTTCTCAGCGGCAAGTCTCTCTCTATAGGTTCTCCAGGAAATGTTGCCTTATTCGCAAATTCGGCTCGAGAAGTAAGATTTTCTGAACCCGCTATTCCCTTCGGAACAACCATCCTACGGCCATAGAAGTAGGTTTTGATATTCTCAAAAAAAGCTACCGTCTTTGCCTCAAAATCAGACAATCCGCTTATGACGGCACTCATAATTGCCTGTTTTCCGATTACTCCCCCTGCAGCTTTTTCTGCCGCCTGTTGTACTGCCCATGTTGTGCTAAGGAGTTCATCCGGTCTTAAGGAATCCATCCTGGCCCTAAGCTGTTTGATGGTGTTATCTAAATTGTCTTTGTCCCTGAGATTATCGACTGGAACCCGTACATTTGCGGAGACGGGATACATACCAGTGTCATCGATAAGACTAAGATATGTATGAGACGTAACAAACAAAGTAAATTGGAAGGGAACTTGATAAGGGAGACTTGCATCATGGGACGCTGAAGCATCTAATAAGTAACCCTCGACAATCTGGTCATCGAAGTAGAAATACACTCTAGCATCTAGCTCCACCAGCTTCGTCCCGCGAAGGTAATTTTCGTAGTTCTTCCAGAATTCATTCTTCCAGTTGAAATCCGCGGTGTTCATGAGAAGGCCCTGGACATTCATAATCCTGGGCTTCTCTCCGTAGAAGAAAATATACGGCTCCCCAAATGTTTCAATGATTTGTTGTTTCTCTGCCCTGGAATCCACAACTCTCTGGGCAATGAAATTGCTGTAATTGAAGGTCGACCCCGCTGGGGGCTGGTCTAAGTCGGCCTTTGGGTTTGATTTAAGATTCCTCAAGGACCTAGCGCTGGCGCTAGAGGCCGTTCTTTTGGAACCGGCATCAGTCAAAGCTACTTCCGACCCATCAGAACGAAGCACTTTGATGATCGCGTAGGTGTCATCTTTTATCTCAACGCCTCGTAATGGACGTCTGACCCCTGAATAATCTAACGCCTCGGTCTCCACAATTGAGTCAAGGTTTCTGGCGAATCCATCTGTTCTCATTTCGATATACGTGGACATTATTTACACCAACTAATTAATAAGGCAGTGATAGCCAATGCCGTCAAAACTTCTATCAACGGAACCAGACTTTTCAGAAACTCTTCCATACGCTCTCCTAAATCTGGATATTTGATTTAATCAGGTCATCCTTTATGGACCTGTCCGTTATCTCAGCCTTAAAATCATCCCCCGTAAGAACAGTATAAAGCTTCGCCCGAACTAATTTCAAATAAGGGTCCTCGACTGCCAGAAGGTCCCTGACAATAACAGTCCTAATCGTCCCGTCCCGGATAGGAACTCTGAAGAAAGCCTCATTCCTAACCGGTATCTTATTAGTTCCATCTAATCTCCTGATACCCATTTTATTCTTCTCCTTCCGGACCCTTCTTTGTGATTTTCTCGTTTCTGGATATTTTTCCTAGGGCATCTACCATCTGCCTAAAATATACAGTGTGAACTTTTAATGTCTCATGCATTCCTTTAGAAGAACCTTCTCTGCCAGTTAGATGAAGCTCGCCTTTCTTAAGACCGGCTTCCTTGGCAACTTGCTCACTGTGAGTGGTTACTCCCCCACCAACAAGCAATCCAGCTCCTCTACTTCTCATCTCCGCCTCTGTCAGTCCCCCGCGGGCCTCCTCAATGAATTTTTTGATATCTGGGTCTCCGAATCTCTTAGACCTCATTATCTCGGTGAATGTTTCCTTAGCGGTCTCATCTCCACGTATGAGGCCTGTTATCGTCTTCTGATCTATGCCTCCAAGTCCCATTCCAGTGAGCATTGCCTTGAGACCTTTTCGCGCTTTTCCTAACCCCCTTCTTCCGCCAGTGGCGAGTCCTTCCTCGGCCTCTGCTGATATCCCCAACTCTGCCATAGTGGATACTCTTCCGGCCCCAGAGAGAATGTATTCCAATTCAGTCCCAGCCAAACCCTCTTGTTGTAGAAGAGCCGCCATCCTGGCAGCCTTGTCGGGGTCCTCTATGGCTAATCTGGCTAAGTTTGTCATCTGGGTGACGTGTTCTTTAGCTGTTATAGGGTCTTTCTCTGTCCCCACTCGCAGAGCACTAGACAAAGCCTTACCAATCTCAGAATCTTTTCCAGCCAATTGCATCAGATTAAACCTGCCCTGTCCTCCCTCCCCGCCTAATTGCTCAACTACCCTCCTACGCCTTCTAGCTAATTGCTTAGCAAACATATGACTGTTGGATGTTTTTATACCGAGACCGATATTAGCAGATGCTTTAGCAGCTGCCTTAGATCTCGGGTCTGAGGCATCTCCTAAGAGAATAGCCGCTGACCTAGCAGACTTGGATATCCCAGATTCTGTATCCTGGGCCAATTCACTCATCCGACCTCTGGCTTTCTCTCTTAAAGCCCTGGCCTTATCCATGTCTCCATCTTTTTCAGCTTCTTCTGCGCTGTGAAAAAGGCGGAATGCCTCAGCCCCGCGTGGATCTTTTCTGAGTTCCTCTATTCCGGCCTCGGTAGGTTTCTCGCCACCTTCAAACGCTCTTTTTAGTAGACCTGCGCCGCCAAATGGAGCAGTCGCTAAACCGGCGATTGCAGCCCCTGCCCTTCCTAGTAGTCCGCCCATAGCCGAGCCTCCTCCAAGAACTTCTGCCAGACCCTGGTCAGCCTGTTCCTGTGCTTCCGCTATCCTCTCTCTTATATTTCCTTCTCCGATACCAGCTCCCATATCACCTAATGCAGTGAACTCACCACCAACTTTTCCTTGAGCGGCCATCAATCTGGCTAAAGCCTGTCTCTCACTTAATCCAGAAACCAATCTTTGAGCAGCTTCTCCCGCAGCTCCAGCTTGAACTCTCTGAAGCACTCCCCGGGCATACTTCATCCTGTCTGATTCGCTTAGGGTCCCCATTCCCATGCGCATGCGCATGCGCTGGACTTCTGAGCTTCTTAAAAACGTCTGTATGTTCCTGGCCCCAGTACCTCCCAAAGCCTCAGTCATGGCCTCAGTGGTTCCGAATCCTAGTGCCTTAGCAGATCCAGCTCCAACAATTCCACGACTGCCCTGGGTTAGTCCGCGCATCTCATCTATCTGTCCGGCACCGAATTCCTGTCCATATCCAAAGGCAGAAGCGATTTTGTTCATTCCCATAACCGCCAGTCCACCAATTCCAGGAGCTATGGCGTTGGCTATTCCCATGCCCCTGGCCCCGAATAACTGCTCTGTTTGGGTCGGGCTAAACCCTAAGTTCCTCATTCTTTCTGCAGCCTCCATCCCGACACCTCCGCCGGCTCCTCCAAGAAATTCCTGCATGGCTCCGGGACCAGCCATCGTCTCCTGGATGTACTCAAGATTTCCAGTCTGAGCCGCCCTCACCATCGAGCGGACAGCAGCCGGGCTTACACCAAGCCCTCTTCCTCTCTGTCCCGTCAACTTATCCACAAAATTTTGATAGGACCGGCCGACAGTATTGCTGATTTCAGCTCCAGCTTGTTGGAGCGGACCATCTACATTCTGGCTCCACCATTGCCCTATCTTCCTTTTAAATCCCTCATAGGTGTTATTCATCATCTGCTCTCGTTGACGCTCTTGAGCGTCTAACGAAGATTCTGAACGGGCAGATTGAATGGCCATAATACGGGGCATCTCTCTAGCCATTTTGGCGATTATCTCCGCCTGCCTCTTGGTTCCTCCAAAGAATCTCCGAATAACTCTATTTGTGACCAACTTGTCTCTATCGCCCTCCCCCCAAAGTCTTTGACCGGCTAGAGACTGTACAATTCCCAAAGCAGCTTGTGGGCCGGCTTGGGCGAGTTGTCCGCGGAGTTCCTCCTCATTCTGCACAAATTTGTATGCTCTTCCCCCACCAACATTTCTTCTGGCTAGAGAACCTATTCTTCCGATACTAAGACCGCCTGACGTAAATGCGGCTAGGGCAGCAGGGTCTAAACCAGTACCTTCTCTATTCATCATGGCAGCCAATGCCCATCGTCCGGTTCTGCCCCTGGCAAATCTTGCGCTTAGACCACCAAGCATATTGCCTAAGTTCATGGTCCCTTGCTCGCCTATCCCAAATCCAGCCTCCCCAAGTTCTCGCTCAGATACAACGTTCCCAAATGCGGCCGAGCCCGCCATCATGTGCGCCCGGGCCATCATCTGTGCACCCTGCTGACCGGTCCCTCCTATTGACCTAACCATCTGAGCACCGACAGCCATTGTTTGTTGGACCTGTTGAGCATTCATGCCGGTCGCAGATTGTACCTGTCTAACCTGACCAGCGTGCTTGGTAATATCTTGTGGAGTCCAAAATCCCATTTGGCGGGCTTGTCCTAGAAACGGAAGGGCATCAGACAATGTACTATTAAATGTCTGAGCTATCTCTTGGAGAGTGTCCTTGACTTCCTTAAATCGGTTCTTGAATTGTCTGGCATCTTGAATTCCACGGAACAACCCCATTTGGGTCCCGCCCTTCATGATGTTCATCAATTCCTGGGGAGTAGACATCACGTCCTTGATGCCCATCTCCTGAACCATCCTTCCTATTTGCTGTCTCTGAGAGGTCCCGAACCCGTATCCGGTTTCGCTGGCTGGGTTAGTAAATCTGAAGTTTCTTTGCAGAAAAGAACCCATTTGGTTTTGGAATTGGGCACCTTCCACCATCTGACCTGCGGCATAGTTCGCAGCCCCGTATATTGCCGCTCCTGGAAGGAATCCTAGTGCCCCCATTCCAACACCCCTAGCTATTCCTCCTACCCCTCCTCTAAACACATTCCCTATATTCGCCCCAAAACCCGCTCCAGATCTCCATCCAACTCCCCTACCAAATCCCCTAAGAGCTCCTGTTGTTGGGTCCAACATCCCGCCAATAGGTCCTCCCATCATTCCCCCAATTCCCATGGCAATCGGAGCTCCGAAGGTAGCTGCTCCAGCTATCATAGATGGAGCGGCCTGGGTACCGGTATTGTATTCGCTAACTCCGGGAGCATCCATCGGACCGAATGAAGACACGGCGGTTCCGAACATCTGGTTCTGCCCGGCCATCAAACTATTAATTTCTGTACTTGAAATAGGCATACGTCTAAGTTAGCACACAAGCGCCCGAAAAATAAACGTTTGTGTAGGTATAAGAGCTATAAAGGAGAAAACATGCTCATCGAACTATGTATTCTGGGGGCTGCGATTGCGGCCCCTTATCTGAAATCATACGGGGCCGTGAAAGCGGCCTTTAAACCGAAGACCGCAACTCACGTTGAGACCGAAGACGGTCTCAACGTCCCAGTGGAGTCGTTTTTCGATTCCACTGGTCAGCCTATTTCCGACCCCTTCTTCTTCGAAACGGAAGGGGGGGAGATCTACGCCTTGACGGAGGCGGAGTTCGCGCTGGCGAATACGTCTCCGTCACTGTTTAAATTTAGACTGGAAGAGATTATAAAAACGGAGAGTCGCAGATGCACTCGTTGAAAAGTGCAATAAAACGAGGAGACCGTCTCCTCATTCTTTAGAAAATAAATAGATGGAGTGAAGTAAGCCGCACTCCCCAAAAAAGGCTGACGAGAACGCGTGAACTTACCTGCTTGGGAAAGCAGGGCTGATAAACGCATAGAAGCCGTGCACAGACTGCAATCACAGGGATGATTGCTTGCCATCCAAAACGCCCAAGTGCACGGCTTCTTTTTTGCTAAGGAGCAGACGATGGATAAATGTCATTGGTGCAAAAAAGAAGTCGGAAAAGATGCAGTCATTAGAGTGGATTTAACAGGGAAAAAATGTTTTTTTCATGAGCAATGTCTCGAAGATTATAAAGAATGGTTCGAGTATGTAGAAAATCCCATCATGGGGAAGGTGAAAAAAGTATGACTTTTTCGTTATAAGACCTATGTCCTCCCTTTGAGGATGTGGACAGCGCAGGCTTGTTGGAGACGACCGCATCTGGTAACGGATGTCGTCCCCGGCAGAGATGCCCGAAGGGGGCCTAAGGAGTGGAGGACATCCACCAAGCCGACGGCAGCCACGAGTGCCTGACAATCAGTGACGGGAAACCGATCCAGGGTTGTCGTGAAAAGGGCACTCGAAATTTTTTAACTCATCCAAAAAAATACTGATTTATCGGTATAAGAATTATGTAACCAAAAAACAACAAGGAGAAAAAATGAGAATCGATGTAAACTACAAAGGCGGAGAATCCAGCTGCTTCGTATCTCTCAAAGATAACCGTGTATGGCACTATGAGCATGATCGAGAGGTTATGCATAACCTATATGGAGGAGAGCAGTACTATACATCAATAACCGGACTTAGCGGAGCGGGTTACCTGAACCCGCCCACTAGTGAGAATGACCTCCTGGAAGTGGGTTATTACAGAACCGATGCCGCAGAACAACGTCATATCCGAGTAGACGGATACAGGATATACGTACCGATTAAGTCTCATGGACCTAGTGAAGGTCCGTTTGTCATCGCAGACGACAATACTGTTATTCTATCAAACTCAATTTCCTGCATAATACACTATCTCAGAAATTGGGAAAATTTGAACGGAGAAGATTTTATAAAAAATAAGACAGTGGAACTGTCTTGGTTCTCATCGGACGGGCAGGAGTTCACTAAAAAAGTGAAGCTGATGGCTGATTACAAGTGGGCGCACGTAGATATCCGCCGTTTCCTGCTGATGGAAACGGAGAAGAGGTACGGGAGGCTTGTAACGGAAACGGCGGACGAGCGCTGCAGAGAGTCGTATTTCTGCAGCGCTCTAAAAAATATATCAAAAAGGGGACCTACATTTCCACCTCAACAGATACGGATGGGTAGATAGAATGTGGTCTGACTATGAGGATCCGAGATACGCTGTGGGAGAAATTGTCGACGGGTGGACCGCAGACCCCAACTGCAATCTATACTGGAGACGCAGAGGGAACACCGTAGAAGCGTTTTCCGAGGAGTACATTGACGCTGTCTTACCAGACGCCGTGTGCGCCCAAGAAAACGAATTCGTGTATCATTGCGAGGAAGGAATCTCAATAATAGACTGGTTTGATGATGGGAAAGTGTGGGCGGATTACTTCTCTGAAAAGCTGAGAAAAAAATCCGAAAATAAATTAATTACTCAATACACTAAAAAAGATAACTTAACTAAAATATTAGAAACGTACAAAGATATAACACTAGAATACAATTGGGCCGTTGAAAAATTGTGTAAAGGCGGGGTTGATAGTTTTATGGCGGAGTATGATATATCAGGCCATGAAATAACAATAGCAGATCTCCTAACGCATAGAGAAATCGACAAAATGTTAGACGATAGACAGTTTAGGCGTATACTCGCCATAAAGATAGTCGACCACATATTTGGATAAGATTTATGGAGGGGGTTTCCGGCATCTTCCCCCTCCATATTTTTAGCTTCTATAAATCATACGCGAATATCTGTATAAGATTTATGGAGGTAAAAATGAAGGTGTATGACATCATCACAGCTCCTGGGGGAGAGGATGAAGTCATAGTCGGACTGGCCGACTATGATGAAGTATATTTAGAGTTAGTTGACTTAGATTATATATATCTAGCAGAGGAGGCAGACTGGGTATTTTCAAATACCCAGTCTGGAATTATTCCGGAGTGTTTCAAAACTCCGGAATATGAGCACGACTCGGTCGTGCTCGGACCATATAAATAAAATAGGGGGAAACCCCTTTTTTAGCTATACGCAAAAATATACGCAGTTTTCTGTATAAGATATATGAATGAAACAGAAAGAAATCCCCTCTGAATTCAGAGAGGATTTGGCCGAGAACCACCCCGAGGGCATCGGGGTGGTCGACTGGAACTCGACCTGCTATGTCAGGAACGAGCCAGTCGGAGTCAACTCTTTCCAAGCAGTTCTCTACTGCCGTTCGTGTAAAGAACGGTGGGAGAGCTGCTCTTGCGAAGAGTAGGCTCTGAGGCCGCACTGCGGGTAATCAGTCCCGCCGCGCCCGACGCGAGCTAGGGCGTGGGAACAGAAGCCGATGTCCCCCGGCAGCAAAAAAGGGGAAAGAGGAGATCGCGGGGATTCCTGGCAATACCAGCGGGATGAAACGCGTGTAAACTGCTGAGTCTGGTCAACTCAGTATACCGGAGTTCTCCCCCGGTTTTGGGACTGCCTCACTCGTCGAGGTAAATAGACGAGCGCAGCACCAACGTCTCGGTGCTAGGTCGAAATGATGATCAAAAAGATCATCACGCACCCCGGTGCAGCGCACCGCGACGACTTTCTATCCGTCGCAATCGCGCTTGCCCTGTACGGGTGCGTGCCGGTCTTCCGGCGTGACCCCACGCAAGAAGAGCTTGAGGACGCTGAAGTCCTTGTGCTCGACTGCGGCGGGCGTCATGAACCGGAGCGGCTAAACTTCGACCACCACCAGCTCCCTCGGGATGCCGATCCAGAATGCGCATTGTCGCTATTCGTTCGGCATCTTGGATTAGAGGAGCATTTCCAGCTTCAGAGCTGGTACCGAACAACCGTTCTCTTGGACTCCAAGGGACCGTTTGTAACGGCCAAGGCTCTGGGGATGGAAAAGCTCCCTGAGGAGATCTTCTCCCCAATCGAAACCGTCCTAATCGGATGGTTCGGTGCGCGAGAGGAATTCGGAGACGAGATGGGGGATTCCGTTACGGAATTCCTAGTCGACTTCGGAATGGATCTCCTCGCCAGGATAGACGATTACAGTAAAGTGCATTCGTCTATCCGGGAGCTGGCCAAGGTGGTTGAAGTTGACGACCTTCAGGGCTTCATAGCGGAAGAGACTATAACCTTCGAACTTTCGAAGGCGATGGCTCAATACCGCGCCCGAGAATGCCCAGACGTCGCCTTCTCGATTACCAAAAGTGATCGAGCTGGTGAGAGTTGGGCGCTCTATCGGTATGATGACCACCCACGGGTGGACTTCAGCCGATTGAGTGACGATTCCCGGGTTATCTTCGCCCACAAAGGCGGCTTCATCGCGAAGTTGGCCGAGGGCGTGGATGCAGGCGAAGCCTTGGAGATGGTCAAGGCCGCCCTGGTTTAATCCGGAGCCGGACCCTGTGGGAGAGCCCTAAGCCACCGCCGTTCTGCTAAACGGGCTCATCAAGCAGGCAGTAGTACCGCCGTCCCCGTGAAACGGGAGGCCGCGTAATTGTGAAGATTACGCAGTCACGGAGTGGGTGCTGTCCAAGCGCCGCGTCACATGAAGGCTTTCACATGTGACGTCAAGCAGGGTAGGACTGAGCTGGACAGGAATCCAGCAGCCTGGCCGAGGCTAGAGCTATACAAGAAATGCCGAGAGGTATTTCCGGGGATAGCACGGCGCGAGAGCAAGAGGACGAACCTCGAACGCTCTGGGAGAGTCCCTCCTCATCCGAGTACGTAGCGAGCTCAGATGCGCAGTGTCTTAAAGCTACAAGAAAGCCTTTCTGGCTTTCTCTCTGTTCCTGGATACCGATGCGAGGGCTATAGGCCCCGCTCCTCTCGACGGGCACCGTCGTCTGAGCAACTAAGCACGTCCGTCCGTGCTAAGAAGCGAAGATGACAGTGTGAGAGGACAAACCGGGGTCGGAACGCTCGTATACTGGTTTCGAGTATGCGCGTGTTTTTAATTCCCGTGAAAGTGCACAAAAGGAGTGTTGTGATAATGAAACAGTGGTTTGTGTATGGGATGTTTTTGGTTATCTAATTGGTAGTCGTAATTAAGATAAATACAGGAGTATTTTTTAGCTATGCAACAAGAGCCAGTACTCTGGCCCATTCATCGACTACTTCAGGTTTGGGGGATTTCTCCGCATTCTCCATTTTTTCTAGCACCTCTTTCGTGCATTGTAGACACAGAGGTACTAAAGGATTGCCATGCAAGCCTGCCAATCCCGGAGTCGCAAAACCACCACATTTTTCACATCTGATCATGGCGAACCTCCTTCCTACAGAAGACCCGCCAATCCTTCAGGCGGGGAATCTACGTAGGAGAATCTTCATTACACCCATATAGTGACGCCAAGATCGCAAAAGTCAAGATCCCTCGACTATCTTTTTTCCCAAAAATTCGATGATTAGTACCATTTCCCATTCAGCCAGAGGCGAAACTCCGTTTGAGACCAGATAATCACTGAATCTCATGACCTCATTTCTCAATTTCCTTCCAGCCGCTACCTTATCCTTTTTAGCCAATTCCTTGAATTCCTCGGCCGTGATGTCCAAATCTATGTCTATCTTCATCGTTCCTCCAAAATAACAAATTCTTTGTCGGTATAAGAGTAGAGAAATCAGTAGGAGGAAGCAATGCTAACTAGAGACACGATGGAAACTTTACTTAGCTTCACGGAATTCCCTTTCTTCGCAATAGAACAGGGAGATAGCCTATTTATATTCAATTGGGTGTTTGGGTTCTGTGTTAAGAAGCAACACATCCAACTATGCCCGGAACTCAATGAATTGGAGGCTGCTGCCGACTTTATGGCCTCTAACTCCAGAGCGTACAGTGACATAATCTGGCACATATATAAAAGAGGATGGACGGGCATACTTTTGGGGTGTGGAACCATGGACCTTGCCTGGGAATCGATACCAAGAAAAGAGGAATATGCGGCCGTGAGTGAGTACGGCCTGAGAGTCTTCTCGTCCAGCCACTCCCACATAAGAAATGGAGTAAAAAGCGAATACCTTCAGATATACAGGTCTGTATTTGAAGGAGAAACTGATACGTATGTGTTCAGCTCGGTCAAAACTAAAAATTACAGACCGTTGGTCTTGTTTGAGAACAAGGAAGAGAATCCGACAGCGATAATACATACTGTAAAGATGAACAGGCACAGAACTAGGAAGTTGGAGATGAGGTCACCTATTTAGAACGTGGTCGAGTCCTCAGATTTAATGTGAGAAAATATCTGAGGACTCGACCAGATACAGAAACATCTGTCACTAGAGCCACCATTCTCTGTATACTGCCTATGACCGAACCAGGAGGACAGAATGGTCCAGAAAATAGAGAACGGGAAATTTGCTGGGAGATTTCTTTTAGCCCATAAAGACAATAAGCTAAACAAATGGATAGCTGACGACCCCATAGGAAACTGCTTCGCTGTCGGGCATACCATAGAAGAACTATCCACCAACACCAAAGTAAGAACCTACGCAAACAGGTCAAATGCTTCAAGAAGACTAAAAAAACTTCAAACTAAGAAACAAAAATAGAGTTAATTGGCGAGTTATCCTGGTGAGCTCGCTGCAGGCAGGAATAGATGAACAAGGAGGCAGTCCAAGGTACTAGACAAAATATCTGATTGGTAGCGGTGTCACCAGGAGACACCGTTTTTTATTTGGAGGAGAATAGTGCCAGAAGTCAAGAGAATCTATATAACGACGTGGTGGAAATCCAGAGGAATCATCGTCGCCGATGCCTATATAGAGGATTCTGTCGCGAACATAATCAATTACGACAAACTAGGTCCGTGTAAGAGAGTGACAAGAAAAAATTATTGCGAATCTGAGAACGAGCTGAACCAGTTTCTGGACGCTGCTAAGAGAAAATCCATAGAGAAGCTAAGAAAAGAGATAGAGACTCTTCAAGATATGAAACCGAAATTCTTATTCATGGGAACAAAGGGATGACCGTATTTATCACAGCCTGGTGGGAGAAAACTGGAATTATCGCTGCGTATGTTGAGCGGCGATTTAATGACGGGAGTGTGCTGCTAGTAAATGAGTTAGAGATACCGGGAGTACCAAATACGATAAAACTGGAACCGGAAGAATTTTTTGAGGACATAGACGACGCACTTGTATTTGTTAGGAGAGAGCTAATTCACAAGCTATTGATCATGAAATCCATGGCCTCGAAATATATCCTCAATCGAGAAAGGATAGTGGATGAGAAAGGGAAAAACGTTCAGCTGATATTCCCCAGCGAGAAGGTAATACAAGAGAAGGATGCGGTAGTGCTTGATTTTATACCTAAGGAAGAGAGAATGCCTTTAAATGAAGTTGTCGAAAGAGAACGAATACAATTCCAGAATAAGATAGACAAACTAAATCCCAGACAAGCCGCTGTATTGAGATATGTGGCAGAGTCTGAGTTATCTGTAACTAAGGAAGAAGTCGGGGATGCGCTGTACTTGAAGATGTGCCCAAGTTCCAAGCTCACGGAACATGAGAGGTCACTGACCGAGAGATCATGTTCGTGGGCTAAGGTAATACTAAACAACCTTACCAAAAAGAATCTTCTGGTAATGACAAATGAGACCCCCCCGAAGTTCACTATCCCGGTCATTGTAGTGAATATCCTAAAGGGACTTCGAAGGAGAGAGAACGCCGAAAAAAGATGAGATATGGAGAAAAAAAGACGAATCATAATCAAAAAATCCGATTCCTGTCGGTATAAGACAAATAATCATAGTCAATAACTCCATAGACTAGAATTTTTATATAGCTTGTAAACCCAAACAAGAGAGGAAGAGAAATGTTCGCAAGAGTGAAAGTGGACACGAAAGAAGCCATAAAACAGAGAATAATAGTACCGGCAAACGGGCTGGTAGATATCCACATGACCAAGGAATGGCTGAACTCATTGTCCGAAGATGAGGCCGATTGCCTGGCATCGTATGTCAAAGCCGTAGACGTCGTGAGTCAAGATTCCAAAAACGGGCACAAAACAAAAACGAAGCATGTTCCAGTTCTAGTAGGTTGTTTCGACGATTTAAGTGGGCTCAAGAAATGGCTGGAGGAGAGAGTAGAGGAAGTACGGATAAAGGAGGATGAGAGAGAGAAGATGATTCTAAAGTACTTAAATAAAGGTACTAAAAATATCATTCATGAATCTTCGATATCCGTTACGGCAGACCCGCATTTTGGCGGAATATTAGTGTCATACAACGGCCTGAGAGTGGCACAAAACTCCATCCCATTTCCTCTGCACGATGACCCACGGGTTCAGAGAATGATTATGGATGCCAAGAACATCGTTAACACCCACAACGCTCCGCTGGAAAAGAAGGCTCTAGAAGAGTCAGCGGAACTGAAAAAGAAATTGAATCTGCAGTATGACGAGCAAAGGGCTAAAGAAAAACAAGAACAGGAAGAAATTGAGGCCGGATTCAGAAAATGGATGTCTGATAATCTTCCAGAGCTCATGGAAAGGTACAAGGAGAACCTACTCCCGGAAAAGGAATTACTCGCGAAAGTCACAGAGAGAGTATTTGAGTTCTTTGGTCACGACTTCACTGTATTTCGCGGAAAACAGTTTATAAGACCTGTTAGTTGTGGATGTGGTGGTGGAGGATACGGTGACGTGGAAATATGCGAGTTTGAAGGTACTAGACGTGGAATAACGAGTGAGGAGTTCGGAACTCTTAAACGAATACGGAAACTGTTTAATCACGGAGATGCTGCGGTGGAGGTCATCTCCTACGTAAAAGGATGCAGAACCTGTTATAGCAGCGGAATCCCTGACGGAGAAATCGTCGTCAACGTAGCGAGAGTAACTTTGGAATTCTACAATTTTGTTCTGCTGAGAGAGTACGTGCTAAATCCGAATACTTCACATATCTTGACCTCCCTCTCAGATTCCAAGAATAAGCAATAAGACTAATTGATACAGTTATCAGGCCCTGGTATACCAGGGCCTGATTTTCTACTACGAGGAAGATGATGGTTAATTTAGACTGCATGAGCTTCGACGAACTAATCGAATTCTGGTCGTCTAAGATTCCCAAAAAAGGAGAAAAGGATAATCACGAGAAAATGCTCATCAGAAGATACGCCTTTAACAAGGCCATTGCTGTTGATAACAGAGAGAAGGGAAACATAGAGACGGCGCTGTTCTACGAAAAGATTTGCGACAAGATATACGAGAAACTACCAGAAAGAGAAAAATGGTGAAAAATCTATCATTAGAAATAGAATGCGGGGAAAAGTCGTGCCTTCAGAAGCAAGGACCGCATTGCAAGTATTTAGGCACGATAAAATCCGGTAGTATCAGTGTATGTACACTGTTTCCCTCAAAATATCCAACTAGCAATGAACAGCAATCTCATACCGTCCTGGAAGAAGTAAACGGATGGGTACAGAGATGCAAGCAATGCATCGAATCTGAAACAATTCTCTCCGAAAACTCCGAAAAATTAGCATGGAGAATATGCGATCTCGGTCTACCATGCCCGAGATGCTCCGAACAAGGAAGAGAATACCATCTATGGCAAGACAGCAGACAACGGAACAGAATTTTTTGCCCTCATTGCTCACTGACAATAATTATCTCGGAGGATACATGAGACAAGACAGATTTGAGTTAATTGAGTACATCAAAAAAGCCAATCCACTCATCCCTCAGAAATTTTGGGACATAGCAAGATTCAACTACACGGAGAAGATAGTCGTAGATGATTGGACTGAGTTGATGAAAATCCCGGAAGGAGAGTACTTCAATCCTTATTTTCCTATAGCCAAATGGGAAAATATTCTCGAGCCTTTATCCAATCAATGTTGGGCTTATGTGGTCGAAAGAGTGCATCAGCTAACTGAGAAGGTGATCACAGCTCGTAATGTATTGAATCAAATGAATGTCGAAGGCGCGTATCTGAAAATTCATGAATCATGGAAAGATCCACTAACAAGAGGGGTAAATATACCAGTAGTCTCTGAGTCAATAGAGTCTAATCGACTCAAAATTCAGTCTGTCCCAGTTTCATTCTTAGGGATGAAACTTATATTCGGGGAACCGGCCATGATCTTATCACACAAGACCTTCGCCAGGTACGTTCCTGTATTCCCAGAATTATGGGATAGGTCAACAGAGACTGCCGAAATACCAGTTTTGAGGAGCGAGGAGGGGAAATGAAGATACCGAAAGAGATTATCTACAACAAGAACGAGCCAGAAGAGACAGAAAAGTCAGAAACCCCTACATCCATCTGGCAGGCTCTGATAAGTGTTCCTGATGAACAATGGGATGCCATCTGCGAAGATCTTTTCCCGGGAGAGGACCCAGAGGACATAATGCCGGAGATTGCTCTGGACGAGATAATGGAAAGAGATAAATGCAAATACGAGCGCAGAGATAAGGTTTACCGCATAGAAGTGGGTGACTTCACTGATTTACTAGTTTTCAAGACAACCAGTAAATAAGAGAAAACCCTCTGGGAATCCCAGAGGGTTTTCACGGATACAGGAGGATTAATGAGAGAGTTCATATTAAAAAAAGATGGTGCTGTTGTCACTAGAAAAGATAAAAAAACAATAGGGGAGGTAATAAGAAGAGGATATCAATCATTTATTCCAGTGAATGAAAATGGGGTACAGATTGGATTGGGAGCCGAAAAGTATAAGAAAAAGTCATGGGCCGCAGAGCGTGTGTACTCAGAATACACTATGAAAGAAAAAAGGGAGATAGATAGAGATCTCGTGATCTGCGGCAGAAATGATAAGATGAAACTTCTTATAAAAAGGATTCTTGATGGAGGGTTCTCCAAAAGTATCACAGAGGGGTCTAAAAAAGTCCTGAATGATGGACTAAATAAACAGAACGTCTCTATGGACATAATAATAGAGATACGAACTCACGAAGATAAAAACTACCCATACATGCTCGTACTACCGTCTGTTATCCTACAACCATGCCTATTTGAGAATTTCTTGGGTATCAAAGCCACATGGGGACCTAATACTCAAGCAGACTTGTCTGTATCGAAATACCTGTCATATGACATAAGAGAAGCAGTAAATTTAGCCTCATTCGTATCAGAATGCGCGAAAAGCGCAGGTATCTGCTTAAATAAGGAGAAATCAGAGCCGTGGTAAATCATTACATAGCGTTGTTGGATAGGAAAATGGAGGTAATAGTGAGCCTGCCTCCAAAAGACGTATTCATCATAAACGGAGTAATAGGAGGACTGACAGGGGCATCACTTATCTGGAACGGAGCTCCGCCAATTTGGTGCTCGAGGATAGTCGAAATCAGGTCAGAGAAACCGTACAAGGACATTCCAGAGGAAGATAAAAAGGTATTGTGGAGAAGAAGGATCGGAACTTGGAGATGGGTAAATCAGGATGACATAAAAGCTAGTATTTTGGGGATAATGTCGAAAATTGAGAAGAATCCAGGTCTTCTCAATACTCCCATTATTCTGAATACACTGACCAAATTGTTTAAAGAAGATATCCTAGACAATATCGCCAAAAAACAAGGAAGATGCCTGGTATGCGGAAATAAGTTGGTGGGCGGAGATTGTGGGCAATGCATCACAAACAGACCGTAGGAGGAGAGAATGTCTGAACATGCTTTGCGCAGATATTTTGAGCTCGAAGAGAAATTATTCGACATAAGGGAGAAGAACAACTGGGAGGAAAGTGGTGAAGAAGACGATGTCCTAGACGAAATGGACGTCGAGTACTATGCCTTGACCGCGGATGAGATTAAGGAATTGGAGAAACCGAGAACAAAACCTGAATTGGTGAAAAAAATAGAAGCCTTCAGGAACCATCTCAAGGAAAGATAGAGGAAGAAGTGACGGAATACGGAAAAATGAGAGACGGTAATCGAAGAGCGGATCGAAGAGCGGATGGAAGAAGTTTGTGAAAGAATCAACAACTTGTTATCCGCCAAAGTAGGAAGTATTCAAGAAAAAGAAGCCGATTTGGAGAAGTTTAAGAAAAGTGTCAAATCCTTCGATGATTAGTGAATTGTGGAAGAAGCTTGATATCCAGATAATAACATGCAGAAATGACGTTTTCCTGATTGTCTTGTATAGATTCGATCCAGCGTTTCAAGTAGACATATTCGACTCTGAAGATACTAAGAAATTGACCCAGGAGCTCCATGACAAGTGCGAACAATTCAGGAAAAAGCTAGGGGACAGTGAAATCAAGACCAAGGACTTACTCACTGTCATAAGGAGAAAACTAAGAAATATAGACCGGAAGTGTTCTTCCATCAGATTCGAGCTATCGATAAAAGAAGGGAAACTTCGCAGGAGGAGAGATGATTGAATACCTAACAAAACAGACACCGGACCGGCAAAGCAATCCTAGAATAGGGGTATCCCTGGCGGTGTGGAAGGGAGAAGAGATACTGCTCGGTCTGCGTCCAAAGAACGAGTTCGACGAGTATGAATGCTGGGGTCTTCCTGGAGGAAGACTGGAATTTGGAGAAAATCCATTCGAATGCGCTCTCAGGGAGTGCAGAGAAGAAACTGGCATAACACCTGACGATGCTACCTTCATAAACCATGACATCCTTCCTGTATACGACTCCGGGAAATTCAATGGCGGACACTGGGTCACGTTGTTTTTTGAAATAGGAGTCAAGGAAGAGACATTCGCCAACCAATGTGAGCCGGACAAATGCGAAACCTGGTTATGGCTTACTCTGGATGAGACAAGAAACATTAAACTATTCCCGCCGACACTAACCTTCATAAAATACGCACTACGACAATCATATCTCAGGAAACACGCCTAGGCCTGTGAATAAGAATAGAAGTCCCTCTTCTATTCTTTTTGGCTAATAATTAGCGCCTTCTCGGTATAAGAAAGATGAACTCATTACTTAGGAGAGACAATGAAAATATTCTTATCCGCGAAACATACACATCCAAGAATTGACGAAATAAGGCAGTTTCTGATGTATCTAGGATATCAAGTCTATTCCAGCAAGAACTTAGAGAGGGCCTCAGAAAAAGAGGATTACAGGAAGGAAGACAGGAAATTCTTTGACAGGGACATGAATGCCCTGAGGAAATCAGATGTTGTTGTCGCGTTGCTGCCTGGAGGAAGAGGAATGTGCGTAGAAATCGGATACGCCGCGGCCTCTGGAAAACTTGTCTATCTTCTGTTCGAAGACAAACCGGAATTGATGTTCGGAGTAACAACCGACTCCTTCCGCACGAAAGAAGAACTAGCTGAAACCCTGTACGAGGTGAACAAATGTTTGACGATTTCATGAATAACGAGAGATGGGTATTTATTGAATACGCGTACGACATCTATAAATACAGGAAGCACGAGAGCGGGCTGCTGGGATTTAAAGACTCGACACTCATAAACGCGGATATTAATCAGGTTCTTCTTCTACTAAGAGATACGAGGTCATATCCGCGATGGATGACCGGTGTCATAAAAACTCATTTTAGAAGAATCTGCGAGAGATGCTACGTCCATATCATGACAAAGGTGAGGACAGGGTACAGAGACATGATAGTGGAGATAAATTGGGGTGTGGACAGTAACAGTCAGATAATTAACTTCTGTTCCGTTCCCTTGAAATTATTTGATGCGGTAAAAGGGGCGGCAAGAGTCCTTGCTCAAGGGTCTTGGATTCTCACTCCATCGAACCCCGGAACGAGAGTAGAGCTGAGAATGTGTTTAGTGGAGAGTGAATGGAGCGAGGAGAATGTGAGCGGACAAAGTCTCACCTACTACCTGCCATCCAATATAATGAGAAGAATGAGGGAAAAACTGGGACACAAACAGGAATTCTACGACGTCCAAAACCAAGGGGCGGAGAAATACACCCAATGAGACATGACCAAGTGGAGGTGAGAGCATGTAAATCATGGTTCTGTGATGGCCACTTTGATGGAGGAAGTAAATGAAACCAAAATACTCACCACAAATCTTCACGTACGAGGAGTTATTAGGAATAGTGGAGGCTATTCGAGAAATCCTGTACAAAGACGGAAATATCTGGGATCAAAAAAAGTGCAACGGAGAAGAGGAACTCTTCAAGATTGAGGACCTCATGAAACTTCATAACCTCAATCTCATGGAAGAACACCGGGAAGTATGTGTTTGCGGTAGTACAGACCTGCGCGTATGCCTGCCAGCAGTTTTCATCTGGAGTGGAAGGGAAAGCCATGTAATCGATAAACGGGATATGGTTTCTACTGAGTTCCCGATTCCTGACGGAGCCGAAATTAGATGTGAAAACTGTGGACGAGAATGGAGACTAAACCGGGAGAATAAAGATGAACGATGAAATACCGGGCTTATTGAGAGCTCTAGAACGAGTGTTCGGGGAACACGAAAAGCTGGTAAAGCTAATAAACGATGCCAATGAAGCAAAAGAGACAGAAGCAGCAGAAATGCATGCCAAGTCCCTACTAGAAGTCGATGACATCATCGTGGAACTGAAAATAGAGTTCGACCACGCTCTGACAGAACAGAAACCGCTGTCTAAGGAGTCTTCAAAAATCATTGACCTCATAAACGCCAAAGAATTTGTATCGAAATTGATTGTGCAGTGTGAGGACGAATTAGACAAAATACAGGATGGACAAGTCTGTCAAACACTCAGATCTAGGCGTGACGGTCTTATCCAGATTTTCAGGATCGTGGGACAGGAAATAATGGTCCTTCTTAACAATAAATTTCGAATAGACAGGACCTTTACCAGTACAAGGAGATAAAATGGAAAATGAGATTAGAGGTATGTTGGTAGCACTAGAATGCGCCAAAAAAGAATGGGACTCTCTGTCCAGGAAAGTAACCACTGCACAAGAAGATGGCGATACAACGGCCGCGGAATTGTACTCCGATATGTTGCTGGGGGTTGAAGGTATTATAAATACACTGAAGGTTAAATTTTGCGACATCATACGCGGTTATCAAACTGAATTATCTGATGAATCTCTGAAAATTATCAACCTTCTAGACGCGCAGAGATATATACTGAAATCACTCGTCGAGTGCAATGATAGACTGGATAAAGAAAAAGAGGGGAGTCTTGTGTATCTGCACCTTAAATCAATGACTGCTGGATTAAACGAAATATTTGTGAAATCCAGACAGGAGGTCGAGAAGATTCTTAATAGAAGATTTGAAGTTAGTACCAAGACCGACTTATAAAGAGGTCAGTAATTCAAATTCTGATGGGAGGAGTAATGAAAAACGTTAACGTGTGCGATGATTGTGGGAAGACTGTAATAGATAGGGCAGACTACTACATGATTAAGGATGAGCTGTGGTCCGAATTCGGTAACGAAAAGGGGATGCTGTGCTTAGCGTGCATGGAAAAGCGATTAGGCAGAGAAATTACCCACGATGACCTAACGAATTGCGCCGTAAATTGGAGTCATCCACGATGGAATGGTATCCAAATGGACATGAATTTTGACGCCAAAACAACAGCTATTGTGCACAATGATGGAGGATGTCTGCGTGTCATCGACATAAGCACGGAAGAAAAGAGGAGAGCCGCGTATATATACTTGTTCATGTCTAATATGAACAAGAACCTATTCCATGTATTTAGGAACATCGCCTCGACTATCAACAAATCTCATCCCTATCACAAGATATATCAAAAGATGCTTGCGATGCTTAAAAGTGCGTTGGCAGGAGACTGGGACTCGATGGTCAGTTTCACTTCAACGCTCCCCAAAAACCGACACTTCTGTAAAGCCGTGGGCTTCAGCGGATGGATAAAAGTACCTTATATGGAGTGCATACTTAAAGAATAACCGCCGGCATTTCGGTATAAGAAAAACGAATCTAGGGTAATAATCGCCTTAGATTCGTTTTTTTGGTTGGAGAAGCAATGAAGGAGAAAGTCTTTATCGCCAAATACGCGCTCACAAAAGGAATCATCCATACAGAAGCTGATGTGGACGAGAAAGGATATGCGACAGTATGGAATACGAACGGAAACTCTGTCCTATATGCGACGAGGGATTGGTTCTATACGATAGAGGGAGCTCAATCAAGACAGAGAGACCTGATACGGAGGAAAATAGCCTCGCACAAGAAATCAATAAAAAGCTTAGAGAACTTACTGAAGTGTGTGCCGGTCATGTCAGGAGAAATAAAGAAGTAAGGAAATCTATCAGAGCCCTGAGGAGTGAGATGAAGAGAATATTTGAGTATGTAGTGGTTCCATCGTCCGAGGAATACCGACAATGGACCATTAGAGGCAGGCCGTATATCGATTCAGCCGGCATGATAGCAAGAAGAAAGGCATTAGTAAGAGAAATAAAAGATAGATTAGCTGAGCTGGAAATCATCAACAGGGCCATAGGACTCCAAACAAAAACTACAGCCAGTACCGGCTATGAGATGACAACATTCAGGGAGCCGGGACCTCTAGAAAGACTTCTTCACAAAAGAGCCTGGAAGAGGATATTGAGGGACTACCGCATCCCGTTCACGGATTTTATCGGAGGGAAGAAATGAAGCCGTTCACAAAATCAGATGTACATTGGCTACCAACAGAGGTAGCGAAAAACATCCTCCATACAATCGGGGGAATCCCAAAAAGATTACTAGAATACTTCGACAGCCCCAATTCCGGGACATATACCATAACGGAGATAAAGGATTCTTCTGAAGTCAAACTCGATTACACTCCTGACTGGGAATCAGATGATGAGCGAGAAGAAGTCCCGTTCTCACACGTGAGTAATTTTTCTGAGAGGGAACGAGAGTCCGATTGGCACAGACATCCACTGGGAGGTGGGTGGGTGAAAAACACGGCATCTGTAGATGATGAGGTATTTGTAGGGCCGAAATCCGTTGTGTTTGATGAAGCCATAATAAAGGACGGGACGTCCATAAACGGTGAATCTATAATCACCGGTAATGTGATTATAGATGGAGAGAACGTGGAAATACGCGACTCGTATATTAATGGACACGCCGTTATTCATGGAAATGTGCAGGTAGAAGAGAAATCAACAGTATGTGACTACGCCATAATAAGCGGTTTCTCTAGAATCAGCAGACAGTCTCGTGTTTCTCAGAATGCTGACATAAGGAACTCGTACCTGTTCAATAGTTTCATAGTAGGTACCTCTAAATTACTCTGTGGCTCATATCCCGGCTGTTTCATAAACGGAGGAATTTGGAGACAACGCCCCCTAATGATAAATGCGGGAGAGCTGATACGGATTTGCAGTCCAAACACAGTAAAAATAGGATGTGAGGTCCATTCCGTAGATGAATGGATTGAGAGAGGGGAATCAATCGCTGAAAATCACAGCATCGGGCCAAAGAGATTTGAACAACTGAAGCTATGCATCCTGATGATCAAAGACCTACAATCTATTAGAGCGGAAATAGTCGTCGGGTACGAAGATGACCTATAAAGGATATCCCCCAGACCAAGAAAATAAACCCAAGCAGGAGGACAAATGACATTCTACGAGAAAATGATTGAGGGGCGAATAAAACCAGAAGATATAGCAGAATACGTAAATTTCTGGGTATCTGAAAGACCGGAGATGCCGTTAGTCGAGTTCCTGGGAATGCCATCGGAATTGTTCGTAGGGTGGGGTCATGGCGGAATTCAGGTATTAAAGGACCATCTGGAGGGAATCAACAAGACAAATAAGAAGAAAAAACTTGAATCCGTCTATCTCCGGTGCCTATTTCTACAACACCTCAAGAATGAGGCCCGTGACATGAATACCATCATAGGAACAATATACACGGACATGACAACGTATCTCTCAAGTCTTCTGCAATCGGAGATCGAGAAGGCGACGATACTAGGTATGTGCGTGGACCTACTAGACGAAGTAAGAGATATGGTGCTGGTGGCATTGGATAAGGGAGGGGCTCGAGAGAGAAAGTTCGTGGAAACCGTAGATAAGGTGTACGAAAAAATATGGAACAGACTGTAACTTGGTACAGAATAGAAACGTATTACGAGGATAATGAAATCACTGAAGTCGAAATAGAAGATTTCGATGACCACACGATAACAGACCATGAAATCGGGTTAAAATCCCCCAGAATCAATTTCCAGCGAGGTATATTTCAGACCAAGGAGGAGGCCATCGAATGGAAGGCCGAGCTCATAAAAAAGGAAATGGCGGGACACAGAAAAAGAATAATAAGCTTAAACGCAATCCTGCTAATACTACAGGAATCGCTCCTACAGATTCGTGGTTCGTAGAACAAATCCGAATACTCAATCACTGTGACCTCCTCAACGACATCCAAGAAGCGTCCCTAAAGAAGGCTCTGGATAAGGGCATGGGAAAATTCGCGGTCGAGTTAATAAATACCTTACACGGCCTGGCTAAGGCCAGGGAGAAGCAATTCACCAAAGCCGGAAAGAAGGAGATGAACAGGAGGTCGTTATTAGTGATGGGAGTGTTGTACGAGCCCATGACGTTCAAGCAAATTCAAGCTCACACAATGCTCGAATCAAGGAAACTAAAATCTGTACTTGCTAGATTGAAGAACAAGGGACTGGTTGATAACTCATTGAGTTGCAGAAAGTATGTTTTGACGGAGAAAGGGAAAAGGTATGAGAGCACCGTATTCGAACAAAGGGACTGGACCGTCTCCGCTAAGAATCACGAGACCTTCTAAGGAGGAAGTTATTAGAAGACAGAAGGCGTTTCTACTGGCCCTCGATTCCCCGAAAACCAAAGACGAGCTAACTAAGGACATAAAGAATCTAGACTTTGAGGGAATCTGGGGGCTCATCCGCAAGGCCAAGAAACTGGGGTTGGTAGTGAAGGGAAAACCGAAGGGAGTAAGAACGCATAACTTCTTCAGGCCTCAAGTCACATGGATCATTACCGAAAAAGGAATTGAGTACAGGAAAAAGGAGGGATGTTGGTGAGACGACTAGTTCCTCTATCCCATGCGATATCCACTGTGAAAACATCAAGACCTACTGCAGAAGAAAGAATGAGGAGAAGAAGGGCTCTCCTAGAATCTGTGACAGAGCCAAGGACTACAGATGAGGTCCTGAGATTGGTAGGGAATATGACCTACGTTTCTATCACTAAACTCGCTAGAGAAGCCAAATCCGCGGGTCTTGTACAAAGAATAGACAACAGCAAGAAAAGGAGGTTCAAACACTGTAACGGCAAGATAATGTGGGTTATCACGACCGAAGGAAAACAATGTCTGGAGAAAGGAGGACTGTGGTGAGAGTGAGGATAGATATAGATTGTAGTGGCGAAGCCTTTCAAGACATTTACATGGAGCTGAAAAAAATATTGGATAAGGTCCCCGGCAAAATTCTCGGTCAACTCGAACGTAGCGAACAGTGTATCTGTAAGGAGTTGGAGGAGGACGATAAATTACGTGACTCCAACGGGAACCCCGTTGGGTTTGTTGGAATAACTAAGTAGATCTCAGGATGGCATCAATTGATGCCATCCTATCACAAGACAACAAGGATGTAAAATGAAACAGTTTCTAGAAGGTGCCGAGCACACGGAGTTCGTAAGCGCGCAAATTACAACTCCCGTATCTCAAGACCCATACACTAGATCGAAGATTGTCAAATTACGGCTTTTCGATGGGGTGGAAGTTTCTACCATCGACAGAGAACTCAAAGCAAAGAGACTGGCGAATGCGGACTTCAGTAAGCAAAAGAGAGCATACGAGCAAATTATCGAAGCCTGCCAACATATCCTAAGCGAGATAAGGGAATTCGAAACCATTGGCTGGGGTCCGAGAAGCGAGAACGAAGAGACGGAGGAGAGATGAGTGACCTCGGGACTCCTGTATTAATAAAAGCCCTGAGAGAAAACACGATCAAGAGTTCCATACAGATACCGGTCATGACGACCAAAATCACGGTCATTGTGGAATTCGAGACCCCTGATTATCTGATAGCGTACTCGTTTGATGTTGATATCCGTGATTTCCACATCGAGCATATCACAGAGATAGAAACCGGTTTAGATGGCTCAGTTACATCCTCTAACAAACAGACAACTATCTTGTGCAAAGGACGTCGTAACGAGGAGTGCGTGCAACTGGAGCTACCGCGGAGGAAAAAATGAATGATGAGATAGCAAGAATCCCCGGACTTCTTAGTGCCATGAGAATCATCAGGAATGCGCACGCCAGAAGCATTTACGAGGCGAACAGACGAGGAATTACAGCAGAGATGAAGGAGGAGCTGGTGGCGGAGGCGGCTACCTATAATAAAATAAATGAGCTGATTGAGAAGGAAATCAAAAGAACAACATCTCAGATTGAGACGTTGATGACCGTGATCACGGAATAGCTAAAAAAAGTGGAAGGACTCCCTTCCACTTTTTTTAGCTACCTACAACCAACCCTCCTGTACTTCAGAATCTCGGGGTCGCAAAGACAATCATCAGGGAAAATGACTCGGTACAACACCGAATCAACCACAAACATTCTCATGTGACTGGACTTCACTTCCTCGCACCCGGCATCGTATAGCATCTCCCTCATGATAACCAGGTCATCTTCTAGTTTGAGAAGATACTCCCTCCTTTCACAACCACGGTTTTCGAAGACATGAAAAGGTCCGGTCAAGACCTCTGAGTACAGGCCGCAATCAATTCTCTCAAGTTCCATCATGTGAGAACCGCTTACCAGATGGTTCTCACCGTAGTACTCGTACTCGAATGGTTTCCAACATCCTCCTATGTCGCTCTCACAACCCGGTTTAGGACTGCTGTCACTGGAGTCTACTTCAGTTGATACATCCGCGTTAATTCCTGAATCGACATAGTGAACCTTTCCCGCATCCTCAACAGCGGAATCAACAGCGGAATCAACGACGTAAACTGGTTTCCCTTCTGCGCACGCGCAGAGTAGCAGTGTCAGAATCAAGATTCTTCTCATCGGTCCTCCTATACAAGTTCCTCCAGAACACTCTCATGGTATCTGAATCACCATCCATGTCCTTGGGGAACTCGTTGAATATAGAATCTGTATTGCACTGGATTTCATTCTCAGCCGGGAAATTCAAACTACGCGGATTAGGAACCGAGTTTCTTTATCGGGTCCACATCGTAATCATTTTTCAGGCAATGAACTGGTTTATGTCAGGAAACACGGACTTGATACTGTCTCCGTCACAACTCTCAAGAAACTGCTCCAGAATCTGGTCGTAGGTCGGATGTTCGGTTCTGCTGCTGTACAACTCGTTGTAGATGTCGGAGATGAAAGACTTGATTCGATCACTAGCGTTTTTAGGTGTAACGGGATGAGTTTGGATAGTACAGAAATGATCCTCGAAGTCAATATCACAAACCAGACGTTTGTTTCCATCTGAATCCACATTCGCCGAGAACGTCAGGTTCGTGTTCTCAGGCTCTAAATTTTTTGGGTTCCTGATGAAATTGACTAGCTTCACCAAGTTCTCCCCAAAAATATCTTCGGCGTCTGTATCCTTATCCGTTTCGTAAGTACGGGCCATAAGTTCTCTGATTGAGTCCTTCTCAAATACTCGTCCGAATCGTCTCAAGCTGCTTTGGATTTCGGTAATGAACTCTTCTATCACTGAACCTGCATTATTTAAGTCCACGGCCTTTGATTCCACAGAAAAAGGAGTTTCGACGTACAGGTCACAAATTAAAACAGGCTCTGAATTTTTTAGAGCCACATCAAAACCCACTGACTCCTTCAAAGAATCAGGTACAGAGTCCAATTTCTTGGTATCTAATTCCTCGGTATCAGAATTCTCAAGAGAAACGCCTTTCTTTACAGAAATTTCGTGATCCTCTTTATGGACTAGATCTTTAAGAGAACGGCCTATATCCACTAATTTCGTTATCGATGAGTTCATCAAGGTCCTGTAAGCTGAGGTCCTGAGAAGCACGAAGTTTTCATACGGAATGGAATGGAAGTGGTCACGGAAGGCTTTCATGAGACGGGTAGCCATTACATCGGCTGGAATTTCGCCCAACATCAACGTCAGCTTCCCCTCTATTGTCATATTATGAAGCGTCACTTCCGCGTGAAGGTCTATCTTGTTCGGCGAGCAGGTATTATTTAGATACGTCCTCACCGTCAAACATGTTTTGGCGGCTTCTGATAGGAAACTGGAATCAGATTCCTCGGCAAATTTTAACAAGTACCTATAAACATCATCTAGTCCGTATGTCATCCCCAGTCCTGTTATGGCGTGATAGACGGACTTTGAATGGTCATAGATAAGCTCATCGATTTCGAAGATAGATGTACTGGGAGTTATTAGTGAAGAGCTCATGGTGCCGAATTTTTCTAGTGAGGTACTGATATAACAATTATCCTCGGTATGAACAATCTGCGTACTGAGAACCTCACCCAGCTCCCTCGGCAATTTAATTGGCTCAGGTTCTGGAACTTTTCCCGTTTTTAGAAAAGTCTCGGCATCGTCGGCATATCTCACTAACTCCGTGCGCCCGGTTTTTCGCATGGCATCCACGACCCCCATGAATATAGTTTCTACTTCCAGATTACGGTCCTCTGATTCCCCCAGTACCTGATGGCAGAAAGTCTCCAACTTCTCAATTACCTTCCCTGACCGGAGACCGTGGTTCAGGTTCATTTGAGGAGAACATAGATGACAGAACCTTCCACCGTTATTGATAGAACAACAGAACCTGAAATGTACGAGATCTGGCCGCTCTATATAGAATTCGAGAGAATCTCTGCGCTCGTTGTAAACAATCTCCATGACCTCACTTAACCTCGGACTTGTTGCATGATGGACTGCCTCATTGAAAAGACGGAGAAGTTGTTTCTGGTCCCCTTTCCAACCTTTTTCTTTCAGTTCATCCCAGCATTCATTGAGAAAGTGCTTGATGCTGGTCACCAGGCACTTGGTCGTAGCATCTAGGTCCAGGTACCAGTTCTTAAGAGACTGGCCCTTGAACATAAGACCTGCTTCATACAGCTTATCCTCGTCCTCGTCGTCTCTCTTGTAATTGATAGTGAATTCGACTTCCTCTAACGCCGACCACCCACTTTTCCAGGAGCAGGCTATTTCTGCCAATCTGTTACTTCTCTGAATCATCGCCTCATAGATTTCGGTCCTTACAGAATTAGCGTCGAACCTATATGCATCAGGCCTGACCCATAATTTCCTCATTAAGACCGCGAAAAACGTTGTTAACTCCACCTTGAGAGCTTTGTAGATAAGGTTTATGGCATCCGCCTTATCAAGTTTCTGGTCACATTTGTCGGAATAGTTGAACTCCATCAAGTCGCTGAGAAATTTATCAACGACCTTGATGTTATCTTTAGTTGGCAATGTGACGTCAATGTAATCGCTGGAAAACTCACCTGCACGAAGATAGTACAAATTTAGACTTTCCTCTTCCAACTTAATCATTTTCGCTCTCCTCTCTTCAAATTATCCAGATACCCTCTGAATTCCCTTACTTCACGCTCTAATTTCTCAATTGACTCGGAAATTTCGGCTAATCTCTTTTCAATCTTGCTAATTCCCCACTCAACAGCTTCTATTCTGGTTCTGAAGAAACCGTACGACTCCGTGTTTTTCTTCCAAACTCCACCAGATTTCAGATGAACTAAATCATCTGTTTCTTTCGAAACAATTACCTCTACTACGGTAAAACCAGTCCCTATTTTAAATAGTTTCATAGGCACTCCATGACCTCTCCCCCCAAATGGGGGGAGAGGTTTGAAAATTACAGATTTACAAAATTGGAGATAACTATGTGATGACACGGATTTTGAAATCTAGATAAGTCAGCTCCTACCCTCGTAAGAGCCTCGGATAACTGAGGCCCCCATAATTCACTCTCACGGGATATAGAAACTGATTTAAACTCATTTATATGTTGTACACTTTCTTTGATGTACAAATAACGGAGCATCCTATTTTCTCTGTACTCATTGTAGTCGTATAGGATCCCGACATTATCGTTATCCTTGACGTATAGAGACAGAAGCTCAAGTCTCGGGATTGCAGTTACGTACCTGTTGTGAGATAGGAAAATGCCAGACATCTTTTTCATTTCTTCTGAATCAGTTAAACTGATCCCGAAGAATAGAACCGCTTTCATTCGTTCTCCTCCTCTGAAAGAATATTTTCAACCCCAACCATCGCAGATGCCGCGGTATCAATGAGGTCATTAACTAATGTCTCGGAACTTATCACCTCATCATAACCTGTGTCCTCGACCGCAGTTTCCCTCATTCTCTCTCGCAACATCTGAAGAGCTCTTCCCTCATTCGTGACAGGGCCTAATTTCTTTACATCCAGCTTATCAATGTACCCGAACATACCATTATTAGCTGAGAATTCACCGAGAGTAACAGCGTAATTTAGGACATCCTCGTGACGACCATCTATGAACATAAAGTAATCGCCCATCCAGTCACAGATAGCCCAAAGTCCTGACTCATCACTAGGATATCTGTTCTTCAGCTCCTCAATCATTTTCTTTCGAAATTCTTCAGACATATTCTTCTCCTTTCAGATACATTTCTTATACCTAAAAAAATATTATTTTTGAGCGGCTTTCGCCGCTCATTCAAACTATTTGGATTCCTCGTCGGTGATACTGGCAAGCATAAGTTCTAATCTTTTGTTGAAAGTTTTATGTTCTTCTCCATTTCTTATACTGCTAGCAGCATCTATGACACTAAATGCCGCATCAATATCTCCGCCATTAATCAATCTTTTGGCACATAATGACGCTTTCTTAAGAGTATCCAACCCATAAGAATATCCCACACATGCCCCGAGGACAGACAGAATCACCGTGATTACTGATATCGGGATAAACCAGAATACGCTTATCATTTCTTCTCTCCAGTTACGCCGTGATACACAATTACTGCAAATGCCACCAACAAAATCAAAAGCAAAAACAAACCTATGTCTTTCATCGGTCCTCCTACGAGAAAATAGTTTCACATCTGAAGCATTGATCTCCTATTAGGATATCACTACCTCTAAAAGCTCTTATCATAGACTCCCAGATATAATCCGGAAGTCTTACAGACAGTAAGGGGGTAAATTTGTGATACCGGTACATAAATACTTCGAAATGTGTATCACTATGCGGAACGCGACATAGTTCCATTTCTATTCGGTAGAATTTCTTGCATCCACATACCGGGCACGGAATTCTGCTAAAGGTTGGCTTCAAACAAAAATCTTTCCATTAAATAAGAAAGTGTGGACCAGAAGTACCATCTGATATCCACTAAGGACATTACCTCCACGACATATATGACGGGAGTACCGTCAAATCTATCAGATAGTAGACGATCTGCTGGGTTACTTCCTCCTTTCAGATGCCATTTTACTTTTGCAATCTCGTCGGGATGAAGGTACCTTCTAAGAGGACGGTCATCAGAGGGTACGATCTCGGACATGATCTCAGACAAGACCCTGGAGTAATAGACCGCGGCTAATTTTCTATGAAATTCAGCGAGAAACTTAAATGGATGAACCCCAATTATCCATCTATTATTCGGAATACCTCCGCTCAGTGCGAAAACAACGTAAACTTTCATGACTCCTCCTATAGAATCACCAAAATGACGTCCTCACCTTTTTCAGTTCTGTACACCAACCTCCCTCCTCCAAACTCCCGCTCTAATCTATGTACTTCGATCAAAAGTTTTATGGCGTCTTTGATTGTATTCGTTCTGTTACTGTTCCTACACTTCGAGAACTCGTTCAATGCATTCACTTCATCCGAGCTCATATCAAATTGGACTCTGGTCTTAATTGACTCGTCTTTAAACCGAAACCTAGCCGGTTTTTTGGTCATAACACCTCCAGGATAAAGAATAGGAGACATCCGTCCCCTATTCTCGAATCGGTCTGAATTTACTTCTTGGTAGGAAATCCAGGTCTCAAATTAGAGAGTATCGCCACGGCCATTTCATTTCTGGCCTGAAGTCTGTAGGCTCTAGCAGGAAGTTTGAAGATCTCTTCATCGCGAAGTCTGCTTGTGGACTCAAGATGAGGTGAGATGGACTTCGATGGATAAGGAAACTTTCCCACAAATTCCGGTTTACTGAATTCACAAGAACCTTTGGAAGGTTTGTGATCAACAAGGAGCCCTTCCTCTAATCCCATCAAGGACATAATAGAACGTCGTTTGTAGCGTTCGAACTCTTTCACACTAAAAGACTTCAAACGTCCTAATGGATATGGGATGTCAAGATAAACAACATGCACCGGTTCAGACTTGACACCAGAAAAATTCTGACATCCCGGAGTATCGCACTCAAAACTAGTGAGACCCTGATATCCGTTGCTCCCGCAGTGTGGACATTTTGCCATCATCTTCTCCTTCAAAATCTGCGATTCTCTTCTCGAACTCGTTTATTCTGGAATGGAACGAGTCGATTTTTCTTTTTAGTAGCTCAGCATCAACCCTCATTCCAACAAGAAAGGCCTTGAATTCTCCTATCATCCCCCTATTCGGATTGGTCTTACAGGTTTCAGAAATAGAAACTAGCTGATCTGTTGTTAAATGCTTCATCAAACTCATTCTCTCCTCCCACACAGGTCGGGGACCCGCTGTCATTGAATCTTACCACAATCGGCGGACCGGTATCTAATAAGCAATAGCAAGTAACTATCTTATCCCCAGCAGTAGAATAATAATCCTTATGCCTATATCTAACCCCAACAAGGTCTTGAATCACTCTCCCACACTCTAGTCTACAACATTCTGTTATTCTCTCATTCTCCACAATTCTAGCGCGTACACAAAAACCGATTAATATGAGTATCACAATAATAATTGACGTAATAGCAACTGCTTTCATAATCTTTCTACCTTAAGTCCTCCATCAGGTTTGACCTTTTTTATCTTATAAGAGGTGGTCTCAGATGGCTCATAACATTTTCTGCTTATGAACGAGTATATTGCCTGCTCGATCTTAGTAAATCCTATTTCTGCGTTTATACATAATTCAACGATAAACCGAAGCACCATCTTATCCTTACAATGCAAATAAACTAGTTTGTAGGTGAATAAGCGGGTAGTTCGAATCAGATTCTTAAGTACTTGATACGAATCCAAATACTTAAGATTATGGATAGGAACAAACCATTTTTTAGGTATGAAACAAGCGTTATTAAGTTCTAGGATGCGACCGACATCTGAAGACATAAAAATTGGAGGATGAAAACGGACGTCCGTGACCTCATTCATAGTTCATACACCTCCTCCAAGAATTCCGGAAGGATGTTGACCCGTGACTTATCCTCTAGCTCAACAACGTATAGGTTCTTTCTTGAGTCCATTACCTTTATCGTGGCCTGCTTCCCGTATATCGATTCATCTGGTATGTACAATGTTGGATCAAAATCCAACCTCGAACTATCAGAATTCTTCGCCAACACCGACAAAACACGGGTTCTAAGTAACACGTCCTTGTACTCATCGTTCTTCCTTATTCTAACTTTGGTTCCTGGTTTTAACATAAGATACTCCTCGAATTTTTCGCGAAAAGCATTAATCAAATCTATTTGTCTGGCTAGGTCCATCTCCTCAGATGAAATCTGAAAATGAAGAGTCGAGGCCTTAGATCTCATTCTCTTCAACTTCTTCTCCAAAACCTCTTTCTTAGTTCTTCCAAAAAAGTAATATCCACCCTCTTTTTGAACCCTTTTCGGAGCTACCCCACCAAATTTGGCAGTGACTGTATGCGGAGTCTCTTTCACGACTTCGAGAAGCTCTATATCATCATTAAACGTAGTCATCTTATACCAAATCATTGACTACCCTCTCCAATCCACGCCTCTCGAACTCACTGTCCTGTTTGGCTGACTCTATGTATCCGTAGGTGAGGGCATGACTGAGCTCATGAACGACCAGCCCGATTATCCTCAAGATACTGGTCTGTCTAGTGCCCTTAATCAGAGAAGCTATTCTTATCGCATGTTGATTCGGCCAATAATCCCCGCAATTCTTTAAGCCGACGGCTAGAACATATTCTGTATCGTAAAAGAATATCCTTAAAGCCGTAAGTCTTCGTCTAAGCACCACCTCGGGAATACCAAGCTCCTGGGACCAGAAAGAGACGGTCCTATCCACAATCTCAACGAAAAGCGCTTCGGATAAAATCGGGAATACCAGTTTTGACAATTTCACCTTCACATACCCGAAACCGACATTTAATATAAGGTCCCACTGAAAGTTCTTCTTCTTGTCCGCGTTCAACTGCCTTTTAATCACCAGATGAACGGTCAAGATAACGATAGTTGTCGCTAACCCTATCCCCCCAAATACCAGAGCCAGTATTTCAGATACTTCCATCATCTTCTCCTTTTCCTGTTTCTGGACTCACCATCAGCCGTGAGAACGTAAGTATTGACAGCTTTTCCAGAGCCTGGGAGTACTTTCGTCATTCCAGACTCTTTTATCAAACCAGACTTCTTCGCCTCTCTCAAGAGAGAGTCAATCTCTGCTATCCTACCCCCTACGCTGTCTATTACTTCCTTCCTAGCCTTAGGGCCGGTGTTCATGAATAACAAAAGTTCGTCCATTTTATCTTCCATTCTTCGCTCCTGTTCTAGAAAAAAAGAATTCCTGAGTAATAAGTTACTCAGGAATTCATCTATCTTATACTGAAATTAGGACTATTTTTGTTTGGGTATGAATGAAGTAGGAGGTCTTTCACTAGTAAATCCAGCAGCGCGGACATGACCTCCTCCTCCGTACAGCTTCGCTATCTTCGACACATTTAATCTTCCGTCCGACCTCAGCTCATAGTGCCAGACCCTATCTTTACCTCTTTCCTTGTACCAACACACCCCGAGACCGTCCTTAGAATCCACAGCAAGCTGATGAGCTATATCCGATGCCTGGTTTGGGACGTTCGCTGTCATCAGACCTGTTAGACCGTTCATCGTAACTTCTTCAGCCCGTCTTATGGCAGATTTCTTGAGTCTCTCCATGTAGTCGCGGATAGCTTTTCCCTCACGAACTACGTCACCGAACTCAGTCTCTAGTCTATTATTCATGATCTCACACGATTCTAAGGATAATTGATATTTCCTGAATGCAGACCTAATGGATTTTGAGTGCGGGAGATCAAATTTATACAGATCGTGCTCTGCAACGTACTCAGCCAAATACGTTGGGATTGCTGGAGGACCTGACGACAGGTGGAATCCGTTCAGATAGTCCGCAGTCATTATACATCCAGGTACGCCGTCTTCGAATATGATTCTGCAATTGAGGTCCGTATATGTACAGTACGATCTCAACCCCATCTCCACTGTCCTATTAAAAATATTAAAACCTTTCCCCAATTCCTGAAGATAGGTAGAGTATTTATCTCGTGCACTAACATGATGGTCCAGAAGAATTACCAGCCCACTCCTATTCTTCGCGAATTCGAACAATTCGTCTGAAGGGAAAGAGAAGTCCAGGATGTAGACCAGAGCATCTGGCCGATCATTCAACTCCTCAATTTTCGTGATGTGATCACCGTATTTCACTGGAAATGACCAGATCTTGTGGGGTCCGGCAGCGTCTTTGAAGATATCGCCTGTTACTTTATCCTCAAAAATACTGTCTATTTCTTTATTAAGGATCCACGCCGATACATACCCATCCCAATCGTTATGATGAAGTATAAACGTATTCATGACATTTTTCTCTGTCTGATCCAAAATATTCTCCTTTTTGTGATTTCTTAGAAGGAAGACACTGAGTACTTTTTACCGCATCTGTTGCAGATGTAGAATTTTCCTTCTGCGGTTTGGGTGAGAACAGCCACTCCCAGCTTACAACCAGAACATCTTATCTTGGCCGGCCCAGCAGGATGCTGTCTTTTAGTCACTTTCTTACCCATTACCGCCTCCAAACACTGTCGCTCCCTCTGGAACCTTGAATTCCGCCCTCTCGTATTTGTTGGATTGTTCCTGCTGAACAATTAGTTCTCTAGCCTCTTTATCTTTCCCGGCCTGCAGAAGAGCTATGATTTGACTGGACAGGTCCTGTTCTGGATTCTCCACATGTACACGCTCACTCTCCTCCAATTCCTTTTGCTCAGCCTTTTTTCTTTCTTCCTCGGCCTTCTTTTCCTCTTCAGCTTTCTTTTCCTTCGCGATCATATCCCTGACGGTATTCAATGCCGAAGGAAGATACTTCCTCAGGAATCCCTTATCCTCGTCAGTTACCCTCCGCTTCTCACTTAGCAAACCTATGGCGTATCCAAAAAGCTCATCAAACTGTTCGTCTGTCTCCGAGGCCAGATACCTAGACATTGTCTCCGAGTCAGTCTTCTCCCGTAGCTCATTGAGAAAAGGTACCCACACAGATACCCAGTATTTCATTACTTCCCTATCAAGAAGCTCTTTCAACTCCTCATCAGGAATTGTTTGACCGCACATAAAAGCGTTATGGTCCTTGGCAAAATAGATTTGATCCGTGTACCAATCCCAATTAAGGCAAACATTTCTGTTGTCATCTGGTAACGGGGTCTCAAGATCTGAGGAAGTCAAAATCCTAGTTTTTGTAGTACCCTCGGTCTTGTCGCAGCAGAGATCGTTCAAGACTCTTCTTATAATCATCACATGATGTTCGAAAGCCCTTAATCCGCTATTCATTTTGGATTGGTTATTCCACAAGGCCTTGTTCGATTCGATAACCTTCTTCTCGAACTTTCTCAGATTCTCGTTCATCTGTTTTATAATATCCGAGAATTGCTTAAACAGGGCCTCGTTTTGACTTCGAACGGACTGTCTTGCGGTTAGAGGTCTTGTTCTTCCTCGCGGCTTTCTTTTTGCTTTTGACATTTTTCTCCTTACCTACTTCTAATCCAGTGAGCTCTGAGACCTCAGAGTCTATTCCGTTTATCTTTTTTTCCAGCTCCGCAATCACGTCCTCGATGTATGATTCAGGGACTATGAGCTCCCCGCAGATGTGCGGAGCTTGTATTCCTTGTTCTGGTTTGAACGTGTCTGTACTAACAAACCTTTTTAGGAAGTCGATGACAGTAGAATATACAGCCTTCCTGTACTCTCCCTCCTTAACAGTTTGGATAATTTCCTTTACTCTCATCTAAGCACTTATAAAAGCCTTGATTCTGCTTTCCAGAGACGCGCCGTTCTTAGTGTCCTGAATGATATTTTTAAGTGGGTAGATATGCAAAGCTCTGCTTTTCCTAACCCTGGCAATTTCCTCTCCTCCCCTGTCTCGGGCCATCTCCATCATGGTCCTGTATCTAATGTCTTCGGTGTGGAACTTGAGATAGATGTCGGCATCCATATCTAACTTCAACATCACCCGTATAATCGCCTCCACCCAATTCTGGTGGGTTAATTTAAGCAACCTCTCTCCAATAGTTTTTTCTGAATCCCATACCCTTCCACATTTCGAACAGTAACTGATTGATTTAAACTCCTCAAACCCATTCTCCACAACATTTTGCTGGCTTATCTGGTACGGATAAATCAACGCCCCGCATTCTGGATTAGGGCACTCGTACAGCTTTTGGTCTCCTCCTCCATTAAACATGGTCCCTGACAGCCATACACTAATCGCTCCGCAAAAAGGTTTCACGACAGTCGTTCTGTGTTTATCAAAATGAACCTCTATCTTGAACTTCGCTCTTAGGTCCCTGTGAAGTAGCTTCTTGAGAATCTCTATCCTCTTGTTCACGGCCTCCATTTCTCTTGAATCGAGAGGCTCTACTTTCCTTCCCTCCATCTCCCTCCTAGCCATCTCGATCTGATTCTGTATCTCATGTTCAGGGCCGAACTCAAGTTCTCTTCTAGCATGGATATCGCTGATCACGTTGTAGCTTCTGGTCATCTAGTAGCTCCTCTAACAAGATGAGCTCCCTTCATTTTATGAGGAGCTTTTGGGTTTATGGGACCTTCAGGCTTATTCCTGTTTTCATCGGCTCCGATTAGGGGATATTCTTCAAGGAGGGAACCCTTCGCATGGTCTGCCACACCGGTCGTAGGAATGTTCTTAATCAATCGGACGATTTCCGATTTAACCGATTTGGGGTCTTCCCCGCAATATCTTACAATCATCTCCCATGCATACTTCACGACCCCATTATCAGCGAAATAAAAGATTCCAGAATGAAATTGCCACTTCCTATCCCCTAAGATAATCCTTCCCAAAACCTCTCTCCACCGCGGTTTCTTGTCGGGATATACCCTGTGGACAACCCTAAAAGATTCCTCAGACTCGGTGACTTTGACCACTTCCCCGTATTTGGTGCCATTTATTGCGTTGATAATCTCTTCCAATATTGCCTCCATCTTCTAAATTAGTAGATAAGCACAGATTTTGACGTATATCTAGTACAATTGGCCTGATTGCAGGCCAATTGTACTGATTCTGTAGTTATTTTGGACCGGAATATACAGATTTTAAAAGCTTCATGTCCCTGTCTGTAATCTTTTGTAGAAGAATGGTGCCAGCATCCCCAGTCGGATACATGATAGATTTTTTGACCCTGTCATTGTCCAGACCCAAAGCATTTAAAAAGGCTCTAAGATATAGATTGGTCATGATCTTTACTCTGACGGACTCCTTCCACGGTTTGTAGTCAGGATCTGCAGATACACGCACCCCGTAAATGTTTCCGTTTTTGTGATAGACACTAGAAAATATAGGTACTGATTTGTTCGTAGTAACCACTACAGATTCTTCCCCCTCTACATCCTCTACAGAGCTTGTGACTAAAACAATCCCCTTTACGACCTTCTTCCTGGAGTTGGAGTATTCGGTCTTCATAGACCACGGATAGCAGCTCAAGAACACTATTTTATTCGTGGAAGAGTTTATTCTTTGAATGGCGTCATTCATATAATGGAAATGAGAGTGAAGAACATCGCTGTAGAAACAGGAAATCGGAAGGTCCGTCCCTTTCCACACCACGGGCTTTGAGTCCACACGCATAAACCCGTTATCGCCTTCCCCCCTGGCAACTGCGCATATTATGGAAGATGCGGCCACAGAGAGAATGATGAAAGCCAATAATGACATAACCCAGTACTTTTTCAAAAATTCGGACATAATCACCTCCTCCGGTATTTGTTTGAGATATACTCAAAATCCCAATTCATCTTCTTGTGGCTGATTTTTTCCAAATCAGCCACAGCACCTTCAAAAGACTGAATAAGATAATCTAAGCTCAGATCATATTTTTCTCTGAGAATCTTTATCACAGTTCTCAGAGAATTCTCGGCCACTAGTTGCTGGATTAAGTTCTTTGGCAGGCCCTTTACTTCTTCTTCCGAGTAAACGACATTCATCTCTATTTTTATGTCCATATAGCTCCGCCCTCACTAGTTTCTTGAAAGATTCGCGGTCAAATTCACTAGACCAAACAGGCATCTTCCCGAATTCAGTATTCTTCGCCTCAGACCCGAACAACCACAGCGGCTTGTGTTCAAATGAACGTTCTAAGGCTGATATGGTCTTGTTCCTGCCAAATTCCAGGAAATGTTCGTACACGATTTCAGAAATTACGTCTACGACTTCCTTCTGCCAGGGAAACCCAATCCAATGAAATTTTAGAGAAGACTCAAGACCGCGTCTTATAGAATCTAGACTTATCTTGTTCTCCTGACACAGAACTTGCACAATCTCATCCTCGTTACTCATTTTTATCTTTCAAAACCTCCTTGAATATCTCACCCCATTTCTTTCCTATTTCCGTCCAATCCACATCAGGTAGAATAGGGTTCACGGACACCGACTTTGACAGCACGTCGATAATATATTGGTAAGATTCGGACATATCCACGCGCTCTCTTATGTCCGAGGATACTACACGAAAATCATCCTCTATATCCTTATTAATGGGATTCCTGGAGAACGGTTCCTCCGATTTATTGAAATTCTTACATTCGGAATTTGAGCAATAGAACTTGAAGATCAAGTCCGTCCCAGGACTCTTACATAAAGGACAAAGCTTATCCATTCTCTTCCTCCTCAAATAACTCACCGCCAGTGAATAACACTTCTTCTCTATACGACAGCTTCCCTGATTTTATGAGAGATCTGATGGTGGAGTTGAGTTTGTCCAGAATTTCTTGTTTATTGGATAAGGCAGGAACAGCTTTGTTTATTATGAACTCTGCTCCTACTCTCTTAACAGTATCTAGAGTAATCCATCCATGTATCCCAAAATTTTGTCTTCTACTGCTCATGAATTTTTGGAGGAACTCTTTTACTCTTTTTTCTAGTTCGTCCACCTCTTTTCTCCTTCATAGTGTCCACTACCTTTATAACATTTTTGCATGTTAGACACCGGTGGTAGTCGTAGGCACCGTGCTTTTCGATAACAAGAAACTGACTGTCCTCGCACTTACAGACTTCTTCTTTTGGTTGTATGACACTCATAACCGTTCCTCGATATCTGATTACTGATTCGGACTCTCCTCAAAAGAATCAGATTTGATGATGCCGTCTCTCAGTAGAATAGACGTAGGAATAGGAAAAAGTTCTCCACTAAACAAGATGAAATATCTTCCACTGACAGATATGACACCTCCCTCATTCGCATGAAGAATGTGAAGAAACTTATCCCCAATTAACTGACGACACACAAGCTCGACTCCAGTCTTTTGGATAAATCCTACCAACCCAGTACTGCCTACAGTGATTACATGACAGCCCTCGGCTTTCTCGTTATAGGAGAAACAGTTCAGCCTCTTTTTGGAATCAAGATACACTATTTTGGATCCCAGAGATACCAGCTGTCCAGGAACGACTTTTTTCCATATAAAGGGCCTACTTACATCCCCTATTATCTCGATTCCAGAGCCGTCTTTAGATATCCACCTTTTCAAGACCCTAGTTCTTCGTCTGGCACTAACTACGCGTCCACACTCAAATCCCCGCTTATACTCCTCTAGAAGAATTCTCTCTCTGCTGAACATCCTCATTTCCTCGATACCATTCTTATCATCAAAATCTTTTATGGAATCCCCTATCCTCGCAATTTTTCGCACCATTCCGGCTATTCTTCTATCCAACGCATTGATAAAATCCAATTTTCCTCGGTCAGTGGACAAGTCCATAGAATGAGGATCCCTTAGCCTGATTAATCCATTGACAGCCTCCAAATACCAGTCCACCCGTTGCAAGATCTCAGCAAACTCAGGGTTTCCTATTACGGACTTGTTCGTCCCTTTAGTAATTGAACCTCTCTCCGTTAATTCACGATGGACGTGCTCGTGAGGCCCTTCTACAAACAAATTGAAATCAGATGAATCGTTCATCATTTTCCCACTCCCGCATAACAAGCTGGAAGTTTCGGAGGAGTGAACACAAAATCGTACCTGGAAAGTAATTTCTCGTCATGTGCGGCGTTCGTAAAATCCTTGTACAAGTTAAACAGGCCTTTATAGAGAAGATAGTCACTAACGAGGAGGTTAGTGCTGACAGGAACTAAGTCTTTCGGAAGATAGTTCCCCCATGTCTTTTCAAGGTACTCACGAAACACTTTCCAAGCATCTGGTCTATAAGCGGCCCTTCTATACATTGCAGAAGTTGGGCTGTGAGCCCAATTAAACATGTTTCCGTATTTGTTTTGCAGATTGAGCATGCATTCCCTAGAAATGGGGGTATACGGAGCAATATCTGACCTAAAAGCACAGACTTGTCTGTGCTCCATAAACGGATGGACGCTGTCATCGTATGGAATGGACTTGAAAAACCACGCCACCATCTGAAAAATGTCATTGTCCTGGTCCATGACGGACCACACAGCCAATCTCTTGTCGTATGTATTCAACGGATTCATTAATCACCTCACTAATCCATTTCTTTCTGCAAATTCAAAACATATGAGGAGCTCTCCGGACTGTCCCTTCTTCCAGACCTCAGATTTATCATCGATGACGCTCTGAGGGATCCAACGTTCCTCCCGCCTACCTATTTTAACCAGAATAGCTTTGTCGGTCTGTCTAATGACCTTCCTAACTTGAATCGGATGCAGGCAATTCATCGGCAAATCCATGTTTACTCCTTAACAGTCACCACCCAATGAGTCGGCACTCTCAATTTTTCCTCATTGGTTATGTAATTCAGGGAAATGGATTCGATATCTAACAACCCCTCCGTAAACTCAGTCATTACCTTGTTCGATGAAAGCATCCATTTACGGTCATCTATTTCATGAACCGGTATGAACAGCCTCCCCCAATATCTATCTACCCCAGCATCCAGTTCCTTTCTTTCGAAAGTTTTACTCTCATGGTTCACGATTACGATGGATATTCTATGTAAATTCTCCATGATTTTGTTTATGTCCATGAAGAACTCGTGTGATTCTATATCCTCCAGACTATCAGGTTTCCCACTATCCCGAATTTTGGGCATGGTCTTCCACTGCTCCATCTGCTGGATGGCATTCGGTGGAATAGCGTGAATCAGTTTCTTATTCACAGAACTTCTCCGTTGAGAGTTTTAATGCATAGGTTACGTCCGATAACTCCCCTCCCATCTTCCTCCCGGCACAAAAGACTACAACGTTCTCTGGGATATCTTCATGCTGCACTAGTACAGCTCCGCCGAATTTGATAATCCCATCAAACATGGATCTGTGGATTCCGGTCAAAGCTCCTCCTCCAAGCCAATCTATGAAACTTAGGGACGTGCTCGTTCCGATATGAGTAAGAAATAAGTTCTTGGTGGCGAGTACGAGAAAGATTTTGGCCAGTTTCAGGGACTTCTCTCTGAAATCTTCATCAGAATCCAAAGAAACGTCGTCCAAAGAAACTTCGTCCAATCTGATATTTCGGACAACCTGGTCCAAGTCCGGACCCCGCGTTACCCTATCTCTGGACGATGTTTCCTCGCTCTCCTTAACATACTTCGTGTATCGAATAGGCTTCCCTATCTCGATTATCACAGATTGTACGTACTTCTCAGATAGAATCGAACTTATGGCATCGAGGATGTCTGACCTCTTTTTAGGAAGATACGATTCAAATTCTTCCAGCACATATCCAGAAAATTTCTCCTCTCCCAATCCGTTCATAGCGCACTCCTGTATGAGAGCCCTAGCTGTTTGAATCGCAAATTCAAAGCATCTATAGTTCTCCTGCCGGCAATGCCGTCAACTTTCAGAGGCCGATAATGCCTATATTTCTTGCTAGTCTTCCAATCATGCGTGCTTGACTGGAACCATTTGATATTCCGGACCATGTCAGATTCTTTCCCGCTTACGCAGAATCCTAGATACATGAGCCCTGTCTTAACTTTCTCGTAATACACGGACTTTGAATTTTTATCGGCACTAGATTGCGATACCGGAATGACGGCATCATAATAATCACCTCTGAAATCCCTTGACGGTTCAAACCATTCATCTTCCTCATCCATATAACTTCCGTCTTCGGAATTCGTATCACATGGAGACAGCAACGTACCCTGTTCTAGGAAATCATCACTGTTTATCGTAAAATCCCTAATAGAATGAATCGGAAAACTCGGACCGGGGTCACTTTTTATCGCACATACGCATTGATGGCCAAGGATGTAGTTCTTGTTCAGATTGAATAGTGAATTAGCTAATATGGAAAGATTGACTATACTGGTAAGTTGGCTGCCAGTGTACGGCTCCCAGAGATAGTCGCCGTATGGGACCAGCGCTTTTCCTCTGATTCTACGATGGATATTGTTCGCATCATACATACCAGAGTTTACGGCCTCGAACCCCAGAGTATGAGCATTCATTAACGGACCGCCGTGGTATGTTCCCATGAACCAGCCAGCATTTATGATTACAGGAGCGGGAAAAATTTTCTTGAGGTCCGAACTCACACGGTCCCAGTAGTCCGCGACTAGTCCCACAGAAAGTCCGTCGAATATCGTCGCGTGCCAGGAACTCACTGTATTACCCCATCTGGCATCGTTACCCCATCTGAGGGACTTTATCCCGCTTCTACCGCCAGTGAAGTGGTAGAGTATCCCTTTTGGGATGCCTGTGCCCTCAGAAGGGAAAATTTCTTCATTTGGGTGAGATTTTCTAGATCTACTAAATGGCCGTAGTCTAGCGTGCGGCATCAACGGAGAATGCTGCATACCGTTTGCCAAGAGGAATTTAGAGCTTCTCAACCTTAAGTCGTTATATATCTCCATGGCCTCTTTACTATCCATATTTTCTCTCCTGTATTTCGAAAGCTTTTATCGCAGAAACGACTTCCTTCAATATCTCGTACTCTGGATTAAATGAATTTATGATACCTACTGGAGTAGAATCCATGAACCCGTCCCTACAAAACATAGCGCACCTATAGATTCCCTGACTGGACTCCACAGATATAACAACATTATCTGACTCAACCACGTATTTTTCTGTCTTAGAGATTCTGAATTTCAGAGAATCAGACCCGCTCTCCGAATCTCTAACACTCCTCATTCCATCAAGATAAGCTGATAATCCCTTTAATTTATATCTCTTTTCCAGAAAATCTATGACAAAGTCATGAATTTTGTCTAATAACTCCTCACTGGATTCGATAGGAGGAGGAAAATTCTCTTCCAGCTGCTTGTCTATCTCTTTTAAAGTTCTTATGTCATTTCCTATGAACGCCGGGAGCCACATCCAAGATATCTCGACATTTCCCCCAACTTTGTTTATGACTCTCATGTATTTCTCCAATCGATTTTCTAGAAAAAATTGATGTCAGTGAAAAAACAATGCCGAGGGATTCCCTCGGCATTGACAGAGCCTATCGCATCAGTTGCAACTTCGAAACCCTCGGCCAGTAGATATAATTCTTCTCCTTCCCGGAAAGTGTGTTCTTAGTCACTTTCACGAGATATGATTTCATCTCCCTCGGCCTTCCCCCTCCATATTCGAACCTGGCCTTATGCTTTTTAGAAAATTTCTCCCCTTTCTTCACAGGATCTTCCCCTGGTTTTATGGGACAGAGAATAACCCCCTCTTTCTCCGTATGGTTGCTCACCCATTTTACACAGTCCCCGACCTTGAACTTAAATTCAAGCTTCTTCATTAATTCCTCCTTATTGACTGATATGCTCAATCCTTAATCCCTCATCCACTTCAGCCAATATGTCGTAGTCTCTTATCAGAGCCTGGTTTTCAGGCAAAAGCGGCTTCAGAGATTGAGCTGATTTAGTGTGGGTCGCTATAAACTTAATGAATATCACGCGGGAACCCACACGGGCAAACATAGGGATTCGTACGTCGTTCTTACAGCGTCTCCCCGGACCTACCTGGAGGACTCTCCCTAAACGAAAGACGTGAGAATCAGAATCTGGATTAGATTTGTAAATCTTGACAGACAATCCGCTGTAGAACTCGTTTTCTGGTTCTAGCTCTACCAGAACCCAATCGTTTAGAAGTTTCATCTAATCCATACCTATAGGTCTATCGGTTTCAGAACCCCCCAACGCTTCCCTCTCTTTCCTCTTGTTATCCTCTAAAACTCTCATCACCTCCTTTCTCAACCAGCCGGCTGGTTGACGAAGTTTACTCTCCACACCTTCCTCGTGGAGAAAATGAAGATGGTTATCGAATTCCATCAATAACCTAGTTTCTGATTTTCCGGCTCCATCAGTGTATGTCGTGAGTAATAGCTTCACCGGGACCACTGACTGAACCGTAAGCGGGCTATGCTCACTTCTTCTTGTTCTCTTCGTTTGAATCGGCACTTTCTCTCCTTAAATCGATTGTTATGTGTGTCTCTTTCTCGGAAGAATTAATTAACGCCTCAAACCTTTCCTCGTCTATTGGGTACGCAAACACAGGAGGCACTGTGACCCATTTATTTGTCACCTTATTAAATTTCACGGTCTCAATTTTTATATCAAAGCCTATATTTATGGCCTTCAAGCAATTTCCAAAATTGACAACAAATTGCTTGAAAGCTTTTAAGATGTCAGCGAATTCAGAATACTGAATCGGCATTACAACTGATGAACAATGAGTCTGATCAGACTCTACATAGACTTTGACATTGGCGTGATATTGAGTACCTTCTCTGTGAAGATATAATTTAATGAAAAATAATCTATACTCTTCTGTCATTTGAGCAGGTCCTCTACCGACGCACTGACGGACTCTAGATAAAGCTTCATTGACTCGAATCTCTTTTGAGCCTCACAAAATCTATGCTCACAAAATTCCTGAAGCCCTCTCTTGTTAATTCTGTTGAGAAAGACACTGACTTTCTTAAAATACTCTCTGGCTTTCTTTCCGTGCTGATGTCTAAGCTTCCTCAAGTTAGACAATCTCAAGGCGTTAGTCTCTCTACAAAAAGATACAAATTTCTCGTATTCCTCCTCCTTTTCCTTGTGCTCACCGCGTAGCACAGAGAGACGGGCCTTATATGAGTGTTCGATTTCATCAGCCATACTTCTTAGATTGTCAGCTAGTTCCAAGGCCGACACATCATTCTCTATATATACCTCGACTCGCTTTAATGCCTCCGAAACATAACCCTTACGCTGACCCGCTACCTTGACCATGACATCGAAAGAAGCCATGATGTCATCGATCTCCTTGATTAAACCTTCCACAACACCTAAATGGGCATCAACCTCATCAAGAATGTTGTTGGCGACGCCAATCCTTTTATCTGGTTTCTCTAAAGATCCAGAATCCCTCTTTTCCTTTTGCAAAGAGCTGAGAACTATTCTAGTGGCTATGTTGCCTTCTACTGACTTGATCATCGGTTTCTCCTAGTTTTCCGACAAATTTAACAAGAATACAACATCTATCTACCAAAAAAATAGGAACCGCGAATCTGCTGAGGGTGAGTTGGGAGCAGATTCGCGGTCGGGGATAGGAATCAGCCTTTAGTGATAATGACTCCGGAGGCGGTGGCACTACCGGAGCTTGTCTTGTAGTTGCTTGATTCCTTTAATTTTGGTAGGACGTAGTTCCTAGCAACTACGTCATCAGGGGGCTGACTCACCCTCTTGGCACCTTTGGTTGGCGGTGCCATCCCGTATCCGAAATTTCTCATTCACTGGTCTCCTTTATTACGCCAGCCCTTATTAAGAGCTGGCATGATTCATCTAAGTCTAATCTAAGCATCTCATCTTCGTAATCTGGATCAAATTCGAGCTCTGGCTTAAAAATGTACCTCATCCCTCCATAAATCGCCTCCACAAATGGGACGTTTAGTGGAGGTCTCTGGTTCCCCCAACCATACGGCATGGCGTTCACTTTATCATCATATACGACCATCTGTCCGGACAGATGGCTGAAGCAGGCCCCACACGGCACACCAACTCCTAGATTATTGTAGGACCCTTTGGAGCCTCTACTATACCTCCCCCCGCCATACTCCACTATGAATCCGTGGAGGTCTTCGGGACCGTCAATATAGTGTCGATACTCATCTGACACCACTGGATGAGGAACCAACCCCATTGTACACGGACCGACATATATTTTCTCGTACTTGGTAGGGCCGGGCGGGTATATGTCAATATCGGCCGCGGGCTCGTCTGTATCGAATCCGCATCCACAACACAGCATTACAGTAACTACGATCTTGATCTTCATTTTGACCTCCTAGAACACTGTCAAGCTGACACCAATCAGAGCTCCGATTGCAGGTCCGTGGGTCGGGGATTTGTCCGGTTCACCAGGTTTCTCTTTCTCCTCTCGCTCACCATATATGGATGGAGCGAAAATCCCCCAAACCGAAACAGGGTCCAGGTCTAGCCTAACTATTGCTCCAACCCTATACAGTGTCTTCTCCGGTCCCTCCATATCTCCCATGTCGTTGGAGTACAGAAAGACGCCTCCCACTAACAGCCTTCGCATTACAAAGAACTCGGCTGTCAGCTTAGACTCCCACGAAAAATTCCTAGATTCGGCATTTATTCCTGCCCCGACTCCAGCAGTCAGAACAGCTATACCTTTGCGCCAGTAGGCTTCAGCACCGAGCACATGCACTGACAAGATACTATCCTCTGTCGCAGCCCAGTCGAAACTGGACGATAAATAAAGTCGTAGACCGTATGTCTTGTCCTCCAAGTCTTCTATTCTTCTCTCAAGATCTGATACTTTTCGATTTGTTTTGTCTGATTTAGCATTCAGATCACTTAATTCACTTTCAAGGCCCCGAAGTCTAGAAAGGGCCATATCAAGCCTGAGTATCAGCGCGTCTTTCGTCATAGACGCATTACCTCTCAGGGAGAGAATCTGATTTTCCAGTTTATCTAGGTCGTCCCGGATTCTCCCTATATGATCTGGGAACTCTTTAATCAGCCGCCTTTGTCGGCTGATTCGTTCACGGGCACTGTTTAGAGCCTTTGTAGCCTTATTTAAGGCCGCCAGAGATTCTTTTGTCCACAGAGTTCCTTTTGTCCACAGAGTTCCTTTGGCGGTGAACTTGACACCGTCGCCAGCATATGATACTGCTGATAGCAGCAGTATCATTAACGTCAAAGCACTTTTCATATCTTTCCTCCTGAGTTATTCGTGTGACACCGACTTTCTTATACCGAACCGTATTTATTTTTTATTGCTAGGCTTAACAATATTAACAGGAATCAATTCCCGACATTCGTATGTTAGTGCTCTTAGATGCGGAAGCAGTAGTTCCATGTCCTCATCATCTAAGAGAGATAGGATAGGCGTACCTTTCATAAACATGAGAATCCTTTTATCTATTTCAGACTGTCTGGGGACTAAGCTATCTCTTTTTTTCGCCATTTAGGACATCCTCCTGCAGGTACTGACCTGCCTTCCACGAATTTATCGATCCTGATTCTTCCCAACTCCATGCACCTCCAGTTCATCCACGTATCCAAGACCGCGAACCTGCATCCTCCACACGATATAACATCCGTGTCCTCGTTCATGGAATCTTTCTTCATCTGAAGGATGAAATACTGGTCTCTACAGACCTGAATAAGGTCTTTTATCCCAGTCATAGCCGCAGATATATCGGTCTGGGACTTGGACTTCCTGACTACTCTCCTGATTGTATTTATTATATCCGAGATAAATCCGACTCCGTAAGAGTCAGACTTTTTTTCGCGAATTGTGTCTGCGACCCACTTAGAGATCGCATCCTTGTGCTTCCACTCTAGATGTCCTAGTTGATTTTTACATACCGGACATCTAGAGTGGGCTAACGCATTTATCATATCCACGGCCGGGTCGCCGCGTTTTGTGACAACGGTCCTGCATCCGTCTAATAGTTGAGAACATAATTTACATTTGTTCTCCATCGTCGTCATCATACACCTCCTCTTTCAAATTCGAGACTTCCTTAAAGTCTCCTCCGAAAATCTGAGCATCAAAATTTTCTGGATTCACTTTCACGTGATCCAGAACAACGGCCGGTCTTACTTCTCTGTAAATTTTAACTCCTGAACCGGCTACAAACCTCATGAGTTTGTTGGCGGCATCCTCCGTTATTTCCAGCTCGATACGTTCGTTGCTGTCGTTCTCCGCCACAACAACATTCGAACAGTCTAGATTAGGGGAGGAAAAATCTACCTTCTGACACATGCTAACTAATCGAATCATTTTCTATCCTATAGCTGGGGGCGGGGAATCTTGCGTATTCTGGCGCTTATTTTTCAAGATATCCGCCAATTTTTTTAGGTTATCTGATACAGACCTAATGCTAATTGCCATGGATATGGCTGTTTTTACGAAAACACACGGATGGCCTTTATCGACAAAAGCCGCACATGTGGAATTACATTCCCTCGACTCATCGAGAAAACATGTCACGATGTTTTCCTCGAACGGCTCTTCTATTAACTTGTTTTCCATACTTTCCCTCTTCTTATACCAGCAAAAAGCTAGTTTTTGTGAAATTTTAAGAGATTTTCTCTACCGATTGAGGCAAGAACTTCGGATAGGATAAGTCTAACCTTGCGGGGACAGAAGTTAAGGATCCTAAAAAAGTAATCTAATTCAGACTCTCCGTCCAAAATCGGATTACTTTGAAGAAGGGATACGGCCTTCTTCACATAACTTTTTGAGTTCTTTGTACACATACCCGTAATAAGATGATGGTCTTCCTCTAGAACGTGAAACCCATTTGTGCTCTCTCCTCCCCTCAACTCTTTCATGGGTGCATTTAAAGTAGCCGGACAGGAGACTGCTTGGGTTGTACTTCGTCTCATACTTCTTAATGAGAGACTTGATGTCTGATACACAAATCCAACCCCTGTACTCGCAAAGTATCTCCGCCTCGCAAATTATGACCTTAAACTTACTGACATTGGTTGGGCCGGGAACACCGGCAGGCAACTTCGGAACGAAAGGAGGGAGCCACTCTAAAGAATCAGGCCTTCTTCTATAGAATCTCCAATCAACGGCCCTCCAATACGAGCGACCAAACGACCTCCTGTAGTTCATTTTGTTGGACGGGTAAGCCATATCTATCCAGCTGTACGGACCGAAATTATACGATTTTGATTTATTGCTCTCTAGCACTAGAATCCTGAGATGTTTTGCAAAATCTGAGACCATTCTCTTATCACCATCAGTTTTCCATCTCCCAACAAGAACGGACCTGTAATGAGGACCAACCTTTCCCTCCAGTGTAGGAAGAGCTTGTTGGAGAACGTGAAATCCTCCAACAAGCTTGGCCTGAACTCCTAATTGAATTCCTCTTCGTACAAACAGAATATCCCACCCATTTTGCTCTGGATAGGTCGTCCAACCGTAGAACTCCATAGACTGTATGAAGTCATTGCATAGGTCATTCTCTGTCTCGTACGACTCTACACTCACTTACACTTTCCCCCACATTTGCAATTTGAAGAGCATCCATATGCGGGGATCTTGACGCTACCTCCATCATACCGGTGCCTAAATTGATAGGATTCATCGACATCACAAAACCTATCCAAATTGGACATATTGACTGCTTTCTTGGAAAAACACGGAGGATGAGGCTCGTTTAACTTGACGAATATATGACCGTCATCTTCTCTTCTGCAATCTATCACATCAAGAATCTTATTAGATTTTATCAAAGATATGACCGCGGCCGGGGTCTTCACGGAAATTATAGACGCGTAGTCCGAACACAGAATTCTATTCTCACAGTCATCACACGGCTTGACATCAAATTTAGGAGAATTCATCCTCCTATACGTCAGGGTCTTGGATATTTTCTCGTAGTGTTCGCAGATTTTCTTATAGTTTGATCTCGCCTGGTCCAGAGCATCTTTAGCTTCCTTGATTCCCTCATCCCTGGTCTCATCCAGACTCTCCAAAACATCATTCGTTATGTCAGGAAAGTGGTCCATTGTGTTAATGACGTTAAAAGTTCTCATTTCTCCTCCTCATTGCAAAAGTTTTGACCTCTTCTTGTCTAACTCATTAGCTATTCTCTCTACCTCTTCTAAGGTTGCTTTATGAGCTCCGAGACAAGCAGCTCTGATAAGAGCCGCCAGAAATTTGCCGTCCCTATCAGCTCTAACAAGACCAGAACGTATCATACAAAATCCAATCTCCTTCGATGCGTGCTGAGCCAATAGACTGAGATATGATCTGGATATCTCCTCCGCGACCTTCAAGAGATTATCAACCCCCTCTACGATTATGGAGGAGTTGAAATTGGGAACATGAACGGCGACTAATCCTTTTTCCGTCCCATACCAATTACAATCCAGACAACGGGCTCCGTTATCACTTACGTCTAGGTGCCCGCTTCCGCATCCCGGGCATACGTATGTTACGTTCTCCATCTTTCCTCCTCCTGATTCTGCTTTTTATTAATGGTGATACAGGCCTGACTGCGTACGCTTTCTTAGATTCCCTTTGCAGAAAATCTATGGCCGCTTTATCGGCGAGTTTTCTTTGTTCCTCTAAATACGGATAGAATTTCTTTTCGTAGTCTTTCCATGCATTCTGCACAGCTTCGCCATCAGACTCCATGGAAGCCTGAACAACGGCCCTAGTGGCATAGAAATCCACATCTCTGCGCATTTGCCATACCAATAAAATTACTGACTCCATCAGGGAACCTACTGGAGGTGGGCTATCCAGTAGGTCGTATATCACATTCGCTCTAGCCCATCCTAACGGAGTCTTTAGCCATTTTTTATTGGACCTAGATCATAAAATAACTTCCTGCATCTCCTATCAAACCATGACGAATTAATCGCCAGAGACGCAACCATCTGAACCGGATACTTACAAATTTTTTGAAATTTTTTGTAGAACTTGTCTTCGTCAAAACCACCATCCTTATTTAAATGGGACGGTAGTGGTTGATCATTTATAGCATACAAGGTGATTGTGAGTTGGAACGAGGTCAGTACCTCGGTCATGTAAACATCACTCCCCTTGTGATTGGACATCAGGCGCTTGATTTCCAGATTCTCTTCCAGGGACGGGGACCTAAATACTGGTACGAATTTACCCACAACAACAGGCACGGCCTGTCTTATCTCTCCCTCTTCAATCATCTGTATGATATCCAAAGGCTCGAGTCTTCCTTCTGTGGCTTCCTTGAGCTCTGGAGTATCCAGGGAATCTCTTTCTTTTCTTAATTCATCAAAGAATTCTGGGTCTATCCCCAAATCTTTGGCAAGCTTATCGAGATTCTCGCGTTCTTCATTCTCAACCTTCTTATCTATGGAATCTTTTACGTTGCTTTCCTGAGTCTCGACTGCCTTAGCATTAAACTCCTCCAAGGCCTTTAGTCCTTCTACAGTCTCAGGACTTAAACCCCTCTTTTGTTTCAAATGAGGTTGGTTAGCGGCATACATTGAGCCGACACCGTGCATGAATCTTGGGTCGTTTAGCGCCTCTTTTGGAAGCATCTCCCCCATTGGAGGTCTTGGAGCTTCCTCCTTCTGCTGCCTTAACTTACGAGGGTCCATTTGAGGACCGGCGCTATTTGGATTGTAAAACGGTGATAGAGGATTTCTAGGGTCCCTGAGAGCCTCCGCCTGCTCGCTCATTGTAAGTGGACGCCCATCTGTGTCAGTCATCGGTCTAGCATCCAGCGGGGGAATCTTGACATCATCCCCAGGAATTTGTTTATCTCTACCTTTAACTCTCCCTAATTTATTAAATCTGGTCATACAAGTTTTTCCGGTTTCTTGGGTTCTACAAACCTGGGGTCTCTTCGAACATCTCCTTCCACAAGAAATGAGCGAAGGACTCCGAATATCTTCTTCCTGAAACTCTGCTTGTGAAGAGAAACAGAATTAAGGCCTCTCTGAGTACAGAATTTATAGAAATCATCGAATCTGTACTTCATTCCTCTTATGTCCCACAATTCAAGCAGCTGGTCCATAGTCAAAAATTCTTTCGGAGGTAATACTACAGATTCTGGAATACTCTGTCTCCCGTCATTCATCTAATTTCTCCCACAAATTTCCTATATATCTCTGGTAACCGAAGAGCAAAATTTTTGTATTGAAGACCTTCGGGGGGATTTGCTACGACTACTTTAGTTATAGAATTCGAGCCCTTGAAAGTTTCTACTGTCCCCATGACATAATAAACAGGAAAAAGAACATCCGAGTTGTTCAGGATGACTGTGCTGTTATTGATGAATCCGCCTAAGGCCGAACCGTTCAGAATCTGAATCGTGACTATCCTGTGTAGTATTAGCTTTGGTATGAGATAACAATCAATCTCAAATTCACCAACAACAATCTTTCTAGTCCTCGGATTTGGATAATCTGGACATGAGTGCCCGACCAAATCCCCGGTCTCTTTAATAACCCCAGGATCGGTACTGATGGTCTCTGAACGATAAATTTCTAGAGACTTTATTTTCATGGCCATCCTCAAATAAATCAAGGATAGGATAAATGACGGGAATGCTCCCGTCATTTATCCTATTCCTTAGAAGAAACTAGTTTAGTTATCAAATTTCTCAAAATCTCGGGATCCTTCAAATCCGTGACACTGGATTTCTTATCAGGAATGCTAGTAGTAGTTCTTAGTCTGCCGCTAGCCAATTGAACCCTGATGGACTCCGAGAACATGGTTAGTAAATCTTTGACCTGTTTCTCGGCCCTTGCATAGCACATCTTGGCGAGTGAAAAACAATGACTACAGACAATCACTCCCTGATAATTGTACCTTCCGGATGTAGGATTTCCGCAGTTCATGCAGAGATTGAACCCCTTTTTTAATGAGGCCTTTTTAGGTTTGTCGGGGGAACCACTCTTGGAATTGTCAGACCCGACCTCTCCTGAATCTCCCGCATTATCGCCTCTTCTCTCTCCTTCATCAGACTCTCGACAATCTCTTGGTCCGGTATATAAAGATGGCTCAGAATCGCGACCATCTCCGGAATCGACTTGTTTGAAAAGTCCGCTCCCGTCAACATGGTTCTTCTCTGAATACCGACGGGGGTATTCATATGAAGATGCTGAACCTCCAGAACGTTGAGCAGAGTCACTGGGGTATTGATGAATTCCTCCTTCGGAGCGCCGCAATCCTTTCCTTCTTCTACTAGTTGATTCATCTTCGATTTTACGTTCTCGCATATGAACTTATCCCCGCCCATCGTCTTTGCCAGAAACCACATCTTTTTCTCCTTCCATTTCAACACACATCGGTTGAAGATTCTTGGTAAAATTTACTACCCTCTGGCACGTATAAGGCCCTCTTACGTCGAATATCGTCTCAGTAACATCCTTGAATCTACCGACCATAAACACTGTCTTGGAATCCCTAACAAAAATAACTTCCAGAACATCAATTAGGCCAGAAAGACGCGTAATCAAGGGGAGTCTATAAAACGGTATAAAGACGCAACACAGATTCTCATCTTCAAATACTTCTACTTCCTCCCCATTGACTAGGATTATGTTACGTCTCAGCATATCTCTTCTCTCTGTCGAATTCTCTAGCTTCTATAAAAAATCCAGAGAAGATACACCTTACTACAACTTCGTACACAAAATGAGAAATTCTGTAGACTGAGTTAGCCCTGACCCACGGATTAGTCCTATCCTTGTCGAATACGGTATTGAACAGCCATATCATATCTTTCTTTGAGCGTGAGTCATTTATGAAATCCAGTATGAGCTGGTCTCTTAGAAGAATAGCGGCGCAGAATAGAATCGTGTTCCTATGAGTGGATTCATCATCGACATCGAATCTGGTTCGGATGACATTTAGGATCGCTTCGACTTTCCCAGCACTGTATTCCTTAATCATTTATCCTCCTCTATCATTTCTAAGCCAGCTCTTAACGAAACCTCATACCACATTTCCACTGTCTTCCTATTCGTATACATCCACCCATAAGACGGGCCAGTGAAATTTGATATCCACCATTCTCTGTAGATACTAGAAGGGGCCTTACCTAAATATTTGATTCTACTGATTAGAGACTCAGAGTATGCGGGAAGTTCTATATCTGAAGCCCTTCTTGTCTTGATAAAAGGAGGCCAGACATATCTTGAGAACACTCCGATTGTTCCGAGCTTCTGAAATTGTTTCAAGTGTACCGCTTCATGCTTTAACACGAAATAGGCAGAAATATGATGATTGTACCTTTTGGATCGTAGATAATCATCTAGTTTATCAGACAAGAGAATCGTGTTTTTGAATGTGCTGGTATAGTCGCTGAGGTACTTTCTGTTCCTGAACAGAGTCAGTAGACACACGACCGCGTGAATAATATACGACCACCAAACATCACGTTTGGCGGCAATTCTTATGTTTGGGTAAAGTACTCTGATCTCGGTTAATATAGATCTTAGCGGGGATCTGACTTCTGTTTTGACTGTATATTCCTTGCGCTTTCCAATGGACGGAAAGCAGACGGTAACAAATTCTGTCATTTTTTCTCCATGATATCCCAATGAACACATCTCACACCATGCTCTAGCAGATATTGCTGTGCAGAACCTGATAAGTCATATCTTGAATCATAGGCTCTGGAAAAAAATACTTCCTCGATACCGGCCCTGATTATGAGTTTAGAACAGTCGAAACAAGGGCTAGCCGTAGTATATATCGATGAACCGACAGGACTAATAGCCTGTATCGCGCACTGTAGTATGGCGTTGCATTCGGCATGAATCGTTCCTACACAATGCCCGGACACCATCATGTGACCGATTTCTGAGCAATGAGGGACTTTAGGCGGGGAACCATTGTATCCGGTAGCGATGACACACCCGCCCTTGACTATCGCGGCTCCAACCCCATGTCTACTCGAATCAAATAACAGAGTCGGTCCTCTGTCGCATGTTGACTGTATGGCAGCCCAATGAGCTAGGAGCATGAAATGTGTGTTCTTGTCTAATCTTGGTATTCTTAAATCTGGGACCTTTATTTTACGTGGATTCATGAACAACTCCAGAAGTCATTGGATTTGAAGAAACTGTGAATCATCCCCCTTTCCCTATACGCAGATATCTTATCGGCTTCGAATTTACCGTCTGCCATCCTATCGACCACACAAAGGACTTGAGTATCGGCCGAAGGGTTAACCTCGTCCACATACTCCAATGTTGGAAGTAGAGAACCTCCCGTCGTTATCACATCTTCCAATATCAGTATTCTCTTGTCATCTATTGGTTCTGTTCCCACCACTTTCAACTTAAGACCGTGGTCTTTTCTATCATTGCGGACAACAAATCCATCTAAGAACAATTGAGTAGGTAATTGGGAAAACACCAACATATATGCTGCATCAGCTGGACCTCCAATGGAATTAGGCTTAAACTCCAAAATCACGTTCCTTATTAACGAGAACAGTACAAATCTAGTGTATTTATCGAACATGACCCCCTTTATATCGAAGTAGTATTTAGACTTCTTCCCACTAGCAAGAGTAAATGCGTTATCATCCTTACCGACCATCCCAAATCCTCTTTCTATCATCCCTGTATTGAGTGTTTCTGAAAGCTCCTTAATAATTGACAGGCCAAGACATTCTTCCATGCTTCTCGGTCTAGACATTTCTCCCTCCTAATATCGTTTGCTTTGTTTTAGCGGAAATGGACATATAAAGAATCCAACAATGTTGACAAACCATCTTAGCCCTGTGCGGTACTACAGTTCCGTCAGCGTATGTGAAATCTTTGGACGAGATTACGGTATTAGCCGGCACATCATTCAGGGCAGTAAGAATATGTTTCTTGCAGGCAGAACAGAATATTTTATCACCCCTCTTTATCCCTTCTCTCACTTCTGACTGTCCTTTCTATGAGCTTCCTACCGCTCGGCCCTTTCTTAGATTTTGGAAGTTTCTGATAAATGAGGGAGTACAAAACCCCAAACGGACCGGCATCCCACTTCCTCTTGTCGCTGGTCCTCTCCCTCATGTTCTTCAGTATCACGACCAAATTTTTTGCCAATTGTCCCGGTATTTCCACCGTCACTGTCTTCATCAGAGCTCCTACAAACACACGACTGTCCGCGGTAGTTAAGCTTTCGATAGCAAAAAATACAGTAAATCATCGATTATCCCCGCGTTTCTACCGGATAATATACCGGTAGAAACGCCAGACAACTACTTTTTCAGCTTCCGGCCGATAATCCACACAGACTTCTGGTCCGCATCTAGTCTCGTTCCATTCTTCTTGTCGATTTTGCGTTTTGGCTTTCTTTTCGTACTATTCTCGAATTCTGATTTCAGTAGCAGGAACGCCTCATCCGTATAGAAGTACCTTGAATACATTCTCCCTGTTCTAGAAAGAACATGAATTCTGCATCCGTATGGGTGTTTTCGTAGACCCAATTTCGTAATCAATGGAATTATCTTCCTGGATGTAGTACCGAGCTTCTTTGACATATCAGAGGACAGATACACGAAAACACTTTTCGATGACTCATTAACTTTATCGGGAGGTTCATCGACTTCATCCAGCGGTTCATCAACTGTCACAGGATAAGGTGAGTCTAGCTGAGGAACTTCGCAATCCGCGAGCTTCATTCCGCAGACGAGCTCGAGTGCTTTCCTGCGGAACTCGAAAATGTACTTGGTGTCGAATCCCTCCAAGTTTAGAAAATTCACAAAGTCTTTTACGAAATCCGTGAGAATCTTCTTGCTCTGAATATCCAACCTGAGTTTTTCTAGTTCTACACTCTTATTGAGCTTATCGCGCTCGAGTTCTAACTTGGCCATCTCTAGATTCAGGGACCAGTCTGGTATACTCCGCGGGACCGCACCACCTTCAACTATTTTTGGTACAGAAGGGACATCCGCTATCGTTCCTCTCCTTATCTTAGGTAGCACCTCTTTCGACAACCAGTGCTTCACCCTTATACAAAAAGGGCGATGAGACATAAGAAGAACCATGTCCATCCCGGCCTCTGTAAGAAACAATTTTCTTCTCGCTTTTGAGGCGGACCCACACTCCGTCTCAAAATGCTTCATGATATCGCGTAGTTCATCACCCTCCTTGTATAAATAATGGTCCGGGATGTGAAATGCATGAGACCACTCACCGTTGATTAGTCTCTGAATCGTATCCTTGGAGTAGCCAATCAACTCCCCAAATTGTTGGGGGTCAATCAAGATAAGATTAATTCTTTGATCGCAGACTACATCAAGAACCGTCTCATAAAACAAAAACCTGGAAACTGCGTAATCGTTGTCCATATAATTAAATATCAAGTCGCTCACAAAATCCTCCTACTTGAGTAGCAAAACAGTATCAGGAATCTTATATCGAAATTATTTCGACTTTTCGAAAATGATCGTCTTACAGGTGGGTTTTCTGCAAAATCTCTCTGTCCTTTTTTCACTGAACTTGGCTGCCCTCTGGACCGGACCATTATTAAGTCTGTGTACTGGTGACGGCCCGTGTATACGAACAGCGTTTCTATGTTTTTCGGTAGCATATCCTTTGTGGGAAGCGAATCCGTACGAAGGATATCTCTTATCAGCTTCCAACATATAATCTACTTGGTACTTTTTACTGATTATGCTGGCTGCTGATACTACCTTGTACTTCTGGTCGGCTCGGGGCTCATACAGGACATCCTTTCTGGAATTAGTCACCCTGACCCCATCCACAATAATCAAGGACATGCCATCACACTCCTCTATTAGCTCATCGATGACATGACTCCACGCTGCCCAAATCCCCCCTTCGGTATTGATGAATGACGGATAAGCTATCTTGACTATGCATTTATTGGCCAACTCAGTAATTGGGCAGAATAGCTCGTCTACCTGTTTTTGGCTGAGACTCTTCGAATCCCTTACATTCTCTGGGAAGACGACCTTATCATCCACTATGACAGCGGACATCACCATAGGTCCGGCTATACACCCGATTCCGACTTCATCTATTCCGGCTATCATTGTATCTCGACGTAGGTGTTGAACGTGAGAACACCGAGTTTCTCTGACTTGGAGATGACCCACTCGTTTCCCAATTCAGGAAACCGGACAACATTCTTTCCAACTGTTTTGTCTGGAACTAGGGTAACCTCTATTCTTTCTATCAGCTCCGGATATTTTAGGGCCTCCTCGTACACCATCCCTCCTCCAATGACCCAACAACTTCGATAGCGGTTAGAAAACGTCAACGCATCCCTAAAGCTATCGGCTGAAATAGCTCCTCTACCTTTCCACATAGAATCTTTGGTTAGGACATAGTTCGCCCTGCCAGGTAATGGTTTTTTAGTCAGGGAATCCCAAGTCTGTCTCCCCATTATGACGGAGCCACCTTTTGTCAATTTCTTAAATCTTTTGAGGTCATCGGGATAGTACCAGAACATCTTCCCGTCTGCTCCGATGACTCTGTCTTCATTCATCGCAACGATGATATTGAAATAACGCATTATACCGCCGCCTTCATCCTGATTGCTGGAGCAGGATTGTAATCAACTAATTTGAATGTTTCTAGAATGGTATCCGTCTCCTCATAAATTACTGCCTGCACATCCTCAAGAGTCTGGATATCCCTGTGAATGATAAGATTGGGGAGTCTTGTTGGAAACCTTTGCAATTGCTCTTTTAGGGGTCGTAGGTGGTCAAATTTCTCGTTCTCACTTCCTTTCTCAGCAACATAGATGTGAGCATCAACTAGAGTATGAGCAAATATCCCAACTTTTATTCCGGTGAATCTTGAGAACAGATGAAGTAGAAACGAGTACCCGGCGATGTTGTAAGGGACTCCCAATCCCATATCACAACTCCGCTGAGTTAGGTGAAGGCATAGAATAGGTTCCCCACGTTCATCTATTTGCACATTCAATATGAACATCGCATGACATGGAGGCAGCTTACTGAACCACGCGTTACCAGGAGACCAGGCAGACACAACAATTCTTCTGCTCATAGGATTTGACTTCAGCTCATCAACTGCTGTCCTAATCTGGTCTAGGAAATATAAGGTACCGTCTCCATCTATTTCAGTCGGAAAATGCCTCCAAAAATTTCCATACGCACTCGGTACATTACCGTATTTATCAGCCCAAGGGTCCCAGAACTTGCAACCATGCTTTCTCAAAAGTTCTAAGTTAATTTTTCCGGACAAGAACCAGAGGCTTTCAATAACAATATTCTTCCAAGACATTTTCTTTGTCGTGAGAAGAGGGAATCCCTCTCTCAAATCAATTTCGTAATTGATGTTGAAAGTAGAAATAGTATCTACTCCGGTTCTGTTCTTCTTGAGCGTGCCGCTACTTATAACTTCTCTTACTGCGTTTAGGTATTGACGCATCTAGTCCTCGTAAAAACTTGAACCTGTCATATGGTCAAGGTGATATTTCTCTAATCTGAGACCCATATCACTTAGCCATCTGCAAAGTTCGTTTCCAGATTTAGTTAATTCGCATTTCTTTAGAGCTAACCCTCTACTCACAAGATTGTTCAAAGCCCTGACTACTCTCCGTTTTGTTATTGGATGTGAGGTGCATGATATCTCCACCACGATATCCATGACATCAATCGGAAGATTGTGTCTTGCTCTTATCCTCCACAGAGCTACCAGAGACTTTATCTCCGCCTCCGTGAAATTTTTCATGAGCTATCTCCCTGGCATCGTTTGGGTGATTAACCCAATCCCTGAGTACAACCTCGTCAACCACTTCCCTGACAGTATCCACTATGCCCATCCCAAACGACTCGGGATATCCTGTCTCAAATAACGCTTCTTCGAGCTCGAAGAATAAGCTCGGCATCAATTCTTTAATTTCCTGAACATGATCCACGTCCTTCTTAATGCCCTGGTCGAACTTAAGAACGTGATTGCAGATTTTGGAGGCTACATTGAAGGCTTCAAGAACATTGAATACAGAACCTGAGTCATCGTCACAATCCTCTATTCTCTTAGGCATTGAACCTAGTATCTCCGAGGCTTTAATATCGAAAGCCGATAAAAGATTCAGAGCATAATTTATACAATCCCCAATTGCGTCTGCCATGTTGAAGATATCAAGGTCATCAATTGCTTCAGAGAGTTCGCCAATTTCTTCCACAATCCCTAGAGATTGACGTAAGGCCACTCTCATAACGTCAGAGCAGTCCCAATTCTTATTAAGCCACTCCCACGATCTCCTCTGAGTATCATCTAATTTCATCGCCAGAAAGCATTCTGATTTCTGATTCATTAAAACATCTCCGTTTTTCTGTATAAGGAATCTAGTCACTAGAATTTTCTGATAAAACCTCGTTCAATGAACCAGATTTTTTCAGCTCCTCAAATTTTTCAGTCGTTCTATAATATCCTCTGGCTTCTGCCACAATCAGGCCTTCTCTGACAAGTTTTCTAAATGCATTCCTCACCGCTCTTATTTGCTTCTGGTCAACTGACGGGTTTGTGACCTCGAACATGAATGCGGCTATTGTTCTAGCATTCAGCACTTTACCGTGGTTAAACAGAATCTCAGCGACCTTAATTTCGTCCTGAGTAAACTTGATGTACGGCTTAAATTCGTGCATCCTACGCTCCTTCTTGCAGATCTCATGTCTACCACATGAGATCTGCATATTCAAAGGGAAAGGAAAGAAAATGGAAACAAAAGATGTATTCTATCCCCAAGAAATGCTAAATAATGCCAATGAGAGCAATTCTACGACAAAAGAAATGAACCTGGAAGATCTCCTGAAAGACTTCGTAGGAGTTGGCTTTTCTCAACCCAGCCTCACCGAGGCTATTTACTTCGTCCAGGCGCAGATTTCGGCACTCTTCAGGATATTGCAAAACTGCAATATCCTGAACGATGATGAAATTTTACTCGCGCAGAAGATGACCAACACCCTCCACAGATACCTGATTCTGTCCCACAACTCTGGAAACGATGCTCACAACAAAACCATAGAACATGTACTCGAAATATCGGACAACGCGGAGTTGTACGAGGCCTTGGACAAGATGGACGAGGAAGCGAATAAGCTTTGAAAGCTTCAAAGATAAACTACTGTGCAGACAGAAAACACTGGCTGCACATTAGTCACGGACCACCACCCACATCCATATATCTGATTCATTACCTAGACGCGGAATTACTCTGTGCTGTGTGGGAATCGGGTAATCTATACAACTGTGCTGTAGAGGATATGACCGAAAGATTCCATATGGGGTATCTCCGCACATATAGGATGGTGTCGTGGAATGGAAAGCTGTTGATGCGCTCCAAGTACAAGAAACTCGTCTTTAAGAGCCTCAGAAAACGATGCGAGAGTGTATCCAGGATATGCGCTAGATTGTATTGCGGAGAAGATTCTCAATGATTGAGAAGATTGCCGAGACAACAGACTCTAGAACCAGATTAGCATCGATATAATGAATAGTCTCATTCCCTATTTTGGCTAGGTTCTTGTACCTGTTAGATAACTCCGCGAGTCTATCAACACCAAATGAATCATGGATTTGTTTGTCCTTAGTTCTTGATTTTATTCTCTGGATGCAGACTTCAGGGTCTGCATCCAGAACAAATACGGCATCAGGGACCAAATCTATCAACCCTAACCACCCCTCTAGTACTTTTTTAGGGTACAGGTCCTGCTGGTACACATAATTGCTGTACACGTACCTATCACATACGACGATACAATCTCCTTTCGGATTAACGTATCTCGATATGGCCCTATTATGATCGATAGCATCAGCTAGGAATAGGGGAGCGAGAGCACGAGTATCGACTTCTATCTCACCCCTGAGAACGCATCTGATTAGTGAGCCGATTGGTAATCCGGACGGTTCGTGAGTGAGCATAGCCGGAATCCGAAGCTCATCAACAATCTTCTTCCTAAGAACTCTGGACACAGATGTGGTACCAGAACCATTCGGTCCTTCGATCACAAAAAACATCTCACCTCCATACCTCCAACCCTAAATTTTTTTAAATAGGGTTGGAGGTTTAGGTACTCTGATCGGCGGGGTTTTCGCTGTCGGAGGTTTTGGGTTAGATGCGACATCCCTCAACGTAACTTTAGGGACTTCGCCTACCATGGAAATTTTTGTTAGCTCATCGAAAAACGATTTTTTCTGGGCATCAGTCATAACCAATTCTAGCCCAGAAATCCTCTATAAGTCGACAGGCCTGACCGTCTTTCGGCCGTTGTTCTGTGCACGGATAATGGCTCCTTGCAGGACACTCTGAACTTTTTCGTTCAGACTCTGGACAAGGTCCCCAGAGATATTCGTTTCGTTGTCCGCGAGGAATGTCTTCACTGTGGAAGCAACAACGAACTTCTTTTCACCGTTACCGTTGCTTCCTCCTTCCTCAGTTTTGGCTTCCTTCTTCTTCGTCACCTTCTTTTCTTCTTTCTCTTCTTTTTCTTTGCGCGGTCGTCCTCTTGGCATGTTTGCCTCCTTTTTGACGATTTATAATCGTTTCTTTTCTGCCGTTCAACTGTTTTTTAGGTCTTCAGAAAGATTTCTTGCTAGATTCTGGTACCTCCTGCGAAATAACTGGACAACTCGTAACCATTTCTGACTTCAATCATGAGCTGGGATAAAGCCAGACACACTGAAACCAACTTCGTTGTCCAAAAAAAGTTGATCCGTGCGAAATTTTGGGTGTACCCAAAACAGTGTTTCCATAGATAGCTGGTGCTATCTATGGAAATTTCGAGGTTTAGTATAGTTGAAGAACCCTGACTCAGAATCAATCAGGAAGAAATTTTTTTTCTGGAGAAATATTTTATTTCTATCTTTCATTGTTTCTTTATTCAACTAACCGTGTTTAAAGATATATAGAAAGATATAGAAAAGTGAACGTCTCCAGAAAAAAAATTTTTTTCTTAATCGATTCACTACCTCCTCCCAGAACTACAGACTCCAAAAAACGATCTTCAAGATTTAAGCGTCAGGTTATGCAAAATCTTGAAGATAGCTTCAGAAAATACCCCCAAAAACGGCCCCAAAATCACCCTTACGGGTGCATGTTTTGGTTGGACAGTTGTACATCTTTTTTGGTGATCCAGGTGGATGGATGTACATCTTGGATCAGTTGACAAGAACTTCAGTTCATGATATGAATGTCTTGATTCAAGACATTCAACAGAGCTAAAAAATCAGCCCAAAAAATATCCCCGTACTTGTTCAGGTATCAAGTACGGGGATAAGAAAAAACCAACCACTACTAAGCGATAAAATTTGGACTCTGGCACCATTACCAGAGTCCACGGTCCTGCATATTAGTCCAAGAACCTTAAGTGTCCGGCACTCTGGCCGAATATCTAGGGGTTCTGTACCAGAACCCGTGGCCTCCTTCTCAGCAGTAAAAGTTTAGTGTAGTTTCTGTCCCATGAACTCCCAGTTTTAGGGGATATTTGAGCACCATACGACGCCCATTTTGCCTCACAGAATTTTCTTCTAGCGATCTTTTACTTCGAAAATTCATTTCGAAGGCAAAATTTTGCCGTCTGTAAATTATTTGTCGAATGAATGATGCTGCAACGGCATCACCGCGCAGCGCTAACGCATGTTCCTTGTTGTCTTGCTCCAATCGAGCAACAAATGATTCGGACAAACAATCTTTTTGGGCGATGTTATCCGTAGGCAGCCCATAAGGGATCTCGGTTCCGGCTTTTTGAATCTCGGTTTCACTATTATCCTCTGCAGCTTCAGCCTGCAGAGGAACCAAAACAATGACGCAGAATAGCAACATCAAAATTAGTTTCATTTTTCCTCCATCTGACAGTTAAAATGTAACATTTACTGGTCTGTAGTTCTTGAACTTGTTTTTTGGTTTTCTTCTTTCTGGGTATCTTCCTCCTACGTTACTGGATTACACCGGCAGGGACCTCCCCTGCACTTACGAGCAACTGCCACAACGCGGATTTCATTTCCGCAAACAAGGAGCCACCGGAAGTCGCTCCCAGCGCAAGCTGAGAAACAGCTTCTCCCTGAAAGTGTTTCTGAAATCTGGCAGTAGGATAGAAAACTCCTGCCTCCATATAACCTGCTGCCCATCGGATCTTTACACTCACGGCTTGTGTGTTTGGATCTATCTTGACCTCGAAATTGGTTATATGCATAACAGAAACACTTTTTTGTGTCGTAGCAGTGACCTCTGTCATTGATGGTGAATTAATTAGTAATGGCATCTCTTCCTCCAGATATGGTTTAATCTAAATTATGCCCAAGAAAAAGCAAGGTATCAATCGATTCGTCATGGTTAAGCTATCAGACCATCAGAAGTCTTATATCGATAAATTGGCTGATTTTTACGGAAAGGCTACCGGAAAACGAATAAGTGCCTCTATGATCATCAGAGCAATCATTAACAAACAGGAGACAGAGGATGTCCAAAGAGGGTCGGGTTTTTGAATTCTTGAAAATACAGCCTCCAGAACCTCCAAGTCCCCCTGAATTTCTTAAGACTGAGGACATCAAGGAAGAAGTTCCCCCTTTTTACAAATCCATCTTCTTCCCACTCTTAGGGGAAGATTTAGCTCCTCTGTCTCTGGTAATAGATAGAGAATTGTCCAGAGAACAGAGAGATTTGGTAGAGGATTTAATCTCCGAAAGAAAGAGATTCAAGAATCTAGATAGCAGGGATGTCTTGATACTAGATTCATTGACACTGATGATAAATTCAGGATAGTCTGTGTACTACTCCTCGAGCCGTCCCGCTCAGATTCTTCTCGACGTGGTCTCTGGGCGGGACATTTTTTTATAAAGAAGTCATGGGAGCTGGTATCCCCCATGACTTCAACTCCCAGAAGGAGGCAAATTCCGGGAGTTATCCCTGTGTATACGGATATTGTTGATAGCCGAAATTGTAAGGAAGTGGATGTCTGGCTGACTCTGAAGCATAATTAACCGCAGCTGGGACACCTTTGTACAGCCCGTACGCTCCTGTAGCCATTAACGCACCCGGCACGAGAGACCTGATTAAGCCCTTTTGTTTGGTGACTGGTTTCTCTTTTGAGGAAATCTCAGGTTTGGCTGTCACAGTAGGCTTCACTTTGACATCAGGTTTTGCCGATGTTCTATACGGTCCTGCCTTAACTTGTGTATCAACTTTCGGGGCCTTGACTCTACCTAATGGTGACTGCAATGACCTAACTCTACCGACACCCTCACCTAGTTGGGTGGTCTTAATGGGACTTCTTATAGGGCTTTGAAGAACTCTACCCACTCTCCCTGCTATTCCTCCCCGCCCCGCCAAGTTCGAAGCCGTTCTTCTTCCCAATCGAAGCAATTTCCCGACATACGCATGCTTATCAAGTTCATGAAAATCGGTATACGTATCCGAAACTGAAACTGGGAGCTCTCTACCTAATCCCTTACTAGGTTCGATTTTTTTGGATATGTCCTCGTTAGAGAAAACAGATTCATCTTTTTTGTCGTATTCAGATAACGCATCTACTGTTGCTATATCAGGATGTCTTCCGGCAATGGTCGTTTGCAGAGCACCGTATAGAGAGGCCTGCTTAGCAAGACCAGAACATACCCCACCTAGACACCTTGAAGCGATGTCTAGGTGGGCTTTTCTCTTAGCTATTTCATTGAAATCTATCATGCTCCGCCAAGAATAGAAGCTGAAGCTCCGGTTATCAAGCTCAAAGCGTTGACCGCGACTGGAACAGCTCTCTCGAATTGAACAGCCGCAGATTCTTGAATCATCACACCCTGAGCATCTGTCGCCCATGTGTGATTTGGGATGAATGCCGCTTCTAAGTAAACTGCTCCTACTGTGTCTTCGTTACTGTCCCTCACATAAACCAGCAACCCAATCGGTTGATTAAACAAATCAGATGCAAGATTCAGATACAGATTCTCGTATCCTGGAGGTACCTTCACGTCATGAGGGTTTGCTACTGTCGCCGCGCCAGCATTCGGAAATACCGATGGTACTGTCGTAGGAGGGATTAGGTCCTCATAGTACGCGTACATCATTCTCAACAAACTCGGGCCATGATACATGACACGGGCTATCGATAACTGACCCATCGTACGACCGGAAATGTGATAACTTCTTTCACTCCCGACCTCGAATATGCGCATAAACTGCCTGTTATGACTCAGATTAAGATTCTGAACCACACCAAGCGGTAGCACTATCTGGTCTGCCCCTGTTCCTGATAGAGCTCCAGCTGTTACCGTGGCTCCTCCGATATTCGCCAGTCTGGGGGGACCGGCGGCTATCATCGTAAAGCCCGCAGAAATGAATTGACCGTCAACGAGACCCGCTTGTACGTAGTGCTCGTATGGAGCCCATTCTGAAAATCTTCCGCTAGCCATTGTTATCTCCTATTATGACGTCCCTTATTCTACACTATAAGTGTCAGACGGATGTAATTGCACGGGTATGGGACGTCTATCGTAACGTCAATTATGACGGTGTCGGGATTATCGGTATCCTGAATGATGTTGTTCAGCTCTCCTCCAAGGATTACCCCGTTCTCTGCTAGGAATGAGAGCTGTCCTTGGATAACAGTTGTCAGAGTATCCAGGAATGGCTGAGTGATATTGAATTTTCCGATGAAGTTTCTGAGGCCGGACCTCATAAACTTCGCGCAGAAGTCTACGTCTTTGGTGATAGAGAACTCACGCGTCTCTACCGAGGTTAAGTCTGTGGTCAGCTGATGACGACAAGTAAGTGGACCGTTCGCTACTTCTTGGATAATCCAATAAACTCCACCAGCCGCAGCCTTATTCATTTGGGTTTCACTAAAGACACCGGTAGAGCCAATTACCCTGGTTAATCCAGCCATCGGGAAATTGGTGAATCCTTGTTGAGGACGCTGCTGTCCGACCATACCGGCGATGGCAGCATTCATATAGAACCCATCAATTATCTGCTCTAAACCGTTTATTGATGCCGCACATTGGTCTGGGGCAGTCATCACTACCCGTCTGTCTCCAAATGACCTTCCCAAATCAGCGTATGTCTCGGAGATGGCGTCGTAGTCTGGGTTCCCGTCAGAATCCAGAAGTTCAGCTCCTCTCACTTTCACAGAGAAACTCTCTGAGATGAGAGTATTTGGAAGGTTTGTCGAGCTGTAGTAGAGATCGTCATTTTCTCCGGGGGCGAACGTGACATTTATCGTCAATTTCGTTCCGGACAATGCAGAGATGTTATATCTCTTGGCATCGGTGGCTATATCCAGATACACGCCACTGGATACCGGAATAGGAAGGCTTGGGTCTATCCCGGCCGCCAATAACGCGGAGGCCAAACTCGTTAACTTGGAATCGAACTCGTTGGTTATTCCGGTCGAGTCTCCATCTGTTCCACTTCCAATCAGAGTGTCTAATTCTCTATCCGGCATATCCGGATTGATAATAACTACCCGCTCACCTCTGGAATCGGGCTCGCTCATCTCGTTTACGTGAACCTGCCATGCTTGGTTCACCACACTTTCGTGTGTGAGGGGAGCTATTGCGTAGACTTCTTTTGATTGTAGGAAACTCATTGTTCTGGAGAATGCCTCCAGAGTTCCGAACGGGCTATCTGCGCTAACTGCATCAACCCCGATTGCGCTAACAGTTACGCCCGGAGCATTTAGCAGAGCCAGAAACAGTCCCAATCCGAGTGGGTTGTCAGTGTCCAGAGGAGCCAAAGCTGTTTCCAGCTCGTCTGTATCCTCGAACGTCAAAAGACTTGGATTTGAAGCCTTGGGGCTAACATCCAATCTCAAAGCCTTATAGGCCAAGATTATCTGGTCATTGGCTGAATTAATAGGCTCGCCGCGAGTATCCCTCAGATAATCATGTTTTAGGGTCACGTCACCGGCTAAATCAACAACCAAGTCCGGAGTCGGTCTGTCTGATGGGAGAGTATCAGGAATATTCATAGCCTCCATGTACCAGCTCTTTTTCAGTAGTGTGGAGAACGAATATTCTCTGTCCAGACGGATATCGGTTTTTACTGCTCCGGGCGTTACCTGGCTAACGATTCCCAAGAATTCTCCATCCGCGTACACATAGTCTCCAGATTTCGGTTTAAACGGAGAACCTCTTGAAACGTCGTTGTCCGTGAATCCTAAGGTAGCGTTGGCGCTACCCTGCCCGATTTCAATTTTTGACTCGTCACCGTATTCTGCCGATGACAGGACGAGATTATTTGAAACGATTGCTGCGGAACCCGCCCCTAATGTCGCCTCTACCGCGGCTTCAATTTCTGAGGAGGTCAGAACCTGTTGTTCATCGGCAGTACTGCTGAACCCAATATTCGTCCACGCTGTGGAGCCTGTATAGGTCAGCTCTATTTCTCCCCCGGCATCGGTTGACCCTCCTACCTGAAAAGAGAGATAGGTACCGGAAGCACTGTACGCCCCAACACTATCAGACCTGTAAACCACTGGCTGTCCAGCAGCCGTGTTTATTTGGTTTACGACATCGTCTAAATCAGCAGGGGAGCTGAAGGTCACGGTCTTCGTGGTCCCGTTTACTTCCATAATCAGGACCTGTGTGTCCCATGTTCCGGGGAAGGCCCCAGCCGCCAAATCAGCTACAATCGGACCACCATTGAACTCGATTTCCTGCATAGGTTGACCGTCCAGGGCAACCTGGAAGGTCATTTTGTGGAGATAGACTTCTCCGGACAAGTCGGCCGTGCCGGTTAGCTCGGCTCCGGTAGGGTCTATCGTAAAATCCTCGTTATGGATTCTGATAATCGGGGATTTCGTATCGCCGTCTCCATCGTCCACACCCTGCAGTGAGTACTGCTCGGTATCTGCCGAGGTTGAAAAACCTAATGAGGCATTAGCGGTCCCGTCTTTATCAATCTTCAGATATCCGTCATACGACCACAGCTTCAGATAATCTGTCACTCCATCTACCACCGCACTGGCTGCTGGGTAGTCATCTGGAGAACTTAGAGTCTGATTAATGAAATAGACTAAGCTCGAACCCATGGAACCTGAACCCGAGACGAAGCCGACATCAACAAATGCATCCCCGGCTGCAGGTTCTATGACTTTGACGATATCTCCTGTGGCTGTTGCTCCTCCGACCTGGAACGCGATGAATGTTCCGGCTCCGTCAGGGGAACCGTCGGAGAGAGCTCTATATGCCACATCTTCCCCAGCGTATGTTCCAGCCCATGCGGCATTGATTGCAGTTATTGCTGCGTCAATGTCTGCTGGAGAAGCAAAAGTCACTGTAACTGGCGTGTCGTTGTTTTTTTGAATCTCGATAGTATCCGTGCCCGGGTCTGCATATGCGATTCCAGGAACTACCAGAGTCCCGTCATTATCATAGAAATCACCATCGAAAGTGATTACCTGTTCAACTCCCCCGTACACAAACGTTAGCTGGAGAGTTTTAGCGTCCAGAGAGGACGTGGGAAAACTGATAGCAGAGCTTTGAATCCAGGATACATGCCCGTTTCGAAGGAACGTCTGGTCCCTTTTCATCTCACTGAGCTGGGATCCGGTATTGACGAAGACTCTGATACTGTCCTCATCAACATCCAGTTCATCTATGTTATCGTTAGGGTCTGGGAAGTTTCCTTGAGCAATGTATCGTTTATCCTGAGTATATGAGGAGAAACCGCTTGCTTCAAAGAAATCCGGAAAACCCAAATCTGAATTCGCGTCCCCATCCATTATTTTTAGGGTCTGTCCATCGCCTGGCGTATTTCCTTTTAATTGGATGTATGAGCTCCCGCCCAGGGTCACGGCATACGCCGCCCATCCGCTGATTCCAGAGGTTGCCAGAATCTGGGACCTTACTTGGGACGCGCTCAGTCCAGCTGCAGTTGGGTCCGAGAACACAACTTCCTGGTCGGGGCCATTATTGACGCTCACCAAAAGAGATTTTCCGTCCAAATTCGTGTATAGGCCGGCCAGAGATGATGTGATAGACGGAGGCACGCTGACGGCCGCATCGCTGTTTATGGACGTTGTTCCCGCGCTGTCAGTTGTTTGTGCTTCTACTACCTGATAAGAAGCTCCGACAATGCACGGAACTAAGATTGGAGTAACAATTGTCGGGCTCACAGTCCGAAATTGCTGAATTACCGACACTCCAGGTCTTGGGAGTTCTGTCGCTGACATTTTAAGACTCCTTCACACTTAGCTGCTGCATTAAAGCTATTTGTCTGATTGGCCGTCCTCGTATTGACGGAGGTCTTACGGCGACGTTCTCCGTTCTGGCCGAGGCGATTTGTTGGTCTCTGGTGAATCCCGTTTGAGCTCCGAGCTCAACAGATATGTTCGCTTCTATCTCACTCAATACCTGTTGATTCAGAGGAGTGACTTTGCCGTATACCTGCATGAAATACGGAATCGGAATCGTTGTATTTATCCACGTCTCATCAGAATCTCCAGAAACTATTGCTCCTGCTGGAGACGGGGCACTTATTTGAAGTCCTTGCCCGAATTCATGAACCGGCGTGTGTTTCATTACCAGTGATCTGAGCAACCAACAATGACTGGCAACTATCCACGCTATTCTTTCGCTCTCTAGGGAGACCTTGGAACAGCAGTTCACGATGATTGTCCCGCTGACTAAATCAGTATGCTTTTTTTGTCCGGTTCTAGAATCTATTGTCTGCATCGTATCAAGGGATGTCCTATTCCAAGCTACCGTCCCTCTGACAATGCTGATTGCTGGCCTTATTCCTACTACTTCTAATTGGATGGGGGTTTCATCTGTGATGATTATTTCAGTGTCTTCCAGGCTTGGTTGCCACCGAAAGTATCCTGTCTCTGCATTCCCGAAAAGTCCCTGAAGAAAGGCAAGTACTAGTTTCCTGATGCGAAGAAGCGGTTGCTCCTGCCAACTAGTAACTGAGCTTCCGCTAGCTTGTATTGTTCCTGATGGTATTGTCACCTGTCTTCTCTAGCAAATCAGATATCATCTTTGACCTTGCTAACTTATATGCTGTACCCAAAGCCGCTGCTGTGGGAAGCGCATAACTCAAAACCTTAGCCGGTCCTGCCTTCATGCCGTATTCAATGACCTTTTTTTGGATAGGTCTTCCTATCAATTTTCCGGTTCCGTAACCAACTCCTAGAGATGCGGCAGCCGGGATTCCATATCTGAGGAATTTCTTGAACCTCTCTCCAGTTATTTTTTCCTTGTCTTGTTCTTCAGAGATCTTTTCCAGCTCATCTATGAAGGAGTCTAAATTCATTAGTATCCGTACGCTTTCAGAATAGCTTGAATTTGTTCGTTCTCAAAACTCTCCATATTTTCTGGCATGGAGAAGTTTCTTTCCGCAGATGGATTCAAATCTTTTAGGGCCTCGTCTACATTCAACGGAATCCTGTATTCCATGTCCCCTTTAGTTATCTCATGGACAGTGAACTCCTGATGAACTGGTGACCTGAGTCGTTGGGTAGTGGAGACCTGGACGACCCTCCATCTTACGTTCTCTATCTCTACTATCACATCATCAGGCTTTAATGCAGGAAACGAACCCATCCGACCTGTAGAATTCGACTGTTCAGTAGTTCCGACTTGCATGTGCTGAACACTTTTAGGGGAAGGGTCTATCTGTGGGTAGATTTCTATAGGATTCATGTACCCACGAACGAATCTCTTATCGAAGCATGTTAGACAATTCGACCTTATTTTTCTGAAGGTAGAACCAGGTCCGTCTACATCCATACAGTTTGGACAGTACTGTCCGAATGTTCTAACAGGAAGCAGCCAACATAATCTTCCGACGTATTCCCTGAATAGGGTCTGCTCCAACAACTTTATTTCTTCTGCTATCAAGTCTGAATTGGCAGTTTGTGATACTAAATCTGAATATTTTAGGTTGGATGAATCGCTCTTTTGCTGACTCTTGATTCTGTAGTGGTACTTCCTGTTTCGACTTAATTGATTAATCCTGGTGTCAACGAATATATACCTATCACTAAACGGGCCGCCCATAATATCCCACGGCCCGCCTTGTGACTCACTCCTTTCCACAGTCCACTCGAAATCATACGGGTCTAGTGTCGTATTCTGTATCTCCCAGGTAAATTCCAGATAGTCTAGAGATAGAGAGCGGACTAGGAGGTTCTTGAATTCGAAGTTTTTCATATCTTCTTAGATACGGCTTTGATAGCTCCTTTTCTAATAGATGGAGGAGCCCCTTTTACGGATTTCATCGCCGTCTGCATTATCTGAGCCTTCTGCTTGGCTTCTGGGGTAGTGAATTCGTCGGTCTTTTCCATTCCGCGGCTGGCACACGAGGCCTGCTTCATGTGCTCCCTGGCCATCATCCTGGAGATTTTTTCCATAATGCCTAGCTTGGCCGCCGAAACTTTGGATTCCGAATCCTTTTCTATCCCGCCCTGTTCCTTCTTCTTGATATTTTCTTTTGAAGTCGGGCTTTCTCCGTGCCGTTCCTCGAACGATTCCCTTAGTTGTGGGTATTTAGCATAGACTTTACTTCTGACAGCTTCCCTCTCGGCAGGAGTTCCGTGTTGAGAGACTCTGGCCAGTGCATTCCTGGCATGCTTCTCATCCGGAATCGGATACTTTCCCTCAGCCTCTCCCTTGATTTCTCCAGCAACTCCGATCTTCTTGGCCTTTGATTCTGGGATAGCAAACTGACTCGGCTTCAGTCCTTCCCTAGTATGAGCGCTCATAGCACCGCTCGAGTATTCCTTGACCTTTGATTCGGGAGTATCTCCCTCCTCTTTCCCTTGAGCTATCTTGGTCAGCGCCTCGTCCAGACTCATTGAACCGGATGCAATCTTCTCCAGCATCCCGGTATCTAGATGATCAAAAAGCTCTTCTAAGTTAACAGAGGCTTCTTTTTGCTGCTCTTTTAGATGACACTGCTCTAACCATTCATTTAATTTCATTTTCCACCTCTGGCGACAGCCTGAAGTATCCCCTTAAGATGAGGAGCTGCTTTGTATCCAACCACTGCTCCTGGAATAGCAGCTGCAGCAGAAGCCATTCCAGGATGCTCCCTCTTAGTTTTCTCGGCCTCGGCCATATATCTAAACAGATTCGCTTTTGTCTTACCGATGTACCCTTTACTTTCATCCTCATCCAAAGACTTCAGCTTCGCCCTCAATGACGACTCCAAGGCAGACGGTTTATCTTTTTTCCCGGCCGTAGCTCTAGACGCTCCAGCAGATATCGCAGCCCCTGCTAGCGCTCCGATGATTCTTTCTGGGTCCAGGGCAGCTGATGTCTTCTGCCCTTCTTCTAGTATCTCTTCTTCTGGTATCTCTTCTTCTGGAAGTTCGCCCTGGTCTTGCTCCATTGGTGGCATCGCCAACGGACCGGCCATGGCCGTCGGGTCTGACAGAGCCAGATTCTGCAGATTTTCTCTATACGTTTGTATAGCTTGTCGCATCTGCATCAAGGCTTCCCTGCTCTGCATAGAATCTTGAAGTGCCTGCTCCAGCTGCATTGAGAGGTCCTGGTTTTGTGCATCAGCTTCCTGAGCCATAGCTTGACCTTCTTGGGCCATCTGGGATTGCTGCTCCAATTGAGCTTGCGCTTCTTGAAGCTGCATGGATAAATCCTCAGCAGCTTGGCGGTAATAATCTGCCTCTGCTAATCCGGCCAGAGCCTCCTCCTGTTCATCCTGCTGAAGCATTTGCATAGCCCGCAATTGCTCCATTTCCTCTGGAGTGGGACCCCCATTCTTTATAATCTTCGGTTTCTGGAAATCTTCTGGTTCGTTCTCTATATCAGAGTAGGATGAGATCTGGTCTCCGTCTTCCGCCGTCTTCTCCAAACCGAAGTTTTTAAGCGCCAGATAATACGATGCCGCCTTCTCCCAAGGTATCTCCAAATCTTTACCGATATATTTTTCCAATTCATTCATAGGTCACCTATTGATGAAGAAGAATGTATTTCTTTGTGTGAACATCGGGGATTATCTGGCCGATATCACCGAACGCTATGGCCGAGGCCCCCACAGTAAAAGCAGACGGTAGACCGAGCAGTGATACAGCAGTCCCTCCAGTTAGGACATCCCCGGATTTAATAAACGCTACCTGGTACAGATAATTTGTCACTCTTAACGTGGCTGATGTCGTTCCCATTTGAGTATTAATCTCATCAATGACCTGATTTGGTTTCGCGGCCTCGAATGCGAACGTATCGGGGAACGTCACTGTTTTTACTGGAGTGGTAAAAACCAGAGTCTTCCCTCTCAGGTTTATCCCCTTCACTGGATTTATCCCCACTTGACCGACAATCAGTCCGTTGATGTAATCCTCCATCAGCTTAATGGAACTGAATTCTTTCAGTATTATTGCCATTAGTACAAAACTCCATAGTACTGGTTTACAAAATAATATTCCGAGTGAACTCCAGGGGTTCCCACTATTCCCATCATATTCATTGATATTTTTATGGCGTTCTTGTCCTGTTCGTACTTATTTTGAAACAATTGAAGCCAGGCATGGAGTTGCGGAGTCTTATCGGAAACACCTACGTTTATCCCGCCGTCACTGAAATTGAGATGATTTCGCGTTTGGAGCATTCCAACAGATTCTATTAAGGCTATGGCCGTACCTTTTCTGGCCAAACTCGCGTACCCAAGGTCTAACAATCTCTCCAAAGAAAATGTCCCGAGCGGAGGAGGAGTGGAATTGAAATCTGAAAGAAAGTCTAGAGCGGCCCAGGCTATTAATCTGTTGGAATGCTCCACGCCCCTAACCAGTCTATTCAATTCAGCGTAGTCTCTGAAGAATAGCCTCATCATCACAATGAATGCGTTGAATTGTTTAGATAGGCCCTTAATTTCGCCTAGACCGTCTAGCTGAGCCATGGCTACTCCTTGGATTCAGATTGGTTGAACGGAAATATGAGCCACTTTTTCTTTCTCATTCGTTGTATTCTAGGCGTATATAACAGCTTGTCCGGAATGGCTACAACTTCCGGCGTTCTGTACGTTTCTTTTCCGATTCGAATCGGCTTACCTTCCGGATGATTTATCTTAACTAGCATGTTAGCCCTCCACTCTTCTGGCGGCGGCTGAGATTATCTCTTTTGCTCCGTCAGTTGTCATCGGGGCTCCAACGAGTCTGGCCAATATAGCAGGCTCCATAGAAGCTAGTTTCACGAAAGTCTTTATCCCATTCGCTTTCAGTTTCTTCTCTCTCCCAGAACCGATTCCGGCCAGAACCGTCAAATCATCTTCTTCAACGTCATCTTCTTTAACGTCATCTTCCTCTTCGACCTTCTGTTCTTCCGGTTTTTGTTCTCTTCCTGAGGATACGAATTCCCTCCAATCATCACACTCGATGACTTTCATCCCCTCTCTCACCACGAACACGTTCTTGTAGTTGGAAGAAACGGACATTCCTTTTTCGTCTATAAGGATGATGGCCCCGTTTTTTATTTTCTCGTTTGTTGAGGCAAGCTCAGTTTCTATCTGTGAGTAGCTTACCTTCACAGACTGTCCGCGGAGTAGTCGCGCACCGCAGACATATTGTTTGAAACGTTGTCTTGTTGGAGCAGTCACTCTAGCCATTT